>Ga0157368_1000418_pt1 | contig 19980 bp, 18 predicted proteins | sample AttbisABBM3_FD_113146 | JGI IMG/M metagenome (GOLD analysis project Ga0157368, IMG submission 113146) | Fungus gardens microbial communities from leaf cutter ant in Botucatu, State of São Paulo, Brazil - Atta bisphaerica ABBM3 | ecosystem: Host-associated > Fungi > Mycelium > Unclassified ...
CAAACTTTCACCTCCAGTGTGAACCATGCCTGACAATTACCTCCAGAAACCTTACTCTATTTTCCTAGAGATTGTAAAAGTTTACTAAACTCTATAGACCCTGCCAGTTATCCTAATAGCATTCTCTACTAAGACTTTAACACTTCCTTGCCTATTACTCCTACCCAAGCAGTAGTAGCTCTTTCTAGCTCTTTTTTTTTTAAGAGTGTCATATTAGTATCTATGTCTTGTATTATGAAGGTATCTTCCAACTTTGATATATCTGTGATTTGTATTGATATCTGGGACTCTCAGAGAGGCTCTACAAGAAAAACTCTTATTAATCACTCAATTAACTTTGGATAACATACTGCTATAGTTTGAAAAACTACTATGCATCCTAGAGTTACTTAGTATTGTAATTTCTGGCACTGGGTACATGCTTGTTGTATCCAAGACACCAAATATCAAAAGTGTGATAGTCTACAGAGTGGAAAACTATAAACTCTTGGCTTGATATTGTAAGGTCAATCCAAAGTCTAACTTTTTTAGAGAGGTTACTACAGCTAGTATATCTTGTCCTTATACTTTCAAGCATCTGAACTATAAAGTAGACCATACTGCTAATAATAACAAGTGTCCATTTTGGCATACTAACAAGACTACTGAGGTGCACTCTAGACAAGCTAATCATAGTACTTTAACTAGCTTCAATGAGGTGGTCAATGAGTATGTCTAGTACAACTAACATACTTTGTATTTATTTGCAGAATATTTGCAATAACTATGCATTGGTAGACAGCCTTCTTGAAACACAGCAGAACTTATACAATATTTTATTCATCTAGAAACTTCTTTGGAATTTTATTCACTTTGCATTATTCATCACAATCCTTGAAGAAGATGAAGTTGTCAGTGCTCTCATTCATCCAGATTTGACCTAGATGGTCCAATTTCTACAGAACTCTAAGCAGATACCTAAAGTAATGTGTTTTATTCATTTTGGACTGTCCAAACTTTGTTTTGCTCTCAGAAGAGACATTCAGCTTCTATCCTTCTTCAACAGAAGAAAGTGTCTATTCCAGAACTTCCTGTCCCTACTCATTATTCAAACATTCAAAGCCATGATAACTCAGTAATTGATCTTATTTTCTTAGACATAAGTTGTGCTCAAGTCTCCCATTGTATTGAGCCTGATCTCAGATGACTCTCAGACCATGACCCTCTCATATTTGACCTTCCTGTCACTCTATAGAACATCTGTGTGTACAGAATGGTCCTTAAACATGACAGTGAAGAGGAAGCAGCCTTTTTGCTTTCTATGAGTAAAGAGCTCTCTCAACTTGACTTCTATACTCTGGACTCTATTGCTGGTCTCAACTCTCTCTCTCTGAGGCAATCTCTAGGCTCTTTTCTAACTGTTAGGCTAGTTATATGAAGAGAATTATAATTACTACTTAGTCTAAGAAGTGGTGGACCAATGAGTGAAAAACTGCACTGGAGACTTATAGGTGAACTGGAAAGCACTCTGATTAGTTCTTCTTTTACTCTACAACTAGACAGGCCAAACAACTCTTTTTTGACAACAGAATTACTAAAATTACATATACCAACAAATGATCTTAGAATCTAATAAGCTGTGTTAAATAGTACAAGTTGCCTTTAGTAGAGACTATTTACTTCCAAAAGCAACTCTATAATAACCTTCTAGACTTGTGGGATGCTCTCTACCAGTTTTATAATTACTCTATTAATCTCTTGGTGCTAAATAAGATCTCTAGCCAGGCAATTTGCTCTTGGGTGCTGTTTTCAATGTTAAAGATACAAAAGACACTTAGAGCTTACTCTGATATTTCTGCTCTAGGTCCTGACCATATTATTTGGTAGTATTTCAAACTTATTCTAGTCAAAAATGCCTGCACTATAAGCATTCTCTCTTTAGACAATATATGTTTATTAATATTGGCCCAGATACTTCAAGGAGTTAGTTTCTGTTATTATACCCAAGCTAGATAAATCTACTTATGAAACCCCCAAGGCATTCAGACCTATTTTTCTTCTTAATATGCTTGGTAAGCTCATTAAGAAGATAATTGCTAGATGGAGTCTGACTCCAGTTTGATACTGTCAAGTATAATATTCTTCATTCTAACCAGCTTGGAGATATGACCTAATAGTTTACTGAAGATATTAGTATATTTCTAATACACTTAGTCTAAGCTAGCTGGGCTAAGAAAGTCAAAACTAATGTAGTAGTATTTTATATTGTGTAATTCTTTCTCTCTTTAAACCATAGTATGCTTACTTAGACACTTTGGATTTCCAGACTGTATTATAGACTTGTTTTCTAACTATATTGTAGGTATATTAACTTAGTACTTCTAGAACTCATTTCTTTCTAGTGCTTGTAATGCAAATATAGGTATGAGGCAATGTTTTGCATTCTATATTGTACCTCTTATTTACATTCTGAACTTGGGGCTTAAGCTCTTGAATACTTCTATTCTCTTATTTGTTGATGATAGTCTTCTCATATTTTAGAGAAAAAAATATAATATAATCCTACTAAAGCTTTATAGTAGTTATAGAGTAGTTACTAACTTGATGATGTTGTTTGGCTTGGTTATGAAACATAACAAGTCAGAGATCTTTTATTTTTCTAGAGTATATAATAACTCTAACTTAGTACTGGACCTTTCAGCAATCAGTACCTCTACTCTTAAGTCTAAGAAATACTGGAGATACTTGAGCTTTTACTTTGATTGATATTTGTTTTTCAAGGAATACATTCATCACTACTCTACCAAAGTACTGTCTACTATTAAAGCAATAAACATGCTTGAGAACTTAACAAAAGGCCTATCACTACTTTAAAAATGGCTTCTGTATTGCTCATATGTTATTTCTATTGCTATCTATGGTTTTTGACTCTTGTTCTTTGCTGGAGCACCTGCCAAGATATAGGTGTTACTCTTAGCAGCTATATAATACAAGACTGCTCTTTAGATCTTAGGTGTATTTTGCACTTTATCTACTAGTAGAATTAAGGCTCTTTCAGGCCTTATTTTGATTTAACTCTATCTAAAGAAGCTAGTTAAGTAGTATTGTCTCAGGACTACTACTCTTCCTTCAAAACATATACTGATGTCTTTACTTAATACTAAAAACTTAAAGAGTGCTTGCTCTTATCCAAAATTGCTTGCCCTTTTAAATGATACTCAATGTGCTCTTTTAAAGAGTCTCCTCTTGAATACTGAAGTGTCACTTCTCAATTTCACTAAATATTTTAATTCCTTTGATATTGAAGTTATATTATGTTGTAGACTACTAGATAGCTTCCCTGGTTATATTTCTTTCCATTCTTACAATTTTTCAAGTCTTAATGATTGCACAGCTCATATAGAGTCTTTGTTTTAAAGCAGCCTTTTCTCTCTCCACTCTTGTTGTTGTCACTAATATAAGTATTATATTTCTCCAAGAATATGCAGGCTATCTTTGCTATACATTTATGAAGACTAGGCTACTAGGTGTTATCTTTCAAGGCTCTAGCTGGTAAAATAATTACTTCTGATGCTAAGCTATTTGCTATAAAACTAAAAGTCTCTAAGGCTACTAATATAGATATTGAACATATAATTCTCATGACTGACTCTCTAAGCTCTGCTAGAAAGATAGTAGACCTCATAGTATACTCTGAACAAGCCTACTCTTTGGCTGTATGTTCTGCACTCAGATTGTACTTTGTAGTAATTTTGGCCATAAGATGAAATTCTAGGATTGTCTAAACAAGACTGAGTAGTCTTTTCACCAAATAGTTCATAATAATGTGACTAATACTAGAGTGGCTGCTGGGCTTTGTCTAGTAATATCTATTGATACTCTTCACTCTAAGAGTATCACTTTATGTTTAGATGCTTGAAGAACCTCCTTCAATTGTTCTACTGTTTAAGGGTGCTATTTTCTAATTCTTAGAGACAAGAATTGCAAATCCTTCAGCTCAGCTACTCCAAGAGTATTAGTTGCATTATATATTAGAATGACTAGAGATATCCTTAATCGTACTTCTATTAGAAAGTATAGATAATACTTTTTTCTTGCAGAGTGTACCTAGTGTTCATGTAGTCATTTCCAGGTAGAAATATGTTAATACATCTTTGCAAACTGTTCCAGGTTTGCCTATAGTCTCTTGATTGATTATCAATTGAGAACTTTGTTGACTTCTTGAAGAAGCACCCAAGTGCTTTTATCTTTTCTTCTCATAGGCCTTTATGAATGCTCAATTGGCTTTTCTTTCCTTCAACACTAACTCTTCTGCTATCTGTTATTCATTTTCTCTAGTTTTCTTCATCTTTTCTACTATTCTAACTACTTTTTTGTTTTTTGTTTTAGCTTTTTTAGAATTTTTTTTACTATATCTACTTTTAGTTCTTTTACTACTACTTCTGTTAAACCTCAAATCTATTCTTCTTTTATTAATTTTTGTCCCTAGTATATTTTCAAAGTGAAATGAGATCTTGACAAATACAATGCCCATTAGGCTTATCTATGGTTCAATTTTTATACCTTTATGAAATATTCTAAATTCTTGTAGTTTATCCAAACCTTGAACTTTTAACCCTCTAATTACTGTTGATATCTTCTTATCATGGATCTCATAGTTTTTCTTAGTCTTATTTAAAGACTTCAACAAGTATATCACTGATATTTATCATTTATCTTCATATTTCATTTATAATACTCCTCCTGTTGCATAATTAAACATATTTACTTCTATCTTCATTTTTCATTTAAATATAGTGCTATTAACACTAGTTTTTTTGTAAACCTCTTCTTCAACTCTCTAAATGTTTTTTAGTCCAATTCTATTTCTGATCCTTTTATAATAATTGGCAAGTCCTAAAAACTTTTGACCTTTTTAGAAGTTGGCCAGTTTAATACTATCTTTATTTTTTACTTCTCCATCTTTATTCTCTAGTCTTATCACTACTCCTAAGAATCCCACTTTTCTAATCTTCCACTTGTATTTTTTGGTTTTATATATAAATCATTCTTTACCAATCTTTTTACTACTTTTTTACTACTTTATCATATTCTTCCTCTTTCTTCATTCCTGCTATTACATCATTAATAAAACTTACCACTTCTTTAGTGTTAATTAAGTCTAGTATAATTTTATTTATCATCATTTGAAACATTGCAAGTAAGTTAATTAAACCAGAGAATATCACTGTTGGTTTAAATAACTCTTCTAATGTTATAAATGCCATCTTCCACTTATCTTTCTTTTTTATCCATACATTATTATATCACTATTGTAAATCTAATTTAGTAAATACTTTTTTGTACCTATATTTTCCACAATATCTAAGATTAGAGACAAAGAGTAGTTATTTTCAATTATCCATTATTTAAGGCAATTTTGAGGATCTGATATATTCTTTCTTCAACTTTTCTTCAATGAACTCATACATCTTTCTCCTTTTTTCTCTGGACAAAGAGTAAAATTTCCCTTTTCTTAGCTTAAATTCTTCTCTTATTTCTATTACATGATTTTATATCTTTTTTATTAATATTCTCTCACTCACTTTCTTTCCAAAGACATAAATTTATGGAACCTTGGAGGTACCAATTTCTTGGTCTTCTCTTTTAACTTTATTGCTTCTTTTTTCTTTTTTTCTATTCTTTCTCCTCTCTTTTCTTCCTCTTTTCTCTTTTTCTTTTGTTTTGTTTTGTTTTTGCTACCTTAATTTTCTTTGCTTTGGTCTTTACTGTTTTCTACACTCCTCTGAACATTTTATCTATTACAATTCAAAACTCAGAGTTAAGTCAAGGAACCTTATATAAGGTTAATATAAGAGAGCTTAATAGAGTTCCAGTTATCAAGTGTCTATCTTATATACACCTGGCTAATAGTCTATACTACACTAAACCTAGCTTACTCTAAAGAATATGTATACTATATGCTATTGACATGTGATATAACATTATCATTCTGAAACCTTCTACATCCTTCTATATGATATGAGATCATGTGACTATGACTTGTGACTGTGACATGTTGTATGGCAGTTTGTGACTGTTATACTAACTTCTAATCCCAAGTTCAAAATAAGAAAATAAAATAAAAAAGAAAGTAGAAAAATAAAATGAAATAAAAATAAATAGAGTTCACTGTTTTCAACTCTGACATTACCTTCCCTTCAAGGTTTCTCTTTAACTTTCTCAAATACTTTTCTTTAAACTTTCCATTATTTTATCTATACAACATATTTGCTATATATTTTTTCTAATAACTCTCCTTTTCTAAAATCTCTCTTCTCTGCCATATTCAACTTTTCTTGCCTTCTAACTTTAATACTCAACCTCTCCTCAAATTCTGCTACTACTTCTTTTGCATTTTCCAAATTCTTCTCTTTTTTCCATGTGTTATGTTCTACTGTAAATTCTTTCCATCATACCAAGTACTTTAGAACTCCCCTTATTTTTCTTTTATCTCCACCTCTTATTTCTTAACTTTATCCACTTCTACTGGTTTTACTTCTTTTACTTTTTACTTCTCCACAACTTATTACTTAACTAACATTCATAACTAGATAAACTCTCATTAAAGTTGGCAATTGTAATTTGATTGCATTAGTATAAACTACCTCATCAATGATATATAAACTAACATATCAGTCTACTAGCTTTCTTGCCAGTTTTTCTTTGAATACTAATTCTTTCATACTCAACATCACTTTATTATCTTTCTTTCATTCTTCAACTTTCATTCTTCCTCTGTCTGTCTGCTACTTCATTTATTCCTGAGCCTTTTTTAGTGCTGTCCCAGCTTCTTTCTAAACTTTCTTTATTCTTTCAGCAAACTCTGTCACTTTTTCCACTTTCCACTTTCTTCTAATGTCTATCCCCATTTTTATCTCTCTATTATAATTTGCCATAAATAGAGATACTTTTGTTGCTGAATGTATCTTGTTATTTACTACAAACTCTGCTATTGCTAATCACTCTGGCCAATCCTTTTGTCTGTGATTAATAAAGAACCAAAGATACTGTTCTAGCTCCTAATTCATTTATTCAGTTTGACTGTCTATTTGTGGATGGAATGATGTTAACAACTTCATTTCAATACCTAATGTTTTATTTAGTTCCTTAGTTAATTCTGTTGCAAACTGTAGTCCTCTATCTGAGATTATACTCTCTGGTAGTTCATGCAACTTCTACATATTATCTCTAAATAGCCATGCAAACTCTTCTGCCAATGTTCCTTCTGTTATTACCACAAAATATACTATCTTGGACAACCTATCACAGATCACTAAGATAACATCCTTTAGCTACTAATGGTAACTTAGTAATGAAGTCAACCATTAAGTATGTCTATAGTTTTTCTGGAATCTTATTTGCCATCAACTTCTATACTAGTAGCTCTATTCAATTCTTCATCCTTTGATATATCATATCTGTCTACATATTTTCTTATATCTCTTGTTACTCTTGGCCACCAGTAATTCCTTGTCACTAACTCTATTGTTTTTTACCTTTCTCCATATTCTACTGCAAGCATATCATAATGCAACCAAATAATTTCTTTTTATTCTTTAGTATATATATTTTCCCTTCTTTTAGTACCAAGTCTTTTTCTATCTGCTATTTGTTTCCTTATAATACTTTAATCTCTGCCTTCTTCATCTCCTCTATTACTCTAACTACTTCTTCATCCTTTCCCCTAGCTGTTTTTATTTTTTCTAATATCTCTACTTCTGGTTCTTCTATTACTACTTTGACTAAACTATGAATCTATTGTTCTTTGATTGATGTCTGATTTTCATTGTTCTTTTCTACCCCTACTTTTCAGTCTAGTTATCTATTCAGTCCATCTACTTTTCCTATTTTTGTTCCTGGTATATGTTTTAAGGTGAAATCAAATCATAACAGGTATAAGGCCTAATGGGCTTGTCTTTTGTTCAATTTCTGCACTTTTATAAAATATTTTAAGTTCTTGTGGTCTTTCCAGATCTCAAACTTGAATTTTGTACTCTTTAATAGATGTCTCTACAGATCTCTATTTTCCATCTTCACACTCTATAGATAATATTTCTTCTGTTGTATAGTCTAACACATCAACTTCCATTCTTATTTTTTAAGTCCAGTACTACTAACACTAGTTCTTTTGTAAATCTCTCCCTCAACTTTCTAAATACTTTTTCTTACTTCTCTGTCTAGTCCCACTTTTAATCTTTCTTCACCAAGTCATGTAGTAGTCTGGCTATAGATATGAAATCTTTTATAAACTGCTAATAATTTACTAGTTCTAAAAACTTCTGTATATCCTTTACTCCTCTAGGAGTCAGCCAATCCAATACTTCTTTTACCTTCTTCTCTTCTATCTTGATCCCCTCTGGTCTAATTACCACTCCCAAGAATCCTACTTCCCTAACTTTTCACTTGTATTTTACATATAGATCATTTTCTGCTAACTTTTTTTACTATTTCCTCTACTATCTCATTGTATTTCTCTTTCTCTTCTATTTCCACAATTATATTGTCAATGAAACTCCTCACTTCTCCAGTGTTGATCAAATCCCATAGACTCTTGTTCATCATCATTTGAAATGTTGCTGGAGAGTTTGTAAGTCCAAAGAACATAACTGTAGGTTCAAGTACCTCTTTCAGAGTTACGAACACCACCTTCCACTTATCCTCCTCTTTTATCCATACATTATTATAACTTCATTACAAGTCCAATTTAGTAAATACTCTTTTGTACTAATATTTTCTACAATATCTGAAATAAGAGGCAAATGATAATTATTCTTAATAGTCTACTCATTTAAATACCTATAGTCTTGAACCATTCATTTCTTACCATTCTTCTTTCCTATAAAAAATACAGATGCCATTTGAGGTGACTTTGAGGGTCTGATATATTCTTTCCTTAATTGTTCTTTAATTAACTCTTGCATCTCTTCCTCTCTTCTCTTGATAACTACATCTTCCTTTAACTCAACCAACACTCTTTTTATTGGCATTCTCTCACTTTTTTTCTTTCCAAAGATATAGATTTATTTGTAGAGTCTTTGAGGAACCAGTTTCTTGACTTCTTTTTCAGATTTTGCTACTTCTTCTTTCTTATCCCAAATTTCCTATTCCTGTGCTACTTTCTTCACTTCCATTGTTCTCTCCTTTCTTGGTTTTTTCTCCTTTCTACTTCTACCACCCTAGTCTTCCTTGCTTCAGTCTCCACTGCTTTTCATACTCTTCCAGATACCTTGTTATGTTCACTTCTTCTGTTCTCCAGTCAATTACAGGATTGTGGAAAGCAAGCCATAGTATTCTCAAAATCACACTCCACTTCTAACTACTAATCACATCAATCTCTGTTCTTTCTCTGTACCCTTGATAATAAATATTGACTTCTACTGTATGCTCAATAGATCTCTTCTTGTTGAAAAAACCACCTACATTTCTTATATATTGGTCTTTCAACTTAGACCCCTGCTTTCTAGCAAACTCTGAACTCATAACTAGTTCTATTACCTTACTATCCAAAAATGTCTCTACTATTACTCCTTTTTGTGTATTAATTATTTCAAGCCCAATCTTCACCATAACTTCTCTTAACATGTTTCCATTATCTAGATTGTAGCAAGATGTATTTTCTGCTACTCTACTTAGCATGACAAACTTATTGTGATTATTAGAGTCTAGTTGAGGACTACTGGACTCTCTTCCCCATTTAAATTATTCTTCTTGTTCCTGTATTCCATTCTTCTTTCTTGTTCCATGATTCTCTGATTTTTACAGTTTCTTGCAATGTGATCAAATTCTCTACAGCTAAACATTTTCTACCATGATCTATCTCTATCATGTATAAGTTACATTACTATGCCAGAAAATAATTTTCTGCAAAAACAAGTACTCTTGTAAGGTTTTTTAGTAGATACTAATTTGAGAAGTAGTATAGTAGACATAAATCAAACCAGATCTCAAAAAGAAGAGATTTTTAAGGATATGAAATACCACTCACAAATGACTAGTTACAAAGTATATATACTCAAAAGAGTACTTTACTAGATTACAAACATTTAGATGGTCAAATAAGATAGAAACATATTAAATTAAAAGCTGATAGAGTCCAAAATAGTGGAGTAGGTAGGAACAACCATGAAAATGGTAAAGAAGAAATAGAATGGACTAGAGTAAGTAGAAATTGATTATTAGGTTGATGTTAAGTTGCAAATAAAAAGATGGCTGTGTGTTTGCAAGACCTCAGAAAGCTTTATTATAGTTTTAGTTTCTATTCTCTAAATTCATTCTTTATATTTTTAGACTAATACATAAGCCACAAGTGGAGAGAAGTAAGAGAGAGAACCTTCATTCAAATACTCCTACTTAAGAACAGTTTAACTTTTATTTTATCAAGTGAGCATTTCTATTACTTTTGGAGAGTTCTAGCAGCCTAAAAAAGATTGGTAAGGTAAGTATCAATTGGTATCTTCAGTTGTAAGTTTTGACTTGAGAGGTGTCTTTGGGTGCATCACCTAAAATAGATAGTGTTATTGGAGGCTTTTAGAAAGCTTTGCAATTTATTCACTAGATTTCCCAAAAGAACTTGTTACATAGTATAAGGCTCACTATTTAGAAGTGTGTTAGCAAGAGAAAGTATTCATGAGTAAATATTACTTGTATATTACTTTTAATATCCTTCCTAACTTCATTCTTTTGTATTCATAAGACTTCTTTTAAGGATTTATATGTTCTAATCTTATTCTATATTATTGTTTCTACATCTTTTCTTGATTCCTGAAGCTAATATCATCATTTTTGAATTTTTTAGTATACAACTAAGGGTTAGTGTTGTATAGTTCTTGTTGCATCCTAACATAACCTCTTTTCTGCTTGATCTCTATTAATACCTTGGCATGAACCCTGCCTACTATTATTATAGGTATACAATGACCACATTTGTTCTTTTCACTCTCTCCATCAAAGCAGGCTCTGCCAGCACCCACTGTATCTCTTGCTGTCTTAGCCAAATCTGAGGCTGAGGTAGTTGTTGTCTTTGTACTCTACTAGTATTTGTTAATGCATTTAACCTTGGAGCTTGAGCTTTTGTCTTCCTCCTTCCTTTCAACCTCTTATTTTTCTTGCTTACTCTCTCTCTAGTACTTATCCAAATTTGTTACTTGCTCATACTACTGTTCAATATCCTGGGGGCATTCTAATTCTATCAGTTTTTACTATATTAATTTATTCATCCCTCTTTTAAACACTTCAACTAATGGTCTCCTCTCATATATACTTTCTCTTACTGCCTTTCTAAACTCTTGTACAAACTTCTCTATTTTTTTCTCTCCTACTCTATCTTTTTCAATTCTACCATTTTTATCATCTTATTATCTCTACCACCAAATTCTTCTTTTAAGTCTGATAAAAATTCCTCCAGAGTTACATAACTCAAGCTTTTATTTTTAGATCTTCTATTATATTCTCTTTCCAAATATCCACCAATTCTTCTTGTATGTATGATAAAACCCACTACACCTGTTCTTTTACTACTGTTTCTCTCATCCTCATCCTGATATACAATCTGCATGTTATCAAGAACTCTAACATCTTTCCTGCCTCCCCATTAAACATTTATGACTTAGCTACTTCTATATTTGACCCAGCGTTGGGTCAGAGAGCTACTGTTGTCTCTTCTCCTCCTCTTCTTTCTATCAGTAACACTTGGATTTATATTTGTATTACTACAAGCTGCTCCTATTGTTGTTTAATAATTTGTTTATAGTTGATTAAGATATATTGACTCATGTTGTAGTAGAAAGGGAGTGAATCAATTAGAGTAGGTAATAATGACTGTGGTGAGGTGTAAGAAGTAAGTGTTATAACTTAAGACTTATAAAGTGAAGTCAAAAAAAGAATCTTGTATTAAAGTTAATACAAGAGAACTTGATGGAGTTCCAAGTACAAGAATGTCTACCTTATATATGCTAGACTACTAATCCATGCTACACTAACCTTAGCCTACCCTAAATGACCATGCATGTTTCTTAAAGTCAACATATGTAATATATGCTATATGCTATTATCTTGTTCTAGAACTTTCTATGATGTTCTATATGATACATGATTATGTGACTGTGACATGTGACATGTGACCAATGTATGACACTATGACATGTTATGTGACAGTTTGTGGCATCATGCTAACTCCCAACCCTAAGTCTGAATAATAATAAAAAATAGAAAATAAAATAAAATAAAGAACAAAAGTAAAGTCTACTATCTTTGACTCTGACATTACCCCCCTTCAAGATTTCTTCTCTGGAGAAACTAACTTCCATTTTTGCCAGTTCCTTTTCAACTTCTTTAAATATTCTGCTTTGAACTTTCTATCATTCTATCTATACAATATCTTTGCTATATATTTGTCTGGTAACTCTCTCCTACTAAAGTCTCTCTCTTTAACCATATCTAACTTCTTCTATTATCTAACTTCTACATCCATCCTCACTTCAAACTCAGCTACTATCTTCTTTGGATTCTCTAAGTCTTTCTCTTTGTCCTAAGTATTATGTTCTGCTGTAAATCCCTTCCATCATACCAAATATTTTTCCACTCCTCTTATTTTTCTTTTATTTAAAATTTTTTCAACCTCCCATTCTTCAACTTTCTTTACTTCTACCAGTTTTACTTTTTTTTTACTTTTTGCTCCCCTACTTATTTCTTATATTGTACTATCTAACTGACATTCAAAACTAAGTGAATTCTCATTGGAGTAAGTAGTCATAATTTAACTGCATTAGTAGAAACTACTTTGTTGATAAAATATAAGCCAATATATTGGTCTACTAGCTTCTTTGCTGGTCTTTTCTTGAATACCAAGTCTTTTATACTTAATATTACTTTATCTTCTTTTTTCCATTCTTTAGTTTTCTTTCTCCTCTTATCTGCTTGCTACTTCATTTCCTCTTGAGCCTTTCTTAATACTGCTCCTGCTTTCTCTTGTACTTTTTTCATTCTTTCTGCAAATTTTATCACCTTCTCTACTTTTCCTTTCCTTTTAATATCTGCCTCTATTCTCAACTCTCTACTATAATTCACTATAAATAGAGATAATTTGGTTGCTGAATGTGTTTTGTTTATTATTCAAGTTTTTGGTTCATTCTCTCCATCTGACCATCTGTTTGAGGATAGAATAATATTGACAACTTTCTCTCAATTCTCAATATTTTATTCAGCTCTTTTGTTAACTTTGCTGTAAAATATGGTTCTCAATCTAACACTACACTCTCTGATAACTTATGCAACTTTCATACATTATCTCTAAACAACCTTACTAATCCTTTTGCTGATGTTCCCTCTATTGTTGCCACAAAATATATTATTTTGAACAACTTATCATATACTACTAAGATCATGTCCTTTTCTGCTACTAATAGCAATTTTATAATAAAGTTCACTATCAGATATGTCTATAGCTTCTCTGGTACCTCACTCAATTTCAACTTTTCTGCTGGTACCTTTATTATTATGATTTAAGACTCAAAGTGTTAGGTTAAGGAAAGAATCTTATATTAGGATTAATACAAGAAAACTCAATGGAGTTCCAAGTATAAGAATGTCTATCTTATATATGCTAGACTACTGGTTCATGCTACACTAATTTTAGCCTATTCTAAAAAGCTATGTATTTTTCTTAAGGTCAACATATATAATGTTATCTTATTCTAGAATCTTCTATGATATTCTATGTTTCATGTGATTGTGTGACTGATGTGTAACATTTTATAACAGTCTCATATGACATCATATTAATCTCTAACCCTAAATCTAAAATAGAAAATAAATAAAAAGAAAATAGAAATAAGAATAAAATAAAGTCTATTATCTTTGATTCTGACATTACTCTTCTTTCAAGGTTTCTCCTCTGGAGTAACTAAATTTTATTTTCACCAGTTTCTCTCCAACTTCTTTAAATACTCTACTTCAAATTTCCCATCATTCTATCCATATAACATCTTTGTCATGTAATTCCCCAGTAATTCTCCTCTTCTAAAGTCTCTCTCTTCTACTAAGTCCAACTTCTCTTGTCATCTTACTTCTACATTTATTTTCTTCTTAAATTCCACTACTACTTTCTTTATATTTTCTAAGTCTTTCTCTCTTTTCCAAATATCATGTTCTACTGTAAACTTCTTTTATTGCACCAAGTAATTTATCATTCCTCTTATTTTTCTTTTATTTATTTTTTCCACTTTCTATTCTTCAACTCCTTTTACTTCTACCAGTTTTACTTCTTTTATTTATCCTTCCACCTGTTCTTTATATTGTACTATCTAACTGACACTCACTACTGGGTAAATTCTCATTGAAGTGGGAAGTCATAATTTGACTGTATTGGTAGAATCTATCTCATCAATGAAATATAAATTAACATATTGGTCCACTAGCTTCTGTACCAGTCTTTCTTTGAATACCAAGTTCTTTATACTCAACATGACTTTATCTTCTTTCTTCTATTCTTCAGTCTTCTTTCTTCCTCTATCTGTCTATTACTTCATCTCTTTCTAAGCCTTTCTCAGTGTTATTCCCACTTCTTCTTGTACTTTCTTCATTCTCTCTACCAATTCTGTTGTTTTTCCTACTTTTTCTTTTCTTCTAATATCTACTCTCATTCTCAACTTTCTACCATAGTTTGCTATATACAGAGATACTTTGGTTGCTAAATGTACTTTATTGTTGACTGCAAATTCTGTTGATGCTAACTATTTTAGCTAGTTCTTTTGTCTATGATCTATGAAGAATCTGAGATACTGTTCCAACTCTTGATTCATTCACTCTGTTTGTCTATCTGTTTGTGAATGGAAAGATATTGATAGTTAAGTCTCAGTTCCTTCATCAACTCTACTGCAAACTGTGATTCTTAGTCTGAGACTATACTTTCTAGTAAACCATACAACTTCCATACATTATCTTTAAACAACTATACCAACCCTTCTACTAATGTTCCCTCTGTTGTTACCATGAAATGTATTATTTTGAACAATCTGTTGCAGACTACTAGAATTGCATATTTTCTAGCTACTAATAGTAACTTAGTTATGAAGTCAACTATTAAGTGTGTTCATGGCTTTTCTGGTATCTTACTTAACTTTAGCTTTCCCACTGGTATCTCTGTCCTATTCTTCATCCTCTAACACATATCACAACTATCCATATATTTTTCTATATCTCTCATTATTCCCAGCCATCAGTAATTTCCTATTACCAACTTTGTTGTTTTTCACCTTTCTCTATGTTCTGCTACTAATACATTATGATGCAACTAGATTATCTCTACCCTTGATTCCTCATTCTTTAATATACACACTTTTTCTCCCTTCAATACTAAATCTCCTTTAATCTACCATTTCTTCTCTCAAAATTTCTTAACTTCTGCTTTCTTTATTTTTTCCACTACTCTAACTACCTCTTTGTCTTTACTCTTAGCTATTTTTATTTTTTCTAATATATTTTCCTCAGGTTCTTTTATTACTACTTTTGTTAAATTATGAATCTATTATTCCTTAATTAGTGTTTGATTTTCATTGTCTTTTTCTACTCTTACTTTCCAGTCTGGTTTCCTACTAAGTCTATCTGTTTTCCCCATTTTTGTTCCTAGAACATGCTTTAAAGTAAGATAAAATCTGGACAAGTATAGTGTCTAATGAACTTACCTAATCATGTCTCTTATTTAATTTCTGTATATTTATAAAGTACTCCAAATTCCTATAGTCTGTCAAAACCTCAAACTTGAACTTTGCACTCTCTAACAAATGCTTCTAGTTTTCTAATTCTCCTATTACTGCTAATATCTCCTTGTCATGAATTTTGTAGTTCCTCTCTATCTCATTTAGAAATTTTGAGAGATAAGCTACTAGTCTCCATTATCTATCCTTACACTTAATAGAAAATATCCCTTCTGTTACATAGTCAAATGTATCTACTTCCATTCTTATTTTTTTATCTAAGTCTGGTGCTGCTAATACCAGTTTTTTTTGTAAACATCTTTTTCAGCTCTTGAAACATTTTCTTCTGTCTCCCTGTCCAGTCACACTTTTGATTTTTTTTGACCAAATCATTAATAGTCTGGCTATCATTGCAAAATTTTTGATGAACTGCTGATAGTAGTTGGCAAGTTCCAAAAACTTCTATAAGTCTTTAACTTCTTTTGGAGTTATCTATTCCAATACTTCCTTTATCTTTTCTTTCTTCATCTTAATTTCCTCTGGTCCTATTACTACTCCTAGAAATCCTACTTCTCTAACCTTATACTTACATTTTCCTAGTTTTATATATAAATTGTTTTCTGTCAACCTCTTTATTACTTCTTCTACTATCTTATTGTATTCTTCCTCTTCTTCTGTTCCTACTATAATGTTATTTATGAAACTTGCCACTTCCCCAGTGTTGATCAAGTCCCAAAGGATTTTGTTTATAATCATTTGAAATGTCACTAGGGAATTTGTTAGTCCAAAAAACATTACAGTTGGTTCAAATAATCCTTCTGGAGTCATGAATACTGTCTTCCACTTATCTCTCTTCTTTATCTGTATATTATTATAACCCCATTGTAGATCTAACTTAGTAAATACTTTCTTTATACCTATATTTTCTATAATATCTGAAATTAAGGGTAAGAGATAATTGTTTTTAATTGTCCATTTATTTAAATACTAATAATCCTAAACCATATATTTCTTACCATCTTTTTTTCCTATAAAAAACACTAGTGCCATTTGAGGTGATTTTGAGGGCCTAATATACTATTTTCTCAATTATTCTTTAATGAACTCTTGTACTTCTCTCTTTTCTTTCTTTAACAGCAGATACACTTTTCTCTTCCTCAGCACAAACCCTTCTTTTACCTCTATTGTATAATCCCATAACTTTTTCATCAGCATCCTTTTACTTGCTTTCTTTCCAAAGATATATATCCACTAATGAAATTATTCTAGTACCAACTTCTTTACTCATTCCTCCTCATTCCAAATCTCCCATTCTTTTACTACTTTCTTTACTCCATTGTTCTTTTCTTTTTTGGTTTTTTCTTCCTTTTTCTTTTTTTCTCCTTTCTCTGTTCCTTCTCTTCTTGTTTCTTTCCTTCTTTCTCTTTTTTTTCTTCTTTTGCTTCTGCTATCTTGATTTTCTCTGCTTTGGTTTCTACTACTTACAATACTTCTCTGGACATCTCATCATTTTTATCTCTCTTATCTTCCAGTCAATTTCAGAATTATGGCATACAAGCCATGACATCCCCAAAATCACACTCCATTTCTGATCTCAATCACATCAATCTCCATTCTTTCCCTATGCCCTTGATAATAAATATTGATTTCTACTATATGTTCAATATATATCTCCTTGTTAAAGAAACTGTTCACATTTCTTATATATATAGATCTTTCTATTTTTTTCAATTTGGATCCCTGCTTTCTAGCAAGCTCTGAACTTATGACTAGTCCCATTGCTCCACTATCCAATAATTCTTTCACTGCTACTCCTTTATGTGTGTCAATCTTTTCAAGCTCAATCTTCACTGTAACTTCTCTCAACATATCCTCATTATCTAGATTATAGCAAGATTTATTTTCCATTACTATAGAGAGCATTGCAAACCTATTGTAATTACTAGAGCCTAGTTGAGAACTACCAGACTCTCTTCCCCATTTAAATTACTCTGTCTATTTTTTTTCATAATTAATCCTCTTCTCTTGTCCCACTATCCACCTTCATGGTATATGAGTCTTGCCAAGGTGCAGATTCTATCCATTGATTCAGGTTCACTATAGTTGCATTTGTTCTCTCCACTCTCTCTATTAGAGCAGGCTCTACCAGTACCTGCTGTTGAATCTCTTGTCTTTTAGGCCAGACCTAGGGCTGAGACAGTTGTTACCTTTGTGCACTACTAGTATTTACTGGTATGTTTAACCTTAGAGCTTGATTTCCTGCTTCTCTCCTTTCTCTTAACTTTTCTTCTTCTCTCTTACTCTTCTTCCAGTTCTTATTCAGATTTGTTGTTTTCTCATACTATTACTCAATATTTCTGGGTTGGCATTCTAACTCTATTTATTTCTCATTTGAACTTCTCAATTAAAGGCCTTCTCTCATAGCTGCTTCCTCTTGCTGCTCTTTTAAATTTCTGAACAAATTCCTTTATTATCTTATTCCCTTGTTCTATTCTCTTCAACTTTGCCACCTTTATTGCTTTCTTATCTCCTTCTCTGAATTCCCTTTTTAAATCTGTTAAAAACTTCTTAGTTGTTTTGTATTCCAAGTTTCCTGACTTTGAATCTTCTAAGACATTCTCCTTCCAAACATTCACTAATTCCTTTTGTATATATGATAGCACCTACCAAATTCATTCCTCAACTGCTGCTTTTCTCATCCTCATTCTTATGAATAATTTGTATGCTGTTATAAATCCCAAAACTTTTCTATAGTCTTATCAAATGTTTGTAGCTTTGCCACTTCTACATTAGACTCTGTGTTGGATCTAGGAACCTCTACTTCTCCTACTTCTCTTAGTTTTGCTTGAGAAATCAGCATCTGTAAGGCTGCTACTTGCTCTTATTGCTAATGGACCAGCTGCTCTAGATTTATTAAGCTATGTTGACTCATATTATGGTATTATAGTGGTGAATCAATGAGTAAGAGTAATGATGAGAATGTGTAAAAGGGTAGGGCAGAACTAGTACTAGTTTCTCCCTCAGATTCATACTCTGAACTTGACTTAATCTTAGTAAGTGTTAGCAGGCCCTCTTCAAGTCTTACCTCATATTATCTACTAATTACTTATTTTACTGACTATTGTTTTAAGAAAATTGTATACAATTTTGTCTCAAGAATGATGCTCTATACTAGACAGTGTTAAAACAACTAGATAAAAGAGCCAAGTACTTCAAATCTCCAGGAAATTCTAAGAGAGTAGAATAGAAATTCTTGAAGATAATGACTACTTTATATATTAACAGGTCTATTCTAATGTGTCAGAATTCCGATTACATAAGCAAGGAATGATGATACTTAAGTAATCAGAAACAGTTTATAATAGAGAAACTAAAATAGAAGAGAGCTAGAATGCTTAGCAGATATTTCCAGAACATGGGAAAGTAGATAATCAGATACACAGATAATACTAGAAAACTTGAGAAAACCACAGAGTGTTGCAAAAGAGCAAGGGAGTGTATAAAAGGAAGTTTAATGATATATCTAGATGGTTGGAAGTATTGGTATGTAGCTTAAAGAGGTCCAGAGTGTGGGAAATTGGATAAGCAAATAAGTGTAAATGTGAAAAGGGGTCACAGAACATGGATCAGCTAAAAAATATGGAAAAGAAAAGCTTTAGAAGAGCCATCCTCCTTACAAATAGGGTCTTAGAGACATTTGCTGTTTTCTTATATATATAGACCACAAGTAGATGTTGTAGCACAAAGCTCCTACATAAAAGATACAGTAATCTACTAAATACTGCATATTTTAATAATGAGTACATCTAGCAAGAGACCTGTGCTTGGTCCCAACTGTCTATAGCAATCTTCTGATAGCTACTACCAACCTTTTAAGCTTAGGGTCTGGCCTTATCTTTTTGACTTTGGGCAGTATTGCCCTTGATCAAGGATAAATAAAGAGTAATTTTGAGAGTGCCTGGTGCTGAGCAGTCTCAGAAGTGAAAATTGAGTTCTAATATTATGATTCAAGACTCAAAGCATTAAGTCAAAAAAAGAACCTTATATTAGAGTTAATATAAGAAAACTTGATGGAGTTCCAAGTACAAGAATGTTAACCTTATATATGCTAGACTACTAATCTGTGCTATACTAACCTTAGCCTACCCTAAAAAGCCATGTATTTTTCTTAAGGTCAATATATGTAAAATATACTATATAATCTTGTTCCAGAACCTTCTATGATGTTCTATGTTCTATATGATTATATGACTGTGACTTGTGACCA
>Ga0157368_1000420_pt1 | contig 19948 bp, 21 predicted proteins | sample AttbisABBM3_FD_113146 | JGI IMG/M metagenome (GOLD analysis project Ga0157368, IMG submission 113146) | Fungus gardens microbial communities from leaf cutter ant in Botucatu, State of São Paulo, Brazil - Atta bisphaerica ABBM3 | ecosystem: Host-associated > Fungi > Mycelium > Unclassified ...
CTATTGCCCTGAGCAGAGGTTTCAGTGTTGAGACACTGACAGGAGTAACTCTGTCATGGAAGACCAAGTTGAATAGGAGTATCTCCGCTGTGGAAGATGGAATATCCAGAGGGTTGCAGCACTGCCATGAGACATGTTGTGAGAAAGATGGCTGCTATAGAAGACAGGCTTGTATGGTTCAGAGATAATTTCACCATGGGGATGTTACTTCCGGACAGGTAGACTTGCATATGACAAGTAGCTTAGAAATGTACAGACCAACTTCTAGAGATATATAAAGTAGACTACTCTATAGTAGGAACTCTATCAAGTTCTCTTTTATAACTCAATACATGAGTATGCTTTTGTCTTAATACTTAGGCTAAGTTCTAAGTCATAACATATAATGTCATTCTTGTTACAATTCAAGACTCAAAGTATTAATTATAGATGCTAGGTTGATGGTCTATACTAAGCTAGATGTAGCCTATTCTAAAGACCATGCATTATCTACAAGGTTAACATGTGGGAAACATGTTGTATGATGTTATTGTTCCAGAAACTTTTATACCTTTCTCCTATGTCACACAATTATGTAACAGTCACATATGACATCATGCTAAACCCTAATCTTAAGTCTCAATTAAAATAAATAAAAAAGAAAAAGAAAATAAATAAAGTCTACTATCTTTAACTCTGGCAATTCTTTTTAGAATCTTCTATATTCTTCTCTGTGTCACATGGTGTTGTGACTGTGACTATGATATGTGACCAACCTATAACAGTTGTTATACCCTTACCATGCTTTGTAACATCTGTAACATTATATTACACTCCATTATTTAAGTCTAAACAAGAAAAATAGAAATGACAACCCAAAATTAAATTAAAAGAATAGAAAAAGACAATGAAACAATAGGCTAAATTAGTTGGTGCACAGAATTATATACCTAAGCTAAGGTTATCTTGACTATGGTAGCTACAGCAAAGATAAAAGTAATTACTGGTCCATTAAGCCAGGATTTCCTGACAATAACAAATAAGTATATCCCACTTGATCTGTATCACTTTTACAACATACTTGAGCAACTTACAATAGTGTGTATCATATCTAGTTGATCACAATCATAAGTATGAATAAGTGTTTATTCAACAAGGCCCATAACCTTACAAGACATATTTCAGTGGCATCTAATGTAGAGGCTAAAGTTCACAAATAAAGACATTAATAGATGAGAATACTGTGTACACACCTAGCAGACGTTTGCAGACTACACGGCATGTGTGTGGTCATGGTTCCTGAATGCTTTTGACACAAGAGGCTCAGAAACCTCCCCCCCCGTGTAAGATTACAGCATGCAGAAACTGGTAGATATCTTTAAACATAGACTCCGAGTCGAAGAATGCAACAAATATCGGCAACAAAAACGCGATGGCCGCCCTCACCAAATTTGGGCACAGAATAAAAGAGGAGTCGCATAGACGAGGGAATACTCTCTGGAATTTGATTTATCATATGGAAATCAAGAGAGTCGAGTTCAGACAAGGAGGTCCAGGACAGCTTGCAGTCTTTCACAGAATTTCCAGTCCAAAGGATAACAGACAAAGCAAAGCACAGCAGCTGGGTAGGCGAATAAGTATGCTGCAGCATCAAGCTTCTTGATATCGTTGTCAGTTGGCCATGGCGACGACAGCTGCAGATTTTCTCGGTGTCGGAAAATGTTCTGGAATTCCTCTCAGAGGCCCCGCAAGAGATGGGGAGTTTGACAGGATGAATGATGGAAGCAACACTGGATGTGGATACAATGCGAGGCTCAGTGCGACTGAAAATAGCCCAGCGGAATGGCATGGAACCAGCCCTAACAGAAGATGCGATGATCTCGATAATTTGTTGTTTTGCGCACCTTGTCTAATCCATCAACAAAGACTGCTTCTAGTTTTCCCAGCTTCTTTGGTCATCAGTGCTTGAGTGCCAGGTTCAATCTCCATCGGTCTGGAAAATGAGGGTACTCACCAAACTGGCATTGCCGATTGTGAAGCCATCATGGAACACGGACATGGAACACACTGTGTTGGCGTCACAGCTATAGATTTTGAATTAAAAATAAATCTCTATCGGTGTTCTCACGAGTCGTTCAACAGCTTGTCCGTGGATGATGACTTCGTCTGAATCGTCTGGTTCTCGTGCACGGGCCAGATGGAATTCTGTACGGCAATATGTGCTTTCTCCTTCCCGTCAGGGGGAAACTAGTGGCAGTCGATCTCCAACACCGACACCGACACCGACACCGACTTCAGACCAGCGGCATCATCGCCAGTCGTCCTCTTTATCTTCTTCTACTGCTATCCCCTTTCCACAGCGTCCATCATCCAGTTCACAGACACAGAAACCAGGCTCAAGACTTGCTGCAAGGCTAGGATTTCGGCATGTTGTGGACCACGCGCGTGAAGTTGCGGTCGATGAGAATAGGAAATTTGCCAATGAAGTTTTTCGAGCATGTCGGGCTGCCAGAGCTAATGTCCATAAAATGAGCTTCTCTTCTCTCACTGCGGGAGGAGGAAAGAGCAAATATAGTGACACGCTTAACACGGTGTTGACCGGCGCTTCCAACATACATTTTCCATTCTCGAATAACACTGCGGCCACATCCATTGGGAACTTCTACACAAACATCTCTGAGGCCGCTTCAGGTGCTGGAATTTATTCAAAAAAATCAGAGCATCGTGATCCATCAAGCCCATATGAAGGAGTATTCAATCCGTCATCGTTCAATGTATCAGCCACCGTTGCTTCTGCTTCCGCCTCTGCATATAATCTCATAAGTTCGACATCTCATACACAACACCATATCTCATCGGTCAAGTACCTGCATAAGGTATTGTGGCAAGCATCGGGGTCGAGTTCTGTCTCTCTGCGGTCAGTATATCTACCACACGAGTCGCTAGTTCTCTCTGCTTTGTTGGTGCCATTCTTAGGCAGTGTACATGGTAATATCAACATGGCTGATGAAGGAAAAGTCGAGGAGGAGAGATGGTTGGCGGTGGACGCGTTTGAATTAATGGTCAAGACTTGGCCTCCGGCGAATGAGGTGAGCCACTGCAATATCCCAGGTGTCTAATTAATTCGGCTAGCTTGCGAGTGCAGAACGCCATTTATGGTGTACGAAGGCTGTTGCAACTCTTCCAACGTCATCTCTTCGCAGTCGTATATTATCCAATCTATGGGGTCTCACAAATCCCAATGAAAATACACATCTGCTTCTCTCGCCCGACACCATTCATTCCATTGCATGTAGCATCTTTCTTCTTTTTCCTCTCATCTCATCGCCTTCGTCAAGCTCCTCAATCTTGCCATCGCCACAATACCCATCACATCCTACGCAATTACCCACAAGACCGGACGAGTCGTCTGATCAGAAAATTCTCAGCCAAGTTTTATCTCATCTGTCTACTGGTTCGTTAGACGAAGAAGCTTGTGAAGATGAGTATGGTGGCGCTCCTGTGAAATGGAGTGCAGGAGAGGATGACGCAGAAGTGATTAGACAGATGCTGTTGAGTGAGTCCTTAACAAAATGTTTGACTGTTGTATGGCCATCTGGTAGTGTTCAGGGTTATGGCAGGGGAAGCACTGGGAAATCATCCATAGTAGTTGGCGGGTGGTTGGTAGGCAGAAATATGGATGTGAGTGATTTTCATATTGATATGCAGAAGGTTAATCAAAGAGTCGATAGGATTATTGGATCAAACTGAGAGAAAGACCAACACGGCTGCAAATGATAATAAGTGTTCGGAGGATAATCAACTGGTGTAATGGAGTTACATCATTCCTCTCCCAAATTTCCGCTCCTGCACCTATAGTTGCTTATTCAACAAGTCCAACGAATGAACTAATTCCAACACCAGCGTACATAATACAACGTATTATGTCGTTTCTCGAGTACATGGTCATGCCTGAGATTCACACCCTCTCCTCTTCCTCCTCTTCCTCCTCACTGGTAGAAGGGAAAATACGAGAAGCTAGAATGAGAGTAACGCGGGTTATATTGGAATCATTCTGCATCTCTTCGTCAATAAGTATGGCTGACAGGGATGAGATGAGAAAATTCATGCCTCCTGGAAACGTGGATGCCGATCCAACAATTTGGGCTGGAGATTTGATTATCCGGTTGTTTACTGTTGACGTGGGATTGGGATGGAGAGAGCCGTTTGAGGAGATGTTGAAAGATTTTGTATGTTATCATCATTCTCTCTGCCCTGCCTGGGAATGATGTACTGACGTGGCCATGTTTCTTATGATTAGATCACGAATGCAGAATGGACAACTGTAGTGGATAGGTTAATGGTTTTCGCTACTCGGATGTGTACGCCTGATGATGGTGTGGGTGTAAGGAAAATGGTTGTTGGGAGTTTGTTTCCTTACTTGACCAATGTATGTCGTTTCCTATTCTCAGTCAAATCAACCAAGTGATTGTTTTTGGTGTGAAAGCGATTGATCCAAGACCCACCACCCGCACATCTCCTCGCATCACCGCCTAATCACACACAGACTGATGATACGTATGATCAGTTTACTCCTTCACGTTCGTCATCACATACATATACTTCTTCACTTTGTGCCTTTCCTCACTCTACGACGCCAACAACACTTCCAGAACTACTCAAATTCATATCTGAGGTCCTCCCCCAAACATTCTTCAAACCTCTCTTCTCACTTGCTACCTCATCCTCCTCTAAATTTTCCTCTGGCGAGCATGATAGTGAGGCCATCGGTGGTATTGGCCCAGGCACGATAGCTCTAGCCAATACACTGTGTGTTGTACATGTGCTGGGTGCGATAGTACAGGATTGGTGGTTGAGAGATGCGGAGATGATTTGCATCGCTTTGTTGGGCGACGTCAGCAGTGACAGTGGGGATAAGAGAGGTGATGAGGACAAAGACAAAACAAGGGGAAGAGTTGGCCTGGGACAGATGATCGTGCTGCTTGAACTTGTGAACAAGCTGAGGATGGTGAGACGGTTGAGGGATTCGACAGTGACAAGTGGTGGTAGAAGAGGAAGTGTAGACGCGATTGCAGTTATTTTGGTGAGTGTTGGTGTGATACGTATTGGAGTTCTGGTCATTGATGGTGATGATGGCGATACTAACGATGGCACCTGTTTTTAGGGGACTATGAGAGTTAGTCTGAGTAAATTCGTGGTTGGATTAGAAGTGAGGTTGGCTGTTCTCATCCAAACAAAGGTAGGTGTCGTTGTCTGATCCCTTGTTCATCGTTAATACCGATTTTCTCTCTCAGGAAAAGCGAAAACCTCTCCCACCAACACAACGTCTGCTCTTCCTTATGCTCTTCAGAGAACTCAGGCTCCTCACACGATCACTTAAACCTGCCTTATGGATATCAGATACGATCATTCGGTGGTTTGAAGAATATTTACAGGATGAGGATGAAAATGTTGAAGAGATACGGGAGACATCGAGAGAGATGAAAGAGTTATATGAATTTGCGAAGGGTGCTGTGGGAATTTCCAATAGGGTGAGTATCTTCGTGGTATCTTTGAGTCCTCTACTCGAGTCGGAGTGAGCTGATCACCATTATAAGAGGCGGACGGTGGTGATCATACCCACAATGACCGATAGACGTTCGAGTACTACGAGTCTCGAAGAATATTTAAATATCACAGCTATGCTAGACAACACACTGGAGTTTCTGTCCTCTCTCGCGGAGGTAGGGTTCATTCCACATGCGGTTAAGTTGCTTTTTACAGTTTCTGCAATTATGAGTCCGAAGGATTGGAGTCGCATTGCACCGCTGGTGTGGTATCGTGGGCTGTCGTTTGGTAGGATTGATGAGGACCTTTCTCATGGAGGTTGTAGGAGCGTGTTAGGAAACCAGGAACCCAGAGCGGTGACGCCGCTTGTGTGTTTCTTGGTCATGCAGTGCGCAGAGAAGAATTCACGGGACTTCAGAGCGATGGTAGAACAAGATATGCAAAGGTAAGTAGAGGGTCTCACCTATCTTATCCTCTTTGCGTGTGTGTTGAGATATGGCACATTTAGCTCAGATGATCTGACAAAACTTGAATCTGTGCATAAGCTCAGCCTGCTTGTGAACTGGAGATTCCAAATTATGTCAGAATCACATAATGTCCTCGTGGACCGCACGCATAGACTATTTAAACTCGCAAGAGCACCGCTACCATTCGTTCCGACAGATATGGGATCACCGAATTATGTTTATCACGACGTAAACGATGTATCGGCTACTGCATTCACGTTACCAGGCGGTACGTCGACCCAAGCCTCCGGTAGCAACGGTTCAAAGTCTCGGAAAGGGAGGATAAAGAAAGATGTGATCCCCGACGAGCTGAAAAAACAGTTGGTCGAGATTGGATGGGTAGATGATGATGATCAGGGTGATGAGAAGGAACTATGGATTAGGACTCCGCTGTCGCTCTTACCTGTGAATCATACGGAGAGGTTGGGTTTGCATAGGATGTCGGGGCATCGACTTCGTAGTCCTGGTTCAACGCCGGTGTCCTCCCCTACGTTGAGTTCACCCTCTAGTGGACAGTTGACACCACTCGTCACTTCTGGTCCCTTAAGTCCAGGTGGTGGGGGAGGAAAAGTTGACAGACCAAGGGAGGGAGAATTATTGAGACGAAGTTCGAGTTCAGGGGGACCTACATATGCAAAACGTCGACCTGTTTTCGTGTCTTCTCTATCACTCGTCTTTCGCATCCTCGCAACAATGGTATTTGACGCGAACTTCGTTGTAGCTTCGGCTGCACGAGATACATTGCTTGATATGATGCGCAACGATCCTGCGTTACTGCTTCGACCTATATTGGATTTGCTCTGCGATGATCAAGGACATGGCTATGATGAGTCAACTCAAAAAGACGTTCAGCAGGCGATCAATATTTTTACTGCGTTATTGCATACGCAACACATGATTCCTCCTCCTACAGCTCATGCTTTGTTCAATAGTCTCGCTGGATTATTAAAGTACACATTACGGCAGACAGACCCTTCCGCTGTGGGGCGCAATGGTGATGTTATGATGTCTGTTGCAACTGGAGATCCACTTGCTACTTTTGCGCTGGTGGTTCCAATAATGGCGAGGCTGGCAATGTATGTTGGGGATTTGACAACGAGAGAAATAAAAAAATCGAAGATGGAGCATTTCTTGATTCCGTATGGGACGTTGTGGTTCGACCATGTGGGTGCGCCTAGTACACCAATGTTTCCTCGTGGCTTTAACTCGAAAAACGGCCTGGGGGGGCAATACGGAAATCAAGAAGAGAATCTGTTTGAATTAGGAGAAGCAGAGATGGGAGGACAAGTGACGGTGATTGCGGGATTGGATTCAAGGCTAGTCAAGGTGGTGATGATAAGGATAGCGCAAAACATGATGTTTGTCGAGATGTTGAAGAAGAATGCGCAAGACGTTGTCTTCGTAAGGAAGACAATGCCGAAATTTGTGGTACCGAGATTGAACGGGAATGAGAAAGAAGATGGGAGGTCACTTGAGCTGAGCGATTTCGTACCATTTACTGGAGACGAATCCTTTAATTCTGATGAACCTGGGAAGAAGACGTTAAATGTATTTTCATTGGCGTTGGCACGGAGCTACGCGACGTTAGTCGCACAAGTGTTTAGATGTATGTCGAGGAACTCGAATGATAGAGAAGAGATGGCGAATTTTGTGGCTGGGTTGAATAGGATTTTGCTAGTTCATGGAGATGATATTGGCATTGTCGGGCATGTTCTCATTGGTAAGCCCTATCATTTCTTATTATCCGAGTCTAAATTCTACAATTGTGTCAGCTTTTATGGTTGCCAGTGCGAGATTTCGTCGACTATTTACGTCTGGGGGCGGATATGCACTATTCATGCCTGCACTTGTCAAAGTGTATGCCGAATCGCAGCAGTATAATGGAATTAGGCTCGCCATCGAGTACGCTGTCTATCGTTTCTATGCTCTTCACCGCGAGGCATTCCTCTTTCAGAGTTTAGATGCCATAGTGCGTGTAGCTGCATTACCAGAGACAGATATGGTGCAATATGCCGCCCGAGTCTACGACCTTTTCTATTCGCTCAAGAGTGGTATTTCTCCCACGAATCTCGATCCAGCTGGTATACATGGCATTAATCAATTACAGGAGAAAGAGGCATTTCTGTTCCATGTAGTTGAGGACAAACCACAGGCATTTTTAACGGTCATGCGTCGTCGAGAAGCTCAAACGAGTAGGCAGATTTTCTTCGAAATCCCTGACTCTTATGAGAGCTCGAGATTGCGTATTGAAGATTTCGTGAAGCTCTTTTTGACAATCATTGCTCATGATCCATCTATTCTGCGAGCGCAGCAATTCATGCGAATGTTCCGCTTTCTTGCTCCTCACCTCTACAATGCCTCGACCCAGGCAAGGAACGTATTACGAATGGGGCTAGAAGCCCTGGGCGAAATTTTCATCAAAGTTTTTTCAAAATCCAAAGCTGCCGAGGCTGGTAGTACAGTTCGCGAAAACGAAGTGGACATTACGCTAGTAGGTTTAGTGACTGGACAAGAAGCTTCAGATAAGAGCAAAACGACGAGTAATCCTGGTGTAATGAGGATGGACTTCTTGTTTGCCCTGGTTGCCGTGGGCCAAGCCGGATATCACATTTTCCCTCGAATGGCCAAGCAATCAGTTGAGATCGCAAGGTTAATTCTCAAAGGAGCGCCTTCGGAGATGTTGAAGTCGCTTTCGGCGCTTTTTGCTGACATCGTGAAGCTCGTGCTTTTACATGAAGATCTCTCCAAGCCCAAATATGTGATACCTTTTGTTCAGGAGATATCCCCCTTCCTTCGCACATACAACACAACGCTTGATTTTACTTCTGTTTTCGAGACCATTACTCAACTGTGCTATGTTCCACTATATGCTCATAACTCCACATTCACAAAGCTTGTTATCCATGAAATATGTATTACGGGCCTGGAGGCATGCGAGGTGATCACTGAAGAAACTGAACCATCGAGGACGCGTTTCCGTATGGTTCTGGTATCTTTACTTGCGGAAGCTGTGCTCCTTCGTGGTTCAGACATACTTGGGGAACTTGAGAAGCGGAAGCCCACTTTCCACTTTCTCGCAAAAGTGATCCTCCCCTTAACCTTGACGCTAAAGACCTCCAACCAGCTAGCTTCACGTGGAAAGATCGAGACATGGCATCACCAAGCCCTGACTAACTCCTGGATAAGGATCCTTTTCTATGCTATGACTGCTTGTCAAAAAAATTTCAGAGCCGCCGAAAGCCCTCCACTCTTGCGGTCGAAATCACGTGAAAAAAGGAATGGAGAGGAGGAGGCGCAATGGCAGGCACACCTGCCAACATTCACCACGGCTCTTCAGATTATCAAAATCATCGTCGTTAGAGCTGAAACAGAAATATCTTCGACTTTCCCAGCCTTGTGGCAACGCTTAGCCGTGTTCCTCAAATCGGCACTCATTGACGGCAATGCTGATTTTGCGTTTCGTAGGCTCGTTTCTATCCCCACTCCACCAATGCTTTCTCCATCTCCTTCACCGCGATGTAGTGTACAGATGGATAGAAGTGGGCGATCTCCTTCGTTTTTTGATCTCCCCAGGCAGCGTACTCCGGACAATAGTTTTGCCGTTCCCTTCTCGCCGCCGCGGGTGATTGACTATGCGATATGGTCCCTTTTTGAGTTTTTATGTGCATATCGATCACCTTTGAGGCTCCAACTGCGCTTATTCATGATTGAGAAAGTTGTGGCTCTTGATCAAGAGCTCAAGCTTTGCCACCGATATCAAAGTCCGTTTGCCTCTCCCAGTATGACTCCTAGGAGCCATCGAGCCTCTACTTCGGTTTTCATAAAACCAAGGGGCTCCCCATCTCCAGACTCATCCCCTCGTGCCAGTCGATCACCATCCATGAATCATGGACTCTCTACTCCCTCTAGCCATCTCGAACCTGGTATGAATCGGTCAATTTCGCTGGAGATACCCACTTCAAGCTCTAGTGAACTCCGAATACCAGGTTATCAGTATACATCACCTACGATGTCACCCTCAACGCCCAAGCAAGGTGTTGCACCATATCTCCAGGTAAATGAACCAGGTCGCCGTATTGTCCATCTTGGTCCGATTTCACCTTCGGTGCTTATTCCACCTCCACCGCTTTCGCCCAGTGGAGGCGGTAGCATGGGTGTCAGTAATATTCGTTTAATGGGTCAATCAACTCAGATCAAGTCGCCTGCGCTGGCTAAAGCTACATACCGGCGGATTCGACTAGTCCAAACATTTATGGGGTATGACCTGTTGTTGCCACTGCCCATTACCAATGTTGGCCTCGGAATTTCTCAACCCGAAATGGAAAATGATGAGGTGTCATTTATGACTTGGACAAGAAGATCGGCACTAGAGGCAATATTGAACGAGATGAAACAGTTCGAGGAAGAGTTCAGGGAGACAGTTAGCAGGGGATTAACCGAGAATGAAGATGTTCTGACTGAGCCAATCGACTTGCTTGTATAAATATAATTTGGTCTGATTTTTGAAGCTCATAACCGGAAATGGCAGACAGCAACTGTTTCCGCGAAGACACTACAGCGTATGACTATTAGTTTCTCTTATACACTAACGTGCTATAAAGTTCATTTAATCAGAAGAGGTGGACAAACGCAAGGAACAAGGCGACCAAAACGACAATCATCCCATGCATCCCAGAAACCCCAACCAGAGGGGCAGCATTCAACAAAGTCGAACGATTACTGAGACTAATCTGAGGACTTGAGTGATCCGAAGAGTTAGTATAGACATATGAGGTAGTGTTGGTATTGGACTTCTGGACATCCATGCACTTGACTGATATGGACTTGACAACCGCGTAGAAGTGACCTTGTTCACAGATAGCACAGGTTGTCAGTGTTGAAGAAAAAGATTGAAAATTTGAGCGTACCAGCAGCTTTATAATCCGGATCATTCCAATTAATCATACCCCCAGCCCAATCAATGGTACCGGGAGCAGTACCATCGATACCAGCGGGCCATAATCTAAAATTCGAAAGAATCAGCTCATTTGAAAAGCGGGATCAACATGAACCACTAACGAAAGTTGAATACGGGAAGGGGTAGCGGGATAATTAGCAACACCAGTCTGGGGGTCAATCGTATCGGACTTCTTTACAGTACGTAGAACTTTTCCATCGATCAAAAAAGTCAAAGCATCAGACTGCCAATCAATCTACATTCCCGAAAATGTATAGTGAGTTTACCCTGAAAATGTTGCGAAATGAATCGTAACATACCGTGTAATCGTGATAGTTACTGAAGGTGTCTGATAAACCTTTGTGCGTTTCACCGTTGCTAGTGGCCGCTAGAAAAGGTGAATGTGATGATGACCTGGCATCAAAAACCTTTGACTTACGAATGATTCCCTGCCAAAAGTAGTTGGATTGTGCCTGGGTAGTAGTGTTACCAGGAAACTCCCAATCAATTTCATCTTTGACATCACTCATTGTGATAAAAGCTGTGACGACACCTCCCCATCGACCAGTTTTCACTACAACATCGTTGAGAACACGGCACGAAAAGAAGCCCCTCGATGTCTAACTCACGTGTAGCGGTAATGGTTCCGTAATAGATATATCTCGTGGACGAAAGCCTGGTTCCTCCATTGTCCTGTGTCAACAGCATGGCAAGTTCACCTCCACTTGAGTTAGTATTCATAATGTTGCCCTTGTCCACGACAAAATCTTGGAGCAATGGGTGAGGTTTGGCTTCGAGAAGAAAGGAAAAGAAAGGTGCGCTCACCGTATGCAGTCGCGTTCCCATCGAAGAACGTCGCATTGGACAAGATACGTGAGTTGTCTTGGAAGGCGTACTTGAGATAGCGTTCATAAGAGCAGAACAATCACTCAGGAGCTTGTCACTCACAGTAGCGTCTTCGCAAATTGGGTTAGGGCGGCAAGAATTGATAGAGTTAGACGCAAAGGGGTTGCAGCCGCCCAAACAGAACTGTCCATTATCAATGGCGCATGAACACTAATTTTACCGACCGGGAACTCACGTTGTCGCTTCCACAAAATCCAAACTCGCCTTCATTGCCATCATCCATCAACTAGCACTCAGGGTTGATCACAATTTTACGTACTACAGCAGGGGGCGAAAGCAGGGCATGGCGTAGTTGCATTACTGTGTAAATGAGTGTCAACGTCAATAGTTTGTCAAATTGAAGATAACAGACCAAGAAGCTGCGTTGACAGTGCAGATTGACCAGACTACGATGGAGAGTGCTGCCAGCAGCATTGAAAGTCGGGACATATTTCAAACCTAAAGAGAGTGGTGTTGTACGAGAGAGCGTGATGATTGTAGAACAACTGTTGTAATAAAAACAAAGCAAACAAACAATGACAAGCGTCCAGGGAGTGATGATCACTGTAACGACTCTATATTTCGAAATTTGTCGTCAGACAACTAATGTACATCTCTCGCGTTTGTATCAATACAGTGGTAGTTTCAAACAAGATAAGGAACACTTTGAGAGGGGTGAGAGGTGATCTGTCGTTTGGTATGAATGATTGTAAAAGAGGCAGCGCACGCGAGGGAAAGCAAAGAATACAAAGAAGCATGAATAGCGAGCCGGACTTGCAATCTCAAGCAAGAAGATTCTGATATTGACTACTGGGGAACAAATTGTGGCTGCGGGCGCGTTGAGGTATCGTATGTTGAGTGGCGGCATTTGTATCCATACCCCATCTACGCATAGATTATTGAGTCCCTTAATATTTTGACCAACGGTGCATGCTCACCTAGAACCAGCATAATGGAACATAACGCCGCTGTGGTCATGGAACGCGGAATTGAAACTTGGTGTCGCAAAAAAAGAGGGCTTATCAAAATTGGGGAGGTCAGAAATTCCCTGTGAGTCAAGGGAGTGGAAAGTTCCTGGAACGTCTAAATTAGTTGAGGGTATTGGTTTGATAGTGCAGTTTTTTTCCGAAGGAGACAAGACACGCGACGTCAAAGGCAAGTCAAACGGTGTTGTCACTGGGCGAAGAAACTGGACCTCGACTTGATTGTTAACATAAGTCTGGCCATGAAGAGCTTCCTTGGCTTCTTGAGCAGCTGATGTTGATTGATACTGGACTAAGACCGAGAGTGTACCGTTGAGTCCTATTCCGGCAACTTGTAGTTTCTTCAGAGGACCAAAAGGATAGAAGAGCGGTTCCAAATCATGAATCTGTGAGAATAAGATAACAGGAAGCCTCGAGACAAACAACGTGACCGTAGGTTCAGTACTAGCCGTGTAGGAGCCGAAATCTGGATCCAGATGATCGAGAGATGTAACCGATGTTTCTTTAGGATAGTCGAAGCCAGTCTCATTCCCGGAAATTGTAGCGACAGGACGAGAGTCGAGTAACATAGTCCTATCCCCTCCATCAAGAAATCCTAATTTCTACTGAGTTCATTCAGGAGAACCAACTAGAACTAGGATTTACCTTGCGAACGCTGGACGACAGCCCAGGACACGTCTATTGTATGACCCCTAACCTCACTCAGTTCGATCAGTTCAGCTCCACAAGTACAACCGGACACTGACTTAATTTGGGTGCGCGTTAATTCCGACATCGCTAGTTTGGCCTCTTCATGGGTGGACATGACGATAAATCCACGACGACGGGATGAATTATCGACTGTCGCCAAGATGACGCAGTGGGAAACAGTTCCATAGCGGGAGAACAACGCAGCAAACTCGTTCCTTGTATCTAGTGAGTTTATAATTGACTCAATTACGGGATAAGACTCACTTTGTGAGAGCAAAAGGAAGGCCGAGAACATAAAGGTTCCTCCTGTCGTCAATAGAGGATCTACTACGGTGAATTGGGGTATGAGAAGTGATCGAAGTGACAGCACTATTATGAGTCGGAATAGGATTAGGCAACATATATGCAGCATAAAGTCATCATCAATCTTTAGTAGATGCACTTACAGAAAGGCCCCGCCAATGTTATAGCCAGTCATGCAGAGCGCTTTCCTGATATCAATCCGTCAAGGGCTAAGATAGAGAACATAAGCAAAACGCTCATACGTGGCTGCGTCACGGTTGAAAAATGCGATCTCCAGATGAGTTCCTAGGGCATCTCTTATTTCATGAAAGCTGCGTATCTGACCTAAGCGCTATACGCATGTAATTTACTGTTATTTGTCGAATGAATGCGAACGCACCAACCAAGGCACTGAAGAGGGCGATAACTTCCTGTGTACCTGAAGTTGGTAATAATCAGGTATGAGGGCTCTTTAAGAAGATGATCTAGCATATATTTACTGCTCTTCGATACATTATCAACTCTGACAGAATTCATCTTTCGATGGAAACAGCTGGTTGCGTTTTCAGGTAGCAAGCCTGAACTTGCTGACATGGTGGTCATTCAAGGGATCGCAATTGAGACCAGAGCAAGGTAGTCAAGAAATATGCGTAGAATAAACCTTAGAGCAGAGAGAGAAAGCAAGAAAGATACGGCGTGGATGTGTTCATGAACCGACCTGTGTCTTATCAGGTTCTGACGACATTTCCCATTAATTTCTCTCACGCTCATGCGCGTCTTTCACACGTGCCGTCTGAGGGCATCCACGTGATTATCCACTTCTGGGAGACCATTCATTGCCTTCTCTCAAATTTTGCCTGCTTAAGTATATATAATTCTGTCTCTCCCATACGACAACTGAGGTTAGCATATCATCAAATTTTCTCCGTACAACAAAATGAATGAGTTGACAAACATTGCGCCGATCCTACAGTAACACGTGGGGTGCCGATCACAGGGGAGAATAAGTTATTCTCACGATGTATAGAGATGCTGGTATACACGTGATCGTGTCAAATCGTGTGATATGATATTCATGTTGTGTTCTAGTGAATGTCCTTGTTGAGGGTTATTTACCGACGACGTTGGAAGTCGTTGTTGGAAGTCGTTGTTGGAGGTTTCTCACGGAAATCTGATTATGAATGATGGGATACGGTTATAGTTGAGGTGCTAGTTATCCATGCTTCGGGACCAAGCAGCTCCCATTCACGGGTGATTAAGATGACCAACGATACTGATGTCACTTATCGATCAAAGGTGACGCTTGGCCACGTCGAGGAACGTAGTTGCACTGTACAGTAGAAGTAAATCAAAGTCGACAACAGAAGTGTACAAAGGCAAAAATTATATATTACTTGGGGCAGGGTAGACTAGACTACACATATACCATGAAGAAACCACGAGGAGATTCGATTCGTTGCAAAGAGAGCCGAAAATTAAATAAAAACAATCAAAATATTCCGGTGATGGGAGAGAATCTGTTCCGCCTTGCAAGCAAATTGGTCGGATATCTGATCAATCACCACCACTGCTAGGTGCCATGTCCACAATGAAGACGCCTCCACCGGAGGTCATGAATTTGATATACATGGACGTCCAGGTCCAGGTCCCATCCACCTAGCCAAGAATCCACAACGAATCAACAACTTGCACAAGCATTTCATAAAACAAAACTATATAATACTTGAAACGACAACGTGGCAACAGACATGTAGCAGCAAAACGCCACCACGTCCGAAGGCAGTTCGAAGGCATTCATTCGTGACCTCAGCCACCACTGCCAGTCGCACCCTCCAACGAAACTTGAGCTAAAATACTGGCGATCGTTTCCGGCCGTAAGAACACTTTGACCTCGGGTTGACCAGGATAGAACCAGGCAGTTAACGCCTGTAAATACAGGTCTACAAATACTTCAAGGAAAAATTAAAAACAGTGACACTCACGATAATCGCGTAGAATCCGACCATAGCGCACCCTTCAGCCCAATTTGTCTTTCCATCAGCCGTGACGTAGTTCACGAGGAAAATAGATCCCACCAGCACAGCTACTTCGAAGAGATCAAAGAGCAAGCCAAGGGGTTTATGAGACCACCAAGCAACTAACACAAAAATTGGCATCCAGAAAAGGGCAAACTGGACGCTGAGATCAATTGCGCGTGCTCTGGCAAGAGAGATGGGCTCAATAGGTGTATGGAAGTAGTGGTGATGTATGGAGCGGAAGAAGTAGAGGATGGCAATCGCTCCATCTGCAGCAAAAGAGACAATGGGAAGGAGGATTAGACCCAGCCATCTGCGAAGGTGATCAAGATTTTCGGATTGTTTCAAATAATACTAATGCGCACTCCTCGGGTACGTGTAATTGATGGGTAACATTTTCAGTGCTTTCAACAAGCTAAAGATAGTCTGTAAGTATTCAAGGGAGGTACTGGTGATGGCATACGAATTGAGCAGTGACAGCCATGAGTCCGACAGAAGTGACGATCACAACGATATTGACCCATTGATTGACTTCGGGCTCCTCATGTTCAAGTTTCTCCTCGTGTTCCCGAATAGCAGCCGGCAACTCTGCGTGAGGCAGAAAAGCATTTCCTTCGCCAGGAGGGTCATGAATATAGAAACGAGAACAAATGTACCTATAATTATATCAACATTGTTACCCCAAGGGCCGGTCCAAGCTTACATGACGAGCAGAATAATAGCCATCCCACGGCTAAATGCCAAGAAGCGGCCTCTCATATCATCTGACAATAGCTCCGGTGATTCTGTTTCACCAGCTACCTCTGAAACCGCTGCATCTGTACCACGACTAAGCGCTGCAAAGAAAGCTGCAGGGAGGACAAGAGTCAAGACGCTATAGTATCAAATCAAAATATTGAATGCCATCCAAGCGTTCATAAGTTCGATAGGAGTATGACCCACCCCATGGTCAAAAGGACATGATTGAGTTCGTTTATATGCGGCGTGAGGTCTTGCGACATGATGCGTGCCCCCCCTGTAATGAACGCCGTTCCCGGGATTAAGAGGAGGTGTAGGACAATGACACCGATGATCGTAGCTTGGAGGATACGATATCTACACCTCTGATTTAGCCTTTCACTGGAAAGAAAGAGTTTCAGACTTACTGATTCTTAACTAATAAAATTATAGCGAGTGTTGCCTCAACGATACTAGACACTTCCGGTGAGACGCTGCGCTGAAACGGACTGGAAACAGGAGTATAGCGCACTTGTTTAGAGTAATGATGATCAAATCACTAAGATCCTTGCCACAGTAAAACGCCATCTGTTCGCCGCAATAATCGAATAGTCGCTCAAGAGGCATGATAGCTAGGAAGGAGACTGTTTCCTCTTTTAGAACATATACGGGACCACAGAACTGCGAAAGCTTACAAGTGAAGATGAGGTGATAATGGTCTCCATCTTTGAAGTAAAGAACCCAGGAGACAGGGATGAATATGACAAATAGATTCAAGACTATCGAAAACCCAAATTGGTCATCAATACTTCTTATTCACCGGGTGGACCTGAAGCCCCGTGGTGAATGACACGTACATGACGAAGTTGCGATGTTGTACAAACTCTCGAAAACTCCAATTTTCCTCTTCCCTCTCCTCAAAAACCTATTGGCAAATCTTTGCAATCCTGCTCTGTCTGGCATTCCTGAGATATGATTTGGTAGAGGCTCCTGAAGCCCTCGAGGCTTTTCAGATATCTGGGAAGGACCGCCGCCTCGCTCGAGTTCGTGGTCAGACCGGTCACTTTCCCCAATTCGGTGGCGAGCGACACCATCCATTGTAGATGTGTTTGGCGGCATTTTAAGATGCTTTTGAACCTGCAGCACAAGCTTTGAATGTCAAACGTTACACAATGTAAGGATGTTTTGAGAAAAGAGCGTGGGGGAAACTCAAGACCTGTCGAGTTTAAATAGTTTTGGAAGTGACCCCGGAGTAAGCCATCCATTAAGGGTTAGCAAATGTGTAGTAGGCGGTTCCGAAATGGGTCGGCTTGGCACACTGTAGTATCTGCAATTTGCGCATATACACTGCCAGAGTACAATGAATCTGACAACCTATTTCCATTTCCATTGTGTAAACGTTTGGGACTTGGTGGATTCGTGACACGAGAGTGAGATCAAAAGTTGGCAATCTCACTTTTTGTTGTCCATGATGCTCCATTGGACACTCTGCTTGGACCGTCTGGACTCTATTCCAGTGGCAACCGATGAGTTTAAATCTTCAATTTTGTCTTTTCAGTTTCGTGTTAACATAGACCTGAGACTCGCCATCCACCGTTTCACACCCTCAAGTTACGAAAGAGGGCTCCATTTAAGGTCCGCGGGTACTCTTTGTTCGTGTTGTACGTAGCAAGGCAAGGTATTTGATGCACATGTACAGAAATCTCTTTATCTAGCTTCGGGAGCATGATCATATGTACTTTGTAAATTGTCCTCGACATTTTGAGACGTCTCGAGGTTTTATGTAGTCCTACACGCTAGGCAGGGACAGCGGAGAAAAAAAGAAAGCATCCACAAGAAAAGTGAAAGTGCACGTCCAACGTCCAACAAGACTAGGACAGGACGATACATGTATATTTGACAGATGCAAGTAAGAGTGGAAGAATAATATATTGTGTATATTAATTGCATGGTGACTTCGGGCCTCAAGTATACTAACAGCGCAATAAGACATGGTGATTAAATGCCTGAATGAATCTCTCCACCGTTAATCCACCGTTAATCCACTGACAGGGTTCAGATCCTGGACATGCCAACAACTCTACTAAGGATCAGAATCAAGAATGACATACGAAAGCCTCTTTTCAGTATACAAGAAACAATGTCCCAACTCTCTCCAACCAACCATCTCCATTGTCTTTAGTATCACTATCTTCATAACAAGCACCATTCCCGCTGGTCTTAGTCTTGAACATTAGAATTGGCTTCAACCTGTTCCTTACTTTCACTCTCCCTCCTCGGCATCTTCCTCATCACTCTCCGTTTCCTTTTTCCCCACATCGTGAACTTATTCGCTTTGTAGAACTCTACTGCCGCTGCATAGTCAACAGTTCTAAACTGATGGAAATACCGCTTCTCAATATCAAATTCCCAATACCATATAACCGACTTTTCCCCATGCCCGAGTTTATACAGCCCACTGTCCTTCCTAACAGAATTTTTGCGGGACAAAGTGTGAAGAAGAGTGGTGACACGGCTTGAGCCAAAGTGAGGATAATATCGCCAGATGACTCCTGCCTTTTTGAGTTTATTGACCACCTAGTAATGTGTGAGTTAAGTCGTTGCTGGTAATCACATTTGAAGCGCACGGAAAAGAATTCTGTAAGTACCAGATCATCAAATGCATCGGCGCGAATACACTCGAACATGGTGTGGGATAATGCTTTCCCAATTCCCGGAACACCCGAAACCCAACAATAGCCCAAACCAAAGATCTCGAAATCCATCCTATCCGCTACCAGAGCCTTGCGGTAATCTAGTTCTGTCAGCTGTCCCAAAGTATCCAATGGAACATCCCCAATAAATCGATAAAAGACCGGGTTATCATGGGATAACCACTCCGAAAGATTGGAGAAGGATACCAGCTTGAAATACGAGTCAATGAACTCAGTTCCTTGTGGCCAAAAGAGCGAGTCAGATGAGCTGACAACACCTGGCCCCAATACAAGTTCTGGAATAACAAGTGAGTTTATGGGCAGGCACAAGGGAGAAAAAATGTACTTGAGCCGTCAATAGCATAGCTTGATGCATAATGATGGTGATTTTGAATCAAATGGTCAAGAAATTTGCAATAGATGTCCGGAGTGGTGACACAGAAGGGACCTGAGCGGGCAGGATCACAGAGGAAATCATAAAATGATTTGTGGTAGAAACGCAATAATCCATGAACACTCCGGAGATAGTAGAGGAATGATGATTCTGGATGGAACCATTGACCTTGATCAAAAAGTGACCGTGTGAAGTCTATGCGAGGGTCAATTGAACTGAAAGGGTCGAAAGATGCCTCATAGGCGACCACAGCATGCAGATAATGGCTAATATCTCTAAATGTAGATTCGGAGAGCCGAAGGTCATTGCAAAGTCTGGAAG
>Ga0157368_1000421_pt1 | contig 19938 bp, 26 predicted proteins | sample AttbisABBM3_FD_113146 | JGI IMG/M metagenome (GOLD analysis project Ga0157368, IMG submission 113146) | Fungus gardens microbial communities from leaf cutter ant in Botucatu, State of São Paulo, Brazil - Atta bisphaerica ABBM3 | ecosystem: Host-associated > Fungi > Mycelium > Unclassified ...
AACATCCATCACTCATATTCATATCCATGATAGACTTGTCACTAATTCAATCCACTCTGCTAAGAGAATTTTTGATTCATTATCACACCCATTTCAAATTTACACTATATCCATCCTTTGTAAACTTCAAAATTTCTTTGAGCTAAATCAAGATAATTCAATAGAATTCTGGAAGTGCCCAAGTTGATGCAATTGGTCACTCCACAAAGAGGTTGATAAAAAAACTAAATTGTTCAACCCCATCCCTCACTACCCATACAAATCATCATGGGACTTCAGCAAGAAAAAAGAGTGTGATGACTTATCTAACACATGGAAAATGATTTTCCAAGCTTTGGACCTAAAAGGACAACACTTCCTTGAACTACATGACAACAACAATAATATCATCGAGCCTTCATATGTCAAAGGAGGCTCATGGCTCAAGTTTTTCAGCTATTCAAACTCACTGTATGCAAGAGCAACAAGAGCAATTACAAACCATGCTCCAATAGGTGAATATAGGCTGAGATTTTTCCCTTGGGAAAGTTTCAACTGTCCATGTGGGTCATATCCTGTTGAAACTAGACATCATATCCTGCATGAGTGTGAAAGGTATAACAAATACTAGAACCTGAGAAGGAATACGATAAGCCACTTCATCCTTTTCCTTGTATTCAACTTCAACTGTAATGCTTTTGCTTTTGCAAGTGCTATTATGTAGTCCTCAGAGCATTGGTCATTATGTATACATTAGTTTAGTTTTTCATTCTTTCTTCTTTCTCTTCTCCCTTTTTTCTCTTCCTCTTTTATTGTCTGTTTCTTTGTGTCATGTAGGTTGGTTGTCATGTATGTAGTTATGATATAGCTACCACGGTCTGCCCTCGCGCCCCGTGTAATAAATTGTTGATTTAAAAAAAAATTAAGCAGAACCTTAATCAATTGCACCATATCAGTGTGACTAAGCTTGTATTTACTCCAAAATAGTTAGGAAAAGGAGAGGAATCTTTTTCGAGATGAGACCGCGAGTTGAGCAAAAGACTTGCTACTTTATGTGAATCAATAAACAAATATACGAAGTTTCTGAACGCCTTAATTCTTCATCTAAATTCAATTGATAGGAATTTCTTGCATGTCTTGTTGCACGTTTGTAGGCAAACCAAGTTGTATTCTGAGTGTTAAAATCCCCTTTTCCATTTCAGCTTGAACATGTTCACGCTAATAATCAAACGTCGTCACTTTTCAAATAGAAGAGTGTCAAACTCACATTCAAATCGGGAGGGACAACAAACATTCTTGAAAATTCCCCAAATTTCCTTTCCCTCCTACACAACTCTGGATATAAGCGAAGCACCTCAGCCGTCGGAACAGGTAACAACGAATCCAATACACCCCAAACTTTAAGATACCTTATCCTATTATGTCGAGATGTCATCAATGATAATTTGACGTCTTTTTTATCCACACCAGGGAGTTCTAGTATGATAAGAAATATTCCAGTATTGGGTTCAAAGTGCGTATCGGCTCTAATAAGGTACTTCTTATACTGTTGTTGTTGAGTTTGCAATGAGGCGGACAATGGGCTGGTTGAAGAATTCTGCAGTGGCAATCGTTGTGATTGTAACTGTGCAAGTGTGATACTGCCAGCATTTTTGAGTTGAGTAACAAGAAAAAACGCTAAATCACGGTTAAAGGAAAGAGTTTCGTACCTAGCAACGGAACCAGTTGATTCCTTCGAAGTGCTCGTCACAGGTGAATGGATAGCAGATGGTGTCACGGATACCGGAGCAGAAGCAGAAACTCCTTCACCGGGTGATGTAGATGACGGTGCCGTCGGAGGGATTAGATTATGATGAACAAATCTCAACGGCACCTGAACATCTCTCATACCAGGACCCACGTCAGAGACCGCACTCTGTGGACGCCGATAAGGATGCGTAGACTGAACAGATTGACATTTTGAACGTGCAGAACGTATAACCTTAGAACTCGAGATACAGGTTCCAGTTATTTGTTGCACAGTAGAATTAGCACCGCTACTGTTGCTGTTGCTGGCATTATCACGTTCGAGTTCAAGTGGCTCGTCATCCAAGTTAATAAATTGAAAAATTGGTGTTGATAAATGCTTTGATGACTCTTCTTCTTCGGATTGCTGCTGCTGAGAAGACAATCTTGGTAAACACGCTGAATCTTGTTCACGCTCAACAGTCTCCCACAAGGGAAGACCATCAATAGGCGTTGTAGGGGTAGGATAATCATCAGTAGTCAATTGGTCATAAAGATACAACATGGCAGTTGGAAGTTAAGTGACATGGAAGAAATGCATCTTATATAGAGCGGTCACTGGGAGTCACTCCCCAAAGTAACGCTCCCGAACAATCAAATTGCAACGCACCAAATCAAAACCACGCACATCGCGACTCCTGCTCAATTTGGATAGTGCATATCAAAGTGCAAACGTAATTCCCAGTTATTGCCGATGAGAGATTAAGATGATACAGTAAGTTACAGACGAACGACAATTACCACCTTGTACAAGTATCCTAGTTCTCAGACTCAAAAAAACCATCGCTTTAATTGTACTTGAGGCTGCCTGCTCGACTCCTCTGCGACAACGTGCCAGTCTCTGCAATGCGACTGCCGCCACGCTCAAGGCCCACATGATGACTTATAGATCCACTTGAGTTACCAGTCCGAGGATTGGCCGACTCAGCAACACGACTTGCACTAACTCTCCGAGTGAAAGAGTCTCGCCTACTAGCAGGTTCAACAGGAGAGCGTCCATTCTGGTGAAGTATTGAAATGGTAGGAGAACCGACAGAAGAAGCAAGGGAAGGAGGCGGAACAGATGGATATGTGAGGGTCTGAGGAGGCACCATGGCATGATGGATAGTCCAGGATTCGGATGAGCCAGGACTCGTTATACTTGTATTTGTGCTGATATAGCTGGCAGGGTTTGTTGGGACGACAGGAGAAAACGGGAAAGGCGATGGAGAGTCCACTGATGATGGCGAATGCGAGAATGGCGTGTTAGTTTCGGAAATATTGTTACGGACGGGGCGACATAGTTGTAATGTAGGACGGGGTATGGGAACGCCGTTTGTCGTGGGTCGTGATGGCCCTGGAGAAGGGTGATGAATGACGGAATTAACAGATGTGATACTTGAGATGGGCTGCGATAGAGGCTCTGAATGATGTCCTATAAGGTCGTCGACAGATAAACCCAGCTATACTCGCGTCAGTCTGTGCTCGAATGGATGAGTAAAAAAAACAGACTCTGCGTCGACGATCAATGAGTTCCTCACGGTAAATGTCATTAAGGTGAGTTGCACGAATATAATTTCTTTCTGCACTGACGAGCCGACTTCTCAGCTGCTCGTTCTCGCGTCTGAGTGCTTCGAACATGGTCTCAAAGGACAGATATGTAGGCTCTGGCTGGGAACGAAAAGCCAATTTGGCTTCAGGAGACATACTGGCGTTCTCCCGCAATGCTGTCAGTTCACGCGTGAGGTAGCTCACATGGGACTCTGACTCAGTCTCGAGGGTATTTTCTAGGCCGGTTTTGTCCTCGCGTAGCTAACGCAAGGTGGAATTGAGGACGAGGCGAGCGCATTCAGGAAGAAACAGACCTGTTCAAGTTTGCGGAAAAGCAGATAGATGATATGCTCTTCCTCGGCGTCATACTGAGGATTGTAAGAGGACATGCAAGCTGTGAAAGAAAGACCCGAAAATCTCGCAGAAACTCAACGGTCACATGTCGAGCGCTCTTGTATAAATTCTCCTTCACTTTTGACTTGCTCGAAAGTGTTCGTGTTTACAGATCAATGAACCGAGGAAGGGGATCGCCATGTGGAGACATATTGGCTGTGATTGGATAGGTGTCAGAAGACTTTCATTGACTCCCATAACTCGTGTTCTTAATACAACACATCGTCTTCCCATCTCCATCATTCCTTCTCGTTTCTCGCTGTCGTTGAACGTAGGCTTAAGAAGAAGGTTTTGTTCAATTGCTCACTTAAATACCACTGCGAAAGTATCGGATATGGGCGCCAAGGGAACGCATACGGTTGATACGACATTGCGGTTACAAAATATCCGTAGATTGATGAGACAAAGCGATGTGAATGTTGATGCCTATGTTGTGCCGAGCGAGGACCAACGTAAGTGTGGATCCCTCTCTTGAAACCATCTGGAACTTACAATCTTACTAGATTCAAGTGAATACCTGGCGGAATGTGATGAAAGGAGAGCGTTCATTTCTGGATTCAATGGATCCGCTGGTGTGTTTCGTTACATAACGGAATACTTTATTTGCTGACACGGAAGACCAGGATGTGCGGTTATTACCCGTACAGATGCCTTTCTGTTCACTGATGGAAGGTATTTCTTACAAGCAGAGAAACAATTGGATTCGTATGTCCTATTCTATGACTGAGGTTTGTTGACGCCGGAACCGGTTATGATGCAGGAACTGGACGTTGATGAAGCAAGGATTGCCTGGTACGTTTCTGATCGGGTCAATTATCCTCTAGATATCTCATTACCTTTGTCAGATGTACCGACATGGCAAGAATTCTTGTGCAAAGTGAAACTACCTCTCTCAGGCATTACATCACACTTGCTGAAAGCTTCGTCGACAGAGATTGCCACAAGGTAGCAAGATCGGTATTGATGCTAATTTAATATCTGTTCGTACGTCATGTGCCTTGCAATCAGTTCAGGTTGGATTGGTCTGATTACTGGTGACATCGTAGAGGATGCAGAGTCCGTGACCAAAGAACTCGAACCACTTGGATCGAGCCTCGTATCCGTAGCCGGCAATCTTGTAGATGAAATTTGGACTGATCGTCCAGTGAGGCGATTGAACACTGTTTTCCATTTGGAGGAGAAATACTCTGGTAAGCAGGGATTTACATAGTTACTTTATGTGACATCATTCTCTTAGGTGAATCGCCTGTCGATAAGATCGCCAAAATCCGAGAAGAAATGAAGAAGAAGAAAGCCAAAGCAGTTGTAGTCACCATGTTGGATGAAGTAGCGTGGCTTTTTAATCTTCGTGGCTCAGATATCGACTATAACCCCGGTGAGTGGTCAGAGACCGGTGTGATTATTCCAAAAACGTAATACGAATTACAGTGTTTTTCTCTTTCGCGATTGTGACGGAGGACCAAGTTGATTTGTTCATCGATCCGAGCCAAGTGAACGCAGCGGCGCATGAATATCTTGGCAGTGCTGTTGATATCCATCTCTATGAGTCTTTCCTTCCACACCTCAAGGACTATGTGGATAAATTACAAATAGACAAGGATAAGGTATGTTTCGTGCATCTTCCTTTTCTTATAATGGGTTCACCTGATTACATCCAGAAAATCTGGATTGGAGAGCGAGCTTCTTTGGCAGTTGCTGAGGCTATCGGCAAGGATCACTACTTCATTTCCCGAACACCGTCTACCGACCTCAAATCTATTAAGAATGCTACTGAACTGGAAGGATTCAGGCAGTCACATATTAGGGATGGCGTTGCACTTGCAAGATATTTTGCTTGGTTGGAAGAGCAGTTGAATAATGGCGTTGTGTTGAATGAGAGTCAGGGGGCTGATCAATTGGAGAAGTTTCGCTCGTCAGTGTTTTCTCCCACATTTATTGAGAAGTACCGCTGATTGTGGACAGAGAGCTGGATTTATTCCAGGGACTTTCTTTCACTACAATTTCATCGACAGGACCTAATGGAGGTATATCTACTTCATTTTGAAGGACAGCTTTGATGGGCTAAATGATTTGAAGCCATCATCCATTACTCCCCGGACCCGGTGGATTGCGCCATTATTGACAAGAACCAGGTAGATTATTCTCTATAACTCCAAATAACAGTAACAATTCACCAGAATTTCTAACCAGATTTATCTTTGTGATTCTGGAGGTCAGTACATGTAGTTCTCAAAACTTTCCCGCTTGCATGCTTACTGGTTAATAGCACAATTTTTGGATGGAACAACTGATGTTACTCGAACCTGGGTATGCATATTTTTGCTTCTCCTCCTACCCCGTTTGTGCGCCTGAATATTAATGCTTATTTACTTCCGGAAATAGCATTTTGGCATGCCAACAGCAGAAGAGAAAGTAGCGTTTACGAGGGTGTTGCAAGGTCATATCGCTATTGATACAGCAGTTTTCCCCACCGGAACAACTGGTTTTATTATGTCAGTTGATCTCGATCTTCCGACTTTGTTCTTGATTAATGTATGATTTTAGTGACTCCTGGGCGAGGAGGTATCTATGGCAAGATGGACTTGATTACCGGTAAGCTCTTAGTCATGTCACAGAGATAAGGACACTCACTTCGCTCGTACTCCAGTCATGGAACTGGCCACGGTGTTGGTCACTTTTTGAATGTCCATGAAGGACCTCATGGGATCGGTACACGAATTGGTATGAATTTAATGCTCATGTTTGTTTTATCTTCGTAGTTGGTGATAAGTGTTGCAAAGCCTACAGCAGTGCTGCCTTAAAGGCTGGTATGACTCTTTCGAATGAACCCGGATACTATGAAGATGGGAAGTACGGTATTCGTTTGGAGAACGTTGTCCTTGTAAGGGAAGCGAAGACACGGTATAATTTTGGAGATAAAGGATATCTTGGGTTTGAGCATGTTACGATGTATGGGTCTTTCTTCCTCTCAACTCTTACTTTCTGTACTGATAGATTTTTGATTGCCGTGTAGGTCGCCCATTCATAAGAAGCTTATTGATCTTAGGTTGTTGAATGTTGAAGAGAAGAAGTGGGTTGACGATTATCATGCTGAAGTTTGGGAGAAGGTTTCTCCGCTTTTACAGCATGATCAGAGGGCTCTGGATTGGTTGAGAAGGGAGACGACTGCATTGTGATTTGTTTGTACATTACATCGAGGAGTGTTACTTGAAAGAAGTGTTGATGTTAGCCATTATATAAATCTCAAAAAAGGTATTGTATGAGTGAAAGATCTGCATTGTTGAACTATCGTGACAATGAAAAAATCTGATGTTGTCTAGAGAAATTCCGTGTTTCCCCAGACAACATGCCCTCGTGTTCGCACCTGGCACACTACGCCAGGTATCAAGGAACGTCCGTTTGCGGAGCCCCATAAAGAAGGTACAATCGCTGATCAGGGAGGATCCTTGTTTAAGCAACTGGATTATCTCTTTCACCCCATCAGTTCCTGACTTGATTTCCAATGTCCCTGGCACTTATTTTAATACAATTTCATTCCGTGGTAGTAATGGATGTACGCTTTTGCGCACGTTGCAACCTTGGACCGCTAACTATTATAAACAGTATGACATCGGTCTTATTGAGAGCCGGGGTCCTCATCACATGTATCAGTCACATTCCAATATAATGACAACTTACTTACTATGAGCTGTATTGTTAGCTGTACTAACAGCTTTTATTTTTCATCTCGAAATCTGGGTTACTATATTGGTGAACATCAACTAGGTACTAATCTTGCCAAGACAAACTCATGACATCATTATCATCATTAGCACATAGCGCAGTGTCTTGTCTTACTTACAATGAGACTGATCAACCGTAAATACCTTTCACATTCCAAAGGGTCGATGTTATTTTCCATTTCAAGTCCAGTCAGAGGTTCGACCTAGCACCTATATACTTCATGGAATTCTTCCTGCTCGCCTCATGGCTATTCAGGGAACATTTCATGTTCATGTTGAATACGGAGCAGAGGCAACCAACAAGGGATCCTTGCAGCCTACTAGGTCTCTCTTAGAGCTCAATAATGGAGTAGTTAACTGCGGACAATTTGTAAATGACTAGAAGTCAAAAACACGTCCTCAGGGAGTTGAGTGCTGAGTACTGTGGGACTGAACAGGGCACATCCAACAGTTCGCAGCTTTATGGAAGTATGACACTACCTCCTTGTGGGGGTATGCTTGTGGCACATGGAAATATGGAAGCAATGTGTGTGATTTCACTCTACAGCGTCATTCACTCTCCATTATTAACCATGACCATGTGGCTGCCCAAATAGGGATTAATGTCAATAAGTGCCAAAGTATATAAAGGTAGACAAGTCAAGGGATATGCTCGTTATAACCCCAGCAGAGTGGTGCCCGGTTACATAAGCCGCCAGGGGCATTGTGGCAACGATTGCCAAACGAAGCAAGTCGGAACCATTGAAAAATGAAGGTTCACAAGTTTGAAGGAGGTTGACTGTCCTGCAGAGGGGACAATTAGAAAAGGAGATGAAGATGTAATTTCATGCGAGTGAACCAGTCTGCCTCAAGTAGTCGTTTGGGAGCAATGGACCGAGAGGTCGGGTTTCTTTCGTGTACGTATTTCTTGATTCAGCAGTTTCAATTGTTAGAAATAATGGACAAATCATTGCATGTCGACATTACATTTTGATGTAACACTACACTACATTTTCCAAGTTTATGCGGTCCACATACAGGACACAGAGAACGACCACTTGGTAGTCACAGAACATTCACAAGAACGTCATGCTTTCCCCAGCTAGGATTTCATCAAGAATTGCATCCGAAAAGCAGCCCAGCGGCAAACTACGTTTTCCAAGTTTATGCGGTCCATCTGACTATACTCACCCCTCAACGTGTGTATGGTTCGCAAAGTCTAATTCAATGATTTTCCGCATCAAAAATTGTTGCTTATCGGTCCAACAAGTATTCCTCTTCCCAAGCGATAGGCTTTGTTGAAACGGTGGCCCTCAGCGCTAATCTTATCAGTGGTTGTGTGTTTGGCTGTGTAGGCACAGTCAGCTTGCAGTCGAGCTCATTTCCGTTTTCATTTACTAATTCTAACTCTTCCTTTTTTCTCTTCTACCGTTTAGCTGCCGGAACTATGTCGCTCCCACAGACATATTGCCGCTATATCATCGTTGGTGACTGTCCCTGGGGCGACAAATGCAGATTTAGGCACGATATCGTGGGCTGCTCGTGTGGCTTAGCTATTCAGCTGGAGAACTTGAGAGCTCATACCAGAGGCAAGAGACACCGCCAATTATTGGCGGAGCTGCAGGTCAGGAAGGAGACGGAATGGTCTGGGGTTAGCTCAGTACCTGTGAGTTTCATCATTCTTGCTCTTTTATCGGGCGTTGAATCCAAATCTCCTCCTTGGCTTTGTTTCTTTGCATATTCTTCAGCCACCGCCCAATACTCAAGCTCTTGGTGATTTTCAACAAGAAACGAAACGATGTTCCATATGCAGAAGGTTCATCCTGGCCACTCAGTATGATCTACACATGGAGCATCACGTGCAGCAGCAGCGCTTGCACGAAATTCAGGAGACAGTCCATGCAAATGAACAGGACAAATGCGGTATTGAAGTCAGCTGGAAAGACGGCGTTGACTTCTCGATTGTGCAACCAGATACGATTGTTGAGATTGAGGTACAGGTTACCAATCGGACCACATCCAGAGCCGTATTACAGTCTTGTCGTATAGGTGGGCGTGATCTGTCTGAAAAAGACAAATAGTGAGTTTTCTTTCGATTTGCAAGAGAATGTTGTGCTTGATTAACTGGTGTTTAAAACACAGCTTTACCGCACGCCTCAAAGGCCGATCCAAGTTAGTTCACCCCAACTCTGCACGTATCATTCGAATTCGTTTTGCTGCCTCCGATGTCGGGCGATATGAAAATACGCTTGAGCTCGTCTTCATAGAGTTCGAATCTCGGAATACGTTCCTTATCACTCGCAAGGTTTTTGGAACCATTGGTGACCCCGAACTTCATGACCGTCTTCGCCCCGAGCACCCATATACTCGCCGTAGAGGTCCATCGATGAACCTCACAGGGAAAATCGTTCCCTGTTTAAGGCCACCTCAGTGGACGAAGACTCACTGGAACGAGAAGCTGCCCAAGTACGATGTCCCACCTTATGTTATCGAGGCAGCTTTTGGAAGACGGGCAGGAAATGCGGCGCAGAATATACGGAGGCTGATGCCTCGGACGCTCAACGTTCAGACATATGGTGATTGGTTTACGTATTTGTTGTATATTGAAGAGGAGCAGATGAGGTATGAATATCCCTTGTTACATACTCATATCTGCAAAAGTGTTCATCATATCCTTGTAGGCAGGACCTCCAGGCTTATGCGATGACAGACGTTGAGATCAAGTCCGACTATCCTCGTTACAAGTAGGGCCTTTTTCTGTCTTTCCGACTCATCAACTGACACGGTTATGTGAAGCCTTGAGGTTAAAGGTCTAGCAGAGGGTCGTCCCTCAGTCCTTGTGGGTGACTACATCCTTATTAGCCGAACTGGTGAAGGTGATGATGGCGCAGAGAGAACATGGCATGAAGGTCGCGTGCACCGCGTACTCCTCGACCGTGTTAGTCTCCGCTTCCGTGATGACTTCAGCGTTCTCCGAGGTGCGAGATTCGACGTACAATTTGTGTTCAATCGGATCTCGTACCGTCGGATGTATCATATCTTGAAGAACACCTTCGATCCCAAGAGGCTTCTGTTCCCTGCCCCGGAACATCTTCATGGTGCTCGTTCCCCAACGGCCGCCCAAAGGGATAATATTGTGCTATGTAATAGGCAGCTTAATGGAGACGATGAGCAGCTGGAAGCTATTACTGCAATTCGACACATGCCTCCTGGAAGTGTACCATTCATCGTGTTCGGCCCGTGAGCATCATTCTCTTCGCTCTCTTCGCTTTTGATTACTAACAATGTGTATTGACGCTGATCACTTCAAGGCCTGGGACAGGCAAGACCGTCACACTGGTGGAAGCAATGGAACAAATTTTGAAAGCTAATATGGAAAACAGGATCCTTGCTTGTGCCCCAAACAACTCCGCTGCGGATCTCATTGCTCAGAAGCTCATGCATCTCGGCTCTTCGTGTCTCTTTCGCCTCAATTCGATCACTCGTAACCTCGAGGAGTATCCTAAGTTGCTCAGACCTTTTTCGCTGATTAATGACAACACCGTCTTTGCTGTTCCATCACCTGAAGAGCTGGCCAGATATCGCGTAGTTGTGTCCACGTGCCTTTCTGGTGGGATTCCTGCTGGTCTGGGCCTCAAACGTGGTCATTTCAGCCATATCTTCATTGATGAGGCTGGGCAAGGAAAGGAACCGGAGGTGATGGTTCCCATTAAGAGTATTGCCGGGAAGAACACTAATATTGTACTGGCTGGTGATAATCAACAATTGGGCCCGGTAGTTCACTCAGGCACGGCAAGAACACTGGGATTGAAAAATAGCTACCTTGCGAGGTTGATGTCACTGGACATCTATTACACCGAGGTGGGCAGGAGTGACCCTGGGGGACGTGGCGTAACGTCGGTAACTTTTTGATTTGAAGACTCAGATGATCCCGCTAACGGTGGTTTGGTGGACGTACAGAATCATCAAGTTGATCAAGAACTTCCGTTCTCACCCATCCATTCTCCAATACCCTAATGACCGGTTCTATAATTCGGAACTCCAAACTTGTGGTGACTCCGTGATGGTCCGAAGTCTTGAGAATGCTGAGGTGCTGGAGAAGAAGGGTTTCCCCATCATTTTCCATGGTGTTATTGGCAAAGATGAGAGAGAGAAATCGTCTCCGTCGTTCTTTAACATCGATGAAGCCAGCTTGGTGAGGCAATACTGTGAAACACTGATCGGGAATAGGAAAAATGGTATTCGTATGTATTTTTCTTTCCCACACAAGATTGAGTCGCAATCCCATATATTCACTAGGCGCAGAGCATATTGGTATCATCACCCCGTATTTCGCGCAGAGATGCAAGATCAAGAGCTTGCTTGATCGTAACCCCAAGCTCCAGGATTCCACTGTCGGCAGTGTTGAGATGTTCCAAGGCCAGGTGGATGTCGTGCCTCGTGTTCTTGATCCGTGTGACTGATTAGATGTATCAAGGAACGGCGCGTCATCATCATGTCGACTGTCAGGAGCAATGAAAATTATATTATCTCAGACATCCGTCGGTCTCTCGGTTTCGTCGCCGACGCCCGTCGCTTCAATGGTTCGCATTCAACCGTCTTGTCCTTTTTCATCCACTCACGTTATCTTTCGATAGTTGCTGTCACCCGTGCACAAGCGTTGCTCATTGTTATTGGCAATCCTATCCTTCTTTCGCTTGATCCATTGTGGCGTGGCTTTATGAATTATGTTTACCTTCGCGGCGGTTGGAAGGGCAAGAAGATTGATTGGGATCCAGATGTACCCATTGATAATTATCTTGGTTCGTATGATGCTCAGAGAAGATTGCAAGTCCAGAGGGCCAATGAGGATATGATAACGAGACTGCAGGCGATGATAGCGAGGAAATATACAGACGAAGATCTAGATGTCGATACGTTGGATGTTGGAGATGATGGAGAAGAGGATGGTACTGCAGGCGCTGTCGAGAGACCCGTTATCAGGGAATACGAGTGATGAATGAAGTGACGATTCTGGTTGATCTTTCCAAACTGGATGCCTCCTACGATATGCATATCGCTTAGTCCTTGTGTTTTTGTTATGCAAATGCAAAATGCTGGATTTTATGACTGAACTGGGTATGTGCATGAGTCACACCTGGACTAATGTGATGTTCCTGTTGAGTATGGGGATGAACCTTATATCGAAAAAAGACTAGGTGCACAATGCGTGATGTTAGAAAGCTACTTTGAACGTCAAGTTTTGACTCTTCAGAGAAAAATTAAGGAGCAAATTCCCTGCTCGCATGAACCTGTCCGATATTCTATATATACACGGGCATACCAGCTCCTGTATTTCCGCCGAGACCCCGCCTTCCTTTAGTTTGAATGTTTTGGTATTCAGTGAGCCTTCGTACTTTCGGAAATGTATATCTCTCGCTTGTTTATAGGCTTCACTTGGACGGATAGAATAAGCCTCGAAATCGGCTATCACTTTCGAGCCGACCTCGGGACGAGAGAAACCCGGGTCTCTTTCAAAGACACAGGTCTTCTTCATTCACGGGAAGCGAGGGCTTCTCGGGACTACTAGTACCAATATTGAATAGAAATTCTGTCATTATACTCTGCCCCTCTACTCTATTGTAAAGTCCGCAGTAATCTAATTTCAAAAGATCAAAATGGCCGACCAATATCCGGAAAACGACAAATATATCACGTATTACTAAAAGGAGTATAGTGAATCCCCTGATAATCTAGGGGCAGACGAAATAGGGTCTCCGGCTCTAAAGGTCCGGAAGGTCAAAATGCCGGTCAAAGGGGCCTCAGGCACATGAGATAAGTCAAACCTTGAATACAACAATCAAACAGTTCCATCGTCGTTCTGTAGTTTTGCTTGTATTTGTCTGTCATACGACCGTCGGCAACTAGTGTGGTAGTAGAGCACGACTGCAGTGGCGAGGATACTTGGTCTGGGAGCCAAATAACCAACTGAGACATAAGTCTGAGAAGACTTTCCTTCCTCGTAAACAAATTTAACCATGTCGGGTACTACAGGCCGATTGTGACAACCTCAAATTTGGGTCAGGGACAAGTTGGTTGAGGCGACCCCAGCATATATATATATCAGGACCTATCCTGTTACTTTTTACCTCACTAAACTATACTATAGGACACTCAATACATTTGTTATCTCTTAACTTGTGGATGTTGCTACGTAACAAGAGTGAATCATACCGCCGTATCTCTACGAAAGGTTGTGGTAAGAATAACATACAAAAAAAAACACACGGCAACGCAGAGACATGCATAAAAATAGAATCCCTTTCGAAAGGTTGGGGTGGTATGGTGATCTGAGATACATGAGAGTGAAAAAAATTGTATTGCGTGAGTACTGAGATGAAATAGAACAAGTGACGTGGGACATGGACATATCGAAAGCGAAAAACAAGAAGCAACAGAAAACCCTTTAGATTCCGCAACCAAAATCAGAAACAGCAGCTTCTTCGCCAGTGTCCAAGACAACCGCAGAAGCAGGGGCCGTTTCAGCATCATAGAAGCTTAGACTGCTTCAAATGCTGGCGTATCACCATATCTCTCACTATAACAGCCCCCAGCCCAATCCAAGTCAAGTAATCGCAAAGTACACGCAATGCGGAGAACAAGATAAGACATTGAGTCAGCATTCCATGTACATTAGATGAAAATGTTTTTGGGAATTGTTCCTCACCACTAGCGATGATACCCGACGTTGTAGTTGTATCCGTCACTGACGTACAGAACGCATAAAACTTTCTCGGGTTCGGCGAATGTTCTCTGTGGATGGCGCTGAACTTGCTCCTCATATCTGGACTCTCTTAGAACTATCCTTAAATGGATAGAAAATGAAACTCACATTTCAATATTGTATCCATATTATTCTCTCTATCTTGATAACTCCTCACATACTTGGCCATCCGAATCCCTTTATTCAATTTCTGATCTAGAATATCGCATTTGTTGAGGAATAAGATCAAGTCAACGTTTGCCAAGAGTTGGTTGGAGCAAACAGCTTTCCAGAGAAGAACAGAATCTTCTAGACGGTTGATTGTTCGGTCTTCTGATAGGGCTTGGTCGAAGGCGGATATTGGTGCTAGGAATATGATAGCATCGACTGTGTGTGGTACGCATATGAATATAAGGCGAATATAGACGCGAAACATACCATCATCAAAGAAAGGTGCCCATGTAGCTTATTATAAGGCTAGGTTAGCGTAATCGTGTAGTTCAGAAGGAGCTTGACCAACTTACGTCTCTAATTAAATAGGCTGAGTTAGCGGTGAAAAAATGGCAACAGGACATACCTGACTCCGACTTCCTCCAACATCGACGATTCGCCACTCAGTCCCTGTGTCTCTACTCATCGGGACCTCCATCTCGAATCTATACTCTGCAACACCGACAGTCTTAAGTCGAGCCTTCAGCACATCGTCTGCACGAACATAATTCATTAGCAAACCCGAAGAAAAACATCAAAACATACCGTCTGAAGGCACGTAGCTTAGCGATGTAACTCTCTGTAGGTCGTTCAAAAAAAAACCACTCTCTTCTTCCAATCTAATTTTCTTCCGTTTGAGTACCTCACGCACTCCAGGGTCTTGCCATAATTGAACAATATCACTACAAAGCGTGTTCAATGTTTCCTGGGTCTCATTGGTATTACCCTCGGGATCAGTACTACTCCGATTTCCACTCTCACACCCACTGCTGTTATCACTTGACGTTTCTCTGTCGCTGCCAGAGATGAAGCTAGGATAACTGACCCTTGCTCGTGCAAGGGCACCTCGCCAATTTGTTGTAGGCCGTACAAAAACTTCGCCACTGCCACTGCCACCTCTGCTTGATGATGACGACGAACCTGCTGGTATTTTACCTCCAAATGCTGCGCCGAAATGAAGAGCACTTCCACCAATACTACCATTTCCCAAATGTGTCGGTTCTTCCTCATTTGGTGGTACCAGTCTACTGATTAATAGTTGCTCGATATGTCTGATGGGCGACAAGCGTGATTTAAGAACTTGAATATGATTGGAATAGTACGTTTGTTGTTGGTAATGATAGTGGTACTGATGATGCTGGGGAAGAGAAGACGAAGGGTCATCAGAAGGGATAGTATGTCGAGACCTGTGATCGGTAGCAATTGTCTTGTTTGACGTAGATCCTGAAGCAACAGGCGGCTCATAATCTCCATCGGAGTCTCCGCCACCACCACCGTCTGAGTCAACAGCATGAGCATGATAGCGGTGTAGATGCATGCGTGAATGCCGAGGCGGGGAAACAGACGCCAAGGGCACACCACCAGCAGCACCAGGTAAATCCGGTAAAGGTGGATGCCGTGAGAGACTACATGCACGATTATGAGGCGAGGAGTACGGCGAAAGTTGCGGGGAACTATATACGTCCAATGCATCCAGAATCGTGCGGATCGATCGCACAATGTTCAGCTGAATGACCGCTCGCCATAAAACCCGTTCTTCCCGGAATGCGGTCGGTGTGTACAACCGCTGGAATTCTGACTACATCTTCAGCACTAATTGCAATGACAAAAACCAAGAGCCTACGTCTGAGTGTCGTTGACTTGCCTGCTTTATCTGTGAGTACGAGCACTAACCAAAAATATGATGTAAATAACTGGACCCACCCGATTCGCTCTGGCCTAAGAGCAACAGTCGAACGATGCGTTTCTTGCGGCGAGCATTGCGCTCTGCCTTGATACTCGCATCGATTGTAGCACTCACCTTCCGTGCTTGTTCCTCTCGTGCAAGCCTTACTGCTCGTTGTTCGGGTGTCTCGTCTGTCGGTGGTCGTAACACTTCATCGAAAGGGTCAACGGGCACAGGCATTGGGGAGAGAGTCAAGCACAGAGTCTCGGGATCTATCAAGTAAGTTAAGTTAACTGTGTTCAGTCTCCAGCCCTGAGGGTCTTGGGAACTTCTTTGCCAGGGGGTCCATATTAATGGATTCTCTCACACGTGTTCCCACTCTCCCACCGAGGAACCATCAGACTCCTTATCCCCTTTCAGACTATGAAGCAAAACTATCACATACATACATCAGTCGGGTAATCATATCCACGTACAGATACACAGCGGGCACATTTCTCCATGAGCATAATCTAACCTTCTCTCAAAATATGACGCATCGCATCGTCATGGCGCCTGCAGCTTCAATCAAAACAACCACGGTCCAACTGCAACCATGAGTCACCTTCTAAGCAAAGGTCATTGTTCTCGTACTCACCTCGTCCTAACGAACCCTCCGGTTTGATTTGCAAACAACTTTGGTGAATCAGGTTCAAAGCTTTGATGGCGTCACGGGCTTCAATAACACAAGAAATGTTGATCTCGCTGGCACCTTGACTGATCATTTCGATGTTGACATTTCCTTGCGCGAGAGTCGTAAACATCCTCCCTGCAATGCCCACCATGTTCCGCATGTGTTTCCCTACGAGGGACAAGATCGCCATGTCCTTATGCACCGATACCTATAATCATAGATCATTATCAGACTAAAATGCTCAGCATCGTCAGTAAGACTGTTTTTCGTATCTCAACTGGCGAAAGAAAATAGGCACAGAATGATCCGAATAGCCAAAGTGGGCCGAACTGGGGCCCGAAACCAAAGCGAACACATACCGTTCCACTCTTCTTCAATTCCCTGACCAACCTATCTAACAACTTCTTTGCTGACCCGTCCTCGATAGCCATACTCACGTGCACTTCACTCGTTGTAATCAGATCCACAACGACTCCAAATCTATCCAGCGTCGAAAATAGCCCTGCTAAAAAACCATGCGACACGCTCTTCCTATTTGAATGCACATTCAACACCACAATATTCTCTTTGATCGTTACTGCCGTTGGTAATCTCTTCCTATTTGGCGATGAATCGGCTTCCGCCTCCAGACATACAGACACGGTTTGGAGTAGGGTCGGTGATGTCGGCGCCGTCCCCGTTATTGAATTCTCCACTCCCTCGTCTAGCCAAACTCCTGCATCCACTCCATCCGGACCAGGATGAATAACTGTGCCTCTACCTCTTGGATTCTCAACATTCTTTATCCTAATCGGAATCCTTTTTCTAATGACCTGTTCCATTGTAAACGGATGAATGACCTCACTCCCGTAATACGTCAACTCCGCTGCCTCATCGGGTGAGATGATTGGTATCAGTCTCGCCGTCAAGACTTTCCTTGGATCAGCGGTAAAGATCCCGTCTACCTCTTTCCATATTTGGAGTTCGGAGGCGGAGAGACCAACAGAGAGGAGGGCAGAGCAGAGGTCGGTGTAACCTCGGCCAACTTGACGGAGGAGAGAGCCAGGGACGGGGCCGAAGAAACCTATTTATTATGATTGATTTTGTTTTGCAGGGAAGAGGATGAAAACACGTGGGAGGAATAGAGATATATCAGTTGAGAAAGGGGACACTTACCGGTGACAACAGGTATACGTGGCGCACACTGTTTGACTCGTTCACCCAAAGCAACTGTGAGCCTGTCATAGAACTCTTGATCCAACGCTGCCGAATTATCATCAATGTCGAAACCACTTATCGGGACTATATCCTCTAATGAAACGTATTCAGCGTCTATTCCCTATAAATGAAGCAGAGTATAATAGTTAGATCGGTTTTTCGTTGAAGTGAATCACGTACGCGATCCCGAAGTATAGCAGTCATCATTTTACATGCTAGTTTCTCTCCAAGGCTTATGATAGTATCTCGCGATCGTGGTGATATTTCATCAACGACCTATACGGATATAATCAATGACAGCACTCGATGAAAGAACCAGACGTACCCTGAGCGCACACAAAAAACTCGTCAGCCAGTCACAATCTCGTTCAATCTCGTCTTCCAACTCTTGCAATATTTCTCCATGCTTTGTCACACATTCCCTGGCAGCATTCAAATGTTCCTGTCTCAACAATTCCACTGTGTTCACGAAATCTGGCACTTGATACACCTTCTCCCCTTTGTCTCCTCTGCTACTAATTGGTGTGAATGTCAGGTTGCCACGAAAATCAGACGATGATCGACTTCTGGGGCTCGACGGTGGCGATTGTGATACCGATGAAGTCATACCATAAACGCCAAAAAGGCCGCGAGTGATAGGTGTAACAGTTCCAGTGCCAGGTGTATCAGGAAGAGGGCTTTTGCTGCCATTGCCGTTTGGAATAGCGATGACATCACGACGAAGAGCCTCAGCTGATGCACGAAGAAGGAGGTTGGTTGTGCCCAGTGCTTTCGTTGAACCCGACCGAGCAGAACAGACGAGTGCAACTTTGTGTTGGTCGATATAACCCCTGCTTGTATTTTATGGTGTGTTTTTTGATTGTGCATGCGAATATACGGTGCAATGGGAAAGTGGAACCATCGAGAACATAGTCAGCTGTGCTCTGGAGCAGCAGAAATGTACTCACGCGACGATATCCTCAGCAATTTTGACTGCAAACTTCCCAACACTCGTACCTCCATACTTTTGTACCAGCCACTGTGCAGAAGGATCTATCGTATTTTGGTGTAAGTTCGGAGGTGTAAGAAGGCCTGAGGAAGACGGAGATGACGAAGAAGAAGAAGAATGTGTCTGGTCTGCTAGCATGTTTTTAATCCTATATCCTTTTGAGCTTGATAATCAGGGGTATCGGAAGGTCAGAATTAAGTGATGAGTGAAATTTCTTTTTGCCGGGTATCCTATCAGATAATTAATTATCTAATCATGATTATCATGAATGAAGCCCTGAGGCATATTTCTGTCAGCTCCTGTGAATGTTTTTGGTAAGTGTTCAATTCTCTTTGACATTAAGCCTGCTTAAAGACAGGATTACCATGCTGTCTGTTCATATTGACCATCTGAGATCTATGATCTTTTCAGTGCAGTTTCTTCATTAAATATGTCTGCAGCAGGATGATTGTTCTGTTGAGGAACTCTTGATCTGTGGCAAATGAATTAGCCACAAGACTTAGTGAGCAGAGGCATGAAAATCATGCCACAGCATGTAAGGAACACTGAGAACCAGATGCTCTTTGTTACAATCCCAAGCTTGGCTCATGTCATAGTATACTCTGAACTCTTATATTTTGTTTTGATTTTGATTTTATTTATTTTTCTTAATTTGATTTTTCCTTGACTTTGGACAATAAAGATCATAAGCAGCTCTTGATCTATACTCTTTGGTCCATATTCCCCTATTGAAGCTGCAAACCAAGTCATGACCGAGTCTATACAAGGAGGAATCAATTACCTTATACTGTCATCAGGCATTACTTCTTTGCATATTTTGGGCTGAAATACTCTGCTACTCAACTTGCTTCTTTCCTCCTACCACCATCTTGAGTGGTTAGTGCTCATAGGAAATAATAGTGATTTAACATCTTTCTCTACTCTGAGTGAGTTAATCATGAAATCGAAACATACCCTCAGCGCGAAAACGCTGGTGGAAGTCAAGGAAATAGAAAGTTTTTTCATGAAACCCAGGCTTCAAGAGCCTGGGGATGAATCATCGATGGATTGGAGCAAAGATATATCTGAAATTCA
>Ga0157368_1000422_pt1 | contig 19842 bp, 25 predicted proteins | sample AttbisABBM3_FD_113146 | JGI IMG/M metagenome (GOLD analysis project Ga0157368, IMG submission 113146) | Fungus gardens microbial communities from leaf cutter ant in Botucatu, State of São Paulo, Brazil - Atta bisphaerica ABBM3 | ecosystem: Host-associated > Fungi > Mycelium > Unclassified ...
ATAAGCGAATGGAAAGCGGGCGGTTTGCTAAATCGTTGCTGGTAGCACAGTTGTGGGTTCGAGTCCCATGTATTCCGTTCACGTATCGTTTCAGAGTATCTTCTTTTACTGATAATGATGTTGATGCGTGCGTCATTCACTAAGCCGACTACTTTTAACTAAGTGGCCGGCTTTTTGTGTGCAATATTTTTAAATCAATTAGGAGCACTTATGTAATGGGTGTATATGATCCAGGTTATCGCCGATTAGAGAATGAAATAATTGGTAAGATGGCTAACAAACAGAAAGCTAAGGATAAGCCGAAAAGCGTGAAGGTGAATAAGGATGTAAAGTCACGCCGTCCCAAAACACAAGTAGCACGTTATTAGGTAATACAACGTGTGAAAGGTGGTGGAGTGAGTGGCAAGGCAAAGGAATCCAAAGCGTGACGAAGCTCGTGAGATATGGGAACAAGATAAATCACGATCGTTGAAAAGCATTGCTGATGAACTCGGTATCACTGGAAGCACGATTAGAAAGTGGAAGTCAGAAGATGACTGGGAACAGTTGGAAGCTGACGATAACACACCAGTTAAAAAGAGCGCTCCAAAAAAGAACGCAACCAAAAGGAGCGCTCCGATTGAAACAGAGCGCTCCGATACTGTGGCTGATGTGATGGAGTTGCAACAGATGATCGGACTGACTGAACGTCAAAGACGGTTTGCTGACGCTTATATCGAGACCGACAACCAGACGGAAGCTGCTAGGCGTGCGGGTTATTCTAGTCCATCAGTTGCTGGATCTCGTCTGCTAAGGAATGTTAACGTGGCTCATTACCTGAATGAACGACTGTATAACATCAATTCGGGCGATATTATGAGTGCTGATGAGGTCATGCGTCGATTGAGTGCGATTGGTCGTGGGGTCATTACTGAAACCGTGGTGGTTAGTACGCCAGTTGGTGCTGAATCAATTGAAAAGCCTGCTGACTTCAAAACACAGATAGCAGCAATGAAAGAAATCTTACGACGCTATCCTAATAACGATATGTTGTTGATGGCACAAGTAAGACGCGCAGCTGCTGAAGCATTGATAGCTGAAACAAAGGCTGAACGCTTGAACGCTGACCAAACGGATAACGAGCAAACAATGACTACTATTATGGACGCACTGACGGAGGCGGCAGATAATGACCAATAAGTTAACACTTAAAAATGCCTATACTGCCAAGCAAAGAGAAGCGCTGAACATTGCCATGGGTGGTGATTTCCGTACGCTTATTCTTGATGGTGCTGTTCGTACTGGTAAGACGGTCGTCAATAACGATGCATTCGTGTATGACGTTTTGCGAGTTAGTCGGTTGCCTGAAAAAGTGCGTGGTCGTCGTCCGCAATATATCTTGGCTGGTTATTCAAGTTCAACGTTGCAAAATAACGTGATCACTGAACTAACTAACAAGTATGGTTGGGAGCCTCATTTTGACCGTAACGGTAACTTCATGCTGTTTGGTGTGAAAATCGTTGTGACATTTACCAATACGGAACGTGGTGTAGGTGCTATTCGTGGTATGACGGCGTTTGGCGCTTATATCAACGAGGCGTCATTGGCTAATCGCTCCGTATTCGATGAAATTCTATCTCGTGTTTCAAAGCCGGGTGCGCATATCTTCCTAGATACCAACCCTGATTCGCCAACGCATTGGCTGAAGAAGGAATATATCGACAATCCGAACAAAGAAGCTCGCATTAAACGGGTTCATTTCGTCCTTGATGATAATACGTTCTTATCTGACGACTATATCAGTGCCCTAAAAGCGGAAACGCCATCGGGGATGTACTATGATCGCAAGATTTTGGGCCTGTGGGTTAACGGTGAAGGTGCCGTCTATCGTGATTTTGACGAAAAGAAGCATTTCATCAGCGAAGATGACGTGCCAAACATCAGCAATTACTTCGCTGGGGTTGACTGGGGTTATGAACACGCTGGCGTTATCCAGATTTGGGGTATGACCAACGATAAGACGGTGTATCTTGTTGATGAGGTATCGGCGCAGCATAAAGAGATTGATTATTGGGTGGGTGTTGCTAAGTCGTTTAAACGCCAATACGGTGACATCACATTTTGGGCTGATTCGGCACGACCTGAACACGTTGCCCGGTTCATCCGTGAAGATTTGAATGCCATTAATGCTGACAAGCGAATTCTGAAAGGTGTTGAAGATGTATCGACGCTAATTAAGAAGAATAAGCTGTTTGTGGTAAGAGATAAGGCGCATGAATTTGCGTCCGAAGTGTTTGATTATGTTTGGGATGATAAAAAGGGCGTTCCGGTTAAGGACAATGACCACAGTATGGACGCTATGCGATATGCCATTCATAACGAACTGGATGAAGTGAACGAGATTGATGTTTATAGCGGTTATTAAGCCAAGAAAGGAGTATAACTCATGCAATTAATTTCCCCATCAAATTCAAGCGGCACGATTGACGATAATGGCGTGTTTTATTACTCACAACCAACTACTAATGCTGGCGAGTATGGTATTCGTCCGGGTGACTTGCTGAATTTCATTTGGTATCACTCACAACATCTACAATCACGTTATTACAAGTTACGCCGTTACTACCGTGGACATCACGATATTATCGACAAAGACAACAAGAAGCAGGGCCGACCTGATTCAAGAATTGTTGTTAATTATCCCGCTGAATTGGTTAATAATTCGGTGGGATATTTTGTTGGGACACCGGCAAAGATTGATTACATTGACCAAGATGGTGCTGTTAACAAAGAATTTGATAGCAAGGTCACTGAATTCATACGAATGAACAATTTTGATGACAAGTTGGTTGAACTTGCTAAGCAGGTTGATATTTACGGACGATCACATTTGTTGATTTATCAAAATGAAGATAAGGAAACTCGTGTGGCAACGCTTGACCCGCTTCATGCTTTCGTTATTTACGATGACAGTATCGAACCTAAGCCACTGTTTGCGGTCTATTACCGTACAACGGCGGTGTTTGGGTCAGATAATGAGTCCATTACAACTGGTGAAGTAGAAGGAACGCTATACACACGCAATGAATCGATTAATTTCATCGGTTCTAGTCAAGGTGTCGATATAGCGTTTGATGAACCAGAAATGAACCAATTTGGTGATGTGCAAATTATTGAAGCTGTTGCCAATGATGAACGCAAGGGTGTGTTTGAAGATGTTATCTCAATCATTGATGCAGTTGATGAGGCAATGAGTGCCAAAGCGAATGACATTAACTATTTCAGTAATGCCATTCTTAAGGTGATTAACGCCACAATGGACCAAGACAAGGTAGATGATATGCTGGATAACCACTTCATCAACATTAAGCGAGTTGCTAACGGTGAAGCGCCAATCATTGAGTTCGTGGATAAGCCGGACGCTGATGGTGTGCAAGAACGTTTCTTGGATCGTGCAGTTGATTTCATCTACACCAAAGCCATGGTTGCTAATTTCAATGATGATGTGTTTGGAACGGCTTCCGGTACGGCCCTTGAATTCAAGTTACAAGCCATGAGCAATAACGCCTCAATGAAGGCCCGCAAGTTTACCAGCGTTATTCGTAAGTTGTTTAAGTTGGGATTTACTGCTGGTGCGACGTTACCAATCGAGGGGAACATTCGTGACTTGTCTATCAAGTTCACCAAGACGGTGCCACATAACATTGCTGATGAAATTAACACGGCAGTTAGTGGCTTTAACAGTGGATTATTGGACCACCGAACGGCATTGAGTTTAGTTTCTAGCGTGGAAGACCCGGAACAAGTGTTAGATGCCTTGAAACGTGAGAAAGAAGCAACATCAAGCAACGCAATGGATAATCTATTACAGAGTGCTAGTGGTGATTTCGCTGACCAATTAGGTAATGCAATGCTAAAGGTAAACGCTCAAACCGTTCAAAATAGCGACCCGACAAGTGGTGGTGATGACTTAGCAAAGCAGAAAGAAGATGCTAATGCGGGAACTAAGTGATAAAGTCCATATGCTGGCAACGATGAAGCATGATTATGACATCAATGTCCGATTAGAACGTGATGCTGATAAACATACCGACCGAATGAGCGCTGAATTTAGCGCTTTTTTTGTTGGTCATAGCAAAGATGATCATATCGATAAGAATATCTTGCGTAAGTCGCCAAATTCTAGTGACCTAACACGATTAAAGAAGTTAGCGGCACAATTACCCAAGCAGTTAGAAACTGACGCTAAACGGCGCAAAATGGCTTATTTGAGCATGGGTGTTTCTGACATGGAGATGTATGTGCAGTCGTTGGTCGGGCTGTTGATGTTGCCCATGGCGATTGATAGCCTCAACCTGATGGAAAAGACGCTGCATGATGAATTCACTCATGAGTACAAGCGTCAAGCTGATGATTTGGGGATGAAGAACAAGCTGCCTGTTGATAAGGTGAATGAATTATCTCATAAGTCGTTTGATAGTAAAACGCCACAGAAAGCATTCTGGACGTCATTCGATAAGTCACTGGCTAATTTATCAGTTGAGCTAATCAGAGCTATCCAGCAGGGTGTAAGTTCGCAAGAATGGGCAATCATCACAGGAGGTAAGTAGTCATGAACGAAGATGAGTACGAAAACTACACCGATGATGATTACCTTGCTGAATTACGGGCCTATGTTGAAGCATCTAAGAAGGAACATGAGCAGGATGAAAAAGAACGCCGTGACCAGTTAGCTGGAATGGTTGCTGGTTTCCTTGGTGTTTGGTGGTATATGCGGGCATTTAGTGCTGTGACATCTCGTAATATTCGAACTTATGCAGCAGTTGCTGACCGTGAAGCCAAGACTCAGGCATGGCAAGACAGCGGCAATTCAAAGCAAAAGGTTCGCATTATTAATGAATTTGGTCCATGTAGTCTTATATGTGCGCCGTACGTTGGTAAAGTCTACTCGCTAGATGAGGCGGAATCATTGGTGCCGTTCCATTACAACTGCCGGTGTACATTTGTCATGGTTGAGAGTAGTGAATCAGTAGTTAATCTAATAGCCAGTGCCACAACTACACTTACCAAGTCTGATGAAACAAAAGAAAAGCAACAACGAGAAGATGATGAAAAGCGTTTATCAGAAATGATTAGACTAGGTGATCTATCTCCGTTGACAACAGTTGAGGACTATTCGGTAATGCGAAATGATTTGAACGATAGTCTGATTGGGTTACAAACTGCCGATGGTCGAATTGTTAAAGAATTTTCAAAGCACTTTATCGACAGAATGATAGGTGGTGGTTGGCAGAATAAAAAGACTACGCCTTGGATTGGACGTCGTTCTGGTGTTACAATTAAGGAAGCTATTCAGGTTTTGCAACAAGGTGAAGTCATTAATGATAAGTACGATAAGAACCAAGTTCATTATTTGATTGATGGTGTTGCGCAAATATCATTCAATACAGAATCTAATCGATTAATACAAATTAATCCTAAGTAGAAAGGAGATCTAATATGTTTTTTGAAATTCCTAAAGATGATTATGATTTTTTAAATTCGGTAAGCACCACATTATTTGATGGTGTGAAGAATGTAGTTGTCAATGGCGATAACGTAAAAATTGATTTTGAAGATGAAAAGCAGTTATCTCAATTTCAAGTAGACATGTCAGGTGCTCAGATTTACTTTGGAATGACACCAGATGATGAACTGACGGGAATTGGTCGACGAATGCAAGACATTTACGATCAATATTTTGTAACCCGTGCAAGATAGATTAAAAAACGCTTAGTCAGATCGACTAGGCGTTTTTATTATGCCCAAAACACACTTATGGCTCTAAAAGGTGGGTGGAATCTAACGCTGACGAGCGATAAACGGACGGTGATTGACATGGCAGAAGAACCAAATGTAACGCAAGAAAACGGAACAGTTGATGGTAGCAACCAACCCGACGGTCAAGAACCTACGGGTAATGGTGAAGTGACGTTTACGCCTGAACAACAGGAAAAGCTGAACGAAATTATCAATAAGACTGTTGCCAAAGAGCGTAAAAATGCAATTTCACAAGATGATCTAGCCCAGATTATTACTGATGAGCGCACAAAGTGGCAGGCAGAGCAAGAAGAAGCTGCTAAGGTAGCCAAGATGAGCGAGACGCAAAAGCAACAGTATGAAGCTAAGCAACGAGCCGAGGAATTAGCCCAAGCCCGTGCCGAAGCTGAATCACTACGCAATGAGCTAACTCGTAACACGATGACTGCTGAAGCGTCTAAGATGTTGGCTGAGAAGGGTGTAACGCCTGATGAGCGAACATTGGGTTTCGTTGTTCGTGATACGGCTGATGAAACAACTAAGGCTATTGAAGATTTCACTGACTTGGTGAATTCAAAAGCTGAAGCATTGCGACAAAATACGTTGACGGGCAAGACACCTTCTAACCGAGGCTCTCAATCGTTCAAGACGTATTCAAAGGCTGATTTCATGAAGCTGCCTGTTGGCGAACAAATGGCATTCAAGCGAAACAATCCTGAAGCCTATGCGCAAATTATCGGACGTTAATTGTAAGTTTTTGATGAATAGGAGAGTTTAACATGGCGGATAAAGCTACTATGATGGCAGATACCATTGATCCAGAGGTATTGGCAGAGATTGTTCAATATACGTTGAACGAGAAGATTTCATTCGTGCCCCTTGTTGATGTTGATACAACATTGCAAGGTCAACCGGGTGATACATTGACGTTCCCATACTGGAAGTACATGGGTGATGCTACTGATATTACTGAAGGTGATGAGATTGATACTGACAATATCCAAGCGGATAAGAAGTCAGTCAAGATTAAGGCTATTGGGAAGGGATTTGCAGTTACTGATTGGGCTGTTAATTCTGGTTATGGTGATCCATACGGTGAAGGTGCCCGTCAACTTGGTTTGGCAATGGCCAACAAGATGGATAATGACGTGCTTGCAGCATTGAAGCAAGCGAATTTGACGGTGGATGTTGACCCAACCGTTGATGGATTGACTGCTGCAACAGATATCTTCAACGATGAAGATGATGAGCCAATCACTTTGGTTGCGTCTCCAAAGGCTGTATCAATGTTGCGTTTAGATACACAACACAACTTTATCAAGGGTTCTGAAATGGGCGCTAATGCATTGATGACTGGTATTTACGGGTCGATTGACGGTGTACAAATTGTTCGTTCTCGCAAGTTGAAGGGCGGAGAAGCCTTTTTGGTTAAGCCACACGCTTTGAAGTTGTTGGTCAAGAAGGATGCTTCTGTGGAAGTTCACCGTCAACCATCACGTTTACGCACGCAATTGTTTGGTAACTCATTCTACGCACCATACTTGTACGACGACACTAAGGCAATTGCCGTGACGTTCAACAACGTACCAGTTGTCGCAACGCCATTGCGTGACCAAGATCAACCAATCACTGATGACAGTGAAGATGATGGCTCTGGGACCGGAACAGATAACGGAACAACGCCAGACACTGGTGACGGAACAGCGAGTAACTGAAGCAACTGATGTTTCAGAAGAACAAGATGTTCAATTACTAGATAAGCCGACTGCAAACGACACGGTAGCGACAATCAAGGCTTGGCTAGACCAAGAAAACATTGATTATCCTAGTTCAGCTAATAAGGCTGATTTAGTCGCTTTGCTTGGTGAGTAAAGGAGGTGACATAGATGGATAAGCCAACTAGTAGCAATACAGTTGCTGAAATTAAGGCTTGGTTGGATGCGCAAGGAATTGATTATTCCAACACAGCCACTAAGTCAGAGCTATTGGCATTAATTCCTGATGATGAGGAACCAACTGATACTGAACCCGATACGGGGGATGAAACACCAGTTGATGATTCCGAACCAACAGAAGAAGTGCCTGATAATTCAGATGACGGGTCAAGTGATACTGATACTCCAGTAGAAACAGACCCAGAACCCGAACCTGAAACGCCAGTATATGAACCCGCTCCATGGGAAAAGATGCTGACGCCAGATCCAGAACCAATCGTCACACAACCAGCCGGACCCACGTACACTGTACAACCGGGCGAGACGCTTACGATGATTGCCAACAAGCTTATGATGAGTGTTGCTAAGTTGAAGAAGCTTAATGGATTGACGGTGGATGTTGTTCCTGCTGGACGAGTTCTAAAGCTGGCCTAGGTGTTTGATATGGTTGATATCGATAAGGTAATTGAGCGTATCAAGCGCAATACATCATTAACTGATGATGCTTTACTACAAGAATTAGCCAATGATGCTGTTGAAAGTGCGACTGCTGACGGTTTTAGCGGTGCTAAATTAGTGATTGCTGCTGGGTGGTTAGGGTCACATATGGCCTCAATCATTTCAGGGGGAAACAGCAACATTAAGAAGCAAGCGTTGGGGCCGATGTCGATTGAGTATCAAGTAAGCGCCGGTCAATCGACATATCTTGATGAGTATGAGCGTATGTTGATGTTGCTAGACGGTAGTTATAATCACATTAATTTCTATTAGCGGTGGTGAAAGCCATGGAAATTAGTTTTAACACCAAAATAACTAGCAATATTGATGAACTTGATGCTGCTATTGCTCGATTAGAAGCATTAGATGGCCGGAAAGCAGAAGCGGGTATCTTTGGCGGCTTTGCTGAAGAGAAAGCCATGTGGCAAGAATACGGGACGTCTCGGGGAATACCGGCACGCCCTTTTTTGCGTAATACCATGTACGAACAAAGCGCTAAGTGGACCAAGGAAGTTGGTAAAGACGTTGTAGCCGTTTTCAATGGCAAGATGTCACCCAATAGCGTTGCTTTCAAGGTGGGTTCATTAATGGCCAAAGATATTCGCAAGACGATTGACGCTGGTAATTTCGCGCCATTGTCACCGGCTACTGTTGCTAAAAAAGGTAATAGCAAGCCATTGGTTGATACGGGTGATATGTATAACGCAATCAGGCACAAGGAGAGTTAATTATGGCATTTAATCTAGATATGAAGCCGTTGATTGACCTGTTCGGGTCTGATTTGACGGTATATGAAGATACGGGTAGTGGTGATGGTGAATGGATTGATGGACTTTGGGTAAAGGATGATGATCCACAGGGAACGGATTTGTTTGAACCATTCACGACATTCAATATCTATTCGACTTTGCTTAGTGGCCAGTTAATGCCAACTGAATTTGGTGAGAGTGAATCAGATAAGGCTTACTGGTTTTCATTGGGACAATATCCAATTGGTACGGTGGTTGTTCACAATGGCAAGCGATATCGAGTGACGAATATTCAAGATTACAGTGATTATTCAAATGTCATTATGTATGAACTAGGAACGGAGAGTCCTAACAATGGCGAAATTTGAAGAAATTGGTAGTTTTGATTACCGGGTATTGAATCGAGTGTTTGCTCGGTTGCTGTATGACAAGTTGGAACTGGTGCTGATTGAGTCCAACGGTCATGGTCAGCAACCAGAAGCGCCGTTCGTATCATTCGACATCATCAGTCCGTACATTCCAATTGATGAGTATTTTGACGAAACGGATCAGGAAGCATTTGAAGCGGTGGTTAGTTTCACTGCTTTTGGATTGGATAAGAGCCAGACGCTACAAGTCACGCAAGCAATTCGCAAGACTTTAACGCAATTTGACACATCTTTAACGCTTAAAGCAAGCAATATTGTGTTAGTTGAGATGATGCCGACTAACGTCCGTTCAGTTCCTGAAACTGTTTTGGATAAACACATGGTTGGTTTTGATGCACGACTTCGATTGCGTGAGACATTCACAGATAAAACCGTGGAAACCATTGCAGAAGTCGAATTTAAGAAAGAATGAGGTTTAGCATGGCTAACGAAAACTTAGACGTTCATGTTATTTTGGACGTTTTGAACCCTGCCACACCCGTAAATTTGGGTAACTTGGCGGTGTTCGTAGTTGCTAACGACGATTCAGAATCGGGGACAACAACCCCAATTCAAGACGTTGTGTTGCATTCTGCTGATGATGTATCAAATCTTGGTTTGGATATTGATGCATCTACACAAGCAATTATCACGACCTTCTTTGCGCAAGACGGTCATGGGAATAGTTTGTACTTGTATGGTGTGGCTGGTTCTGTTAACCAATCAACAACAATGCAAAAGATTAATGATGTTATGTCTGATGGCTGGGAGTTCGCTACAATCGTTTCATCTTCTGCAAATGATTCCGTTGTATTGGCTAATGCCATCGAAACATACGGTCGCAAGTTCGCTGTGTTGGGCATGAAGACGGAAGCCGAAGAAGCAACCTATGAAGAAGTTGCCAGCATTGAAGATGCACCATTCTACGGCAACGAACGCACAATCGTGTTCTTGGCAAATGGTGCAGGCGATAAGAACGATCATTACAAGGCTATCGGAGCTTTGATTGGGGCTTTAGGAAACCGTCAACCAGGTTCGATTACTTGGAAGTTCAAGACGCTTAAGACGGTGACGCCATCTCAAATCAACGGTACAGCTTTGGCCAAGGCAACTGAATTGGGTATTAACCTATACGTTACCAAGGCTGGTGCTGACCAAACATCAGAAGGTATGACAACAGGATTGGAGTACATTGACAATTTGCACGCTGACGATTGGGTTCGTGCTGAAATTGAATCATCAATTCAAAACTTGTTGAAGAATACCGACAAGCTTACGTATGGAACGGAAGGTATTGCCCAACTTGAAGCGGCGGTAACGACTGTTTTGCGTACTGCTACGGATAATGACATTATTTTGGTTGACCCGGCTACTAACGCTGGTCAATTTACAGTAACAGCTGGTACTCGTGAGCAACAAGCACCTAGCGATGTAGCTGCTCGTAAATATGCTGGTTTGTCATTCACATATACTCGTGCCGGAGCTATCCATGATGTGACAGTTCACGGTACGATTGCGAACGTCTAGGAGGTGAATTAGATGGCAGATATTCCAGTATTTAATGCTAAGGACGTTGTTCTTACAGTTGATAACGTTGTTGTGAAGGGCTTCCAAGCTGGTGATATGATTTCTTACACGATTAAGGAAGATCGTGTACAAACAGAAGTTGACGCCCAAGGATTCCCATCAATTTCAATCAATAACAACCGTTTGGGTCAAATGACGGTGAACTTGTCAGGTAATTCACCTTCTCACAAGTTCTTGAATGGTTTGGCGAACTCAAACAAGGTTGTACCAATTGTTTTGAAGTCAGCAGATGAAAAGATTTCAGGAACGCAAGCAATTATCGCCAAGCCGGCTGATGGTCAATTTGGAATCCAAACGCCAAAGCGTACCTACACAATTGAAATTCTAGATATGGCTGTTGAAGCTCTCTAATTTGAGGGATCCAACGGCTTTTTTGGTGGCATGGGTTCGACTCCCATGTCATTACTTGTGGCTATTTGCCACGCAATCACAACAATGGGCCGGTGCCCGCATTTTTGGAGGAATTAAATCATGGCAGAAGTAGTAAACGAACAAGTTGTAGCAGCACAAACAGTTGAAGAAAATGCAGTTCTAACGACTGCGCCAGCCACACCTAAGAAGCCAGCATCAAAGTTTGGACGTCAAAAGACGGTAGAAATCAAGCGTCAAGACGGCGGCATTGATACTTACTTGTTGCAATATCCTGGTGTCCGCAAGGTTATGGAAATCATGGATAATTCAACCATGCCAAATGGCCAAATTGCTCGTTCAGCATACGGTGATCAATTGTTGCAAGAAGTTGTAGTGGATCCCGCTAACTTGACACTTGATGATTTTGATGAACGCGAGGGTATCAATGAATTGATTGATGCCGCTGATGAATTTCTTGGAGAAATCTGGGACTAATCAATATCTATCAACCGCTCTATTGGAAGCTGACCTTGATAAAGAATGGGCCTTTCGGTTCCCGGTTATTGAGGGAGTTGCAACCCAAGAAGAAGTTGATAAGGCCACGCTGATGGAATTGCAGTTCTTGAATGGTTTGGCCAGTCGTAAACAGGAATACTTTGCTGATGCCATTGCATACTCGCTGGCTAAGGTAATGTATCCCGATAACATATAGCAGAATTGGTGGTGTAAATATGGCAGGATATAGCACGATTATTGAGTCACGGTTGGAAGTTAGCGGTATTGACGAGATTAAGCGAGCTAGTTCAGCCATTAAAGAACTGAACGGCGCAGCTAAAGCATTGGGATCTAATAAGTTCTCTGAAATGGGAGCAGGTTTTGCAAAAGCGGAATCTGGTGCCAAAAAAGCAACTGACGCCTACAAAGTTCTAACCGACGCTGCTAAAACAGCAGGAGAAGCTTCTAAGCAAGGCGCTTCTGCTGGTACATATAGCAAGCAAGTTTCAGAAATTAATAAAGTTACTGAAGCGTACAAGAAACAAGAAGCAGCCGCAAAACAAGCAGTTGAGGCACAGAAAGCTAGCTTTGCTAAGGCTCAAACTTATGCGCAACAAGCACAAAAACAAAGCCAAGAACAAGCTAAGCAGCACGCTACTAACGTATCACTTGGTGCTGGTGGACCTACGTACTCGGCTACTGGTAAAAAGATTGGTAGCGGTATTAAAGAAGCAACCGCGGCTGTATCTGTTGGAATGATCGGCGCCCAAGTTGTAATGGGACTTGCTGAAAAAATCAAAGAGTCATTTGCTGAAGGTTACGAGTACACCAAAGAACAATCAGGTATGCAAGGTACTTGGAAAACGCTGGTAGCTGGTTCAGTTGATGAAGGTATTTCTAAAAAGCAAGCTGGAAGTTCTAAGCAAATTGTTGGAAATATTAACAAGCAATCAATCAGTTATGGGCGTAGCCTTGATTTAACTGATGAAGCTTATCAGCAAATGTATCACGCTACTGAAAGTTCAGGTAAAACCAAGCATATGGTTCAGTCTGAATTACGTATAGCTGACGCCATGAACTTGTCTGATGATCAGGCGAGCCACCTTATTACATTCGGTATTGGTCACGCTTTGGACCGTGGTCGAGTTAATGCTGCGCAATTGAATCAAATGTCAATGTATGCGCCAGCCATTACTGGAGCATTGTCACGAGCTTACATCGCGACAACTACTGGCAAAAAGATGGATGACATCTCTGTCAAAGAAGTTGATGAAGAAAAGAAGCAAATTCGTGACCAGATGAAGGGTGGCGAAATTAGCGCTGAAATGCTAAGCAAGGCCGTTAATTACTTAGGTGATACCAAGTTTAAGAACGCTGCTGAAAATGCCATGAGTACATTGCCTGGTATGACCCGTGCGGTTGAGAATGGTATTCCTCGTATGATGAGCGCATTCGAGAACTCATTTGCTAAGCCGTTAGAGAAGACCATGGGTGAGAAATTCCTAGGTTTGTCAAAGTGGTTTACGTCAGGTAAATCAAATAAGGCGGCTAATCAATTAGGAACAAACTTGGGGTTCATTACCAGTGATATTGCAAAGGCAGCCGGCATCATTGCACCGTATGCTAAGTCATTTGCCGACGGAACGTGGCAAGGACTTTCAGACGGATTGAAGTTCATCAAGGGTGCATTCAAGACAGCTCAAAACATTGTAACGGAAGTCGGCAAGGTAACTGGTTTAAATAAGTCAAACGGCGGCTTTAAAACGTTATTATCAGAAGCTGGTAAGTTCATTGGAATGGCTACAGCACTAGGGCTAACAATGAAAACATTACGTGGTGGTGCTAATTTGTTGGTTGACGGTGCTAAAGGTCTAACATCGCTGTTTTCGTTGAAGAATAAGGCTAAGCCTGACACGGTATTTGCTTCAGCAACTAACCGTTTTAGTGCAGCAGTTAATGAATTTGCTGCTAAAACGGGCGTTGGTGGAACCGGTGCTGGTATGACTGGTGTTGGCGGTGGGACCAAGAGCCCCAAATTTGCTACTCGTGCTGAAAGAATGGCCTATGAATCGGGTGGCATTTTTTCCCGTTCAGCAGCTAAAGGACGTTCTTTGGTAGGTGGAACTGATGAAGAAATTTCAAAAGCCACCACAAGAGCTGAACGCGCAGCATTAACAGCAGCGCCTGGTTTCTTTGCTAAAAGCACTGGAAAGTTACTTACTAAGTTTGGTGAAACTGGAATGAAAATTTCCGCCACTAAATTTGGTAGTGTTTTGTCTGGAATTAGTAAGGGGGGAAAGTTTTTCGGAAGAGGAATGCCATTGATTAATGGCGCTTTCGCCGCGGTCGATGTAGCCAACGCTATGAGTTCTACTCAAAAGAATACTCAAAAGCGCCATAAAGAAGTTGGTGGTGCAATCGGAGGTGGAGTCGGTGCCATTGCAGGAGGTGCAGCGTTATCATTCTTAGGGCCTCTAGGAATAATGGGTGGATCAATTGCTGGTGGATGGGCTGGAACGAAATTAGGCGAAATATTTGGTGGCATGACTGGTGGAAAGAGTGACGCCACCGTAAAGAAGGAGCAACAAGCGAAAGCCGACAAGAATGCTGCAAAAGTTGCCAATGCTCAAAACTATGCTGAAAACGTTCTTGCAAAAGAGAGTTTTGCTGATCAGATGAAGGCATACGGTTACGATAAGAAAAACGCCAATGAACTATACAGCCAAATTCAAAAGGGAACTAGTTCAAAGTCTAAAAAGAAACAAGTTTCGGCTGCTCACATGGAACAAGCGCTTGAAAATGGTGACGTTGCTGGAATGCTTAAGTATCAAGCCGAACTAAACAAGCAAAACGGTATTAAGCCTGGTCAAGAAAACGCCAACAATCGACCAAAGCCTAAGCCAAAAACTAAGCCCAAGCCTGTAGTTGGACCAAAACCACCTAAGGCAAGTAAGAAATCAGCAGACGCTAACTCTCCATTCGCAGCGATTAGGGCAAAGGCGAACACCAAATCTAAGCCAAAGGCAAAGAAAAAGACGATTGGACCTGAACCACCTAAAACTAAGAAGCCGATTATCGGACCAAAGAAACCCAAAGCCACTGGTGCAGGTAAAGATACTGGTTCAAAGATAAGTAAGTCAACCAAAAAAGCTGCTTCAGACACTAAGAAAGCAACTAATGAGATTAACAAGCTTAGAAAAGCAGAAGCAAAAGCAAAAGCAAAAGCTAACAATGTTAAACCAAGTTCTGCTAAAAAATTGTCTAAAACTATCAAACAATCTGCTTCTAGTTCTAAAGATAAGATGATTGGCCCTAAGTTAAGCAAATCAGCAAAGAAGGCGACTTCTGATGTTAATAAACTTACTAAAGCTAACAAAAACGTCAAGGGTCCAAAGGCTGATGGGATGGCTAAGTTTGCCAATGCCACTAAAAAGTCGACTAAGAAAGCTAGTGACGATGTAACAAAAGCATCTAAGAAGATTGGTAAGACTAAGTTAGTGCCCAAGTCATCAGCAAAGGATTTCAATAAGCTAAATAAGGATGCGAAGTCCGGTGTCAATAAGACAGCTAAGACTGTTAAAAAGGGTGCTAAGGACGTTCAAAAGTCAGCCAAAGACATCTTCAAGTTCAAAACATCAAAGTCACCATTTAACAAGCTGAATTCACAAGCTAAATCAGGCATGAACAAAGTGACTAAGACAATTAAGTCTGGGTCAAAAAAGGTGCAACAATCAGGTAAAAACATCTTTAAGTTCAAGTCATCAAAGGCTGGATTTAATCAATTAAATTCAACAGCTAAGAGTGGCATGAATAAGGTTACTCGAACTGTTAAATCAGGATCTAAGAAGGTGCAAAACTCTGGCAAGGATATCTTCAAGTTTAAGAGTTCTAAATCAGGGTTCAATCAACTGAATAGCACTGCTAAAAGCGGTATGAACCGTGTTAATAGCACAGTGAAGTCTGGTGCTAAGAAAGTTCAAAACACTGTTAAAACAAGCATGCAATTCAAGACTGCTGCATCAGGATTTAATCAGTTGAACTCAAAAGCTCGTTCAGGCATGAATAAGGTTGATAGCACAATCAAATCTGCATCCAACAAGTGGACGGCAACGATTAAGTCAGGATTGTCAAAAGCGGCGACAACCATGACAAGCCTATTCAACAAGATGGCTTCTACTGCTTCATCAGCATCTTCTAAGATTTCAACATCATTAGGTAAAGTTGGAACGGCTGCATCTAATGCAGCATCAAAGGTTAGCTCATTGCAAACAGCGATTGCTGGCTTGAAGTCAAAGACGATTACATTGACGGTTAATGTAGCTGGTAAGGGTGCTAAGAAAGCAGGGTTCGCAACAGGTACGCCAGGCGCAAAGGCTGTATTCGCATCATTGCCACGATACGCCAAGGGAACGACTAACGGTGGTCACACTGGTGGTATGGCACTGGTGAACGATGCCAAGGGTTCAAACTGGCGTGAAGCATTTATGTTGCCGAATGGTCTAACAGGTATTTTCCCAAACAAGCGCAATATTGTAATGCCATTGCCAGCAGGTACGCAAGTCTTGAACGGTGATGACACCAAGAAGATGTTCCCTCATTATGCTAAAGGAACTGACGGTTCTAAGAAGGCATTTAGTGGCGGTAAGACTGACCGAGCAATCAACATCACGGTGAACATTAATGGTAGTGCCAGTGCTTCTGATGCTAATACAATTGCAAACACGATTGGCGAAAAGCTAATGACAATCATGCGACCACAAGTAATCTAAAAAGGAGTTAGCAGCATGGCAAAATTGAGCGATGGTAAGAAATCAATTGATATTTTCGTGAAGAATGAAAATGAGCAAATTGATAGCAATGTATCAACGCACCCAATCGAAACAGGCTCGCCAATTACTGACCATTCACAACGGGAAAGTAAGACTTTTGAGCTTGACGGTTTAATCATGGGCAAGAATCAAGCTGACGTGGACGCTTTGTACATGCAGCTATTATCATGGCAAGATGCATCAACATTGCTACAATTCCGTGGCGCTATTCGGCATAATGACATGTTGATCACTCACCTAGAAAAAACCTATGAAGAAGGTGGCTTCCAAAATGCTGTTAGTTTCAATTTGACGCTGACGGCTGTGTACATGGTTAAGCTTGACTGGGTTCAGGCTACCAACAGCGGTAAGAAGCAAGCGGAGCCCACCGGTGCAGTTTATGTAACAGTTAAACCTGGTAATACTTATTGGGGGTGGTGGATGCAATATGGTACGTCAATCGACCAATTACGAGCATGGAACGGTTGGCCCGATCGGGTGATTCCGATTGGTGCAAGGGCACGGGTGAAGTAATGGAACAGCGAGCATATATTGATGTTGATACATCTAAATTACCAGAAGAATTTGAGATAGAATTGGCAGGTGAAAACGTCTTTTTGCGGTTTGATTACAACGAACAAGGCGAATTTTTCACGGTTGATTTACTAGATAATGCGCAAAACCCAATCATTTTGGGCGAAAAGTTAGCATATGGACGCCGATTGTGGAGCGACTTCACTAAGCCAGGTATTCCGCAGATTGATATTGTGCCATTTGATATTTCAGGACAAGAAAACACCGTTACACTCGATAATTTCGGGCAGACGGTGTTTTTGTATTTAATGACATTTGAGAATGACGGGGTATAGCCATGTCAAATTTTCAATTCAAGTTTGAAGTGTATGTTGATATTTACACAGATAGTGGCACATTGAAGTACGTTCATAACGGCTTAGTTGGGCAATCGTTGGATATTGAGTTCACGTTGCCGTTCGATAATACCAGTGACCGAAGTATAGGTGAAATTACTATCTGGAATATGTCACAAATTAGTTTCAATCGTATTAAAGAAGGCAATCGAGTGGTTGTTAAAGCTGGCTATCACGGTGACGTTGGGGTTATTTTTGATGGCGAAATTTACCGAACAACCGTTCCAACCCGTGAAGAAGGCGATTTCAATTACACGTTACGAGTAGTTGAAGGCACTGACTACCGCAAGTTAAAGCACGTATCACTAACGTTCGGTGAGGGAACTGATGCTAAAACAATCATTAACAAGATTGTTCAGACTGCTGGCATCAAGTTGAACTTCGTGTCATTGGGTCGAAACTATGTATTCAAAGAAGGCTACACCGTTGATGGTTCGCCATTCGATGCATTGGCTGACGTTGCAGAACAGGCGCAAGCTGCTTTGTTTTATCGACGTGGCCAATTAACATTGCGGTGGTTATATGATGCTGCAGTGACTGGTAATTTCATGTTGAACAATCAATCGGGGCTTATCTCGTCACCAACCATGGAACGGCGTGATGATGATTGGGTTGAAACCGATGATAATGACGGGCAGGGTCGGTATGAGTATTCAGCCGACTCTATTTTGAATTATCGGTTAACCACTGGTGAGCACGTCCATTTGAAAAGTGAATTTGTGGACGTTTGGGCTGCTGTCTTGAGTGGCGAGCATTCATTTGATGGCACGAATCCAGTTACAAGTTTGGAATTGGGGGTTAAGTGATGGCAACAACAGGACAAATGACCAAGACACGTAATAATGACACCGCCTTTTTCTTGGGTGTGTTACCAGACACAATCAAGGCAACGATTAACGTGGCGCAGTTAGGACGTGTCACTCGGCTATATGCTGACAATTCCAAAGCGGAAGTTCAACCATTGGCCAAGAAGTCGGATGGTACTTCCCGGGCTTTGTTAATCGGGGTGCATGTTGGTAAGACGAAGCGTTCAATGATTGAAGTTGGCGATACCGTCGTGGTGTTATTCATGGATCGTTCAATTGCTAATTTTGATGGTTCGTCTAACGAGTTTGAGCTGTCAGCTAATCGCATGCACGACTTGAACGATAGCTTCATCGTGGAGGTGTATTGATGCGAGATATTCAATTAGACGATAATGGCGGGCTGGATTTTAAGTCGGTGGTAACTGACCAAGCAGAAGTCATGCAGTCGGCCCGCATTATCTTAGAAACAAAATTAGGCGAGTTCTTAGAAGCGCCTGAATTGGGACTAGACCGAACTGACTTAATGGAAAAAGGATTTAATCAGCGATACGCCTCACAGGCAATCAGTGAAGCGCTGGGACAAGATGATCGTATTACAGTTCAATCTGTTAGTGTGACGGCAGACTTCAACACACGGCAAGCACACGCTGAATTAGCGCTATTGATTAATGGGGAAACGAAAACAACGGAGGTGAGTGTAGATGTTGGATGATAATGGTTTTTCACGACCAAGCCAAGCTGAACTAGTTAGTAACTTAACTGCTAAGTGGCTGGAATTGTTCGGTAGTGATGCTGACACTAGTTCACATTCAGTGGCTGGTATCTTCATTCGCCTGTTGGCGTATTTCTTGAACATGCTGTATCAATTGGCGGAGTTGGTTTATAACTCGCAGTTTTTGAGTACAGCCACTGGTGTTTCATTGGAACGCTTAGCAGCTAATTATGGGTTATATCGTAATCCGGCAGCACGGGCTATTACTGACTTATCTTTCACTGGAACGCCTGGTTATGTGATTCCGGCAAATACGCTGTTTAAAACGGCTGATGGTTTTCAGTTTCAGACATCATCACAAGTTATTTTGAGTAGTGCTGGCGTTGGTAAAGTCATTGCTTACGCTGTTGAAACTGGTGAGGAGTACAATGTGCCAGCCGGTGCCATAAAGTACCAAGTAGAACCAACATCAGATATTACGACGATCACAAATATTGACCCAGTAGAAAATGGTGCTGATCCAGAAACTGATTTGCAGTTGGCCAATCGCATTCGAGCAGCTAATGATACACGGCCATCAAGTCCAGAGAATGGGGTTATCTCTGCTGTACTGGCAGTTCCAGCAGTTAAGACAGTTCAAGTTGTGCAAAACAATACCATGGATGTTGATTCATTTGGCAACCCTCCAAAAACTATTCATATCTATGTTAATGGTGGGGATGAAAACCGTATTGCTGATGCTATTTTCAACTCGGTGGCAGCGGGGGTTCAAACAGTCGGAAGTATCA
>Ga0157368_1000423_pt1 | contig 19828 bp, 12 predicted proteins | sample AttbisABBM3_FD_113146 | JGI IMG/M metagenome (GOLD analysis project Ga0157368, IMG submission 113146) | Fungus gardens microbial communities from leaf cutter ant in Botucatu, State of São Paulo, Brazil - Atta bisphaerica ABBM3 | ecosystem: Host-associated > Fungi > Mycelium > Unclassified ...
AATAGAGAACTCTGTATAAGATAGTCTATCTTATATACTAAATCCACATAGTCCATGCTAACTACTTCTACCCTACCCTAAACAGTCATGTATAACACATATTGTATGACATCACCTCTTCTAGAATATTTTACATCCTTCTATATATCTCATGACTTGTGACTGTCACTGTCACCATATCATCTGATGTGACTGATGTGTAACCAAGTGATGTTGTCACTAACCCTAACCCTAAGTTCTAAAAATAGAATAAAGAAAATAAATTAAAATGAAAATAATTAAAGTCTACTACTTGCAATCTTGATATCTGGCAATATTCAAGATGGCTATAAGATTTTTAACTATCTAACTCTATCATTTTATAATTAAGTTACTAAATATTCTGTCTAATATTCTGCTTAATTGAAATGGACTCTTAGATATTCAAAATAGCTGTTATCTCTAGAAAATTCCATTTTGTTCTTTGAAGATTTCCTTGGAGGTAAGTTGTATACTTAGTAACTATAAACAATAAAACTTAGGATTTCTTTAGAGATCATGAACTCTATAAAATATCATAAACTTTGGCCAGTTATTTTAACACTCACTACTTAACTAACATTTATAATATATATTACTTTATCTCTTTTCTTTCACTCTTCAGCTTTCTTTCTCAGGTAGTATGTGACAGCAGAAAAGACTGTATTAGGCATGGTCCTACATGTTAAGAATTTACACAACATATCTGAAATCTAGTAGAAAAGACTGGATCTAGGTTATAGAAAATTTTTCATTATAAGGAAGTGGCTCCCTAAGTGAGCTATACTTTGACATCTCTACAAGAGATACATTTAAATTACTACTTGAGTAACAACCTTGAGACATACAACTCAGTAAGAGTATATATATTTGTATACATAGATCATAGACTATAGTATAAATAAAGTAGCAGTAAAGTAAGGACTTCTTATTGAGTTCTCTTGTATTCCCCAAAAGAGTTGTTACCACAACATATTATATAGTTGCAATATATATGATGCATTTAAGATAGATAATATTATAGTGTCAAAGTTGAAAGCAGTAGACTTCATTTATTTTTCTTTTCTTTTCTATTTTCACTTTCCTTTTGATTTATGTTCCATTTTTCTATTTTTAGAACATAGGGTTAGGGTTTGAGTGACAAGATCATGCAGTCACATCAGATGATATGGTCACAAGTCACAAGATGCATGGAAAGATGTAGAAGGTTCTGAAAGGATGACATCATACAATGTGTAAAACACATGTTAACCTTAAGGCAAACACATGGCTGTTTAGGGTAGGCTAGAAGTAGTTAGCACAGACCATGAGGTTTTGGTATATAAGGTAGACAATTCTGTACAGAGCTCTCTATTGAGTTCTCTTGTGTAAACCCTATACAAGGTTCTTTCTCTTGATCAACTCTAAGGTCTTGAGTTTGTAACACATAGTGGTATTGCTTCTATGCACACACACTACACATGCTTACTACTTTGCTCCTCTCAATACTATAGACTGTGACTACTATGGACTGTGACTATTATGGACTACTCTATGGACTACATCTGCCATGTACTGAACCAAATGACTAGCTATAATAGAAAATGAAAAGCATAACATGTAAGTGCTGTCACAGGCTGTCTGGTTAAGCAACCACTATTGAATCTAGTACAAACTGTAAACCATCCTGTGGTTCTTTTTCAGTCTGAAACTTGGGGTCCAACCAATTTGGTCAGCTTGTAAGTAATTGTCAGTGTGGAAACAAGTGCATGGTAGAGGTGTAAGTTTGGTTTGAGAACTCTGTCATTTGTCGCATTGGTAACACTTTCGAGGCTCGGCGTGTCTTACGGAACTATAGTTGGATCAGCTTACTGACAATGTTGTTCCCTTCTGGACTGAGATAAGGAGGGGTGAGCAGAGTCATGATTCATCGAGCACGGGAAAATGTCATCAAGACCTGCCTATATTCTGGCTGTACATATTGTATACCGGCATGATTACAATCATTAGGTGGACGTGCGTATTATTACTATAAGTTCGTCACGTCTGTACATTACACGAGACATGTAATATACTGACTAAGCTCAGGCCGCTGAAGTGAACCGTTCTATATTAGATGTGATTTGTGCTGAGCGTAGTAGTTCGGATAGATGAATTGGTATACGCATTAGAAACAGAAACAAAGAATAGGGAGGGGCTTAGGGTCGCAAGTCTTCATGTCCGAAATAGGATGGAGGGTATGGTTCGAGTCAGGGAGACACTTGTCAAATCTGCTCAGAATTTTGTTCTCCGTGGTCCTTTCTATAGCATAAGGAGCTCTCAGCTCATCCAGCCCATCTTAACTGCCATGAAATACATTACTGATAGGAATCAACAGACAGACGAAAGTCGAGGCGAAGCAGAGCAGACTAACAACTGATATTACCAATATGATCTGAAATCATTCAAAATGCAAAAAATGCAAGTGTACAGGTCTACCAATCCATATAGAAACAAATTCCAGGCCCGATCAAAGAAACAATGTCTGCATATCAATGCACGAGGTGCATGTCAATCCCCGTAGAACGGGCGGGGTGACACAACCTAGAAGGCGCATCAATACCACCACGAATCGAGTTTAGATCATGACTCACATTATACATATATGTTGCCCAAGTATTCTGCAGTTGACTATCATCAGCTGCGATGTCTCTCAGAGCAATCCCAGGAGTAAATGGCTGATGCTGAGATTCCTGTCGTAAATGAGCTTGACCCTGGTGCTGCCCTTGGTACTGTGACTCAGGGTACCGCGGCGCCTGCTGTTGATGTCGTTGTTGCTGTTGCTGCTGAGGTGCATAACTCTGAGCCAGGACACTAGGCGCAGCCACCCAATACTGGGAATATGTTTCCGGGGTATACGTTTGTTGCTGTTCGTGTGGTTCCAACGAAACTTGGTGCGATTGTGCAACATAGGGCACCTGCGAGGCACCGATCGGCGGCACATCATACGGCGTCACAGGTGTCTGTTCTCCAGACGACGAAGACATAGTTACCGTCTCTCTTGAATCAAGATACTGTTGCGGCAGTACGACATGTAACGTCGGGTCGTGCATTGCCGTTTGCGGCTGAAGTTGATAATCGACCACTTGTGGTGGTGCAGGTTGAGTTGGATGATACACCGTATCATGACCATCCGGGTATTGTCTCAAACTCGAAGACGAGCGTCGTGACCGATCTTGGGGTGGAGATAACGGCTTCTCTTGGTTACAACACCCATTATACTGAGCTTGTGGGGCTTGTGAGATCGGATAACTAGCTTGAGGCGGCGGAGGCACCTGATATTGCTGCATTTGCTGACACCTCTCATACTCCCTCTCCCTCTCCTGTCTCTCAAGTTCCACACGCCTTGCTTCCTCTTCTTCTCTGCTTCGTTCGAGTTCCATCTGCTGCATCTGTTGATACTCCAACTGCATGTGTTGTTGCTGCTGGTGGTAGTCCATCTCCCGCTGATACTCTATCTTCCTTTGCTGCTGATACTCAACACAGTCCAACCCATTCTCCATCTCCATCTGCCTACACTCCCCGTTCTCTCTTACCATGTTATTTATACCATAGTGTTCGTATCCTGTTTCCCTGGGAACCTCCTGTCTCCGAGGCAGGAGCGGCACAGAAGTGTCCATGGCCGCTTGCGTAACTTGCATCTCAATCTCTCCGTTGAACGTATGCATCTCATTCATCAAACTCGGATGTACACCCTTAAACGACGTGTATTGAACTGACTGGTGATGCTGGGTGATCGACTGCTGCTGCTGCTGAGCTTGCTGGGATGTTAGACCGCCATATACATCATGGCTTGGTGGCAATCCCCCCAGGATATGAGGCAAAAAACTAGATCCTTTTCCTGGTACCTGTAGATGTTGCTGAACATTGGAATTCGTCCGTGGACTACCTGAATTCCCCCTCAATGGAGGTATCAAACTCCCTGCGGGAGATGACAAGTTAACATCTGCCAAAAAAACAAAAGATTCACCTATACCAGTCGACGCAATTCGCCTCAACCCGCCGTTTTGTAAGACAACAGGCGAACGAGTTGCAACCGTATGCGTTTTCCCCCCAAAAATCTCTAATTCATCCTTTTCCTCATCCGCCTTGGAAGGTTTCATGACATCATTTGATATGTTTGGCGACAGGCCTCTCGCGTAATCATCAAATGACTTCTGTGCCTTTCTCTGAAGCCGCGCCAAGATCGACTAGAAGAAAACTAGTAAGTACTCGGGTTCATCACAAAAGACAAAATAAATCGAGATAATAAGCAGCAGAGACTCACCAGGAACTTGGCAGCCCTCCCACCGTAGCGGGCTGCATGCTCGAATAAATCACATGCATTATTCAGTTCGATCATTGCGGCACGAGCAATTTGAGATTGTTTGGATACGTGTGTCGCAACTGACGACAGCATCACCTGCGAAATATAGTATAGAGTAGTCAGTGAGGGTGTGTGACAGATGTAAATGAAAGCAATCCATCATGCGTTTCGGAGTAATACATTCAAGCGACAGCAGGTAGGAGGGTCAAGGTGGTAAGGGTTAGAGTAGAATGCGGCTTGGTATATGGCAAAGAATAAGGGTAAGGATGGAATTGGAATGGCATTCGTTATATGACGCCAAGTGCCGATACCAGAACTCACAGAAAGATCGTAAACAATACTCACCGTGGCGCTAAACGCATGCGTCCACAACACCCAAAACCTCGCGATCTGTCTAGGAAACAGCATAAACTGCCTTTTCACAGACCGCAGAATCGTACACGCGCTTTTATACCCAGCCAGGAAGCTGGGCGCATACTGGCTCTTCATAGGGTCAGCTGGGTTCGTCTCAATTGCATGTGCAAAGAAACACCGATGAATGTACAATAACGCTATGACACCGCGCGTCAGTGTTATATTTTCAGCCCTTCAGATCATATGAAGAAAAGAAACGTACTTAATTCTCGGTAATTAATCGGCATAAACTGACTCATCGTCTCGCCAAGGCCTAAGTTTGTATCAACTCCCTCGCCTGCACTTTGAGAGTTCGAATCAAGGCTTGCAAAACCCAAACTCGAGTCCAGAACCGAAGCAAGAGTTTGCTGTGCATATAATGGTAAATCCATATCTCGGACTTTACGATCCAGGTCGAGGATGATAGTATACTTGGGCGCACGCGATGTTAATGTTCCCTGGACTACAGCTGAAACGCACTCAGCACCGAAGTGTGCTTTCCAATATGGGACTGAACGAGAATACGTAAGTTCACAACACTATAACAAAGAAAACGTGATACATACAGCTCGGTTGGATACTTCCGTCTTGTGCAATTGTTGAATCCGGATCTTGGGGTAACTCACAGTCGACGAATGGAAGGGAAAATGTTGCTAATCGTCCTGTAGCCAGACTCTATACCAACAATGCACGTAGAGGTACTCGCACACAGTAATTAAAAAAGTGAGGAACACAAGGCATACCTGCCAACAATCTGTAATATACAGCTCCCAAAATAACGCCCGTCGTTTCTGAACTTCTGCAGGAGAGAGTTTCCACCTTGCACAATCGCGATCTATGCATGAATGTTGCTTGTTACCGGACGAAGGAGATAGAAGGAAGATTTACTCACGCAAACCCACCTATAAGTCCAGTGAAATTCAGCATGGCAAGAAGGTCGTAAAATAAAGCTGACTCACGCTCTGTGCCAACTTGACAGCGAGACCAAAAACGCCCCATGTCCTCTCAACGCTCCCATCTCTAGAACAAATTCCTTCATAAATTGCAATTAACGACAATGTCTGCACCGTGGCCACACTGGGAGCTCTCTCCAACACAGGTTCTAACACTAATGCCGCTTTTGTCAACTGGAAAAAATCCTCGGAAACAGGGTTCTCTGGTGCAGGTGGTAGGTTGACGTCCGTCAATGCACCAAAACAGAATATCATGAAGAGGAGAGCAAGATCATGCGCTGTTCGCATCGAAGACGTTGACGACAGTTGATGAAACGCCCCAGCGTGAGTCGTGGCACAAGATGAAGATGATGAACTGGAGTAAGATCCTGGTGACGCAGCATCCACTACCTGTCCCTCATATCCTTGAGTGTGTCCTGAAACTTGACCATCAACAGAACTGATGGGTCCTGACAGCGACCCGCCATTCGAAACACCACTAGGCCCCAATCCCCTGGCCTCAAAGTACCACAAGGGCAACATTTCCTCCAAGAGTTGTTTTTTGGTGACAGCACCGAAAAACCAAGGCGCCTGTTCTAAATACAACTGACAGAACTTCCAAGCTTCCTCCCATTTGGGTAGGAAATTTAGAAGGTAGTCCATGTCAATTGGGGCAGCAGAGTTTCGATGCAAGGTGCTTGGGCTGAAGGGAAAGGATGCGTTTAGACACGCTACAACTGAGCGCGGGGAGTCTAGCGGTGCATAGTTGTTCTGGGAGGTGTTGAGTGGCGGAGAGTAGAAGGAAACATTTGTGGAGGTGGGAGAATTTTCTGACTTTTCGCCCTAAACAATAGTCAGAACCACTGAAAATGTAATGAAGACGGAAGAGGTTCCGGAACCTACAATCAATAAACTCTGTGGAAGGGTAATTACGTCGATAAGCCCGAGTTCCGTTCTGAGATGCTGTACTGACCTCGGACCCAGCACTTCTACCATAGAAAGTTGCTGCACCATCATCTCTAATAGCCAAAGTCCCAAACGCATCGATCACAGTCTCACCTTCTTCTTCCCCGGCCCTACTGGTTTCCCCATCGACCTCTGATCTTATGATACCACCGTTTTGGGCCTTGGATTCCCCCTCGATGGCAGCATGTAATTCGATTGAAGATTTGATTTTCATGAGGTCGCGTGAGAGTAGCGGGTGTGGCTCAGACGATACGCTGGATTGAAAGATCGCAAGGGCATCTTCGAGCTGGCGAATCCGGTCGGACATTTCGGAGATCTTCTGATGTAGTTTTTCGGTGTCTGCTAAGACGAACCTATAAGCATAGGGTAAATCCTGAATACAACGGAGAGAAGGGGGCAACAGACCTGGTCCCTTGACCAGTTATCAAGCTCCCATTGGGGCAAATGGCGGCACATCCTCTTCGCTTGCAGCTGTAGACGTGGGGAAATGTTGATCGGGCACCCGAACAAGGGATCTTGAAAGCAACTCACCTGGCACAGGGCACAGTCTTATCACACTTGAGCTTCAGTCTACATGTTATTGAGCACCGATGATCAATGACCAGACTAAAGGCACCAACCGCCTACACTCTGCACACGAAAGTGCGCCTGTCGGTCAATCAGGAGACAATTACTTCGTCCGGTACAATGGGGCACATACCCCTAGCACGCTTGGCTTCCTTGTCCAAAGTCCTGAACTGTGCATTGGTATCTTTCCGTGAGCCTACTGGCGGCATGACAGGAAGACTTTTGGGATTGCCGCCCACAACCAAAGAATATGGAAAGAAGAGAGAAGCATTTTAGAGGGAGGGCAATGGGGCAAGTAAGAGGCTCCGATTGGGGTTAAGCGCCTTCTCGACACGTGCCTGGCCTCGAGTTACTTGACAACCAGTCCCTCTGTATTTCCACCGGCTGAGTGGAAATATGTCCAATGGCGCTTGTACGAGGTCACCAGGCATGCATTGTTCGCTTATTGGGCCCTTGTTGCCCTACCAGTCCGTCTACCTCGAGGATTTTCACCAAACTATGGGAGATTGGCACCAGGACCCCGAATATCTCTCCTGACCGAAAGCTGTCCTGATTTGGCTTAGTCATCAGATTTTACATAGTGGTCTATCAGAAAATCAGATCCTTGTCAATACCACAGAAGATCAGAATTTGAAGACTTTATGGGGGAGGATTAATTCACATCCGCCAAGGTGCCAAACTTAGACCCAATTGGATATCCCAACATAGTCAGGCCCTTCGATTTACATCCTAACAATAAGCTCAGGTACGGTTGGTTGCGCCATGGATGATTCTTGGGTTTCACATGGTGGGAATATCGGTGGCCTACTTGATGGCTGGTATTAGCCGGGGAGGTCTTGAGTGTTACCATTTTACGAAGTGCAACTTGAATTAGCTGATCTTAGCCTGTCGAGAGGACCTGATAGCTCACGAAACATCTTTTGAGTTCTCACCCAATGGAGTGGCTATTATTTGGCTGGTGCTCTGACCTTTGATATGGGCTTCCAACCGAAAGTTGGACGCTCTTTCAACCAACATGTTGGTGCTCCTAATAATCGAGACCTGACAAAGTTCGTTTCCGCCTAATTAGTCCAGCCAAGCTCTTGACGCCCAAAACGCGTGCAAAGCACAAACAGACGAGATCGACACCGTCACCCCGCTGCCTCTGTAAAATCTTCAATTTCGGATTATTGGATTTCACTACTATTCATTAGAGCTCAACTGAGTTTTCTGCGTGTTTGCCGATACCAATTTACAAATCCTCGTGAATATTGTCTGTTCCGGAATGAAAAACGAGCCAAAATCAGGTACCATCCATTCACATCAGTCAGAAATAGACCATTGTCCCAGTCGGCAACCGTGAGTATCCATTAGCGGATGATTTTGAGGGAAGTGGCAAATAGTGAAGGTAGTGGAAGAACGACTCATAAACTTCTATTTCTGGACAAAAATGACTGGTCTTCACTCAGCTCCATCTTGTCCTTACCCAGAGATTGAACATGACAGACACACTATATCCTTGATAGTAGAGTAGATAAAGGTGTACAAACAGAGAGGTATGCACTGACGTTGACCTTGACGTTTGGTCTGCCTCACGCGTATTTTTTCCTTTTCTCTATAAATACAATATACAATACTTATAGAAGAAGGCATGACATCATCGTCACACAGCGTGAGTAAGGAGGACCCAGTGGCACCACAAAGCCGAGGACCCATAGTATATACCCACAAAAGGTAACTGATTCTTAAACTTCTTCTGTTTATGTATTAATCTTCTCGTGCTGATGGAAATTCCATGCTCGGCGTCAAGATACCCCTTGGTCACGTATGACAATCAATAACCCATATAGAGTAGGCTCAGAATAAGTTTGAAACGGTTTTCCCACCATCACCGACAGCCCGGTACGGAATGCAGAAGGACTAGCTCCTGATTTGGGACCAGTTGACACACCAGTTGACCAGAAGCCGAATGTCTCCGTATACTACCATCCACTGGTCCTCGTTTCTAGATTAGAAGTCCTAATCACTTCCGAGTGAAATCTATATTCCTCACAAGAAATTTTTACGAACTCCCTGCCTGAAGGATTTATAGAGTAGCGGAGACTAGTATAATAACTGACCCCAAGAACCTTCTCCATACTCCATTGTAGTTCCTCATGAATATAGTTTGTAATACCATTCTACTCCTTGGTCCGCAGAGGGAAATACGAATGGATGCACTTTTTAAAGTTAAACTCTTGATATTGTAGCGTCTATGACTCCTAATGATCAACCACACATCAACTCAAAACAATTTTATTCCATCGAATCAGCTGAAATTCTTTGTAACGTTCGTTGAAACCGTGCGAGAAAAGCGACCTCCTAAACGACAGACTTCTGCATTCGGAAGGCACTTGCTGATGTTATGTGCTTAAGTAACTCGACCAGGTTCTGGTCGAAGGTTAAATCTCGGTTAAATCTCTTCTGTCGTAATGTGGTTCGGCAATTGCTTGTATACCTGATGTATACGTTTCTCGACTAGATGCCTCTGGTCAGCAAATAATGGCTAGTCCGGTTCTCGACGAGGCTCCAGAATTACCGCTGGCATCTTAGGATGGTTCATTGCAGATGGTCATTGTCATCTAATCATAGTCACTAAGGTGACAATGTGACAAGCCTGTGGAAGTCACTGTTCTCCCTACGATTAAATCTTGACGCTATCATGACTTTTCCCCCAAAGTCGGTAGAATCCCATCTTCCAGAACATCCACCAACTACAGCACCAGCCGATTTCCTACCTTGATCCTCTTCATATATCTCGACGTCACTTGGCACTTCGACCACTTGAAGACCTGTTCCTGACACGATGTTTCACGATCGACTCCGAGGAACTCCCAGGTAGACCAGTTACTGTCACAGGAGCCTGATCATCCTCATAGTCGAGTTCTTCGTGTCGTCGATCTTCTGTCGTTGTCATGCTTCCTTCGGGTGCTTTGCGAGATGAAGGTGGAGTAGTGAGGACACTTGCGCCCGGCCGTCTATTTGTGTCAGCACCTGATCCAGATTGGTGCCACGCTTGAGCACGTGCAACCGCAAGGATGTTCAGTCCGTAACTACCCCATAAATTCGAAAAAAGCTGTATAGGTCCTCCCATTGTTGTTGGCTGTTCCGAGTCAACACACTCTTCTTCTAGTTCTCTCCTTGAATTCCTTGTGCCATCGGAAGGTGTTTGTCCCATAGCAATCGCAGCCTGATCCCATAACATTTTAGCACGTTGTTGTAGAAATGTGTACAGGCGAGCTTTCAGACGTGCAAGTGTACTGTCAATTTCGGTCTCATGTGTTTGGAAAAAGGGTTGAAGGTGTGTTGTGTAGAGGTAAGAGGAGCCTTTGGTTTGTGGGAGTGCAATGTAGAGGAGGAAAAGGGTCTTGATGGTGTAGTAGAATGGTATCCTGTGATTGTCCAAAGCAACAAAGTCACTTCGTATGTATATATCAAGCAATAGCACATACCACGAGATTGTCCATTCTGCAACATATTCGATACCGACGACAAAGCCAAGGACAGACCAATACATCAACCATCTCTCCAGCTCCTCTTCAGGAGCAGGACGTTGACTTAAAATCTTATACGATGCATAACCAGGATACAAGAAGGCAACCACCGAACTGGGTTGTCAAGAAATCTTTCATATTTTCTGGTTGCGTGAGTGCAGAGATAACTTACCTGATTAGTCGGGAGGTGAGAAAGAACAACATAAGTGCTTGTAATGGCTCTATGGAAGACAGTAACAAGGTGGTGCATCAAAAGGCACAGAAAGTTCGAACGGCAGCATGGCAGAAACAGGAACAGCTGAACTTGACTCGATGACGTAATCGAAACACAGTATATCACAGTCAGTATACTACATTACACTGTGCCGAAATTAACAAAAACGCAGGGAAAATGCCAGGAAGACGCGGTAGACAGAGATTGACGATGCGTAAATGCTCTCGAGCTGCTGCTACTCCTAAACACCGTGAGGATGGTGATGAACCAACTGTGCCAGATGACGCAAAATGGAGAACCTTGGCGCCATATGGTCTTTGTACTAGTATGATCCTGATCATCCTGATCATTCTCCTTCCAAAGGATTACTGACTGGCGTATTAAGTTAATGGTGAAGATGGAACAAAATATCGATTCAAGCGTGGTGATGTGTACATGTCGTTTCGTCTGCACGCAGTTCGCAGCCCCTAACATAAGATACGCTACAGCACAACGATACTTCCACGACACAAAGCTCCAGGAGATCACATTGAACCACATGAGTACTGGGTTGGAAAGATTCTTGAAATCCGTGCCGATGCCAGGAGTGAAGACTCTCGTATGCCTTCGTTACGACGAAGCGAGGGTGCTTACTTGCCTTCCCAGATATGGGCAAAGGTTCAATGGTTTTATAATGCTGAAGAAGCTGCTAGTATAGTCAAATCTCTGTAAGTCTCACTATTCTGTTTCTATGGAGTTCTGAAAAGCGACGATATTCAAATTTTCATTAAGGGACACATCACACATCGGCAGATTCGAACGCCTTGTTTCTTCTCACTGGGACTTTGTGCTTCCACACACCTTTAATGAAGTTGTCCCTATGCCTATACTCCACCCATACCCTTTCTTAAAGCAAAAGAAATCGCGTTCAAAGAGGCCTACACTCGGCATAGGACGGCATGTAGACACAGAGCCGGTATCGATTGCTACCACGAGTACCATTGTGACAGATGGGGAGCTGGAACCTGGATTGGAAGATCAAGTACCCATAGAGCCAGAGACATTCTATTGGAGGTACACGATTGACATTGATGGCAAAAAACTTGACGTAAGTACTTATCTCTGTCTTTTCATCAGTTGACACCGCCATGTTGCAGCCTAAACCGGGGCTTAAATCATGTCTCTGCTCGCTGCCATATTCTCCAGACGTGACCTCTCTCCTGAAAGGTGTTATGTTCTTCTGCCCTCGACAGACATGCCGCACGTCATTCCACGTTGGTTGTCTACGAGATGCCAAAAGTATCTGGGTACCTGATGACCAGGAGGTTATCATCCCTACACCTCGACGTTCACCTTTGAAGTCGAGTGGTAGAGGACGAAATGTCGATATAAGGCGCAGAACTAGAATTATTACGGGGAAGAGCAGGGGCAAAGAAAAGGACAAAATCGAGGAGAAACAGGCCTTCGCGGATGTGCAGTGGCTAACACCCCGCGCAATGGGACGTATAACCTGCACACCTGACTCAGGTGACTCGCTTGATCTATTGTCCTTCTTCTCTTCTTCGCCGACTATTAGCGCATCAACACCCCATAAAAACCATCGACAAAAATCAAGCCTTTTGACAACATCTCCGTCGCCGATAATGTCTCTCCTCCAACGTGTTTACGCACGTCAACTCCAACATCACCGGTATCTGCGCGGTTTATCAATGACATCTAGATGCTCTTCAACGCATTCTGTATCTTCTGTAATGTCAACAATGTCTGTTGGTCACTGGATCGACGTGGAGGATCTATTGGTCACAGAGGACGAGTATGAAGATATTGACGTTGACGTGTCTATGCAATACGGTACCTCTGCAGCAAATTGCATTCGTGAAGATATCTGTGACGGTGATGATACCAGTGAAAGTGGCGATGGCATCAGTGGTGGCTCTTGCTTATTTCGAGGTACAGTGCCCCAAATCACGGCACCCAAACTAGAATCGAAGTCAATATCCAAGTTAAAACCAAGGCCTAAATCGCTAGCTAGAGAAAAAGAAAGGTTGAAGCAAGTTCAAGTTGAGGTTCCTTCTACAGCAATGATTCCACACATCAAACCCTTGACGCCGATAGCGCTGCTCGCGACATTGTTCCTCCTTCCCTCGCCTTTTCCGCCCAGCTATGCGTCTGCTATATGTTCACAATCCACCATGAATATCTCTACCCCTCACAGTAGTGCTATCTCTCCTACTACATTGACATCAAATATCTCATCAGCAGGATTAAACTCAAAAGCAGTCTCGAGCTCTATGGGTGTCTCTGATATGACAACTGACTTTAAAGATTTATTGCTCTTAGCTTCGCAACCTCTTATACGAGGAGCGGGGTATATTCCATGTCTCGGTCCCACAGGGAACGTGAACTTAGTCCTGGCCGCGAGGAGGTTGATTTGGGAGACGCTGAGCGCCGTTGGTCGGCTCGAGTTGTTTACAGATCCAATTCTTGCTGCATCAGGCCTGAAGGAATGCAGTCGTCAGCCAAAAGCCAAAGGAAGTAAGCCCGCTTTTGCGCCATTGTTGGTCGGTACGGGAGATGGTGACATACATAGAGACGAAAGAGAACTCGATGATACACAACAATATATACGTGATGCTGAAGACTTTCGTAAGGTTTCAGAATGCGTATTTTTTGTGATAGGTGACTGGAAGAAGAGAATGAAAGAAGAAGAAAGAGCGTTACCCCCTAGTGTAGAGGTTGACGATGGGATTATAGTTAATGAGGGGTTGATTGATGAAGATGAGTTGCTGGGTGGTGTCAGCAACGAAAATTCTGTCGCTGGTGGAGAGAAGAAAGAGGATGGCGATGAAGATAATGAGATACATGACGGAACCACTTATGAGAAGGAGATGGAGGTTGGGACACTGAGATCGGGAAAAAAGAGGAAACGATTGGATGGTATATTCAGAGGTGGCTTGCGGAAGAAGCAGAAGGGGAAGGGGAAAGAGAAGAACAGGCAAGAGGATGAAGTAAGAGAGGTGCAAGATCTCATACTGGAGGAGGAAATGTTGAGAGTCGACTGGGCCTGCCCTTCTTGTGGAAATTTACTTTGACGAGTCAAATTCAATGATAGAGGAGGGTATATGTATCTACTTTACTGTCTATGTTGCATGTATCTCGTGACATATGTTTCTTGGGGAGCGGAACGATATCTGGCATATATATCAACGATTTATACGGAGTACGCAGACAGGCCGTGGTAGTGTAACACTACTCAAATATTGAAGAGAGGTAGGAGAAAGAAAAAGAGAAAAAAGAAGGGAAAGAGAGAGATGCTAAGATGTAAGAGTATGTGAATACTATCCTGAAAGTAGAATGTACCCCAAAAACCCAATGATGTCAAATAATGAGTTACCTATGACTCCTTTGAATATGTTACATTTATAAAGAATGTGGTCTCTTGTCTCTAGAATCCCTGAGCCACATGGGCAAGCATTCATGTTTGGGGAAGCATTTTCTTTACACAGAAAGATCTTCATCTGTATTCTCCCATTAGAGCATGATTTGTAATGAGATGAGTCATATGTGTGCATAGGGTGTTTATATAGCTGATGTAGTACTGTTAGAGTGACTAAGCAAAGTCTGTGGAGTTTAGCAGAGTTGACACTTCAGGAAATACCTAAGTGTATTGTCTTAACTACAATATAAACCTCCCAGTCTCCATTCCAATCTGGCAGAACAATGCTGACATAACCAGAGAATGATTAGGGCTAGATGGTCAAGAACACTAATAGAAATGTCCAGAATATTACCTAGAAATGAAAGTAGAAACAAAACAACAATTACTGGAATGAGGGCACTTGGTGGGATTGAGAAGCAGAGATGACAATACTTTCTGGATCAAGTCCATGTGCTTAACAGTAGAGTTTAGAGTTTGTAGATTGGAAGATATAGTAACTTCATAGGGTTATGATGGTGTTTTAGCCTTGGGATAGCAAAGTAATAGGTCTTATAACATCGTTTTTTCCTTAAAAATTGCTGCTTCAAGAGGAGACAAGTCTGAGGTTAATGCTCTAAAAGTTAGCTACTTAAACAAATTGTAGAGCTTAGAGATTGAGATGGTAAAACTCAGCTACTTAATCCAGTATGAACAAATCTAAAGCATCCTTCTAGGAATTTGCTTTTATGCCAAACTATTTCTACTTGATTAAATATTGATATTTCTTGTAGTGCTGGCAACTATTGAGAACTTTTTACTCTTCTTCCTTATTGATGAGAATAGAGTCTAGGGATGGATCTGGACATCTTCTAGATATTGGGACTTTGAAGACAGTAGTCCAGTGTTAGGGCAACTAAGTAAAGTCCACAAGATGTATGAAGTTTATAATTTTCAGAAGAAACCTAAGATATATTATCCATACAAGAGACAAAGAAGAGCATATCTTCAGAAGAAACCTAAGAGGACAAAATAAGATTTCCTAAAGGTGGCAGCTATTAGTCTATTCTAATCCAGCAGAATAATACTGATATAATTAGAGAATAATAGCAACTAGATGGCTAAGAACACTGATAGAAATATCTAGAAGATTACCTAGAAGAGCAGAGAGTATAGAATAATAATTACAGGAATGATAGTAATAAATAAAGTACAAGGTATAAGTGTAGCAAAGTTTACAGAGTTCAGAATCTAAAAGGGCTAGATTAGTATTATGGATTATAGTGAAGTTCAGAATAGATAGCAAATACTATAGGCTTGTGGCAGAGTTTCAGAGTTAAGATATAAAAAGATTGAGTCCTTTGACATCTATCTCTCCTTCCAGATTACTGCAACTTAAAGCAAGTGGTATAGGTTTAAATCTGATGATATGGAACTCACTTGCTCAAATAAACCATGGTGCTTGAAGATTGAGATAGTGAAACTCTACTATTCAATCTAGTACAAATATGTTTAATATGTTTTTTCAAGAGTTTGAACTGAAATTTTTTTACTTGATTAAGTATTAGTATCTCTTATAGTGCTAGCAGCTATTTAGGATTCTTTTGACCTCCTATTCTTTCTCTTTATTAATAATAATGAAATCTAGTAGAGAGTTATAATATTTATTAGATATGGAATATTTGGATGTAGCAGTTAGTTTGACAATATTAAAAACTGAATACAACCTCTGTAGTATTAGTGGGAGCTTCAGATGATATAATATAGGCCCAACTCTTTTTTCTACTATATAAGAACTAAGATAGCAGTAGAAGAGTTTGTCACATACTAACCAACTATATTTGTCATCTGTTTTAGATAACATCTACCTTATCTATACTTTTTCTTTTTCTTCCAGTACAAATTATGCTCTATTCCAATTACTTATTAATCCATAGACAAGAGTCTTTCTATTCCATATTAAATTTTATGGAGTTTTAAGTAACAACCTCTACAATATCCAATAAACTTAGAGCACATGCAGTAATCTATTATTAGAAAGACACTTTCTGTATCTAAGAACAATAGGCACTATGTATAGTTTCTTAGTTTAATAATCAACATAGATTAAGTATCACACTCACTTATAGCTTATATCTGAATATCTTTTTCTGAAATTACAATTATACAACAAAGTTAAGCTAGTGTGAGAGTTGTAACCAATGGACTTGGTTTTATTTTATTTTGGTTTTCATTTTTCATTTTCTTTATTTTAGACTTAGATAAAGGATGTAATATGATGTCACATGGTGGTCACATAATCATATAACATATAAAAGGACATAGAAGGTTCTAGAAAATAATGTCATACTATATATCAATAGTATATAATATACATGCTTTTTAAGATAAACTAGGTTTAGTGTAGCATGAAACAACAGCCCAGCATATATAAGATAGATACATTATATACTTAGGAACTTGATTGAGTTTTCTTATGTTACTCAATATAAGAGAGTGTTTTTTGTCCTAAAAACTTAAGTTATAACAGCTAGATGCAATTCTTTCTAGTTGAAGCCAAGATTGTTATTTATATCTCTTCCACTAATTTCTTGGTTATCTAATCTGTCTTTTATATTACATATATAGATCTGGATCTCTAGCAAGTGTGAATTACCTCTAATAAAGCTTAACAAAGAAATATGTAGTATGAATATCAAGAAATATCTTATCACTATAATTGAAGATAGAGATAGGAGTATGTTACTAATTATAGTATCTAGTTATATCATTTTGTGATTTTCAGATTGTAAACCTTGCTTCTTCTAGTGTAGTCTTTATATACTCCATAAAGTTTATGACATTCTTTATTTTCAACTTCTATTGATATATCTTAAAGCTTATTCTTGGAAAATAACTAGTGTTGAGTAGAAATTGAGATTGTTAAGTGAACACATACACATAATTGTCATACTGGAACTCTGTTAGAAATAGAAAGTTATAACAGTTACTTTGCCACTCATTTACAAATAGCTGGAGGTACTGGTTGAGTTCTTGGTTAATCTAGTCTATTTGTCTATTTAATTGGAAATGTTATACTGTTGAGGACATTACTTCAATTCTGAGTATATAATAAAGTTTTCTAGTGAAAAAAGTAATGAACTGAGATCTGTGGTTGGAGGTAATATAAGTAAAGAGGTTATAGAGCTTCCAGATGTAATATAAAAAGAGTTATACTATGCTTCTCATAATAACAGTGATATTATGACTTAAGACACAAGTGTTATGGTCAAAAGTAAAACCTTGGATTGGATCAATTACAGAAGAACTCAATAGAGAACTCTGTACAGGATTGTCTATCTTATATATTACATACAAATAGTCTGTGCTCTACTACTTTAGCCTACTCTAAATAATCATGTGTTAGTCTTAAGGCCAATATATATTAAGTACATTGTATGACATCATCATTTTAGAATATTTCATCATGTTTCATTGCAATCATGTGATAGTTGTGACCATGATGTCATGTTAAATCCTAACCCTAAATAAAAGAAAAACAAAATGAAAATGAAAAAATAAAACATAAAGTTTTGGATACTAAATCTATAACTATTATTATAGCACCACAACCTGTCAACTTTAGAAGTTTCACTACACTGATAGTCTCTTAGTATATACTTGGTACTAGTAATAAATATAGTTCTTCTAGAAGCAGATGTTAGATAGGTTTAGTGCATAAACAGAGGTCACATGTGCTGATATACTGACTGATGTACTGTCATGGTATGCTTGGACTCTAATATTTTATTTGGATTTTCTTTTCTTTTTATCTATTTTTCTTAATTTGATTTTTCTTTTCTTTTCTTTTTCTTTTCTTTTTGAATGATGAAAAGATATGTGACTATGGTTACATGATGTTATAAGCCTAAAATCTGGGAGAAAGAACTAGAAAAATAATATTAAGATATATATTAATAGCATATTTATCTCATAGTATATATATAGTATACTCATGGACAATATATTGACTTTAGGGTAGGGTTATTTATTATTAGCATAGACTATATACCATTTGTATAAATAGGATAGCAATACATCAGAAACTTCTTGTTGAGTTCTTTTGTGATTTTCATAAGATACTTTGCTTATAAGTTTACTTAGTAATATTGTTGACTGTTTTAGTTAGTGGTTGCTACAACATGTATCTCAACATCTGTGATTACTAGAAGTTCTAGAATACTAGCTCTAGAGTCTTTTACCTACTGACATAATCTCTTGATATCTCAAGTAGTTGTCATGGCAAATTTCTATAAGAAGACTTTGCTCTTTGCCTTTTATAATAATACTTTGAGTATCCAAACCACAAGAAACTCTAGCTTGAGTAGTACTATATTCTAATTATCTTATAAGTTACTACCACAATCTGGCCAATAAGCTTTCCAGATTAATGATGAAGTATAAAATCAAACCTTGTTAAATAGAAGAACTATCATGTTTGTCTGTGATTGAGTTTTTTAGTAGTTATAAAGAATTCTAGGTTTGTAAGAAGACTTGTTCTCTTAACTCCAACACTACTACTAACGTTTATGGAGTTTTCTTCTCTTCCAGAATACTAAACACCACTATTTATACTATAGAATTTGTTTAGTTGACTCTACTGATCCCTGCTGCTGACTTTTACTGAGTGTAATCTTGTCTATTGTCTCCACTCTCTTTTATTTGTTGCTATTAGCAACCTCTTCTTTTCTAGGCTAAAATTCTAGATGTTTCCATTAAAGATACTTCTGATCATTCTGTTCTTATTATTAAGACTTAGGTTTTCCTAGAGATTGTAAACTTTGCAAATTCCTACAGACTTTATCCAGTTATCTGAACAAGGTTTTTGTATTCTGTCTAAATTTCTATCAGAGTTTTCACATCTTTCAGAAAGTGACACTACTCTTTTAATACTTAGATAATAGTTAACATCTCTTTGTTGTATATTTCATAATTTCATTCTACTGGCAAGAGCAATTTGCTAAAGTACACAACCAGATACTATTTACTATTATTTGTAGACATTTGAAAGAAAACTACTTCTATAATGAGATTTAGCTATTGGTCTTAACATAAAATAAGATTAAAATATTAAAAGAGGCTAGAATAAAGATAGAGATAATAAACTATCTTGAGTATATTAAAGGCATGTTATTGTTTAGAGGTCTAGACCTAAGTATTATTAGTTCTAGTGAAGTCAAAAAAAAGATAGGCTATGTTTGAAAAGTCACAAATAAAATTTTGTGTTACATCCTGTTCTTATACTATCTATTCTAATTTACAGATAACTCTTTCTCCCTCATCTGCACTTTCCAACCTCTTTCAGTATAGATCTCATATCTCCATTCTGCCTTAGATATTCTCACTAGATCCTTACTAACTCCATGAACTTCCACCTTTAATATTCAAAAATCACTAGAAATCAGGGTAACTTGCTTAACAGTCTCTATTTCAGATAACTACCTTAGATAGCATATCTAGTATATAATC
>Ga0157368_1000424_pt1 | contig 19806 bp, 19 predicted proteins | sample AttbisABBM3_FD_113146 | JGI IMG/M metagenome (GOLD analysis project Ga0157368, IMG submission 113146) | Fungus gardens microbial communities from leaf cutter ant in Botucatu, State of São Paulo, Brazil - Atta bisphaerica ABBM3 | ecosystem: Host-associated > Fungi > Mycelium > Unclassified ...
ATCTTCTATACTATCTACTTGTATATAAGACTAGTAGTTACATTGTAATTCACTAGTCTGATAATTGATGAAAATAATTCTTATTGAACTCAATCTTTGGTGTTCAATAGCAACACACTAATCAGTACTCACTCTCATCTTAGACTTCTTTCTTCTATCTGAAGTTGCAACCATATAGCAGACAGATGGCACAGCACATAAGCTGAAGCCAAGATTATTCCACAAGTTCACACATCTCCAAGCCAAACTCTATGAACTGTGCCTAACAAAAGTAAGAAGAAGAATATAGGCTTAAACTCTGGAATACCTACTATCTCAAGAATAATTATAGATAAACTCTCTTCCAAAAAAGTAATTTCTCTGAAGCTTCCTACTACTTTTCCTACTCTCATTTCTGAAGGGAGAATATCTACTATAAGCTAAAATAACCATGTTTTTGCTGAGGAGAGCAAGAGTTAGGTTTCTAAGATGGCAAATATCTTTTAAAGTGCTCAAAAGTCTCAAGCCTCTGTGCTTGGATCACCCAGCCTGATTTATGGATTTACTAAGTTATCTTTCCAATTGGGAAATATTGATATAAATCATGATACTGAATTATAGGATAGTAACTACCATGTATTACTACTATTTGGCTACTTTGAGCACTTAGAGGCTGATACTAAGATGCTCTCTTTATTTCTTGAGTATCTTGTCTGCTTTATAAAAAAGTGCTCTCTTGGAAGATGTTCTGTTGAGCAATTCCCTACTCTAGATATTTTCTTACTAGACAATGTTGTTTCTTCATATGGAAAGACAACAATAGACTTTTAGTATAAGGCTTTTACACAAAAACAACAAGTATACTAAAACAACACCATTCACTTAAACAATGAGTATATCTAGATATTAGTCTAGACCTAGTCAATACTATCTATAATAGCCTTCTAGTGACTACTACCTATTAATCCTAGAGTCTAGTTATATAAAGTTTGTGGTAATTAACTATGATAGCCATATACCAAGGATAATAAGAGAGTAAGAGTAAGGAGACTGTGTGATATAGTATCTCTGAGAGTAGTTGAGTTCTACTGTTGTGGCAATTACTAATCAAAACAGTTAATAGCTTCACTAAGTAGTCTTGTAATGAAAGAATCTCATGGTAATTACAACAAGAAGTCTCCAATATATTCCTACACTACTATTACAAGTCCTATTCTAAACTATATATGTTATTCATGAGTTTACCATGCTATTATTACAAGACAAACATGCTATAGCTATGTTTCTTGACATTATTCTAGTGTCTTTTACAATGTTCTAGACCTATGACATCATGTGACTACAGTCACATGCCTCTTCATTGATTAAGAAAGAAACAAAAATAAGATAAAATAAAAAAGGAAATAAAATCAAGAAAAATAGATAAAAAGAAAATCAAAATAATATAAGGGTTCAAGTGTATCATGACAGTGTGAGTGATATAAAGACAAGTAGTATTACTTGAACCAAGAAACAACAGTGTATCTACTGAGGTTTATATACCTATTGACACATGTCTGACTCATTGTGAGTATTGTGCACATACTGTGATCAGCAGTATGAATATCTATCAGCAGAATGTTTTACAACACTTTGTAGTTCTCATGACTTGGTCTATAGTAGACACTTGGGAAATGGACCATGATAGGATAGTATAAATACTTTACAAGTAGTACAGAGATCATAGTCTTAGTCTGGTTGTTTATTGTTCCCACTACTGGACCTTGAGACTTTGTAACATGTTCCTTGTACAAATGCAGTCTGGGAGGAAAGTTGTTTAGTTTTTTCGAACAATTGAATACTCTGAACAGTTACTTCGTCACTCGACTTGAAGATTTCGTACTTTGTGTGCCAGGGCAGTGATACCTCTTACCCCCACGTCACACAGAATGATTTTTTAGTTCATATTTATATCTATGGCTAAGAAGTGGATTACTATCGTTGCTGGAGCTAACAGGCGAGCTCTCTCTCACTGTTGACTGGCTGTGCGGAATTTGGTATCTGCCAGCGTCTTCTTAGTAACCTTTGCCATTTAAACCCCAGCCACGTTCAACGCCAGAAATTCTCTTTGCGAAAAGTCAAAGCCTTCGGATGACACTCTTTCTGAGTATGAGGGAACCACCTCATAGTGGCATGCAGGAGCGTAGAGTGGACAGAGAATGCCAAAGAAAGTATTGGGAAACTAAATATCAGAATAACTCGATTTGGCCTTTATGAGCAGTGTATTCTAGTTTGTAGAGGAGATTCTGAAACAGTGCGTAAACCAGTATTTTCCCCCTTATAATGCAGGCTTTGCAAGCTTCAGTATCATTCTTTCATTACTCTTTCATTGTTTAATTGGCTACAGAACCCATAAGTACTCTCACAACTTCTATCGGGAAAATCAAGCACGAAGGGTGCTGCTTGACGAAGCATCGCGTCCTGTTGGGCATTTCATCTCAGAGCCAGGAATCAGCTCAACGAAGGAAGTTCAAGCCATCCAGTGCTGCACCAATGTCTACCTATGTTATACCATCGGCCTACATTATATCGTGAGTATCTACGTATTATTGTCTACTCTTTTTTCATGTCAATGGCCGTAAGTTCATTTTTTGGGCTCCGTACATCATCCCATAGAACCATACAAAACTGCTGTCTCTTCTGTTCATCTCATCCTCACTCTACCATAGTTTTTTGCACCATCTTCTCAGCCCGTTCTTCACAGAGCTGAGGGGCAAAGAGTATCTTGTCGTAACGTGGCGGTGCTCATGCCATGATCGGCATCTCCATAAATCGGGATCCTCCGATTGAGCTGTATAATCACTAAGCCACAGTGGCTGTGTCGACGATTTCCTCGTCGAGACAAGTGCTAGTCTTCAATCCTTCTGAAATGGCCAAGTCAAAAAAGTGAGCCTGCAGTGAATGATACCGATCGGGTGTTTATATATGACCAGTCATACCAATCACAATCAGATCAAAAAGGCTCATCGTAATGGTATTAAAAAACCCAAGTCCAATCGGACAAGATCGCTGAAGGGGGTACGTAAAATACATTGAACGCTCTGTCAATAATATTGATTTTTTGTATCAGGTTGATCCCAAGGTTCGATTTCGTGTGTCTGAGGTATAAAATGGAAATTCAGGATGACTTTCTTTGTGTAGTTCCGCCGAAACGCTCGTTTCGCTCTCGTGGGTTCGGTGAGTAATGGGTTGTGTTGTATCTACTAGGGTTTGCTGAAGCTAGTGTCCTATTCTTCCAGCGCAGGGTCCTCTTCGAACAGAAAGCTGCATCGTAGGTTGCGGAGAGAAGGACTTGTCATAAACGAGACCCTATGCACATGATCCATGTCATATTCATTTCAAATTATGATATACGAGACCGACTAATTCTCGGATCCTATGTGCCGATTCTTGGCATTTTGGTCGAGGACAGCCTGTAGCCGTAAAGCCTGCATGCGATCAAAATGTTGTTTGCAAATTTAATCTCGGTGACTCACCGCAGCATCCTCCGGACGCAGTGCGCCTTTGGCCATGTTGTGTTTTCTGGTCCGTAACTTTTGACTTCTTGCTGCAGTCATTGTCCTTCCTGGTATCTCGGTGGCTATGAGTATCGCCTGACATTCTTCATCGGTGGCAATACGTCCCTCCAACAGAGAAAAGAATTTATGTCGCAAAATCACCTTGATTTTTTCAAAGGCGTGACTACTGTACCACCCATCTCTTTCCTGTTGGCGTATCAGATTCTATGCTTGATATGCCTGTATTACAGCGTACATGGCAAACATCTCGCAGATCTTCAGAATTTTCAATCATAACCTTGAGCATCGGGTCGTGAATATCACACAGTTGGAATGCTGCTGTTTCCTTTGTGATTGTCCGTCCATTGAAGATATGCGATTCTCTGGTTAGAGATGAGTAGGGTCGAGTAGATGACCAAAATACGTACCTTCTATCAACATCCTGATCGCCATGCTCTACTATATTATGGGCCTGATTACTGGTCGAGGACCGATCTTGACGACGTGCCACCACGGAAGGTCTGGAGATAGGATGATTTGCGTTGCGAAAATACAGACGTTGATAACTGTCTCTCGTCAGACAAGGAATCCATCGAAGAAGTGAGTCTTACAATCTTGCCTCAGGGTCTATACGAGGATCGTATTGAAACCTCACCAAGGTGTCACGCCAAGGTCCGTCTTGAAAGACATAGCACACCAGTGGTAACAAGGGTTTCGTGCTGTTGTGATAGAATTGAACGGCGGGTCATAAGTCCATCAAGACCACTTACTTGAGGATATCTCTCGCTTCTGACGGAGAAAACTGGTTTAAGAGAGAAGACCGGGTCCAAATCGGACGTTCGCTGAAGCGCTGCTGCAAATTGAATGATGTTTTCTGCTGACCATCAATGTATATGCTGACCAGTATAAGCTTCGTTAACAAACTTTCATTGACAGCATTCCGTTCATTTTCCACAGTGGGTGGAGGGTTCTGTGGAATCTAGAAAACCTATAAGATTAGAATTTCGACAGGAAATATACCTACCTCGGCATCTGCGAACATTATAGCTGCGGGACCATAACCTTTCCACCTCATTCTATTAATCAACCGTTTCCTTTCCTCCCCTGTTTCATCATCCACGACGCTCGTCACAACGGATGCGGTATTTGCACGGAAACTGGAAACTCGATTACCAATGTGTGCACTGCGAAGTGAGACCGCCTACTTGTATGGCTGAGGAATGCCCTGACGACTGAAAAGGGGAGGAGGGAATAGTCTCAAATTGCTCCGCGGGGCCGGCAGAAACGAAGGACCCATATTGAGAGATACCGATGATTGGCTCATTTGCTCCGGTGGAATCGTGTATTGACGGATAGCGTCAACTGGGTGTCGTTATGTTTATTTGAGGGCTCTGTAACGATGACTCATATACACACCATCCATTTCATGCATTGACCTTCGTAGTTTGGAGATGGGATCAGCGCCTTCAGGTTCGAATTGAAAGTCAACCATGCCTGTGAACGATTAGAAACTATTTGGCATGCTGAAAGAAACCCTGGTACTTCTGAAGCGTACAGTCTTGGACATCACGCCAACAATTTCGGCCTTATATTCGCCTGGAGCCCAATGCTGAGTTTTCCCCGATTGAACTTTCTTACGCCTCTTAGTGACTTTTAGAACCAGATTATTCGTTGCAACTGCATCCCCTGGAATAGGGTGGGCAAACATGCTGTTGGGACGAAGGGCAAGTTCGAGAAGGACTTGCGCTCCGAGGGTATTTCGACGAAACACACTGTTAATCTGAGACTGGCCACCTAGATTATGGATAGCAGTAGAGACAGCGGCAGGCTGAACATATCCAGGGTACTCGATGGAGTAGTAATGAGTCTGGGAAAGAGGTACTTCTGGAGCTCTGTCGGCCATGGAGGGAGGGAAAGAGAATATCTACAAGAATATCTACGAGTCACGTGTGCCTCTACTTTGAATTTTCACGAGATTCATCATCTCCTGTTGAACCGCCTGCAGAGAACCGTCAGCGTATTGTACAAGCAAGGTTTAAATCTTTAAGTCAAAGTCACATACACTAGACTTGAAGTCTAAGCCAATTTTCTGCAATTCTGCCTCAACACGTTTGGTAGCCTCCCGGAAGTCTTGTCGCATCATCAGACGAATCATCTGCGTAGGAGACGGAGACTTTCCCGAAGTCAAATCGATACCTGTTGTGATTATCAGACTCGAGCTGGTTGGCGAAAAAATCAAAACAACCTTGTTGTTGTAGCACTTTCGCCAAGTCTGTTATGGCAGTGACTGCTACGGGATCGTTGGTGAGCTGGCTGAAGGAAGGCGAGTCCCGGAGAATCTTGTCAAGTGCCTCTTTTTTCCCCACTGAGCGACGAGATGGTGTCAGATGGAATGCCCGTCTCGAGGACAGGGCAAATGACCGGGCAACATCTCGGAGGACGAACATGTGAGAAAGAGTCTGACGTTACGATCATTTCTGTAGATCAAGAAATGATCTACTCTCGCGCTTTCTTCACAGGATGCACTCTGATTATTTCTCTGTCAACGAAATCCTCGCAGAAAACCAGGTGATAATTTCCAACTTCCATGGGCTCTTCTGCTGACCTACTCATAGAAAATTCAATGTGTGTTTAACCACAAGATACCCGATATGGGTCACCTGGCCGGTGGGTCGGAGCGCGATGCATGTCGTTTGCTTCGTTAGCTTTCCGACTCGTTTCTGACCAAGAGAGCAAGATTTCAGAGTCGCAGAAACTACAGCTTCCCATTTGGCTGGCATACCCTGTGCTATACTCGTTTGTATCTGCCTTGACTCAGGGCAGTAACTGATGCACATCCAGTCAGTGGGCAGATTTCAATGTACCTGGCCCTTTCAGTCAGAGAGTTCGTAATGCACTGCGGGCTGAAGCATGCAGCATACATCTGTCCAATCAGGTGGGTACAGGTGGTTCATGGTATGGCTTTGGAAAGATGGTTGTGGACTTGTGAGTCCTCTAGTTATCTATTCACCTTCGCAACTAACCACTTGATGCGCAGATTAGATGATGAACAAGCTGCAGATCTCTCTCAAATGTTATCTTCTGTAGGTCTGGTCCCCTGTCCAACATAAAAATATCCAACAACCGGCTCCAGGCTTTCCGCTCACGCCTCCCTGAAATCATCGACCAAGCACATCATTTTGCGACACTGAGCTCCGCATCAGGGGGTGGGCATAAAACCAATGACACCGCTCAACTTTTCCGTGAGGGATTAGACGTCACAGAAAGAGAAAGTAAGTACGCCTCGTATCGTGTGATATTCTCCAGATCTCAACCCCTATCTCTCAGTATTTGCGCTTGCACAGGAAAGTGCGAAGAAGACGAAGAAATGGTACGAGGAAAGTGATTTGAACCATCATTGATCCTTTTTACCTACTTCCTCCTGACTTTTCTTCAATTCATGAACGAACCTAGAATACATTGTCATGGATTCCTGTAGAAATATCTCAGCTGATACTCACCATTTAACACTTGCCCATAAGCCAAGCTCAACCAACATCAAGACGAAAATGTGTGGGTTGCCCGACGTCACGAATGCCAGCATGACGAAAACCAAAAGTAATGCTACGAATGCCCCATCTAAGATATTCAGAAATGCTGGGTTCAGGGATGAGCCAGGCTGAAGTATGGTCCCAATGAAATCAAGCTGTTCCGTTGTGGACATGCGAACAGGCAAAGGAACTTATTTGTTAGTGTTGATAACCCATGCTCTCTTTATTTCCACCTCCTGGTCCACTACTCCCTCCTTTCTTTAGTTTATTGGCCACAGGCGCTTTCCACCCATCAGCGCCACTGCATCTTGCCATTGGACACGTAAACGAGTCACCTAAGAATGAAGTTCTTGTCCTGTCTCCTTCGCGGCAACGGCTTGAGCAGAAATTAGCTTCAGCGTTGGATGAATGGCTGCTTTCCTCAGGAACTTCAAACGAAGCGAGGGCTGTTCTGTCTAAGATTACCATCCTGTTAGAATTTATCTCATTGCTAGACCTTCTAAGAGAGAGAGCTGAAGGCGGCAACTTCCAGCTTTCCTCCTTCCCCTGTACACTTCTCTCTTTTGATTACGACTCTTGACGGAATTCAATCCTCTCCTGAATTGCTGGACTTGTGGGCTGAACTTCCTATCATACCAACTGAGAATCTGTCTATGGTCATCATGGATGGAATTTCTTCTTACTTTGCGGCGACAGACCAAGTATGCCTGTTTCACAGGCTACTAGGCCACTCAGCTAAAACTCAACAGGTCGAATTTGCAATGATTTCCCTCGTAAACCGTGTTATGCAATCCATCAGTCGCGTTTCCAGACGCTACAATCGCACAAAGTACATCCTGTTTCTACCGAAGCAACAAACTCTAACCTAAGATCAGTCCCATTCCTCTAGCATGTTTCGAATCCACATTGTTAGATATGCATATGATGCCAGGCCTTTTCCAGTGGGTTTGTCATTTCGAGAGTACACAAGGTCCGTGCTTGATCCTGACTTCGTTTTGTTCTCTAATCACCTTCAAGCACTCTCGCCCGTCGGTGTTCCCTCTTCCCAAGACGAAGAAACTGTCGATATTTTAAGTGGGGAAATGCAGATACAGAAGACGCTCAAAATGACGTCGTCACAGGGAGAGATAGAAGATGACACAATCGTCGTCGAGTATACAGAAGTTGTAGAGTTCCGTCGAAATTGCTCTCTGATTCGGTTTGTGTGGTAATAAATAAACGTGAGCGTGATCGCGTGACATAGACATACATTTCATACATACCAATGCATCCTTTTGCCTCGTATGTTCTTCGAAGCTACTACAAGGCTACAGGCTGGAACGAAGACAATCTCTATGCAAACCTCACGCGCTCCTCAAATGGTAACAGAGTGTTTCCGCCCAAAGGTCGCTCATACCTGATACTTCGTTTAGCTATTCTCGACTTTACTGTCACCAAGGGACTCCATCTCTCAATATCCAAATCACCCAATCCTCTCTTCAAGACAATGTATTCGATGACCGCAATGCCCTCGCTCAATGGGTCTGTCGGATACATATTCACCTCGTGTGACTTGAATGTCAAGTCTTCTCTTACCGTTCCCTTCAAGGATATGATCGAACGCTTCAAAATATATGACCAGCCTCGGAGACCAGAGACAAAAGAAGAAGAATGGCTAGCTGGAGAGAGCGTGGACAAACGAAGTATCTGTTCCATGTTCGTCCGTATTGCAAGGCAATAACAAATGTCCCACTGCCAGATTATCTTATTTACGGTCGGTTCTATATACCCACCGGAAGATTAGATGCATTGTACTCTACACGTCTCTCACCAACGCTCCAAGCAATGGTCGCAGCTATTTCAGACCCACCTTCCACTGTTCCAGTAGAAATGCACGGCCGCAGTGCCAATGTCAGCAACGTGATGTTAAGTCTTCAGCATGATGTCGGAAAATGGTGTACCGAATATAACTATTCGGCCGAGGATGGAATGTGGGGGATACGTTTTCTGCATAATTTTGGCAGACTAGGCATCCCACCCGAGCATTGTGAAGAATCCTCCCAGATTAAAGTCAAGCGTGTTGATGAAGAAGATGCGGTTGAAGGCGGGCTAAAGGGCCGATTTTCCATCGGGGCAGAGCTCTATTTCAGTGCAAAGGAAAAGAGTGCTGGAGGTCTGTAATACAAGTGTCCTTCTTCCGTGTTTTTCTTAGCCTCTGGCTTCCAGTCTCGACTGGCGTACGGTTCACGACCCTTCCGGATGCTACACCCCCATCTGCTCAGCTTCCATCTTCTGACTCGCCACAAGCCTCTTCAATTTACCAACCCCCGACGACTGCGACCTGTCTCTTCAATCCAATGCTAGGGCACATTTCTACTGCATATACGGCCAAAATATCTCGAGACCTTGCTCTTTCCACTAGATTTGACTTCAATGTGTATAGCTTCGAGAGCGAGTGGACTATGGGTGCTGAGTATTGGGTGCGGCACAAACCCCATCTTGATGAAGAAGGAACTGTTATGGTAGAACCACCCTCAGAATTGCCTCTGAAACCGATCTATTATCCGGATGTTCAACATCCTGTTCAAGGTGTCCTCAAGGCTCGAGTCTCAACTAATAATGTTAGCCCCTCAGGTTTGATTATCTGCAGAAGCTGAAGCTGGTTGTCCTCAGGATGTTTCTTTGCTCTGGGAAGGCCGGATACGGAATATGCTGGTAGGCCTTGGTCTTGTTTCTGAGCTTTCAAGTCGAGCAAAGCCTATCAAAGCTATCGGTCTTGAGCTATCCTATTTTAGTTCGGAGAATTCAGAATAGACCAATTAACCCCCAAGTAGTTCTGTGCAATGAAATAACAAACGATAATCCATCAGTGCACCTAAATTCAAAGTAAAAAACCAAGAGATAATACAAAGATGAGTAATATGAATGAGTTGTGTGAAATGGGTTATCAACGAAAAGGGTCAGTGGATGAACGCCAGTTGGAAAGTGATTTCAGTCACTAGTGATAGGTGTTGCCTTGGTAGTTGTATTTCCAACGACTCTTGCGAGGAGAGAAATGGCGTCGCCAGTCAGTATAGGTCGAGACTGCGGAGAACGATGTGTAGTAGCGGCTGGGGGGGATGAATGGTTGGGCATGTGCTGTTTAGGAGAACCATGGAAGCGTCCGTTTCGAGCCGAGCGATTTTTGAGACCGTCATTCGAATTTGGACTGAAAGGTCTGCCGACGGTATGAGTATGAGGGCGGTCATGTCCCCGTCCGTGGCGCGGGACGTTGAGTTGAGCGGGAGAAGAGCTCGCGTCAACGAGTGTCTGAGAGGCGTGAACAGAGGCTGTCAGACACTGTTGATCACGAGCCGCTGGAGGTGCATGAATGGACCGTGCAAGCCCTTTCGAACCAGGCAAGTCGTAGCTGGCAGACGTATTTGAATTCTGCGCCTCATCAGAGGGACTGTCCTGCCCAGTAAGTCTAGAGGCCTTGGTTGAATTTTCGGTGGGCTGTAGAGAGGGAGATGGAGCAACATGGATACTGGGAGTGCCATCTTGAGAATTTGCAGCAGCGTCAGCGGCGGATGAGATCGGTTGTTCAAGGTCACTCATTATGATGGGCGAAATTACGGGAGTTTTTGAATCGGTTGTGGAAAGGGAAGTAATACCCCAGTCATTAAGATCAGGCAGGCTGTCGTCATCCTCTCCAGCCCAATCGATGTGGTTTCCTGGAGTAGAAGGACGATTTTCAGCCATGGCAACTGCTCTGACTCTCTCAACGAGGGCATCAATGTCCTTGCTTAAATTCTTGGGCCCAAGGTGCAGGGGAGTGTCTTTATGAATATTACCAGGACGTAGCAAGCTGTCGTGCGGGGCAGGTGGATTCATGACCCTACCTTTGCGAGCTGGATTCACGATCTTGTCTTTGCGAGCTGGATTCACGATCTTGTCTTTGCGAGCTGGATTTATGCTCTTGCCTTTGCGAGCTCCTGACTTCTGATGGCCATTTCGAGGGGGGACTGAGACTGGAGAAGTACTGACTAAGTGTTGTCCATCTGATGTTGGGTTGTGGCCAGCACGAAGATAGCCAGAAGGACGTTTTGTCGGCTCAGAAATGGGGTTCATCATGCCTGTGCTGGATGGAGGGAGGGGTCTGCAATGCGCACGGACCCAAGACGATCACGTGGAAATGACTACATATACACATATACTTAGTACAGTTTGGTTTCTGGCTATGGTCTATGCTCATGCTCGACTGTCGAATGCATTGCGGCCGCCTTTTCTCGCTGCGTCATCTCGCCGTCATCCTCCACACACACGCTCTTATGCTAGCCTCACCGCAGAAGACACCTTCGTTCAGAGTCGAATCAATACTCTACGCCGTGTTCTCTTAATCGCAGGCGATCCCTCGCGCATCTACACACACTACACTAACTTTGTCAACTTCTTCAGTCCTAATATGCTTCCCTTGGAACTACACAGACAGGTCTTGCGCCGCTGCTCTCCTCCCCCCCATACTCTTCGTATCATTGCCGCAAAGCATCTCCTCGAGGGTCGCAAGCCTGAAAGACCTCACATGCATGAGGGCAGATTTCAAACCATCATCGGCAACATTCGTGCTCTTGGCCGTGTTCCCTCTCTGGACGATTATCACCATGTTCTTGAACAGTTTGCCGCCGTTGGCCACTTCATAGGCTCCCTCCAGGTTTATCAGGAAATAATTCATCTTGGTCTGACTCCCGAGCACAAGACCATCGCCCTTTTTCTACAAGCCCTCGCACATCGTCATTCCCTCCCCATCCTCAGAGTCTACCAGCCTCGTCTTGCCTCCCAGACTCGGAAAATCCTCGACGACCTTTTGTCCGACATGCGCAAATATAACATCCATTTCACCCAACCCATCTTCGATCTCACCCTTCGAGTATTTAAAGAGTCTGTCGACAAGGATGGCTTTGACCGATTGCTCAAGTGGGCATATGGTATTGACTTGGCTAATCTAGACTGTCCACCCCTTGAGCTTCTTCGAGACGCCCACCGACCCCCAAAGCGTGTCACAATACCTTTCTCAATACACGCTCTCAATACTATCATTGATACCCTCGGTCGCTTTGGTGACATCTCAAGGCTCGTTCAAGCGTTCGAAGTCCTCACTCAACCTCTACCACAGGCCAGTCAATACCGCTTTTCTTCCTTCGACGATGACCAAGGCTCTGCTGTCCCTGTAGAAAACCCATCACCCCCCGATTTCGTTTATCCCTTTGCCGAACCTAATACGACAACTTACAACATGCTCCTTCGATATATCGGACAGGCAAACCATGCCATTCTTGCCCGCCACTACCTTATCCAAGTCATGAGGCTAGATAGGGAAGTGAACTGGAAACTCAGGCAGCAGATCGAAGACGGTGTGCCCCTAGGGGAGATTCCAGCCCCTCGATTGTCAGTCAACCGGAGAATGTTCCTCTCGGTTTTTGGGCATAGCAATAGATCCAAAAATCTTGGTTTGATGCGCTGGTTGTCGACCAAACTACCCAAAGTCCAGCGCTTCAAAATGAAGGATCTGGACTTTTATACTCGAGTTCGAGACCGTCTTGATGCCCTTCCCTCAGAAACATTGCCGGATACTCAAAGTACGTCAACGCCGCTACCATCTGACGACTTCAGGACCTTGCTTCCTACGATGGTGGACGTTCTGATGGCTCCCTCTCAAAAAATCTCTGTTGATCTCAAGAACATGGGCAAAGCATTCGACGTCGACGTCGACGACCTAAGCATACCTCAACCACCGCCTGAAAAAAAGTTCAATATTGACCTTCACATTCGCATTTTAACACAAGACATTGAAGAAATTGCCGCCTTTGCCCAGGACCTCGATCATGCGTTGGGTCGAACATACCAAAGAAGCAAGGAACGCCTTGGCCGTCGTGTATGGGAGGGTAAAGACGTGTACCTATCCGACCTGGACAGGCGCACGAAGATTTCTCGCCAGCGATGGCGACACGTTGTCGGTTTCAGACCTCGTCGTGAATTGCTTCGACGCCAGACTCCTCAGTCTCCTTTCGAGAAGGATGCTGCACCTCATCTCTCACTCTGACATCAGCTAGTGTTGAGCTGCGGCAGCTCTGGAATCACCCTGCTTGTCCAGTCAAATCTTGGACAAGATTTGCCGCGTCGCCATAATCGGAGGCGCTCCAAGCTGTGAACTCAATTGCTAATCTTTGACTTTGTCCTGAATTCAATCCAAGCCATTCTCACTTGGGTTTATGAGGAAGTCTATTGGGGCATAATCATGATCACTGTTGATATATTGATCCAACCGACTGCATTCACTACAATGTGCTATCAACATCCAAATGCCAAGCAGGATGATCAGTGCTGCAAATGTCCCCGCTCCCTGGCCTGTTCTTGGATGACTTGGTCCATATCATCTAGCCAAGTATTGATATCAGCTGCGCCAGCAGCTAACCCAGTTGTGGCATCTCCATGACATGATGTTGACCCCATTCCTAAGTACCTCGCTAATGCAAGTACAGGTAACCTCCGCAATGCTCTACCGGACATTCCTTGGCTCTGTGGAGTCATGTGATGAGATAACCTCCTGGAGCAGGAAGGAAGATAATCAAACCCACCTGACACTGCCCAGCCAACCTGAGGATGCGGAGGGCGAGATATTTCTGTCTTTCATGAGGATCCTCCGCTTTGCAAATATGATCATCTCCAGCCTTCGCAACGACCTCGAACATTTGTGCTTGTTTCAAAGTGGGAATTTGCTATGAGTTCCTGTTAGTGTTATGTAGGAGATGGCTGTGGTCAACTACTTGCAACTGCTGCGACGATGCCCTTGGTAATGACTTCACATAAACACGTTCTCAAAATTTCATACATCGCTTCTTTCGTAGGTAGATCAATGAACTGCACAATGTCAGCACGATCGACAAAGGCACTGTCTATTGTTTTGTTAATTGTTAAGAGGTTATACGGCCACATGAATTCACCAATAGCATTAACCAGATTGCTCGTAGATAGGATGAGGACATTCTTGCGACGCTTCAGTTTGTCAAGTTGGGTGAGTAAAGCATTTACGACCTGATCATTAGTACATGAGCATGATAGCTTGAGTTGAAGTCGTTTTCACTAACACGAAGTCCATCAGAAGGTTCTGTTCCGGCCATGGCTCCTGCCCTGGCAGCGGTTAAGGACTCCACCTCGTCTAGGAAGGGATCAGAATAGAATCCATGACTAGCCTAAAGGAGGATGACAGAACCAATTAGGACGACGACAAAGCCATCTTCCTCTTCTATCAATTCGTTAATGCTATTGAAAAGGCGTTGAACGAGTTTTCCAGACTCTGAGAACCATTTAGAGAACAGGGAATGGGAATTGATTTCGAGCAGACGAGCATGCGAGTACCTAGAAACACGGTCGAACTCAATTGGAAGCGTATTTTGGGAAACATACCGGTGCGATAGTCTGATGGACAGTTTCTGTGCTAGAGCACGACATAGAGACGTTTTCCCCGTTCCGGGAGGACCATGAAGGAGGACAACGCGATTCCAAGAAACAAGATTGACTGAAAAAACTGAGAACCTGACCATACATGATACAGTGGTCGAATGGTACCCACAGTCAACATTAGCATCGCTCAGGATAAGGGTAGCATGAATGTAATCCAGCAACTTCAATTTGATGTCACCATCATATATGAGGGAGTTCCAGAGTCCCTCCCAGCCTCGATTAGGAAGTTCACAAACACTAGCTGCCAGTGTGTCGTCATCGTCATCTCTATTTCCAGATCCAGTTGAAAACTCTTCGAATGATTCACCATCGGAAGGTTGGTATACGTGTACGTGAAGGATCATCTCTTCTAGGGAGAGAGATTGTTTTGTGCAGGACGATTCGCATATACTGATGTGCTCAACAGACGACGAGAGTTCAGGCACATTCTGCCATCCTTCAAGTACAGAAGGAATCCCTAGTCTATCGTGGGACTCGACAAATATCTGAACAAATTTGCGAACCGTGTCGAAGCGGGCAGATGCTCGGGGTTTCAGCCGAACTTCGACTGTAGCGCTCGAAACAGTTGACATTTCAAGGAATCAGCTATATTGAACAGGGACAAACCATGAACAGGCCATTTTTGCATTTCAGGTATGGTAGTGTCCGAGATAGACTGGGGAGACATATGGCAGGGTGAGAAGCGACAGACAAAACAACGACAAAACAACGCGTCTAAATGAGTGCATGTGACCGATAACTTATCCATCCGAAATCTAATGGACTGGACTGACCCTTTCATGTTCTTGCGGCTGGAAGGAACAGTTCCTAAAGTTTCCATCGAGTTCTGCGACAGGGTTTGTGGTTGTCTTCTTTGAGGAAATACACAAACTGAAGTGCCTTGAAGTGTCGATGGTTTGACTACTAACTCTGACTCTTGTTTTATTCCCTGACTGAGCTTTATCTCACATAGGCTACACCGAGCAACATGGATTCAAACAGAGCTTTTCTTGACCTTCCCTCCTCCGATCATAGCCTCAATTACACTCCTCCCTCGCAACGCCGAAGATACTGCAGGCATATTCCGAGTTTGGCTCACAACCAGAGACGAGCAGAAGCTCGTTTGGGATCGCAAAACTGAGGGCGGTTTTCCTGAACTCAAAGTCTTGGTATGGGTCTATAAATCCCCTAATTCCATTTGCTGAAGGTAGCCCATAGAAGCAGAGAATTAGAGACGCTATCCAGCCTGGTCGATCATTGGGACATTCTGATAATCGAATGAATCATCATTCGATATCGGCGGAAGACCACATCATTATGTAAATTGACAGCATTGAATAATCCTTCTATCGTGAGATCCTCTCAGCTATCGCGGGTTCTTCCACCTGAAAAGGTGCCAGCTGGTCGAAAAAAATAGCTCCATCAGTTAGTCTTTGTGTATTTAGTTGATTTATATAATCCGCCAACGGCCAGCAAATCTGAATCTGTGATCTTGTCTCTCTGCCTCCAGCATCCTTTCGTCTCCCCGCTATGACCTCGGAGAGCGTCCTTGAGAGGCTCATCAATCAATGCAAGAGCAATGGTAAGCGCCAACGCATGATTCTTTGACTCGCATGAGACCGACTAGGAAGCATAAAAGACGTCGATGTGAAGGTCGACGCGTTGACCAAATTGCAAACTCAATTTGAATCTGGTGTTGAAGTAAGCTGACGAGATTGAAGCAGCAATGGGCTCATGATATCGGTTTTTATTCGTTAGATCGAGAATACGGACACCTTCCTAAGCATATTCAAGAACTGTCTCCGAAGTTCAAACCAGCATCTCACCACTGCCACTATCTCTGCCCTACCTTCCCTCCTTCCACTCATCATAACTCCTGTCCAGAATGGTGCGTATACTCCTTATTATGATATTCAAGTGTCAAATTGTTTTCAGGTGTTATCGATACATCGACCCTTCGAACTGTTTTAACTACTCTCTTCCCTCTCATCTTGGAGCGCCTAGGCGACAAGGATCGTGTGCAAGCCAAAGCATGCGAGTCAATCGCACTGCTCGGAGGGTACACGTTTAAAGCAGGATCTTCTGCTATTGCTATAGCGCGATCGAGAGAAGGAAAAGGGCCAGAGACCCCTAGCATGATTTTCGAACGCTTGTTCAAGGACTTGGGTCTTGTCAACAAAGTTTGGAAAATAAGGGAACAGGTACGACATCTTTCAATACACTGAGGTATTATCCTGACTTTCTATAGTCGATTCTGATTCTAGTTTCGATCCGACGATGCCATCCACAGTTTCCCCTCCGGCCATACCTCTCGTTGCTTGTCGATTGCCTAGAAGACACTGACCCTCACGTTCGTGACTGTTCACGCACGTCAGTGGTTGAGCTTTTCACAGGCCCTGGGGTATCAGATGCTGCACGAGCTGACCTCAAGAAAGAAATGACCAAAAAGGGAGTCCGCAAGTCTATCATGGATGGTGTACTTTCCAAATTACTCGGTGCGCCCACTGTAAATGGCAACTTTCAGAGTCGCGAAGGCTCCGAGAATGGAGATGCTGCGATGTTAAAACGGGAATATATCCCTCCTAGCTTGATGCTTCAAGGCAAGCTCCCACATGTTCTGAGTCAGGGTGGGGCCCAGGCTAGTTTCGCACCCTCCCGAAGCATTAGTCATGAAATGCATAAAAGGGAGCCATCCAAATCTTCTAGGCCATCATCTAGAACTGCAAATCGTGCGGATACGGCGATTCCACCACCGCCTGCCCCAAATACCTTTGCTGCTTCCATTACGAACGAGTTTCCTGAAGTTCAGACGGTTTTTGTGAGCAACCACGCGCAGACATTGTCGATTATATTATTTACGAATTTCAGATAACTTCGAGTCGTGATCTTGAGAATGAATTTCTTGCCATGGCACAACCTTTTGAAGTAGGTCAAGAGAAGATACAAGCTCTACTTGGGACCTTGACAACTTCTTTTAATTAGGGAAAGGAAACTGAACATAATTGGGCCGCTCGCGACCAAGGTATCCAACATGTTCGCGGAATGTTGAAAGGTGATGTGCACTTGCGGTATCCAGACGTGTTCATGGCATCGCTGAAAGATGGATTCATGCAATGGACTTTGAAAACGGTGAGGCCCGATGCAGGTGAAATTTGACTTCATTGAAACCTTGTTCTAGCTTGCTAGTTTGCGAACAACTGTGGCAGTGAATACTTGTCTGCTCTATTCCGAGCTAGCCATCGGTCTCGGGGCGGGTTTAGAACCATTTTGTGACTTGCTTTTGACCAATTTACTCAAGATGGCAAACTTGACAAAAAAGATCACAGCACAACAATCCCAAGCAACTGTGACAAGCATTCTGACACACACGTTCTCACAGCCAAAAATCATAATCCCCCTTCTGTGGATAATTCTACAGGAGAAGGCTATTCAAGCTCGTGCCTTCGTAGTTGGTCATATCGAAACCTATCTGGAAGTCCATGAACGGCGTGCCAAAAGTGCCATTGAGACTTCAGGCACCTTGGAGGTCCTCGATAAATGCATGCGTAAAGCTATCACAGATACAAGTCCTGCTGTCCGTGAAGCAGCTAGGAAGGTTTTCTGGAAGTTTAATGGAATTTGGCCTGCAAACGGTGCTATTATCTTGGAATCTCTGGACTCAGCAAACCGAAGACAGCTGGAAAAGGTCTGCCCTGATCTAGAGAATATTAATATTCCATCTACCACCCCCAAAACTGTTAAGAAAGGAAGCGTTGCCGCTGCCATCGCAGCCAGTCGCGCAAAAGCCAAAGCCATTGCTACTGCTCCTCCGACATTGTACCATCAGGCGACCTCTGCCTCTTACAACTTGCCGAATCGACGTCGTTCTGGATCACCAAGTTCCTCCACCTCGAGAACAGACAATACTCGTCCAATCTCTCCTCTTCGCCTTTCTTCATCCCCTCCCAGCGTTCGTCCGCCTGGTCGGACAGGAGGATCCGTGACCATCCCTACTCTTTCTTCTCACAGGCGATCTTCCTCAGCTGGTTCTGGGAGAGGTCCCCTTTCGCTACCAGATGTGGCAACAGGACGACGATCCAGTGGATCTAACAATACATCCTCTCAAGAAACACTGCGTCGAGCGGTGCAAACTGCTTTACCCGTTTCTCCGCCTACGTCTCCACTGGATACTTCTCCGACACCTCGGGCAACAGACATACTAGCTCGTCATGCTCCTCCCCGCCCTTCGAGTCTCTTCCCTCAAATGAGTAACGAGGACGAGTCTTTACTCCTCGCACAATCCGTACCTATACCACTCGACGACGAATCGGACTACGATCTATCCACCAATCTAACGCCGCTGTGCAACCTCTCCCGGGCTTTTTGCCCACCCGTCAGGAAACCTTTGACGCCGCCTGAATCGCAGTCGCCTCGGTCAAATGGTTCAAAGCCTACTGTCCCTTCCACACCCTCTATCTCCGATGCGCTCTCTTCGGGGTCCATCGTTGACACGAGCATCGCAGATCAGCCAGCTGTTGAGGATGCCATGAAAGCGCGGGCAGAGCAAGCGGAAAGTGCGGCAGAAAGGTTGCTCGAGTTAGTTGACCCGGACATTGAAAGCACCCCTCATCCATCTCTTCCTTCATCTCTATTACTAGACCGGCAATTCGTTAAGCCATCGCGACTCCCCGCGACGCCATTAAGCAATACAGCTCAGATCTTAAAGCAGGCTGCCATGTTCCAGGATAGTCCCGCTAACTCTGGACGAACTTCCTTGATGGACATATTACAGAATGCTAAGCAAGAAAGTTGGTGGCCGAAGCGCAAGGCAGGTGAGCTAACTCGTACACTCTCTACACGTATTGCTTGGTCTCATGGAATGAAGGTATTGTGATGAAGCATAGAACGGCCCCTCCTGGCGATCTATCCTCATTGATTGAGGGTTGTATCACCGAACTCTTGGCTGGTTCTGCGGACAGTACGACTTTTTACCGGATCGCTGAATTGTCTCTGCAGAACCCTGTGACGACTACATCGCCTCCTATGAGCCCCTTGAATGATCCATCTAGTCCAATATCTTTTGACTCATCTCGGTCGTTACCGTCTCTGCACTGTGATGTCTGGGAAGAGAATAAGAAGTTTGACAGGCTTTTGAAGGCAATGGTAGAGAGTTTATCCCCTGAAAAGGTTTTTCCTTCCCAATTTCACTCGATGCATTTAAGATTAATGAAGAGTAGGCTGGCGATGTACTTGAGACCGGGCTCGTTGCAGTCTACGCCATTATCGAAAATCAATTGGATCATCTTGAAGGCAAAGAGGCTGAG
>Ga0157368_1000425_pt1 | contig 19795 bp, 18 predicted proteins | sample AttbisABBM3_FD_113146 | JGI IMG/M metagenome (GOLD analysis project Ga0157368, IMG submission 113146) | Fungus gardens microbial communities from leaf cutter ant in Botucatu, State of São Paulo, Brazil - Atta bisphaerica ABBM3 | ecosystem: Host-associated > Fungi > Mycelium > Unclassified ...
ATGAGGAAAGAAATAGATAATAAACAAAAAAGAAAAAGAAAAAGGGAAAATTTAATAAAAGTACTAAGAAAAAGCAAATGCAAATTGACTAAGTGATATTTTCTCCAAAGGTGAAAGCACCATTGTTGAACTCCAAAAAGAGTACAAAGTCAACAATTGTATCCTATCTCAGATTCCAATAGTTGTTGAACCTTCTACATTCATGGAGAATATGATGTCTGGTTTCAATTGGATGCTGTCCACAAGGACATGAAAATTCTTCTTGTGGAAAGAATCTAAGTCAATACTCTCCTATAGAAGTATGATTAGTGATAGCTCTTGTAGCTTTAGTGCATAATAAATTGGAATGACCAAAGAATTTCAGCTATGATCCTCCTTTAGAATAAGTCAGTTCAATAGAATTAAGGTCATCATCAAGGAGATCTAAAAAATATCTTCCTTTGTTATCTGAGACTTGAAAAGTTATTTTCCAATTATTGAGGATTTCATTGCATTTATTTTTCCTGTTGAACTCCTATGATGATTTGCATGGGAAGATGGGAATGAGATCAAATTTCTTTGTCTCTTTATTGACTATATCATGGAACATCCATTTGTTGCAACTTGAACACTCCAAAAATTTGATAGAATTTTGCTGATCTCTAATGAAAAATTTCCTAAGTTCTCTAGAAATTATAGCTAAATGAATTTGATATGGATGAACCAATGCATCAAATATTTGCTTAGCAGCATGTAGTGAGTCCATAATAATGACAATGCAATTGATGTTGGCTAATTGAGTAGCTTGATTGATATTACACCTAATAGCAAAAAGTTCAGTCTTAGTAGACATGATGTTGACTGTATGATGATGAGTTTTGATAACTGGATTATCATAGATGTGGATATGAGCAATCAATGTAGCAACTTGATTTTTGATGCTTGCATCAGATATGACTATTACCATTTTTGAAGCATCTAATGCTTGGAGAGTAAGATTATTGAGCTTTCAAATATGCTCTTTTCTGCCTTCTTTGCTTTTGTCTGTAGAATGAAAAGAAAAACAACTAGGATAAATATCAATTAGTCTGTTTCCAGGCAAAAATTCACTACTAAAAGGGATAAAAGAGGGAAAAACTCTGTTAAGCCTGTTGTTAGCATTAATAATAGACCCTTTGATATTCAATCATTGTTTAGAAGTTAGCTTTTTGAGCAATAATTGATGAATGCTGTTGTTATCCAAATGTCTTGATTCTAACATAGACTTGAAAATGTAATTCATTAGTAGAGATTGCATTCTTAGTTGGAATTTACTGCTGAGCTTTTGCAAATGCAAATAGATTGGGATGAAACCTGCAATGGCTTCAATACTAGTTGTAGGAGAGGTGTGGAAAGCTTCTAGTATCCAAATGGCAGCTATTTATTACATTTTCCTGAGTTTCTTGAAAGAATATGCCAACAGTGCTTTGTTATAAAACTACAGTTGAAAGCTATAAAGTGCTGTTGGAAGTATGCAGCTTCTATATAAAAGCTACTTCTGGATAGGAATGAGACCTCTTGATGAGTTTCTAAGCAATTTCATATACTTGATAGTTGATAAAGCCTTATTCACATAAAAGTTGATGTATTGTCAGAATATTAGCTTTCCATCAAAAATGAATCCCAAATATTACTATGTTTCTTTGGAATGAAGAATAGGACTATCTGGAGGAATAAGGCTCAGCAGAGAAGGATTGAATGATTTGTGCAATCTAGAAAAATGGAAAACTTCTGTTTTCCCATGTTCAATAACAAGTCCAAACTGTTCAAGTAGTGAGGACATGACATAGTAGCTACAAAATAAATAAGAGTTTGAAACTGTAAAAGATTTATCTTGCACAATAAAAAGACCATCATCCACAAAAGAGAGAATAGAAATCAGGATTTTGAGATTTTTAATTCTTTTTTCAAAAATATAGAAAATTAAAAAAAGATATAGAGCAGATAAAATGTGGAACCCTGTCTAACACCAATATCAATGTTAAAAGAAGAAGAAGAGAAACTGTTCTAAAGATATTTTGTTTTTCTACCTACTAGATAATCTTGGAAGAATGTTGAGATTTTGGAATTGAAACCCATTTTCTTTAAGATTAATAGGAGTAAGCAATGGTTTAACAAAGGGAAAAATTAGGCAATGTCAAATACCAAGATGCTTGTTAAGAGATTTTTGACCTATTCTACATGAATAAGATATGTAAGAATGACTTTCATATCTATAGTATAACATTGTTTCAATCTATCCAGTTGACAAGAATGGATAAAATTCTTTGAGATTAATTGAATTGAAGTCTTTCACCAATGAATTTCTCAATAAGCTTGCTAAGCATATTTAATAGAACAATTGGTCTGAACATCTTAGGAGAGTTGTACAAAGTCTTAGTAGGCTTGGGAATAATGATGGAATTAGATATTTTGAAATGCAACAGCCAATGTCCTAAATTGATGTATATATTAGAAATGTTAATGAAAATTTTAAGACATAAGCAGTTATTGACAATGATTTTGAGGTGTCTCTACAACAGTTTATTGGCCTTCAGAGTCAATGAATTGTTGCACTTGAAGATTACACTTTTGAATTCTTCTTTAGAGAATGGTATCTACATTGTAACAGCCTTGTTTGGAATTTCCTCTAACAACTCCAAATTGATCTGATGACTTTGAGACAAATTGAATAACAAATAAAGTGCTTGCCAAAGATCTTCAAGCTCTAGATAAGATCAACCATTGTGTTGAATGACTTCAATGGCTGGTAATTTATGCTTCTTGACCTAATTTATAAGCTCCCAAGGGCCTCCTCTTTTTGCCATAGTTTCTTGGATTTTGACATTGAAAAATGCACATTTGGTTTTCTTTGTGATATTCCTGAATTTCCTCCAATTCTTGACATTACTTGAAGCACTGTAATTTTCAAGTTCCTTTTGACACTCCTTGTTCCACTACAATTTTGAGTATCTTGTGATATTGATGTTTCTTGAGTGTTTGAACCAAGTTCTTTCTGTATCATCAGTGAATTGTTGAACTGTCTGTTCAAGGATCTCCTTGCTCAAAATTTGCTCCATATTTAGGGGTTTGATAATTTCAATGAGTTCAGTGATGAAGTTCCTTTTTTCTTTGCTATTCTTGATAATTGTACATTTCTTAGTCTGTATATGTTCCTTAATAATTGCAATGTTGACAGTAAGTGGCACACAATCTGATAACAATCTCTATTCTGGGTAGATTATATGGTTGTTGAGTTCTGATGAATTTGGACAAAGGAATATTAGGCCTATTACTGAGTTCAAGTTGTTTTGGTTGTCCAAATACCTAGTAGGAACATAGTTAGTAGTTTTGGACATGCATAAATACATAGAGTCTGCAATATTGTTAAGAAGATTACAATGAATAGAGTGATGTAGAAAAGAGAAGTCCCAACTACTGTTTTTAATATTAAAATCCCCAGCCATAATCAAAATGTTACTGATGTTAGCTTCAGTATCCTTTAAATACTTTAAAGCTATTTGAGACAAGTCTGAGTAAACATTAATTAAAAAGTAAATGGATCCATTGTTAAAAAAAGAAACACATGAAATATCCTTATGGTTGAAAATGTCTTTTTATAGAGAAAAATGGAAATGAGAAAGTCTAACATCTATATATGATATAACTCTAGGAGAATCATGATCATTTGATACATTCCTAGAAAAGATAAGCCAGTTAGGATGGTTTGGTACTCCTACCATGAGTTCTTCTTCTTTACTCAATGAACTTTGAATGAAATAATTAATTGACTATAGCAGTTCTTAGATAACAATTATATCAAAATCTTTCTGTATTTCTAGAATAGTGTTTATAAGCAAGTTGTTCTTGTAAACATTTTGCAAAAAGATTTTGATGTTAGTACAAATCATGCTTGACTGCCACTCACATTTGAGTGAATTGATTGTTTTCTAATATCATCAAGTTCTTGATATTTCTTGAAGTGCCACTCTCTATTGAAACAATGTTTCTAGAAAGAACATATGTTCAAATCAGCTTGATGTTTGCCTTTGCAGTTCAGACATTTAAATGTGTGAGAGCATGGCTTGCCCTGTTTTGTTTCAAGCCTCAGTGGATTGGTTTTGAAATTGGCCTTGCAACACTAAGCAAATTGTTAATGGTACTTGGTTTTGTGAGAACTATTACACTTAATGTATTTTGAAATGTTGTGTGTTCTTATTTTCAGTAATTTTTGCATTGTGGGATATCCAGATTCATATTCACACCTCAAATAGTGGTGATGTAGTTTCCTATGTTGAAACATCTGTTGATTAGTCTCTTTGCCTTACTTCCACTCTAAACATTCTAGATATCTAACCAGATAATTGCTATATCCAATTTCAGCAATACTTTGATGATCCTTGGTCTTGAAGAAGTAACTGCAATATTGTTGAAAATGTGATTGTTTTTTATGATTGTTTCAACAACATCTGCTGTTATAGGTATGTTAGTATTCTCTAGAAGATATAAAATACTTATAATCTTCAAGTATGATTTTGATTGTGGTAATCAAGAAGTTTTGACATTGTCTGAGTCAATTTGGTTAGCGTTCTTTATATATCTCTTGATTGTTTGTAAATCAAGAGATGTGGTAACTTTATTAGTAATGATAGTGATGCCAGCCTGATCCATACATACAAAATTGGCCATGATATCTAATTTGATGTTTTCCAACACTCTGTTAAGATTGGTAATATGTTTGCTTGAGGATTCTATGAGCCTGATCTTGTTTTTATTGCTCATTAAGATGATCACCTGTTTTCTGGATAGTCTCTTTGTTGTCATATACACTTTGGGCTTTGGTTTTCCAACACCATTGATGATCTTGTGAATATTGTTGATTTTACTTGCCTGTAATTTAGAGAATATCTCTATAATTTTCAGAATTTCACTAGTCATTGGCACTGATGCTTGAGCATACAGTTTACTGCTATCTTTCTTTTCTGTTGGTTTGATGCTTTTCTTAAAGAATTTGGAAATTTCTTTAACTTCCTTAGGAGATTTCACAGAAATCAGTAGTGGAAGTTTTGCAAAACTCACTGGTTTGTTAGTCAGATTATCATCTTTGGAGGGCTTTTTGGTTTCCTGAATTTTTGGTGTGAATTTGGATGCTACTTGTTGTCTGAATGTTTTGTTATTTTTGTTAGTGATGAGAGTATCCCATCCTGATTTATATATTGCCAACATGAAGTTCCAGATCACTTCACCTATGCCATTGAGATCCAATATATTGTTAGCTTTAGTGCAATCTATACTCTTGTGTTTGATATAGTTAGTGATGTGACAAAGAGACTCTTTGATATTTTTACAATCTAATGGAAGATGTTCTAGCAAACCATATAGTAAGATGGAATAAAAACTACCATCCCATAAGTCTTGCCCAGTTTCCTGATAAACATCATATAGTAATTAAATATTGGTAGCCTCCTATGTGTTACAAACTCAAGTCTTTAGAGTGGGATAAGTGAATGAACCTTGTTATTAGGTTAATACAAGTGAACTCCACACAGGATTGTTTACCTTATATCCTAAAAGGTCTTGGTCTGTGCTAATTATAAATACTTCTGCCCTAATGTTCATGTCTTAACCATGAGTATATCATATGTTTTCTATAAGATAAACATACTGTTAACATACCTCATTCTCCTTAAGTCTAGGCCTATGACATCACCTCATGTGATATGTCATGTGACTGCAGTCATGTGCCTCTTCATCATCTGTAAGAGGTAAAAGTACAAGTAAAAGTAAAAGAAAGAAAAAAGAGAATAGAAAATAAAAATAAAAGGATATTAGAAAAATGTCAAGTCCAAGGTTTACAACTCTGACATTATAAAGGACACATATTAGTAGTGCTGTTAGCCATACTCTCACCTCATGGTTCAGGTATGTTGTTGAGAGCTGGTATCTTATTTTGTATACTTTGAGATCTCTTCTGGGAACTACTGTTAGTTGCTAATCTGACCAACTTACCTGCTTGTTTGTTATCTAATGCATAGGATAGCTGAGAGCTATCAATTGGTTCTTGAATGTCTTCATCAAAAAAGTTGTTCTGAATCTCCATTCTTTGGTGGTATGAAGTAGAAAATGTAGGTAAGTGAGTAGATAACTTTTTTGAGCTAACTTTGCTGGAGAAAGTAAATCTTTCTCTGATGATGTTGGTATCAATGTCCATATCCATATTGGATGGGAATTGAGCCATTTGAAGAGGTTGTAGTGGAAAACAGTTTATTTGTTAATTTTCTTATAGGCACTACTATATAAGATGATGGTAAGAGAGAAAGAAGTGTTTTGAACTATGAAGTTGATGATCAAATAATCTAAACTTCCAAATCAAGGGATGAATTTTCAAATTCATAAGTAATTTCTCTATCACTATTAAGCATAATTTACACTTCAAGTGAAAGTTAAGCACAGTTTATGCTTGAGAGTGAAAGTTTATGGAAATAGTACAGAGAGATAGATCAAGTAAAAAGACATGACTGTGAATGCAAAGAGTGCAGACTAAAATAACCTTGGCTTCAACTTATGCTTCTAGATTGTGCTACTACTTGCTGTATAATTGTAATTTTTGGAATGGAGATATAAGAATACAAGCAGAGAGTATGGAGCCTTAGAGTAGTATATTACTGTCAATGACAGAGAGAATATCAATGTTATTCAATAAAATTACAGTGTATCTAGCAGATTTAACTAGTGTTGCAATTAATATAACAATTAAGGATGTAACTATCAGGGAAACTGGGCAAAGATGCAAAGAACACTTCAAAAATCTAGGAAATTCTAAGTATATTTTGAATTAAAACTAGTTACATGACCTATTTCTAGAAAATCCTAAAAAAACAGAACAAGGTTCTGACAACTACTTTTAATACTCTTGTTTACATGCCAATCTGTTGGAAAAATGATTATCTAATGAATCTTATAGTCAGAAACAGTCAAAATAACAAGACAAGCCAGAAAACAAGAATAGAAGAGACTTGAGATAGAGCAGATATGTCATATGCTAAGTCTAACTCTGAAAATAGCCTATCTTCCATAGCAGTGTTATTCTTCTGTACATAACTCATCTTTCCAAAACTTCTGTCAGTATTTTACTACTAAAATCTCCACCATCAAAAATCTTTCTTCTTTTGAAATCATGATGCTATCCACATTGATATTATGATGCAGAATGTATGCATCATTATATACTATATCATAAGCTACAAATTGGGACATAGACCAAAAAATATATATAGTAAGAACACATGAATCTTCCATAACACCTTCAATGGCAATGACAAGCTCACAGGTAAATATAAACTCTGTTAGCTTTCTATCAACTTGATATAAAGCTATATTGGAATATATAAGGGCCTAATCTAATGTCTTAGGTTGAGACACTGTCTTAATTGTTTTTGAGGGACCTGAATATTGTTTTCTTTCTCAGAAACCTGGTTCTTGCATTCTTCCTTAGAGTTATTATTCCTGCATACTTTGTGACACACATTATTTCCATAGTAAAATTAGGAAAAATTTTCTCCTTGAGACTCTAATAAATCTCTCCTTCTTTATCTCCTTCTTCAGACTTCTAGTAGTCCTTAATACACACTATCCTATTCCTACTTTCCTCTAAATCCAAATCATACCCTCTCATCATCCAAGTTACCCTTCTAAATAGCAAATATCTAGTATAGTAGTATAGTCTAGAGAATATAAAATGAGGAATGTTTTGTAAATTGCAGGGTCATCATAGTTATAATGGTTATTGAGCAAAATTCCTTGTATAAACTGTTGTTCTGTCTTTCTTTCTGCTCAGCTGCTTATTGTGTAAATCAGGTTTGTTACTAGGGTCTTTAAACATAAGCATATGATCTATATTTATGTCATTTGTAGCCATGATCTTTATTATATTCAGCATGGGCTGGCTGATAAGAGCAAAGAACAAAACTTGCAAATAGTCCCATCTTCTTCACTCCTTCATGAAATTCTGGCCAATTTGATGTTGGATGCTCAGATAAGACAAGTATTGGTATCTTGCCAAATTCAAATTTTTAGAGCTATAGATATTGATACCTGAAGTCTTGCATACAATTAGAGTGATAGTTATGGAAAGCTTTACTATCACATTCTGATCTGGCCACATCTATCTCAACTCACAGATAACATCTCTCTCTTATCCACATCTCTAATTTCTTTCAGTGTAGATTACTCACCACTATTTCACCTTGCACATCTTTGCTAGACCATTTCCAACTCCATGGATTTCCATCCCTGATATCCAAAAATCACTAGTAACTAGGGTAATTCTTAGTAGTCTCTATTCTAGATAACTACTCTAGATAGTATACTCAGTATATAAACTAGTAGTGTACATTGTAAGCCTCATCCTGAGAATCAACTTAACTATCACCTACTTTTGATGTTAGCAATGATATACCTCCTATTCTCTAGTAGACTTAGCTATCCTTATATTTCTGAGTATTTTACCCAAAATATACAATTAGTGTAACTTATAGAGGTGCAGCATGCAAGCTGAAGCTAAAGGTCATTCCAACTTCCACCTTCCATATTTCTGGATAATGCTTAACTGATCCATTTTCAATTTCTAAGAGGTTATCATTAGATCTTGGATAATAAGATGTGAACCACAGCTAACAATTATAGCTTAGATGTCTTATTATCTTTGTTACTTCTATTTGTTTTGTGTTACTTATATATTGTGTTACTTAGTAGTTTATATAGTGAATAGATGATATATATTGTCTATTGAGTTAAAACAAAGGCTAACCAAAAGAGAGCCATAAATGTTGTTATGAATTTTGCTATTTCAACACTTCTTCTCAAATTGTGGTAAGGTCAAGTTTACAAGCAAAATACTTAACTTTAAGTGAGGGAAGGGCCTTAGTGAAGACATTCATGATTATATTCTCAGTGGGACAGTAAGTGAGATAAATTATTCCTTTCTTAATGATCCATCAAATGAAGTGGTAATGTATATCAATATATTATAACTTAAGACTTAGTGATAAGTCAAAAGAAGAACCTTGTATAGAGTTTATATAAGAGAACTTAATAGAGTTCCAAGTACAAAGTGTCTATCTTATATACACTAGCTAGTTAGTCTATGTGAAACCTTATCTAACATATTCTAAAGGCTATATATAATCTATAAAGTCAATATATAGTAAATATGTTGTATGTCATCATTGTTCTGGAGCCTTCTATGTCCTTCTGTATAATATGTAACATCATGCTACTCCTAACCCCAAGTTCAAAAATAAATAGAAAATAAAATAGAAAAGAGAAAATAAATAAAGATAGAGTAGACTTAACTTTTTTCATTTTTTTCAATTTTATTTTCTATTTATTTTTATTTTTGGACTTAGGATTAGAGTTTAGTGTGATGTTACACACCTGTTATATATCACATGACATGGTCACATGGTCACATGTCACAGAAAGACATAGAAGGTTCTGGAATAATAATGTTATACTATATATTAATAATATGTAGTATACATACTCTTTAGAGTAAGCTAGATTTAGTATAGCATAGACTATTAGCCCAGTGTATATAAGGTAAAAACTTTGTACTTGGAACTCCATTGAGTTCTCTTGTATAATCTCTATATAAAATTTCTTTTGACTTAACTTTAAGTCTTAAGTTGTAATATTAGAACTCAATATCCTTTCTTGAGACTGCCTAACTCAGAGTCTTCTCTACATCTTTTTTCTACTCTTTTATCATTCTTAATAGGGAGCAACACCACTATTTTGTCAAGAAGAATTACTAAACTCTAGACATAAGAGATATATTAGCTAGACAGGAGAAGTTTAGTCATCTGTTTTGCATTAAAGCCCACTGGTGCTTAGCAGATGTATTACCTTATATGAATATAGTAGATAATATTTTTCGAGTAATAGTTCTATGCTATAGGATCCTCTTGTAACTTGTTTATACAGGAAAATAAAAATAACCCTTCAAATGCTGTTTAGAGTAGAATATCTTTCTTAAAACAAAATAATTTACAATTCTTTAGGATAGTAGTTAGTTGTCTAGGTAGTTGGTAGATAGTATGAGATGAAACTTGAAGAGGGCTCAATAGTACTTACCAAGATTGAGTTGAGTTCCAATTAAAAATCAGAGAAGGAAACCAGTACTAGTTCTATTCTACTTCTTTATACATTTTCATCTTCTACTCCACTACCAATTTTATCTTTACCAACCCCAATCAATTCACCACCCTTTTACTACAATATAAGTCAATATAGCTCAATCAATTTGAAGCAGTTGGTCCAATAGCAATAAGAGCAGATAGCTGCTTTACAAGTGCTCATAGCTCAAGCAGGACTAGAAGGAGAAGAGGTAATAGCAATCTCTTGACCTAACACAGGGTCAAACATAGAAGTGGCTAAGCCAAAAATATTCAATAGGGCTGTAAGCAAGGTTTCCAGTTTTAACAGCATGCAAGTTATATTTTCAAAAATGAGGATAAGGAATACAGTAGTAGAAGAGCAGGTGCAATAGGTATTATTGTATGTGCAGAGAGGATTGGCAGATATCTGGAAAGAAAATATGATGGAAGATTTAGAAAGTGAAAGTTTAAATTATGTAGCAGTTGCAGAGTTTTTGTTAGATTTTGAAAGAAGAATTTGGTAGAGACAATAACAAGACAATGAAAGTGGTAGAGTTAAAGAAAGTAGAGCAGAGAAGTGAAACAATAGAGGAGTTTATACAAGAATTCAGGAGGATAGCTAAAGAAAGTGGGTATGAAGGAAGATTATTGATAGAGGAGTTTAAGCAAGGAATGAATAGGGTGATTCAGCAAAAGCTCATAGAGGCAAAAAGGTCTCTAAGGAGTATTGAACAATAGTATGAGAGGATAGTAAACTTGAACAAGCATTGGAGGGAATATAGGTAAGAAGAGAAAAAGCTAAGGGGAAGATGGAAGATGGGAGCTCTAGCTTAAAGAACAGATACACCAGCAACTACTGGTAGGACATAAAAACAACAATTACCTTAGCCCCAAGTTTGGTCTAGGAGACAGGAGCTTCAATAGCAGGTACTGATAGGGCCTACTTTAATAGAAGGAGTCAAAAGAACTAATGCAGTCATGGTAAATCTGCAATATCAGTAGATAGAGTTTGCATCTAGGTGAGGCCTGTATATCATAGATGTGGATAGAGAAAGGAACTGCTATAACTGTGGAAGTTTTGGTAATATTGCAAAAAACTATAGGAATCAGAAAAATGAACAAGGAAGAAGATTGGAATACAGAAACAATGTGAACAATAATTTAAATGGGAAAGAGAGTCTGGTAGTCCTTGACTAGGCTCTAATAACTACAATAGATTTTCAATGCTCAGTAGAGTAATAGAAAATATATTCTGCTGCAACTTAGACAATGGGAACATGCTAAGAGAAGTGATAGTAAAACTTGGTCTAGAGAGGATTGATATACAAGAAGGAGTAGCAGTGGAGGCATTGTTGAATAGTGGAGTAACAAAGTTGGTGATGAGTTCAGAGTTTGCAAGAAAGCAGGGGTTTAAGTTAAAGAAAATAAAAAGATCTATATATATGAGAAATATGAATGGTTCCTTCAACAAGAAGAGACCTATTGAGTATATGGTAGAGGTAAATATTTATCACCAGGAATATAAGAAGAGGATGAAGATCAACATTATTAAAGGATAGAAGTAGAGTGTGATTTTGGGAATGCCATGGCTTGCTTGCTACAATCCTGAAATTGATTAGAGAATAGGTGAGATGAAGATGAAGTGGGACTGGATGGAGCAGCAGGAGAAAGCATTTAGGAAGTTAAAGAAGAGATTTACAAAAGAACCAGTATTAGCAGCACTAGACTTAGATTAAAAAAATGAGAATAAAGTTGATGCATCAGATTATATAACTGGAGAGATATTATCTATGGAGTATAAGGATGGATGATAGAGACTAGTAGCTTTTCTCTCAAAATCTCTAGATGAGACAGAGAAAAAATATGAGATTCATGATAAAAAAATGTTGGTGATAATAAGAGGATTGGAAAACTAGAGACATCTACTAGAGGATGCTAAGTTCAAGCTCAAGGACTGGACTAATCACAAGAACTTAGAATATTTTATAAAAGCATAAAAGTTGAACAGAAGATAAGCTCATTAGGCATTATATCTGTTAAGATTTAACCTTATCTTGAAACATGTGCCAGGAATAAAAATGAGAAAAGCAGATGGACTAAGTAGAAGATAGGACTAGAAAGTAGGGGTAGAAAAAGGTAATGAAAACCAAAAACTAATTAAAGAAGAATGGATTCATAACTTATCAGAAGTAGTAATAGAAAGATCTGAGGTAGATATATTGTAAAAGTATTGAGAGGAGATAAATGGCAAATAGAGAGAGATTTAGTGTTGAAAGAAGAAAAAGTGTATGTGATAAGAAACTCAGAGTAGAAATAATCCAGTTGCATCATAATGTACTGGTAGTAGGATATGGTGAAAGGTAGAAGATGACAGAATTGGTAACAAGGAATTACTGGTGGCTAGGAGTAACAAGAAATATGGGAAAATATATGGATAGTTGTGATATATGTCAAAGAATGAAGAATAGAACAGAGGTACTAGCAGAGAAATTGAAGTTGAGTAAAGTACCAAAGAGATTGTAGACATACTTAACAGTGGACTTTATCACAAAGTTACTATTAGTAGCAGAGAAGGATGCAATCTTAGTGGTATGCAATAGGTTATCCAAGATGACATATTTTGTGGCAACAACAGAGAAAACATTAACAAAGGAATTAATGAGGCTGTTTAGAGATAATGTATGGAAGTTGCATGGACTTCTGGTAAGTATGATCTCAGATAGAAAACTGCAGTTTGTAGCAGAGTTAATGAAGGAGCTGAACAAAATGTTGGGAATTGAAACAAAGTTGTTTTTATCTACAAACCAATGGTTATACAGAAAGAATGAACCAAGAACTAGAACAATATTTATAGTCCTTTGTAGATCATAGACAAAAGTATTGGCTGGAATAGCTAGCAATAGCTGAGTTTGCAGTAAATAACAAGATATATTCAGCAACCAAAGTGTCTCTGTTTATAGCAAATTATAAAAGAGAATTGAGAATAGAAGCAGATATTAGAAGAAAAGAAAAAGTAGAAAAAGTAATAGAGTTTGTAGAGAGGATGAAGAAGGTATAAGAAAAAGCTAGAACAGCATTGAAGAAAGCTCAGGAGAAGATGAAGAGACAAGCAAATAGAGAAAGGAAGGAGGTTGAAGAATGGAGGAAGAGCAGTAAAGTTGAGTATGAAAAATTTGGTATTCAAAGAAAGACTGATAAGGAAACTAGTGGACCAATATGTTGGTCTATATATCATTGATGAAGTAGTCTCTACTAATGTAGTCAAATTATAACTGCCTACTTTAATGAGAATTCATCCAGTTGTGAATGTTAGTCAGATAGTACAATACAAAGAACAAGTAGAGGGGCAGAAGAAGAAAGAAGTGAAATTGGTAAAAGTGAAGGAAGTAGAAGAATGAAAAGTAGAAAAAGTATTAAACAAAAGAAAAGTGAGGGGAGTAGTGAAGTACTTGGTATAGTAGAAGAGATTTATAGCAGAGTATGATACTAAGGAAGATTTAGAAAATACAAAGAAATTAGTAGCTGACTTTGAGGAAAGATTAAATGCAGAAGTAAAGAGACAAGAAAAGTTGGATATAGCAGAAGAAAGAGACTTTAGAAGAGGAGAATTACCAGAGAAGTATACAGTAAAGATGTTATATAAATAGAATAATGGAAAGTTTGAGAATGAATATTTGGAGAAAAACTGGCAAAAATGGAAGTCAGTTTTTCTAGAGGAGAAACCTTAAAGAGGGGATAATATTAGAGTTGAAGATAGTAGACTTTACTTTTTTTGTTTTGTTTTCTATTTTATTTTATTTTTATTTTTAGACTTAGAATTAGGGTTTAGCATGGTGTTACATGTGACTGTTACAAACTGTCACACAACATGTCACAGCGTCACACACCTGTTATATGTCACAAGTCACTGTCACACAATCAAGTATTATAGAAGGACATAGAAGGTTCTAGAATAATAATATCATACTATATGTTAATGACATGTAGTACACATACTCTTTAGAGTAGGCTAGGTTTAGTGTAGCACAGACTATTAGCCCAGTGTATATGAGATAAACACTTTATACTTGGAACTCCATTGGGTTCTCTTATATAATCCCTATACAAAATTTCTTTTAACTTAAGTTATAATAAATATATTTTATGTGTGAATAACATTAGTGATATTTGTAAGTACAATTGCTAACTTTTTGTCTGAAAAAAGTGTTATAGAGGAGAGAGTGGACTCAATAACCTATAAAATGAGTGAACAAAGCTAAATAGCCTTCTTTGCTATATAAGTTGTGCCTATATATTTGTTGTAGCAGTTACAAATCAAAACAACTGAGGCTGCACTCAGTAGTACTAAAGTAGCTCAAGTAGAGATCACAAGAGAAACTCAACAAGAAGTCCTTTGTTAGATATACAAAGCTTGGACTCTAGCTTTTTTATTTAATCTCCTTTTTTCTTTTTCTGTTTGATTTTTTCTATTTTTGGATCTAGGATTAGGGTTAGAAGTGACATCACAATCATACCATCACACATTAGTAATATTAGATAGCATAGTTATAGTAATAGTCACAAGTCATAAGATTACAGAAAAAGATACTATCATACAATGTGTGCAATATATGTTAACCTTAAGATGAATACATGGTCTTTAGGGTAGGCTAAAGTAGTAGTAGCACAGACCATTAGGGTTTAGTATATAAGATAGATGATCCTGTACAGAGTTCTCTATTGAGTTTTCTTATGTTAAATCTAATACAAGATTCTTTCCTCTGATCAGCTCTAAGGTTATTGAATTATAACATCCTTGCTTTATTACTATACTATCTATATAAGTTTATTATAGTCCATGCTAGCCATAAATTATTCTACTCTAAACTATATATATTGTTTATGAGTTTTATATGAGAATAACATGCTATAGCTATGTCTTCTGACATTATTATTCTAGTATCTTTTTCTTCTTTCCATCCTATATGATTGCAATTACATATCTGATAATAGAATACCATGCAATACATTATGGGACTGTGCTCATATACTTTTTCATTGTTCCAAAAGAAAGGAAATAAAATTAAAATAAAATAAAATCAAGAAAAATAAATTAAAATTAAAAATAAATCAGAGTCCAAGATATAATGACAATATTCAGATTTTGTAGTAGACAATGTTATAACTGTTAGGAAACATAGCCTTCTTTCAAGATTTATAAGCTCTATTATCCAACTTTTATCTGTGTTATCTGCTCATGAGTAACTAGAATTTTCTATCTATATCTGTAACTATATCCATGCTTAGACTCTAAAGTTTGACAATAATACTGCACTCAAGCTATTTTTACCCTAGGAACTTTCTATTGTCATCAACAGATCTTGTGCTTTATCAAGTAGCTGTTTTAGATATTTCTATCATTATCTTTGTTCATACTAGTACTATTATTCTCTAGTTACATCAATATTATTTAACTAGATTAGAATGGACTCTGGAGTATTTAGGGTAGTTACCACCTTCAAGATATCTTATTTCATTCTCTTAGGTTTCTTCTGGAGATGATTTAAGACATAAATATTAGAATTTGTCTTCTTAAACCCTAACTTGGGGTTAAAGGTAGCTTAGACAGATGAGCTTGTATCTTGGACTTAAATTAGATATTGGAACACATACTCAGTTTAACACTAGGTTGTGTAAATGGCTATATTTCATATCTATTGGAATATGTATTAGATACTACTATTAGCCTAGATTATAATATCTAAGTTGAATAGGCTTATCTCAGTTTAATACTAGGTTGAATAAACAGCTAAGGTTTTTACCCATTGAGTAAGTCCTTTTATAGGTGAGACAAAATAATGGATAAATTATGTAGTTATAGCCCAAGTATTGGCCAACAATTAATTGAGCAGATCTATACTCATAATAATAGAAATAGAAAAAATATAAAATAGGAATAAGAAAAAAAAATATGAATTGGCTTATTGTCTTGGAATATTGCATCTCATCCAACATTCTCCCAAGCATGATAGTTGCCAGATCTCATTATCATATATCACCTTTATTTCTCACTAGATTTTAGAGTTCTGAGTTTTGAGACAAAGTTACATATTGCATCACTAAGTAGCATCTTTGTTAGGAAATCTGCAATATTGTCCTTACTTGGTACATAGACTGGTGTAAATTCTCCTGTTTCAACCTTCTTCTTAACAAAGTGGTATTATATGTCTATATATTTTGTTCTTTTGTGGCCTTGGTAGGTTTTTGTCATATTGATTACACTGTTTTTATCAATAAACAATGTGACCAGTATTTTTTGAAGAGGTGGTACTTCATCAAAGAAGGACAATAACTACATAGCTTGTTGGACTGCTTGAGATATACTTGTTATTAATGTTGCTACCATCTCTTTTCTCTTTATTGATCATGATCCTAATCCCCCACAAATGTAAAAGATGTATCTACTCATTGATCTTCTGGTATCCTGATCATTTGCATAATTAGAGTCAACAAAACTGACAAGTTGTAATCTTGCTTTATGGTGGTAGGTGATTCTGTAATTGATAGTACTCTTTACATATGTTATAGCATGCTTTATAGTATTCCAATGGACTTTCCTAGGGTTAGATGCATAGTGTGAGAGGTAGTTTACAGTAAACAACAAATCAGAATGGGTTACAACTTGTAACCACATCAACAATCCCAATGCTTCATAATCAAATATCTTTTTTATCTCTTCAATCTTTTTCTATATCTCAGGGCTATTTGTTGTAAAGAGTAATATTCCAACTGATAAGAGAATTGTTTGAGACTTGTACTCTAATATATCAAATTGCTCTAACATTCATGCAACATAGGCCTTCTGTAAAATTCTTATTCTCTCTTCTATCTTCTTTATCTTTATATTTAGCATATAGTCAACCTTTTTTATTGTCTTTACTTTGTATTTTACCTCCAACTCCTTTTTTACTCTCTCTGCATCCTCTAAATCTGATGACTTTTCCATTGTATCATTAATATATATGCAAATAATTGTGAAGTTTTCTCTATCTCATCAAGTTCTAATTGTTGGCTCAGCCCATGATTGTCTATATCACAGCTTCTTGTAGACACCACTCAGGATTTTGAACTAGTTGTGGCCTCCCTATATTATACCATAAAGAGTTTTGTAGAGTTTCTATACTATATTACCTCTCTCTTCTATGAAACCCAATAATTGCTTTATATATATGTCAAAGTCAAAGTTAATGTCAATGCTAAGATAAGCTATAATGAATTTTAACTGCTACAGATAAAGTCCTAATAATAAGGCCACAATACCAAGTAATAGCCAGAGTGGTTCAAGATACATAGTGGTAGCATACATCTCTTTAAAATCAATCCCTTGTACTTGTGAGTATCTCTTTGCCACTATCCTGAACTTTTTATCTGCAAACATCCTATCACCATTGAACTTCAGCATATAAACCTATTTCACACCAATTATATTTGCTCTCTCTGGTCTCTCTATCAGCTTATAGATATTAACTTCTACCAAGTATCTGGCTCCTGCATCATCTCCCTAAAGCTCTGAGGGACCCTAATACCTTTTATTATGACTACAAAGGCACCAAAAATGTATGCTCCTCCATTCTCTTTTACAACATACTCTCTTGACTCCAGAAATCTCTATGAGGGTCTCAGTTCTCTCCTTGACTATCTCACTACTAACAGTATATCCAACCCATCCTCAACTACAGTTCTATCTAGTCTCTCAACCTCTGTTATTTATGCATTATCTTCTAGAATCAAGATCTCTACCTTTCTCTCTAACAAGGTTCTAATATCATCACCAATTCCATTATTATATAATACCATTATATCTTCTAATCTATCATTTTAAACAACAACTCCCTTCTTCTCTGCAGTTACCACTATGCTACTAGTCTCTTCCAAAGTCTTCTTATCCAACATACCAGTAGGAAAAAAGCACTTATTCTCCTTATTCTACATGTTCTGGACTCTTCATGAGATTTGCTGATCCCTCATCAAAGTGTACACTCCTTCTGCTGTAGACAATCACTATTTTACAATCTAGTAGCTTATAGCTTTCCGAGCTGAAATATTCAATCAAGACTAAGTATGTTGCTATTACAAAATGAGCTACTTACTGGTTGTGATACTTGAACTTAATAGTGTTTCAGAGGTTCAGTATGAGAAGATAATGATAATAGATAATGAGTAGTATTAACAGAAATAATTAATGTTGTTAAGTTCGAGGTCTAATTATTAGATACAGAGGTATATATAAAAGAGTGATGGTCCATACACAAGCTGTTTCCATCACATGATCAAAACTCATACCTGATAGAAGCTGTCATCTATCATAGCAGCTGTTAGGCTAATTTTAGAAGATAACTAATTATGTCACTATATTGATATGCTTATATCTCTATGAATACTTATTGCTATGAGATATACCATATATTATCAGAAACAGTTTGATGAGCACTTTCCAATGCAAGTTTGATTGTGCAAATCTGTCCAGTTGTTCATGAGATAATAGCCAACAAACCTTTTACACTTACTGATGACCTGATATCTCAGTTGTTTGTTATTGCTTTTGTACATCCTACATATGTGCAAATAGCCCTCATTTGGGGCTTTACAGTGTAACTTAGTTTGTGAAAATCAGTTCACTGGTTATGGAGATATAAGCTGAATAAAGTTTGTGACAGTTGCATAAAGTCTGAGCTTAAAAGTATAGAAGTCTGGGAATATATGTATATAGGCAGTCACTCCAAAAGTATATAGGTGTGAGATGTCCTGTTTTGTTTTATACCAAGTCTCAGCAAGTATTACATCTGAGTTTTGTTAGAGTTGAAGACAATAGACTTAATAATTTTTCTTTTTTTTCTTACATTCTCATTTTAGGAACTTGGGATTAGGATTGATGTGTTGTTACATATGAAAGTCACAGTCACATGATCATGTGACACAATGAAGGACATAGAAAGTTCTGGAATACATAATGTTATACAACATAATAATAGTATGTTAACTGTCAGAACTGAGAATGATGGACTTGGATTTTATTTTATTTTATTTTATTTTATTTTATCTTATATAGAAAAAGGACAAAGAAGACAAAAGCATGACACTGTCACAAGTCACATGACATGGTTACAGATCAGATAATAGAGAGAAGGGTGTAGAAGTTTCCAGAATAAAATAAGGTCATCTAATATGATAACTGCATGTTAGCCTTATAATTACCACATGGCCTTTAGAGTAGATAAGGAATAGCTTAGCATGGACCATGATAGAAAGGTATATAAGGTAGACTAACTTGTAGAAGAAACTCTATTGAGTTCTCTTGTGTACTCCAATACAAGAGTTGTCTTTTGTCTTCACTCTAAGAGACTTAAGTCATAACATTAACATCATGACAAATATATATACTTTAGGGTAGGGTAGTTATACTGTGTGCACAGACCATGGTCTATAGTATATAAAGTAGACCAGTTTGTACTTGAAACTCTATTGAGTTCTTTTGTGTTACTCAATACAAAAGTCATCTTTTCCCTTTATATGAGGTTTTAAGTCATAACAGGTTCTGCTTGGAAGGAACAAGATTTCTCAAGTATTGTCTTAGACTAATACCATGTAGGCAAGCCCAAGTC
>Ga0157368_1000426_pt1 | contig 19743 bp, 12 predicted proteins | sample AttbisABBM3_FD_113146 | JGI IMG/M metagenome (GOLD analysis project Ga0157368, IMG submission 113146) | Fungus gardens microbial communities from leaf cutter ant in Botucatu, State of São Paulo, Brazil - Atta bisphaerica ABBM3 | ecosystem: Host-associated > Fungi > Mycelium > Unclassified ...
GTTAGAGTCCCAACTGGAGGTCAAAAGCAGATGTCTTAAATATTTTGGAAGTCAGTCTATGATACTGTCACAATATCACATAACATAGTAAAAGTTATAGAAGGCTTTAGGACAGATAATGTTATACAACATGACTATGATATATTGACATAGTAGACTAGTCTACACTAGGAACTTCATCAAGTTCTTTTGTGTTAACCTAATATAAAAGTCTTCTAAGTCCTAAATACTTTGGGCTTAAGTTATAACAGATAGCTATTTTTAAAGAGTATATTCCAATCTGGTAGAACAATGCTGACATAACCAAGAAATGATTGTGTACAGATGGTTAGAAACTCTAATGGAAGTATCTAGAATGTTTGCCAAGAAAGAAAAAAGGTTCATAGTAATGACAGATGGAATGGGACTATGATGGTATACAAGACTGCACTTGGTAGGGTTTGATAGCAGGAAGCAGCAGAGTTAGCTTGCTGGACTCCACAGAGTTGGCAGCAATGTTCAGGGTTCACAGAGAGGGAAACTCTGTAGGATTTATGGCAAGCATTAGTAGTGTTTGAGTATTGGAATTTTGTGTAAGGACTGGTCCCCTTACAAATTGCAAATGAAACTAAAAAAATGCAACAGTAGCAGGGCACTATTATCCAAGGCTATCCATCTTCTGTAATAGATGAGTCTCATACCAATCCCAGATACCCTTCTGCCATGGATCACATATATATGTTTTATCATCTGATGACCCATTTCTTAGACTCCCTATTATCATCATATCACTGGGAGTTAGTTTCTATAGCATTTTCTTAGATATTACCAGCCCTGCTATTATTCCAGACAACAGTACTTAGTATTAAAGACTAGTAGATACTCTGTAATTTTCTCAGTCTGATGATTGAACTTTAATGGATTTAATCCACTTCCTTCAGCTACTATGTTAGAGCAATCAGATGGAAGCACAGATAAGCCTAAGTTTATTATTCCAAATAACAACTAACTCTAAGGAAACCTAAGAGAACATATTTATTACTATCATTGGAACCCTATACTTTGAATATGGTTCAGGTTCAGGCTGAAGATGCTCTAAACAAACTTGCACATCATGATTGCTAAGTCAAGCAGTGTTCATAATTGCAGCCAGGGTCTCGGCATGTTCACAGTGCTCAGGGAATTGGAGGACTCTGTGGATTGGGCATTGGCATGGTCAGGCCAGCTATTCTTCATCTGGTAGTGAAATAGGTATCTTGTGCTTAAAGCTTCTATGGCTTACCTCTGTACAGAGTTTAGTCCTTTCTTCGGGACTTCAAGTTGTTTTGATACTATAAAACCGATGAGGTGGAGACGTATATATCAAGACTATCTCATCGAGTGATACATGTGATGCGTGACATTGATGAACCTTCATCAAGTCCCGAAAATGACTTGCTTACAACTAGTCCAGTCCTGTGTCTCTCAGATGTTCAAGACGACATGTCTCCGTCTCCGACCTCCCCAGAAGCTATTGAAAATTTCTTCGGCAATCCCAATACGTGAACATCTTCCGAGACGTCGTAGATTTACCTCTCTGCCACTTACACGACCAACCATACCCTCCTTTTCTCGAGCTTTTTCGACAGCTCCTCACCGATGCAAGACAGAGAATCAAACACATTCATGGCATTCTCGGAGACCAATCTTTCGAGAAAACATTTATACAATACCGAATATGTTGACCGTTTCGCGAGTTTTTGTGTGTCCAGTTCTCGGTTGGTCAATCCTGAATGATAACTTCTACTTCGCAACTGGCCTTCTTGTTTATGCTGGTTTGACGGACCTTGTATGTCCCCGCTGCTTGGCAGTTTATGTGGTTGCCCACGTGCTCTCGTCCTTGTAGATCGACGGGTTTCTTGCGCGAAGATTCAAGATGAATTCGATCCTCGGCACAATTCTCGACCCTGCGGCCGACAAGGTTCTTATGACCACGTTAACAGTCACTCTGGCAGTCCAGGACTTTTTGCCAAGTATGTTATGATATCACACGTCTACGGTTTTCCTTATCTTTTCTCATAGCTCCCCTTGCGGTTATCATCATTGGACGAGATGTTCTGCTGAGCCTGTCGGCATTTTACATTCGTTACACCTCGTTGCCCCATCCAGTGCGTTCTGACTCATAAGCCACTCAGTACTTTCACAAAATAACCCTCAGAAAACGTTTGCACGTTACTGGGACTTTTCAATACCGTCAGCCGAGGTCCATCCGACTTTCATTAGCAAGGTTTGTTCAAAACTGACTTCGGTCTCAAATGGTAGTAACCATTGAGGTACAGGTCAACACTGCATTGCAGCTACTTCTTATGGGAGTCACTACAGTCCATCCCATCCTGCCGTTTGACTTTGGTCTTGCGCTCCAAGGTTTACAGTACGTCAGCTTGCTGTCTTGTCTTCATGCTGTCTCCATCTCAATCATAGATTGATGGTCGCAACAACAACCATCTGGAGTGGGCTTTCCTACATATTCTCAAAAAATGTTGTCCGCATATTGTCAAAGCGGGACAAACTCAAATCATAACCTCCGATCGAGTATTCAGGCCACGCGAAATGCTGGCCAATAGCTGGTGTTCACAACCAACAGAGGTTTTGTAAGCTACTATTATATTACCAAATGACCATGATGGATTAATGCTACAACACAGTATATTTATAACAGCCATGAATATGCAGGCGCAAAGCAAAATGTACAGCAACGATCAACTAGGAATGTAAAACAAAACCTACCAGGCGAATATGAGTTACGACGCGGCGGTAACAGCATGCCGACGATGCATCTTGTCAAGTGCTGTTACTACTTCTTGCTTCAAGGCGCTGTGCTCTCGCCAAGCAGCACTCGCTCGTCTGATAAGGGATCTGACTTAATGCTAGAGGTACGGACTAAGAGATGTAGCACATACCGCACTCGGGACAGGAAGATGATCATAATTCCGACAGCTCTGAACCTGTTTAATTTCTTCAGACATGGTGCTATTGGATAGCCTATGCGAGCAATCGCCACGAGTATTCTTCGGTCACTTGAGCTAAATGTGAACTCAGGCAAGAGAGAATGGCAAGAACCCCACCCTCGTTCAAATTGAGATAGAATTTCAAGCAAGTACTGTTTCTGATAACCCAGATGATCACGGAAGAGAGCTTCTCTTGTGAATTTTGCTTTGAGATAGCGTATCTGCACAAGCAGACCTTTGCATTCCTTGTTGTGCTGCAACTTGAGGGCAGACACCTGCTGTTCATCCCTACTTCTTTTGTCCTCTCAGCATGCATTTTATTAGCAAGGAAAATCAATCAAAACCTACACGGTGCACACATGGTCCCTCACACCGGCAATCTCCCGCTCTTGCTGGTCCAACTCATCCGTCAGCAATTTCAGTTGCGCCTGTGACTGCTTCTTATTCCTCTCCAACCGCGTGATTTCATCTTTGTATTTCTCTTCTGCTCTCTCCTTCTCTGTTTTCAATCTTCTCAAGTCGCGACTAAATGTCTCTGCATCTCTACGCACACGCCTGAGGTCAGCTTCAAGCGCAGCAATGGTCTTTGAGACATCATGTTTTTCCGCAATAATCTTCTCTTTCTCTTCCTCCGCTCGTTGGACTTTCGTACTCTGCTTCTGCAAAGCTCTCTTAAGGTCTTCAATTTCGAGGAGGCGAACATCAAGCTCGCTACGACGTTTCTCGTGGGAGTTGGCGGATGAAGTATACTCTTTCCGCAACCTATCTGCTCGCTGCGTGGCTCAATTAAGAACTGGATTTTCGTAAAGCTATAAGAATACCTGCCTCCGATGCATCTGCGTAACGTTGTTGAAGGTCTTTGAAATCAGTAGAGAGGGATGATCGCTCTTGTCGAAGATTTTCAATTGCTCTCTGATTCTCTGCGACCTTCTCCTCAAGCGACCGGGCCCTTTGTTCTGCTGTAGCGTTCTCCCTGAGCTCCTTTTCGAGTTCGCTGTTCTCCTGTTTGACCTTCTGGAGCTGTTGTCTAACATCATCTATATCCTATATTCCATTCAACCTCGCATAGAACATGTAGAGAGCGGAAAACATACAGACTCGGTCCTTCTCAGCTGGTTCAATAAACTATCCTTATCTCTCTGCATGCGATCTTGTTGGGTATCTAGATTCCTTAGGCGAGAACGCTCTGATTTCAGTTCACCTTCCAACTCCTGCATAGTCTTACGAGCGTTCTCAAGTTCCTGTGCAATATCAGAGACCATGATCAAGTATATGACAAAACTTACATTCTCGACTGTCAAGCGCTTCTTTTCACCCTTTCTCTCCGTCTCGGCTAATCGTCTAGCCTCTTCTTTAACCTGAGCATTTAAACGATTTGCAGTATTCTGCAAAACGGCATTTTCATTAACAAGCTGCTTCTTCTCTTCCTTCCATTTCTTTTTGAGCCCATTAAGTTCCTCATTTACAGTCTGCAAATCTCGGCGGAGATCTTCTGCTGTTGTAATCTGAGATACTGATGGCTCTAATGGTAGTCTAGAGTTATCCAAGAAACTGAAAATAAAGGGTTGATAATTGAACAAAACCTCAAAATGATGTGCGCCTTACCTGTCATCCTCTTGTAGAATATGGCATGCATCAATCCTCATCTGGCACCTCTGGCACCGTATACGCTCTAGACGTTTGCTTCGCCTTTCTTCAGTCCTCTTAATTCTTGCGACCTCGTCTTCAAGGGAAATGATATGAGCTCGTGCATCTTCTAGTTTCTGCGTAAGACCGACAGCCCCGATCCCAGCATCTTCGAGCTTGTCGATCTTGTCATCGATACTCTCGTTCGCACGATCAAGCTCCTTCCGAAGACGACTGATTTCTGCAACAAGAGGAGCAACAGAGGGGTCATTCGCTGTCGAGTTTAGCCACGAAAGCTAGATCAAGAAGTCAGTCATCTTAGACAGCAACCACTCATCTTCGGAGAACTTACATCTCGCAATGGTGTATTCGGAGCGCGAGGAGTCCGCAGAGACGTCGATATTATGTGTCTGTAGATAGGTGAGATCCCGCTCGAGTTGACCTTCTGTGGCGTAGTCATGTTGTTCATGGACAACCTTAACGTTTTGTTTCTCTCTAGCAGCTCTTCTTTCTCCCTCTCTAACATTTCAATCCTTGCATCCTTCACTTTCTCCATTGCTCGGCGAGCGGGAGATTGCACCAGAAGAGCATTCAAGCGTGCGATCTCTTTGTGCGCACCATCCAACTCCAATTCAAGAGCCTCGAGATCTTCTTCCGAGGGACCGGCAGGTTCTACACTTCCGGATACATTTTGTGAGACGCTGACCATTACCCGTCCTTTCTCGCGTTCAAGGGAGGCAAGTTCAGATTTTAGATTGATAATAATTCCACCATCTTCAGCTATCTTCTGCTCGGCTTCCTCCAAAGCTTCCTTCATCTGAGCATTGGCTTCTTGGGCTTTGGTAAACTGTTCCTTGAGCTTCACAAGATCTTGGTCATTTTCTGAATTGTCAACCTCAAGCTTCTTGATTGTATTGCGTGCTTCGACGATATCAGCCTCAAGAACTTCTAAACGTTCCGCTGCCGCTTCGGTGTTCTCTTCAAGTTCATCAATATACGTCTTTGCGTCTCGGAGGTCAACATCGGAACCTTGAATTTGATACTCTAGTTCTCGCACTCGAGATTTTTCAGTCTCGAGTTTCTCGGTCGCAGATTCGACATCTTTTTCAAGGGTTGCAATTAGCTCTCGGTCTTTCTCGTGTAGTTTTTCCAGCTCGTCCATGTGGGATTCGACCTCGACTAATTCCTTCTCCAACTCCTGAATGTGGACATTGGCATTCCTGAGTTCCGTCGACGTCCGCACCAGTTCTTCATTTGCCTCATTGAGAGCTCCACCAAGGTCCTCGCCACTTTCCAATGCTCGCTCAGCTTTCTCAGCCCGATCGTTTACAGCTCGAATCTCCACACACAAGTCGTTGATCCGATCATTAAGCTCTTTAATTTCGCCCGCCGATTCTGCAGAAACTTCATGGGCTTTCTTCTCAGCCACCTCCAACTTCTTCTCCAAGTCTCCTACAAGCTCTGAGACACCAACCTCAACCTCAACCATTCTCTCTTTCCACCGTTCCTTGTCCCTCTCACGCTCCTTTTTCTCCTTCTCCAGGGCATTCTCTGTGTCCTCTTTGTCTGCCATATACCTTGCAACCTCATGCTTGAAGGATTCAATCATCTCTTCTAATTCTGCTTTCTCCTCTAACCATCGCTCTGCTGCTGTATCTTCTTCTACGTTGTTCAACGCCGTGCCCATACTCGCCCGTCGATTGCTGGCATCACAGAGGCTTGGTCGTTGGTTCGAGTTGGATGTAGCAGACGACATTTGTAACTGCTTCTCTTCCTCAAGGACCCTAATTTTCTCTACAAGTACCTCGTTCTCTTCTTGTAGCCGATGGTTGAGTGTATGCAGATAGTTATTGAGCTTCCCGGTATTAAATCGTCCCACACCGTGCCCTGCAGCACCCCCGCCAAAGCCCATAGCAGGATCAAACGAGACGTTCGCACGTGGATGACTTGTCAAGTCCTGGGACGAAGTTGTTGAGATCATTGACATACGATCATTCTCGTGCCCTGCAGCAGATCCTGCGTCTGAAGCTGTAGGTGAAGGAACAGATGCCTGCGCCAATGGATGTGATGTACGCCGCCGTTCTACCGCCAGTGGTCGAGGAGTAATGCCAGCAAGTACAGCTTTAATACGAGGGCCCTCGGTAGACTTCTTAGGTAGACCAGGAGTTGACTCGAGAATACTAGCCATACCAGGTGTGACCAGATTATTACGAGGATGAGGTGTGCCTATCTTCAGACGAGGTCGAGCAGTTGAATTGATCACAGAGAGCAGAAAGGAACGTCGACGAGTATGAGGTGTTATGACGTGGTCAGAAGGCTGCCCGTTTGCTTCTGACTTGATTTGAGCTGGTGTGCTAGGTATCACATCTTTTGGTGGGGAAGGCAAGTTGAAACGAGCGCGAGGACGAGAAAATGCGGGGGTGGGCGTGAAAGCCACAGACGCAGGCGAGGAGAGATGTTCCCTTCCGTTTAATTTATTTGAATGGGGCGTGGGCTCGGCTCCTCCTGCAGAGGTATCATCAGCTTGACTGGGTAATCCGTCTTCTTCGGGTAGGTCTTCATTGCATGAAGTAACATCTTTCCCACCAATAGATCGTACAGGAGAAGAACTATGAATGCCAGTGATGTCCATAGAGGCGGCACTTGACATGCTAACAGGATCGAACTCGGAGGCACCACTCGTATTCGAAGGGAATGCATCCCTCACGGCGGAAGGTGATGTTCTGGAGTGCGGAAGTGATACTTGTGCAGCTACCGTAGGAGATGCAGCATGAAGCCGAGCAAGAAGAGGTGAACGATGGCTCTGAGATGGGGTTGAATTTGTGGGAGATGTCGTCTGGGAGGAGACGGTGTGGGTAAGCGATGGTGTACGTATTCTGTTGTTGGTTCGACGGAGAGCGATATTTTGAAATCTGTCAAATGGAGAGGGCTGTAACAAGATAGATAAATCAACTTCCGAAGTATAAACAAACTGAGCATGTACCTTGAACTCGAGACTAGGGGAATGATCATGGTTATTCTTTGGAGCTTCTTCTTCTTCAAAAGCGTCGACAGAAAATGGTGCAGGTGAGTTCGAGCGACTGACAGATTGTAATGCGTCGGCGATCGAAAGCCCCTCACCGTCAAATTCTTCATCTTCCGGTGGAGGCAAATAGACATTGGGGACACTGGATTTGCTTTCCTCCTCGACATCAGAAGCAGAGTCTTGAGCATTTCCTGCAGCTACATTGACAGGTGGAAGAGAGGGAGCTTTGTTTATGTTGAAAGCATCGTGTTTGCTATTTCGTGGTCTAGTACTAACTCCCAATGACCTGCGAGATGTTATCGGATTTGCCAAACGTGCAGTAGCATCAGTGCTACCAAATGGACGAACTGTATACTGCGACCCCAAGAAAGTGGAGTAACATGGTGAAGAAAGGCTTTGTCGTTTTTCGTCTTCGTCGGTATTTCCGTCGCTTTCCGCAGGCAAAACTCGGCTTGCCAATGAATCAGCTTCGGAATCGTCGAGTGCAGGCACGGATGGAAGAGAGGGCATATCCTGATCTTGTCCTGCTTGAATGCGCCGCCATATTCGAGAGGGAGTTTCCAGTGGCAACGCCATTGCGATAAATGTCGCTTGTCAAACTCGCGCGTTGGTTGTGGACGCGTTCAATCACGTGATAATGATAGGGCACGTGGCTTGAATTCATACAGATATGGTCAGTAGGTTGTGGCTCAGATTCCATCAAGTATGAGAGGGGCTTGTCTAGGAAGGAAGGTGTGTGATGAACATGATCTGCTGAATAAGTATCTTTGACTATAGGACACATGTATTAGGCGCCTCAGATTTCTTGTTCTACTTGAAAGTTATACCTGCATCTCTCACAGCTCTTTTTCTAAAATTAGGGCACATGATTGACACCACTACGCGGAACATGGTTTCATTAGACGTCTTCAATGGAGCTCTCTGGTCTGTTATACTAACACAGGACCTTTACTATGAGGAAATCACATGGACGTTGCGATTGATGTCGAAACCGCTACCGTGTAGCACCTAAAAAGCTCAAGACCATCCTTGTGCTTGTCCCCAATGCGAAGATCCCCTTCTTGAACACCCTCCAATTCAGTTATGGAATGGAAGCTAAATACGACTGTGGGGCGTGACTCGAGCGCTTGTGGCTGGAATATTCAGGCTATGAACAGGCTGAACAGAATTTGACTTCTAGGTATGGAGGAATTCACACCCACGATCCTGGGATTCCTTCTCTCCCTCGTATGCCTGGTCTTTGGTGAAGACCCTGTGAATGCCCATTCGCGTAGAACACTGGACGGATGTGTGTCATAGAGAGCCCAGCCCAAGCGATAGCAGCATCCCCGACCGGCAACTTAGTCTTCACATGCACATTTTCGTAATTCAGGCGCTAGAAAGATCGAGACCTGAATGATTTTATGGGAATTCCAAACAAAGCTAGTGCTCTACTAGTACTGCATCGTCTGCATCGTCACAGTACGTGTCAGTTGCCACGGATTACGTCGCCATTCCCAAAGCAACTTGCGATCTCCCCGGTTCTTGTACCTGTTGGTACTGGACGCCTCTACCCCAGAACGTGTGGATTGACCGCGGGTCAAAGCCAGAGAATGGCCAGGTGTAGGAAAGAAGCAGCGAAAAAGAAGTGATGTTTCACGTCGGATTAAAACACCCCCGAAACAAGTTGGTCTATACATTCGTTGTAGCCATCCTCGGGTGATGATAGCATCTCTAATTCGGTCTCCCCGTTGAAGTTTGCCATTTCGGATTCTTTCCGGCGCTCAGAAGTTCTCCAGGCCCCAGTCCTCCGCTATTCAATTTAATAGGGCAAGTCGCACGATACATCCTTTCTCAAATTGAACATGGCCCAAATTTACCAGTCAGTCATTCATTCATTTGACTAGCGTAATCGATCGTGCTTTCGCTCATATGCCAACCACGACCATGACCAGTACTGACCCTATAGCTCATGAAGTGTCCGGTCACCTGTCGAAGTTTGATCGATCTAGGTTTGCACGTCGGCTAAGGTGGAAAGCCCGAAGCAGGGATCTTTCCTTGTGCCATTGACATAAATACACCACGAGAAACCGATCTTTCCGTGATTTCCACAATTGCACGCAGGGGACCGCAATTCTCAGGATATACAAAATTTCCTTCTCCAATTGTAAGGTTGGCGTGGCCGTCCCTAAGTGTGCGCGTGGGGATTATCTATGACTAGACTACATGCCATTGGTCGGCTGGAACCTGTTTTGCGGGGATATGTCGGGGGTAGGAGAAGAAGTCAGCGGGTAAATAGACCAGTCTATCGTTGCTTCGAGAAGAGCACTAATGGCCAGGTGGTACGTGAATCAACTGTTCGCAGCAATTAAACGGAGCAATCTGAAAGTGATTCAAATAGCCTAGTTGTCAAAGTGGGTACGGTATGTGCGGTAAGTATATACATATATACTTCTCTTCGCTATCACGCCAAGTAAATGCCATGATGTGGGTTCCTGACTAAAGTAGTACTAGTGCTCAGCTTGGAAAGGTCACTGCAGCGATATATGAGAAGGATCTTGGCGTGATGACAGTCTCTGCGTCACAGGTAGTTGTGAGTGGCATTCGGGGATTTCCACCCAGATGACGTAGGGTGCTTCCATTTTCGGTTGCTCTCAGTATCTGATACTTGTTCATTGTTACTTGTGTATACATCATGTATGAAGCCGTAAACGTTCGTTGGATGAATCAAATCACGACGAGTTTCAAGTCCCGGAGTTGAACGGACATTCAGTGACCTGCTGGCCAATGGTATGTTTTGTGTTGTGAAGTATCACATGGACTCTGACGGATTCGGGAGAAAGAGAATGGACGGAAGATGAAATTACAGATGGACGGCCGGGGCGGGCCGGGGATTGGAGAGATCCGGGATTCGGATTTGCGATTTGATTGTTGGGATCTCGTCTGACCCTCTTCTTCTTCCTTCCTCCATGGCCTCCTACCTCCCCATCCTCCTTGTTTCCGTCAATGCAAATACCACGCCAGACGACACTGTTCTCGCTAATGCTCCCTGTGGTCAGGTCGACTATCTGTCGCATGACTGGCAAGAGGAGGATGTTTGGCGGTCATGGCGAAATATGACCCGGCAGAAAAACGAAATTCAGAATGGTCTGCGACTCGAGAATGCGAGTTGGCGCACGTGGTGGAAGCAGCGCAACAAGCTCAAGACCGTCTCGCCGGAGGCACTTAACTGGTTAGTCACTGTCGTTTCTGTGTGTATTTCTGCTTACTCTTTTCTAGGCTTAAAGACTCGGACGTGACCTGGCTCTACGGTCCCCTTCATACCGCCGTCGACTGGTCCGCGCCCCCAAAGCCAGACCCTGTTCCGGAATCAGTCGAAAGAACAGCTCCCCCTTCCGCTCAGGACCGCCTCGATCTCCACGAAACTCCCTGCCGACCCCAGCCCCTACGCACAAAACCTATCCTTAAGCACCGCAGCATCACTGAGCTCCTCTCGCTCAATTTTCCCGTCTCTCCCTTATTCAGTCCCCCTGAGTCTGATGATGATGATGATGACGACGACGGTACACAATCTAGTGCACGATCATCCAAGCGACCGTGCCTTTCTTACACAAAGAGTGATACCCAAATCACCCGTTGGAGTTCCTCTCACGTTTTCCGCAAAGATTCTCCTACACGCATGCCACCCCCCACAAGCAAATTCACCGTTGGTGCCCCAGGAGCAGTGCGGGTTTCCTTATCGCAGGACTCGACCTCGAGTACCAGTGCGAGTGGGAGTACAGAGCGCCCCCCAAAGAGGAAGCACATCAGTTTCAACACTTTTGTTGAGCAATGTATTGCTATCGACAAGCATCCCCGTTCGATACCAGAAAACCCAGGCTTGGGCTTTAGTGATCAGCTTGCTTATGATGGTCAGCATGAGGATGGGGACGATCACAGATGGGAAGATGACGATGGGTGTGTAGCCAGTCCCGTAAATTCCGATTTCAGCTTTTAACATTCAATATCAGCTACGAAGAGGATAGAGAAGACAATTCCTTTGACGAAGATGATCCACTCTGGTTTGCAGCCCATGGCGATGCCCGTCCCAGACGCCGGCATCTCAATGGGAGTGCTATCCATAGCGACTCTGACTCCGATGATGACGTGATCGAGATACGACCATCTTCATATCGGCATCCCAAGTCGGGAACATCCTACGCCAAGAAGAAGGCTCCTTCCCGATCCAAATCCGCTTCTTCATCCTCATCCATTACAACCTCCACAACATCTTCAACGTCCTCTTCTGCTGGCTTCCGTCAGCGCCGCAAATCGGCTTCTGCGGCACTCGATGACGTTTTTCCTTTGGACCTCTTATCAGTTCCCCTGCAGACTTCGGCTTATCGACCTCGTCCTTCACATGCTGATCCACCCTATCGCGATCGAGTAACTATCGCGCCCATCGCACCTACCTTTCTCAAGACCACTGGTGCGTGGGAAGAAGGTTTCGGTGATGAAGATGGTATCAGCGATGATGGACTTTGGGATTACGGCGTTCCGAGGCATGGTGTCGACAGTAGATCCGGAGAAAGTGAACAGTTAAATAAAAAAAATGACGAGGAGCAGAGTTCGGACAACACACCGGTGGAGCTTGTTTATGTACCCCCATTTGGGAGTATATACGGTTATGGGGCACAGGCGTATTGGCGGAACCGAAGAGAACAGGCTCAGGGTATGGAAGATGAGGAAGATGAGATGACTGAGGATGTCGAGGAGCTCGAGTCACAGTTCGCACCATTAGTAGAGGCACCGAAGAATGAGGATTCCTTTGCATCTACATCATCGATACCTCAACAGTCCACACCACCATTCTCGAGGTCCCCTGTTCCTGCCGTTATCGTCGACTCCAGCTCTGATTCGGAATTCATTCCTCGTGGATCAGACTGGAATGAATGTAATTCGAGTTCTTATAACTTCACCTCCGCTATCACCGCCCCTGTATCCCTTCCTCCACGCAGATTGCAATTACACGAGGAAGACCGAGGCAGGAGTAGAGGACGCAGTTTATCAGTATCTCCCATCGGTGGTGCCAGCAGCGACAGCAAGGCACCAGCGCCTTCCAGTTCCAGTTCAAATGATGGCCTGCTAACATCTGGAGGAAGATTTCAGAGCTGTCAAGACCTCCAATCTTTCTACAATCCTCCTGTTGCTACTACTTCAGTTCAGAGTGGCGAGCGAAGAGGTCGCTCGAGTACACGTGGGTCAATTGGTTCAAATCCAGCAACAATATATGGCATCAACTTGAACCGGAGCAGTCAGAGCCACAGCAGCGGCGGAAGTGGTGGGAGTGTAAGTCCGTATAATTCAAGCACGTCACCGATAAGTAGTAGTATCTCACCTGATGGAGGTGATACAAGACCAAACCGCGGTATCGGGAGTGCCTACGCTAGTGGAAGAATAGGAGGGCGAGAACGTGAGTCCTGGTTTGAGAGGAATAGTTCAAGCTCGGGTTTGGGTAGTAAAGCTGCGAGTGCTGAGGAAAGGAGAGGAAGGGATAGAGGGACAAGGGATATCGGTTCCGGGTCTGGATCAAGCGTGAGTCCGGCCACCGGTACACGTTCACTGGAGGAGAGTAGAGGAAGAAGCATGCGTGACAGAGGGCCAAGACCGAGCTCTCAAGCTGCCCTCAATGTCGAACCTACCCTTGGGTCCAAGTCGTCTTCCCCTGGGACCATCATCGCACTAGGTGTACCTGGCAGAGACGTGAAGGAATCGAGCACCTTTTCAGTTGAAGACGGTCTCCTAACCAATGACGTTCCGAAGATGGAGATGGATGCGAGCATCTGCTCAGTTTCATCTGAAGGCTCTACAGCTACAATTGTACCGACATCGAATGTCGTCTCACCTCAAAATAAGGTGGTTGCACAAACACTTGCATTGGATGGTCCCTCTCTCTCTCGCTCTTTGCAGAGTGATGCGAAGAGGCAAATCCATTCTGAAAGGGAAGCATTAGAGGAGGCGGATAACCGGAAAAAGGATGTGCCTACGCCTTCGAGTTCGCTGACAATATCAATGACAACACCCATTATTACATGTGGCTCTGCTCCAGCGACGAATACTACACCCTTGACCCGAACTGAGTCAATCGAATATTCGCCAGAGCATGTACGGATTACTTCCTCACCAACATATCCTTCAAATTCATCCTCATCATCGAAATATGAACCCAAACCCCTTCCTATTGTCCCCTCTCCACCTCATCCAGCACTGCCATCCACTTCGTCGTCTCATGCACCAGGCGAAGTTGGTACCTCTGGTATTTCTACATATAGCGACTGTGTACGAAGTGCATCGACGTCGTTAGAGAGAACATCGCCTGGATCACGAGAACGCCAGTCATCGTCGTATCCTCCAGTGGGCTCGTCGCTGGGTGGTAATTCGATTCCATATGCTGACTTGGTGTTGAGGGAGGAGATTAGCCCTGATGAAGAATTTGAGAGGGAGCTAGTGGAAGCGAGAAGGGGAAGGAGTGGAGGTGTGAGTGGCAAGACAGCGGAAATATGGATTCATGGGAATGGAGATTCAGTGGTGGGGGCGCCGAGGGAGCCCACGTTGCCTGTCGTGGATGGAGGACATAGTAGTGAGCGGGGGACGATTATAAACAAAGCGATGGGGATGATGTCTAGTGCATATTTGAAGCTATGGCCTGGTCAGAGTTCTGGTGCTGCCCAGTAAATTCTCGTTTTCTTATTCTCATTATCTCCGTTCTCTCGCCTTTTCGACCAGTGTTCGATATACCATATTACTGATTCTGTTCTGTCCTTTTTTCTACTGCTTCTTATAGATCTAGGGCATACTTTTATACCGCGACGAACTTGATTCGTCATTGTCGGATTCACACTTTCCTCTCTTTGATATCGTAATCGACCTCTCGTTGAATTTACGCATTTCTTGTTATTATTTGGCATGTACTGATACACATATAATTCTCTTGCATCAGATTAGTGCTATTTAACTCCTGTCTTGATTTTTATTATCTTATTATATCCAATCAATCAATCGCTTTCTTGGTCAAACTGTTCATTGTACGTCGAATGAGAACACATTCCATCGGTTTATCGGTTGTTCTGCTTGATGCCTGAGTTATCACCCTTTGTGAACTTTTTCCTTTGGGTACAGTTGCTCAATAAGTTGCTCAATGACCACTTGCACGCCAAGGTCGCTTTTTACTTGGAACTGATATGAATTGATAGTCTATTTATGACATATGAGACGGATAATTCTGGATGTCAGTGAACACGTTCGATGACAATTATGATTTATATGCCCAGAACGTACTAGATGCACCAGTCAAAACAAATTGATTGATTTCGGGCCACATAACTTTTGATCAAAGCGAACGGAGCTCGGATAAAGGTAGGATGATTTGTTGTACTATTGAAGTGACGCATTCACATGCCATTTTGTGGGGTTCTGAATCAAGTACCACAATGGTAGAAAGATGTCTACAGGAAAGTGAAAGAAGAGAAAAACAGGTCCTGCTTGACGAATCACTGCACACAATCTGAATCCATTCGAAAAATCCATGAGACAATGGATCAGTTAGAAGCTAGAGCTTGGACCGGCGCTTAATGTTGGGAGCATTCATAACATCCGAGACCAACTGGTATAATTGTATAATTCTGGGCAAAAAGAAATGTAGGTACTTAAGCCTCTACAGATTTCGATTAATTATAGATGCTATTTCAGCCCTGCGGGGAGTAATACGACATGCATGGACCGGGATGACTGCACAAACGTGAAATGTAACTTGACTGATCAAAATTGGAATCCCCACTCACATGAGTGCTCCACCGGTATATTCTACTTCTGGCATTACCCCTTGACCATTCTCACCCATCTCAGGGTTAATATCGAAGGCGAAAAGCAAAGTAACCAAGGTAATAAAGACCATGTTTTCTGCAAGATGGCGCCCCACACAACTCCTATGATTACTCAGGATAGACGCGCCTCGGTAACCAGATGCAATGCTCGTACCTTTTTCCGACACCAAAAGCCAGATTGCGTGGATCCAAACACGGCTTTGAAGGATCTAGATTACGTTCAGGTTTGAAGGCATGAGGTTCAGGATATATTCGGTCGTCGTGAGTGATGCCCCTGTATGCTAATTAGGGCTTATCCTTATCACGCAACATTCATTAGAGATCCCCACCAAACATTTGCCATTACCAAAGTACCTGCGGGTACAAGGTACCCATGATATATATCATCTTGCCGAGTCGTGCGACCAACTGAAGTAGATGTCAGTATCTACATCTGCTGAAATGCAGCTCCTTACTAGTTGAAATTACTGGGTTCCATCTTATTGCTTCTTTGACCACCGCATTTACATATGGAAGTGCACCGCGATCAGCGAAAGACGGAAACCTGAATGATCCCACAGCAGTGTCAATCTCTGCCTAGGCTCTGCGCTGGACCTCCGGGAAAAGAATCATAGCAAGAACGAATGAAGATATGATACTGATCGTCTGCAAATTATCTGGTTAGATGTCTCGTAAACCCGTTACTATACGAACCGTATCAGAGCCAGCTGAGAGGTTAAATATTAGTGAAGCAAAGGTGTGTAGAGAGACACAGACCCCCATATATATCCCCTGCCGTCCAAACAATCAGCTCTTCATCTCTAAGGTTGGGACTTCCATTTGAATTTTCTATCAAGTTCGATACATATGAAAGCAAAGCAGAGCCTGTAGCCTATATGACAGGTCAGGTATTTCAGACTATATAACAAAAACCAAACCACTTTACTATTTCAGCCTTGACTTTGGAAAATGGTTCACACATGAATTGTTCGACCACCGCTCTACAAGCGGCCGCTTCTTTCTTGAAACCAGCTCTGGGGAACCAACTGGGAACATAACGAACTTGGAGGAGATAGGACCATACCACTAGTATGAGTCAAACGAATAGCTCGCGAGCAGGGATAGCGTCAACCCAGTAGCGATTTGGGGCAACAGTTGTCGATAAATAATGCATCACCTGTTCAGCCACTGAAACAAGCGGGTCATCTTCCTCCTTGACCTTGTATCCATATGCGATCATCAGTATCACCGATGTCACCATGCTAATGATTTTGGATTCTAAAGACATGGAAAGAAAGAGAAAGAGAACGAACCTGCGTATAGATTTGCGGAAATTATCAGGATGATGCAACAAGTTACTGGCCAAAATACGGGCCCCTGCTTCTTGAATATGCGTGTACACGGAGACGGCACGGGTGTTGAGCTGTCCTTGGAGGAGCCTGCAGGATTGCTTCCCATCAGCGTCTTGTTTTCTCAGTAACAAAGTGCGTCCAAAGCCACACCTGTTTCTGGTTAGGGATTGCACTACATCGCGTAAGAAAGCTCATACAAAGTTGCCATAACTCGCTGGGGTCTATCGGAGTACATTTCAGAATGCTTCTCAAATAGATCAACGATTGCCTCCATTGAATGTAACACGAGGACATGACGGCTGAAGATACGCCAGTAAACGAGATCGCCTAGTGGTGCACTATTTTATCAGTACATATTACATGTTCATCCCCTGGGATATTCACCATAGATGCGATTCCAGCTAGCAAATTTGGTCCATGACCTATGTGAGGGAACGTCGAAGGCGTTGCCGGCTATAGGCAAACGCCTTGGACCAGGTGCATACAGTGTTGGTCTGCGCACATATCGATAGAAAAGTACTAGAAAGAATAACGCGATGAGGCACGAAACAACCTGTGCCATGGTTCTCCTAGAGAATGATCGGAGACAACATCGCAATGTTAGTTATGAGAGAGATGTCGATTGTATGAGGTGAGCTATCATCGGGCTTAGTCGTGTACGACTAGCAGATGTTTGACATGAGAAACGTGGTTATCCGGGATCAAGTGCAATGATTTCAAAAGTCCTAGTATCAGAGGACCAATAGATTCTAGGAAGTGCGACAAGGACGGAACATATGTATGTGTCAAGGGTACTACATGTGTACCGCGCCGCTGACATGTGGTCAGTCAAGCATAAGCTACACAGTTCATCCCATGGCCCACTAGCCAAGTCCAAATTTCCAATGGAAGACTCAGTGAGAGAAAGCTATGTCCGGCAATGTCATCATGGAGATGCATATGAGTTCTGACAGAATCATCAAAATGTGTTATGTTGTATGCTCATTTATCCTAGGCCCATTGTTGACTGTCCCTCGAAACAGGCTATATTCATGACACCATCACTTCTGTTGAGCTAGCATACCTTCATTATCTCCAAAGATTTTATATCACTTCCAACCATGGATCCAAGTTTGCATTAAACTTCCACTTCCTTGAAACAGCACTAGATATGTGCCTATATTTTTCTTTGGCCTTTGACTGCCCCCAGCCTGACCAGTTGAATGGAACACTTGCACCATTGTTCAATCATTCTCGGTGGATTTTCTGCTTCTGCTAGTTTCCTTCTTATAGCTCTATACTTCTGAATATTACCTAAAATTGGTCTGAATTTCTTCAACTTACGAAGTTCGTATACAACAACATATAACTACTTAACAATAGTGTATCTATTGGTGTTGTGATCACCACTTGGTCAGGATAACTCTGGGTTGGGCACACTATTGTAGGCTCACTTAGATACTCTAGTAGAATATCATAAGAGAACTTGACAAGAAGTTTTTGCTACATTTCTTGCCTTATATTATAAATAGTATGAGAGATCTAGTTATTACTAATTGTTACTTAATTGTCAGAACTCACAAAGATAGACTTAGATATTTTCTACTTCTCTCTTATTTTCTCTTTACTTTATAAGTTTGGTTTTCTTTAGACTTAGCTAAGAGAGTGTGATGTAATATTATATATGATAATCACAATGTTACAAAGCATGACATAAGCATGACATATATCATCTATTATAGTCATGGTTACACAATAATATGACTAATAGAACATCTTTTTTTTTAAAAAAATCAACAATTTATTACATGGGGCATGCAAGCAGACTGTGGTAGCTACATCATAACTACTTACAAAAACAAGCAGACTACATGAAGAAAGAGATAGAGAAAGAAAAAACAGAGGAAAGATAAGAAGCACAGAAAGAAGATATAAAGAAGAAAGAAGATAAAAAGAAAAAGCATACTTATAGAAGATTGCTGCCAACCATTCTCAACTACCTAATTGCATTATCAAATGCAAAAGCACTACTATTGAATTCTAAGAAGAGGATGAAGTGACTCAGAGAGTCTCTTCTTGGATTCTAATATTTGTTAAATCTTCAACACTCATGTAGAATGTGACATCTCAACTTGATAGGATAGGATCCACATAAACATTTGAACTCTTCCTTAGAAAAGAAGCACAACCTATACTCACCTATAGGGGCATGGTTAACAATGGCTCTTGTCACTCTTGTGCATAGCAAATTAGAATGTCCTATGAATTTCAGCCAAGAACCCCCATTAGAGTAGGAAGGCTCAATAGGGTTATCATTATCATTGACAAGCTCTAGGAACTATCAGCCCTTCTGATCTGAAGCCTGAAACATTATTTTCCAGTTTCAAATAATATTGTCACTCTCTCTTTTCTTACTAAAGTCCTACAATGATTTGCTGGGGAGAAGCGGAGTTTGACAAAACTGTTTGGTGTCTCTGTCAACAACTTTGAAGAGAGGCCAGTTACAGTGGTTAAAACATTCCCAGAACTCAATCAAGTTGTTATTATTTGTGAGGAAAAACTTCCTAAGTTCTTTGGAAATGGCAGCCAAGTGAACTTGAAAGAGATAGATAGAAGAATCAAATATAAATCTAGCCATGTGAATAGAGTCTATGATAACGATGATTTTTGTTATTCCTGGTAGATTAACAGCCTGATTGATGCTGCACCTAATAACAAAGAGTTCTGCTTCAGTTGTCATAACATTAGTAGCATAGTAAACTGTTTTGACAATGGGTCTGTCGCAGATGTGGATGTGAGAGATGGACATAGTAACATTTATTATGGCAACCACTTATTACAAAGACAAATGATCACACAAGCGGTAAATCTCTTAAGTTGGATATCAAGTAGGAAGTTCACAAGAGAACTCAACAAGGAGTCTCTGCTAAATTAGAGTCCTATATATACCAAATACACCTGGTCCATGCTACAAC
>Ga0157368_1000427_pt1 | contig 19741 bp, 12 predicted proteins | sample AttbisABBM3_FD_113146 | JGI IMG/M metagenome (GOLD analysis project Ga0157368, IMG submission 113146) | Fungus gardens microbial communities from leaf cutter ant in Botucatu, State of São Paulo, Brazil - Atta bisphaerica ABBM3 | ecosystem: Host-associated > Fungi > Mycelium > Unclassified ...
ACTGTAAGGATTAAGCAAGGTAACAGCACCTACTGCATGAGGTGCTGACTGAGACTACATGTGGCGCAGCCGATCATGTCATCATACCCTCTACCCAAGTCCTCGTTGTTTCCTAGAGGCATCAATCGTAACAGATACCTAGAGGGTCTGAGCAAATAAAGTCTGTCAGAACTTCAGATTTTACATTTTTGAGAGCTCTGTTGATGTTAGCAACATGAACTGAAGAGTTTTTCATAAATTTGGTGTTGTTATCATTACTCATAGGAATAATGATGTGTTTCCTCAACAGTCCTTTTGTAGTCATTTAAATGCGAGGCTTCATCTTTGAAGTACCTTTGACAATATTATTGATTTGATCTATCTTTTTTGTACCAATAGATGGGAACATTTCTTTGATTTTGATGACTTTGGAGGTTGAGTATTAGCATTAGCTGGTTTGTTGCTCTTAAAGAATTTTGAGATCAAGTTGACCTCTTTTTGGGATTTGGCAGGAATGGGAGGCAGGATTTTTTCTATGCTCACTGAAGAGGGTTTATTGATAACTTTGATATTTTTGGCTATCATAGGCTGTGTTTTTGCAGTAAACTTGGCTACAATTTTTCTTCTGAGAGAGGTAGAGTTATTGTTAGCATATAGTGTATTCTAGTTAGCTTTGTAAACAGAGAAAATGAAATTTCAAACTGCTTCACCAATACCATAAAAATCTTCTAGATTATTTGCCTTTGAGGAGTCAACCTGTTTGTTCACGATATACTTAGCCATGAAGTTTAACAAATCCTTAATATTTTTAGAATCCAATGCTATGTATTTGATAGATCTATGGAGAGAAATAGGATAGAAGCTGCTATCCCATAGTTCTGGTTCCATAGGAGCATTGGGGCTATACGGAATTTGGATATTGATAATTATATCATCCTCATTGCATGTAGCTTGACCATATATAGGGTTTAAATGAGTGTATTCTGTGGGAACATATTGGAGATTAGGTTTGAAAGGCATGAGGCTACCTTGTTGGTCCCTTGTGTTAGTTGGGTGCTAAGCCACCTTACTGACTCAAAGTGCTTTCTCTTGAGATGTCTCATAAGACACTTCAGAAGAAAAGTTGTCCATGTTCATGTCGATATTCATTGTGTTGTTGTGTTCTATCTTCTCATGATATGCAACAGATGACTTTGTGGAGGACATTGAAGAGTCCCTAGAAATATTTATATTAGCTGAGAGGGATCTACCTCTCACCTCATTGTAGTTGTCAAGAGAGGATTCTTTCAAAATATTCATCTCTATGTTGCTTACTTGGAACACAGTTGATAATATAAAGCTTTGTACTGGAGTCGTGTTTAGAAAAAAAGAAGTGAATTTATTTCTTATGTCTCTTACAGGTGTTACTATACAAGATGGTGGTATAAGAGAACAAAGTTTTTTTTTAAACCTCCTTCTTTCAAGGGGTGAGTTATAAATGTTTTTTTAAATTTATTATATGGAGTGTGAGGGCAGACTGTGGTAGCTACTTTGTAACCACATTAAATAGGACTAAAGAGAAAGAAAAAGAAAAAGAAAAAAAGGAAAGAAAAAGTCTATAAAAATAAACCACTAATATAGTAGCAAGATCATCTACTCATTCAGATTGAACTCTAAGAACAATATGAATTGATTAATAGTGTCTCTCATAGGATTCCAGTATTTGTTGAATCTTTTATGAGAGGATGTAACATCTTGATTTGATTGGATAAGATCTGTACAAACAGCCAAACTTTTCTCTTGGGAAAAATCTGAGTTAGTATTCTCCTATTGGAGCATGACTTAGTGATGCCTCAGTGGCTCAAGTGCAAAGTGAAAGTGAATTTGAGAAACCAAATTGTTTGATCCATGGACCTCCTTTCTTATAGAAGGGTTCTATGACTAAAAGATTGTTATTTAAGAGATTAAGAAAGTTTCTTCTCTTGAGATTTGATGTTTTTAAAGTTGTACACCACTCTTTAATGATGTTGTCACACTTCTCCTTTTTTTGAAGTCTCATGATATTTTGCAAGAATAAAGTGGAATAAGGTTAAATTTTTTTCATTTCCTTATTCACTGGTGCATAGAGGTGCCATTTTCTTTGCTAGGACAGTCCCAAAATTCCATGGAGTTACCTGAATAATTGTTAAAGAATGCTTGAAGGTCCTTAGATATTGTAATCAATTGGAGTTGATATAGGTGTGTAGATGAATCAAAATTCTTTTGTGCCATATGGATGGCATCTGTGATAATGATGATGTGAGAAGAACCAGGTATTTGAACTGCCTGATTAATTTTGCATCTGATGGCAAATAATTCCACCTCTATTGATGTAATATTGATGGCATGATGAAGCATCTTCTTCAAAGGATTATTGAAGGAATAAACATAGGCAATGAATGTAATAATGTTATTTTTGACACTAGTATCTGAGATGATAATAACTGTATTTGGTTCTGATAATGCATTAAAAATAAGTTTATTGAATTTGTTGCAATAAGCTGTTTTGCTCTTGTTAGAGCAGCAATCAGCTTTGTGAAAAGATAAATAACTAGAAAAGGTATCAATTAATCTAAGTTCTAGATGAAATTTGCTATTTAAAGAGTCAAAAGATGAAAAACTCCATTAAGACAATTCTTAGCATCAACAAAGGAACTCTTGATTTTTTGCTGTTGCTTAGAAGTCATATTTTTCAAAAAGAGACAATGAGGCTAAGAGAATGGAGCATGTCTTATATTAAGAAGTGATTCAATAATGTGGTTATAAGAGAGCATAGACATTCATAATTAGTATTTACTACTCAGTTTGTGAAGATATAGGTAGATGTAAATTAGATCAGCTATTGTCTCAATTCCCATAGTGGGTGAAGTGCAGAATATACCTAGAATTCATAATGTAGCTCTTCATCGTATTTTTTTGAGCTTATTAAGTGGGTAATATAATAGTACTTTATTATAGTGCTATAATAGGAAGCTATAAAGGGCAATAGAAAGAACACATATTCTATATTCCACAAATCTTTGGAGAGAAGGATAGGGCCTCCAATGTAGTTGAAGTCTAGTAGAGGAGGGTTGAAGTGACCATGTAACCTGGAAAAATGATAAACTTCAGTTTTTCCATGTTTGATGATGAGACTAAATTGTTCTAATAAGGAAGAGATGGTATTGTAGCTGCAAAGAATGTTTACATTCATTTTATTTAAAGATTTCTCTTGAGAAATAAAAACTCTATTGTCTACAAACAAAATAAAAGATATAGGAATTTTTAAATTTTTAACCCTTTTTTTTAAATGTAAAAAATAGGTGTAATGAAAAGAGCTGATAGAATTGGAGATAGAGCAGATCCTTGACCTACACCCATATTTGTGTTGAACAAAGGGGAAATGAAACCATTCTATAAATATTTTTCTACCCACTAAATAGTTGGAAAAGAAAAGAGAAACTTTTAGATCAAACCCTACTTTGTCCAAGATAAGTAAAATCAACTAGTGGTTTAGAGATAGGAAGAACTGGGTAATATTGAATGATAAAGTACTTATTTGAAGATTCTTGACCCAGCCTGAGTAAATTAAGTAGGTAAGAAAAATATCTGCATTTGTTATCAATCATTGTTTGAGTCCTCCAAGTTGGTTTAGATGGACAAAGTTGTTTACTATCAACTGAAATTGTAAGTGTTTACCAATAACTTTCTCAATTAATTTTTCCAACATATTCAAGAGGATAATAGGGTAGAATAATTTAGAGAAGTCATAAGAAGCCTTGTTAGACTTAGGAATAATAATAGATGAGGACAACTTAAAATGTATTGATCAATAACATAAGACAATGAAACCATTAGCAATATTGACAATGTTCTCCAAACATTCATTATTTTTGACAATTGATTTAAGGTGTTTTCATAGAATTCTATTAGAGTCTGAGACAAAGGAGTTACTGCACTTATTGATGGCACTCATAAATTTTTTTCTTGAAAAAAGACTTCATGATGATAGTTGTTTGTTTTGCATTTCATTTAGCAGCAACTCATTGATTTGTCAATTTTGAGCTAAATTGAATATTTGATGTAAGGCTTGCCAGAGATCTTCAATCTCAATGCAAGACTGACTTTTATGTTAAATTATGTTATGATTACCTCCTCATGTCTTTAGTATGATTTCATCATGTTTTGTAAGGTCTAGGATATGATATAATGATCAGCTATGCCATAGGTTGTATTAGTCAGTATCTCATGTAGTAGGCATTGTTTCCTCATTGACTCCTCTTATTATTCTTATGTATTGTATTGTTGTGGACATATGGCTTTCTTATGGTCTATAGGTATATATAATATAGATACATTTCTATATCTTTACACTTTACCAATTGATCATATCCTTTATTCTTACTCAAGTCTTTGCCTAAGTTGCAACCTGAGCTTAAGGTCATAACAAATCACTTCTATAGCCAGTAATTTTTGTTTCTTGACCCAGTTTATTAAATTCCAAAGTCTATGATTATTTGATGCAATTTCTTGAATCTTGTTATCAAAGAAGATGCATTTAGTCATATTTACTGTTCTTTTGAAGTCTTTTCATTCCTTGACTCTCTTGGATGTAAGCTGTGAGTTTCGCTTAACAATTCTCATTCCACCAATCTTTAGATTATTTTGTTATATTAACTAGGCATGAGTGTTTGAACTATATTGACTTTGATGAATCCATGTATTCTTGGACTATATATTTGAGAGAATTCTTGTCAGGAATATTTGAAGTGTTTTTTGTCTTGGATGAATTCTTTCTTGATAATTATGTTCATGGTGAAAGGGACATAATTGAATAGAAAATGAAGTTCTGGGAAAATATTATGATTAATAAGTTGAGTTAAACTTGATCACAAAAAGAATAAGTCAATAACCCTATTTGCATTGTTGTCATTGTTAGAGTATCTAGTGGGAACCTGTTAGATAGATGATGTCACAAACTTCATTCAGCTTGTATCTCCACAGCTAGTGGACTGATTTTCACAAACTAAGTTGCTCTGGAAAGCTCCAAATGAGAGGTATCTGCACATATGTGGGATGTATAAAAGCAACAACAAATAACCAAGATATCAGGTCATCAGTAACTGTAAAATCTTTGTTTGCTAATATCTCATGAATGACTGGACAGATTAACATAATCAAACTTGTATTGAAAAGTGCTCATCAAACTGTTTTCAATGATATATTGTATATTACATAGCAATAAGTATTCATAGAGATACAAGCATATTAATGTAGTAATATAATTAGTGACCTTCTAAAATTAGCCTGACAGCTACTATGACAAATAAGATAACAGCTCCTATTAGGTATAAGTTTTGATCATGTAATAAAAATAGCTTGCACATAAACCATCACTATTTTGTATAAATACTTCTATATCTAAGAATTAGACCTTAGACTTAACAACATCAATCTTTATCCTTTATTATCTGTATTGATCTTTATCATCATTGTCATTATTATTGAACTTCTGAATCACTCATAAACCTCTAAGAGTGCACCCCAGGTTCAGATATTACAAATAAGTAAGTAGTCCATTTTGTGATAGATAAGAAGAGACTGAGATTAAAGGAGTCTGCAATCTCTAGTAAAGTGTTACTGTGAGATGAATGAAAAGAAAACAACAAGTCTCAAACACTATCTCTAATATTGAAATCACCCACCATGATCAGAACATTTTGAATATTGGCTTCAGTATTCTTGTTAAGCATAGTCTATACTTGAAGGTAAAAGTCTGTAGAGTTAGCTTGGAAATATGCAGAGTATAGAAACTCTATACACAATGAGCTTGGTAATGCAGACTTGTTGAAATGATCTTGGCCTCAACTTATGTGTTATGCCTCTTATAAGTTGCATGGTTACAATTTCAGAGAATGGCTTTGTAAGAAGGAGAGGAGTAGAGTGTGTTTCCATTGACATTTGGGATTTAGCATCAACTTTAGTCAATTATCAGGCTAGCTATTACAAAGTAATTACCAGCCTTAAGTATATAAAGCAACAAAAGAAGTAATTAAAACAGATCTCTGAGTAGATGTTTTAGTAGTAAAATACTAAATAGAAGTTCAGATTAGAGAAGAGAAAACTCCACATAAAGTCTGAGTAACTTTGCAGAGTTTAAAAAAAATAATTAGACAATGGAAACAGATAAAGATGACTACAGATTTTGACACAAATAAAGCCAAATAAGCATGGAAATTTGATGGAATTAAGTTTATTATAAAGTACAAAACTACTAACAGAGTTTTGGACACAAATAAAGCCAAATAACCACAGTGATTTAATGTTATATTGAAGTTGGACATGTATCAGACATGTTTTAAAGTTTAGGATATAATAATTCTTAAAATATTTTAAAGCAGACTGATTATTATCAAAATAGACATTAATCATGAAGAAAATAGTACCATTGTTAAAAAATGAAAAACAACAAATATCTTTATAGTTCAACATGTCTTTTTATAAAGAGAAACACATAGTGATTAGACAAATTTTAATGTAGAAAATAACTCTCAGATAGCCATGCTCATCAGAATTCAATCTGGAAAAAATAATTCAATTTAGATGATTCAGGATGCCTACAACTTTGTCATCTTCTTTGCTCAAAGAATTTGAAATGGCACATATCAATATCCAAGAGGGTTCTTAAATAAAAAGAATATCAAAATTATTTTGTGTTTTCAATATTAAATCCACAAGAGCCCTGTTCTTTTGAACATTTTGTGAGAATATTTTAAGACTTTTGATAATCATGCTTAGATGCTGCTCACAGTTGAACAAATTGACTGCTTTCTAGTTTTCTAGTTTTCTTAATATTTCTTGGAGTGCCATTCTTTATTAAATTGATGTCTTTAAAATAGACAGCTGTTTGAGTCTGCTTAGTACTCTTCTTTTTAATTCAAGCATTTGAAGGAATGAGGGCATAGTTTGCCTTATTTGGTCTCAAGACATGATAAGTTAATCAAAGTTTATCTTACAACACCAGGTGAAGGGGTGATAATGTTCAATCTTGTGAGATCTATTATACTTAACACATCTTAATCCTTGTGCTTTACATACAAAAGTAGTATGTCTCTAGTTCTAACAATTCTTACATTGGAGAACACTAGAGTTCATGTTAACACCACAAATCATAGCAATGTGACTTTTGTGTTGAAGCATTTCTTAATAAGAGACTTGGCTGATATATCACTCTAGAAGTCCTAGATATTGATCTAGACAATGGTTATGTCTGATTTTAGAGAAACTTTGATAATATGTGGTTTTGAGGCAATGTAAATGTTGTTGAAAATGTGAGTGGATTTAATTATTGTTTCTATCACACTAGAATCAATAGGCATGTTAGTGCCTTCAATAATGTATAGAATGTCAAGTATCTTTAGACAAGACTTAAATTGAGGGAGATGAGCACTTTGGACATCATTAGAGTCTACTGAGTTGATATTTTATATATATATTTCAACTACATCAAGATCTGATAGAGATGCTATCTTATTAGACATGAGAATAAGGCTACATGTTACAAACTCAAGACCTTAGGATTGATCAAGTGAATAAACCTTGTATTGGGTTAATACAAGAGAACTTAATAGAAAACTCTATACAAGATTGTTTATCTTATATACTAAACTATCATGGTCCATGCTACTACTTCTCTAGCCTACTCTAAGCAACCATGTGTTTGCCTTAAGGTCAACATATATTGTATATATTGTATCATGTCATCTTTTCCAAACCTTCTACATCCTTTTTTGTGACCTTATGACTTGTGACCATTACTGTGACCATGTCATCTGATGTGACTGATGTGTGACAGTGTGATCATAATGTCACTCTAACTATAACCTTAGATCTAAATAAAGAAAATAAAAGGAAAAAGAGAAAAGAAAAGGGAATTAAATAAGGAAACTAGTGTTTAAGCTTTGTATGTCTGATACCACAGTAATAAGTGCAGATAAAATTAGCAAAGGTATCCAACTTGATCTCTTTGAAAGCTCAGTTAAGATTGATAACATACTCACTTCAAAATTTCATCAATTTAACAATATTCTCACTACTTATAGGGACAATAATCTGTTTTTGAGAGAGACTCTTGGTAATCATATTAATATGGGGCTTAGGCTTGCTTATTTCATTAATTATCCTATAAATATCTTTTATTTTTTTTTGAAAAGACCTAAGAGAAGTTTTCCTTGAGTTTGAAAATCTCTTTTACATTTCTAGATGATATTTATATGTAGGTATGCCCTTCTTTCTTTTCAGAGCAATTTAGAGTATTGTCACTCTTGTTTTTGCTGTGAAATTTTGACTTCTTAAGTTCTTCTTTATAAGTTTTAGAAGGAATAGGTAGTAGTGATGTCAAAAAGGCTAGAAGACTAGACAATTCAACAGGCTTTAGCATTAGAATAGTCTTGTATTTGTTGTTTGGTATATTAGAGTTCATAATTTTAGTGAACTGAGAGAAAACTTTTTAATAAAATGAAAATTTTTTTCATCAGTTTTTAACTTGTTTCAACCATACTTATATATGGCTCTTCTATTTAGTTTAATGATTTAGTGATGTTCTTTATATCATCTGCAAATTTTTATATTGTCCCAAATAAGAAAATAGGATTAAAATTGCTGTTCTATATTTTGCAGTTAGTAGAGTCTGAACTGGAGTAAGGAATAGAAGATACTTTAAGGCCATAAGACTGATCAGGGTTATTATTATCATTGACTTCAACATATGTAGAGGGTATGTTATTAGAATTGTTGGTCTTGTCTTGGTTATTGGAAACCTCTCTATTGAGGAATTGATATGAAAGCTGAGTATTATGTACTTCTACTTAATTGTTCTATGGAAGTTTTTTGTTCTCTACTTCCATTTAGTCTGTATAGAGCTGAGATGATAAGTTTGAATAAGTTAATGACTCCCTTATAGAGTTTGAACTCAATACTATGAATCTTCCTCTTGGAAAATCCATGTTAACATTCTTTAGGATGTTGTTAATTTCACTTGAGTTAGAAAGGGCTGAGTTGGAAGTAAAAATGTTTGTATTCATAATTTCTCCAGTAAGCACTCTCATACAAGATGGTGGTATAGAAAAGAGAAGCAATCAGTTAAAAATGATTTGGTATGTTGATTAATATCTGTATTACTATTATTTATTAAATAAGAAAGATAAAAGTGACTCTAGGAGACACAAAACTTATATAGTATCAACTAAAAAAAATCCCTATATAATGCCTTTTTCTGAGTAGGCTTACCCAAGCTCCTATAATCAGCATAAATACTGCTAGTTGGCTGAAAAGTATAAGCTTTCAGTTAAATTGTCTTTTAACATCATTGGTTTGATGCTAGTAGTCCAGCCATATTACAATATGCTATGATTAAATTCAAGAAAAGTGAGAACATCTTTAAGAGACTCTTACTTTGAGTTCCATGACTTTTAATACTATTCACAGTCATATAAAATGTGAGCTCTCATCTCAATAGAAACATTACTACATGGACATGTGGATAATTCATTTGGGAAAAACCTTCACCTGTATTCACTAATAAGAGTATGGTTGGTGATGAGTCTAGTAACACATGTGTATAGAGAATTGGAGAAGTTAAAGTGTTTCAATCATATACCATCTTTTGAGCATAGTGGAATAATAGGACTATTGCCATCATCTTTAAGATCAAGAAAATTCTTTTCTTTGTAATCAGATATTTGGAAGAACATTTGCTATTTCTTTACAATTAAGTTACATTCTTCTTTTTTGCTGAAATCCTAGGATGTTTTGCTGAGTAGTATAAAACTAATTCTATAGGATTTCAACTCTTCATCAACTAGAAGATAAGAGGACCATTTATTGTTATTCAGATAATCCTAGAAAGTGATTGTATTGTTAGGATTCTTGTTAAAGAACTTTCTAAGATTATTTAAGATAGTAATGGAATGCAGCTAATATAGTTGAAGTATTGTGGTACACTTTTTTTTTTATTTTTTTTATTTTTTTTTAAGTCAACAATTTATTACATGGGGTGCAATGGCAGTCTGTGCCTACAGGAGGAATTATGTATGGAGTATCAATACCCTAATCTTTTTATGCAGTTACCCAATATAAAGGACTACTAAGGAATTGAACCCATAACCTCAAGTAGGTTTGAGGTAGGCATAATACACATAGATGGAGGTCTCTTCCACTATGCTATCTCTCCCCCCATTGTGGTACACTTGAACTCTAGTATTTTATTTTAATTTTATATTTCTCTATTTTCTTTGATTTTATTTTAATTTAATTTAATTTTTATTTCTTTTTCTTGGACAATGAAGAGATATATGACTGTAGTCACATAACATGTCACATAATGTGAGGTCATAGGTGTAGATTTTAGAAGAAGGGGCTAAAAAGATGATATCAAAGAGTATATTCATAGTATATAACATATACATGGTCCATATTAATGATAAATAACCTTATTCTTAAGTCTATATATTATTTATGAGTGTGTTATGTATATACTATAAGGTAGATTTATATAAAAAGAGTAACAATTTGTCAAGTTCTTTTGTAATTCCCATGAGATACTCAGCTTATAAGTTTACTTAGTGGTTTATTGGTCATTTTGACTAGTGGTTGCCACAATATAAAGAGATAAATCAAAAATTCTTTTGGCCATTGGAATAGCATTGGTGATAACAACAATTTTTGTAATATCTTAGATTTGGATAGCTTGAATGATATCACATCATATAGCAAATAGCTTGGCTTTAATAGATAAGACATTCATTACATAATGAACTAATTTTATAATAATAATATTATTTCTCCAAATATGAGAAACAGAAGTAGCAATATTATTTTTAATACTTGTATGAGATATGATAGGAATAGTATCTGGGTTATTGAAGGAGCATTGATAAATTTTCTTGAGTTTGTTAATATAGGCAGTTTTTGCTTTGATATCTTTGCATTTGACTAAATTAAAGAAAAAATAATCAGAAAAAGTATCTACTAATTAAAAACCTGGAGAAAGTTCTTTGTTCAGATTATCAAAGGCTGGTAAGACTTAATTAATATAGTTGTTGGGATCTACTATGGAACTCTTGATTTCTAAATATTACTTAGAAGTGAGACAACTAGTGGCTGTATAATTAGAAATAGCTTGCTTAGAATGATATGAGTTTACAAGATGGTTTAGAGCATATTTTTTAAAAAGAAATACTACTTAGAGATAATGTCATCCTACAAGTTTATTGAGATAAAAGCCAATAGGGATAAGGCTAGTAATAATCTCAACTTTTCAGAATCATAATGTATGAAAAGCCCCTGTAATTTATAAAGCTACTTATATAGAATAATAGATAGTATACAAGTTCTGTATAACAGATACTTGTAAACTAGAGATAGACCTCTTATAGAGTTATTATCATACTCTTGACAGTGGATAATACTTTGTTAGATAATAGTAAATGTGGTATTAAAAAGAAAGTTTCTTATCTCTAAATATTACTACATATCTTTGGGTTTGAGTAATAAGCTACCTATAGGTCTGAGATGTAGTAGAGAAGGTTCTGTTTTTGTTATCAATCTTGAAAAATGAAAGACTTTAGATTTATTGTGTTTAATTTTAAGATCAAATTGGTTAAAGAGAGAAGAAATGATACTATAACTACAATATAGAGTATGTTAGAGCAACTGTGTAAAAGGGCCAAACATTTCAAATCTCTAGGAAATCTTAAGTCTATTGTCTAAGAAATTACTAAACTATACACTCACCTTCAAAAAATTCAAAAAGAACAGAATAGAGATCTCTGAAGACAATGACTACTCTATATAATAATAGGTCCATTCTAATATGTCAGAATTCTGATTACATGAGCAAGGAATGATGATACTTATATAATCAGAGATAGTTTAGAATAGAGAAACTAAAATGGAAGAGAGTCAGAGTGTTTAGCAGGTACTTCTGGAGTATGAGAAAGTAGATAAGTGGATATATGGATGACACTAGAAAACTTTGGAAGACTATAGAACATAGATTAGCCAAAAAATATGAAAAAGAACTTAGAAGAGCTAGTTTTCTTATAGAGTAATATTTGATTTTTTATAACTTTTCTTCTAAGAAATAAAAAGTATATTATTATGAAAAAAAAGAAAAAAACAGAAATCAAAATGGAAAGATTTTTAGTTCTTTTTTCAAAAATGTGAAAAAAAGCAATATATAAAGTAGATAAAATAGAGGAGAAAGCAGAGCCTTGTTCTACTCTGATATTTGTATTAAAGAATAGAGATGTGAAATAATTCCACACATATTGAGTTTGTCTATTAATTCAATAGTTAGAGAAAAAGCAAGAGACTTTGATATCAAAACTAGCTTTGGTTAAGATTATTGGAAGAAGAAGACAATTCAGAGAAGGGAAGAATTGAGTAATGTCAAATACAAGAGCATTCAAATGAAGCTCTTTGATCCAGCCCATTCATATAAGATAAGTAAGAAATATATCAGCATTCATTGTCAACTATTATCTAATACTGCCAAGTTGGTTTGGGTGAAGAAAATTCAAAACAATAGAATGAAATTGTAATCTATTGCTTATAGCTTTTTGATTAAATTTCTGAATATATTTAGAAGTACAATACATCAAAAAGCTTTAGGATTATCATATACTAACTTGTTAATTTAGAATGATGATTGATGTGGATTTTTTGAAGTGCAATGATCAATGACTGAGGTTAATACATGTATTTGCTATATTGACAATGTTAGTAACACATTTACAATTACTTACTATCTTCTTAATATGACTTCAAGAAATATAATTAGGTCCTAAAGTAGACAAACTGCTGTATTTATTAAGTATGTTATATATTTCTACACAAGAAAATGGAGGTTATTTAGATAGCAAGTTTGTCAGAGTTGTGAACCTGAGACTTAATTTATTTTCATTTTTCTTCTTATTTTTTATTTTATTTTTTATTTATTTTCTATTTTTGAACTTAAGATTAGGGTTTAGTGTGATATTGCATGTCACAGTCACATGATAATGTGTCACAATGGAAGATAGTAAAAGGTTCTAGAAGGATAATTGTTATGGGACACTGGAACACTAACAATTTTTATTTTTATTTTATTTTATTTTTCTGATTTTATATTGATTTTCTTTTTCTTTTCTTTTCTTTTTCTTTTGGACAATGAAGAAGGCACATGACACTGCAGTCACATGACATGTCATAGGCCTAGAACATAGTAAAATGATCTAAAAGATGACATTAGGATATATGTATACAATATGGTGGCCTTGAGTAAGAAATGAGGCAGATATGAGGATATAGCACAGACCATGTGTACTCTGTATATATAGGACTCTAATTTAGTAGAAACTCCTTGTCAAGTTTTCTTGTGAATTTTCCACTTTATATTCATCTTAAGAGATTTGCTATCTTGTGCTGCTGTTGAACTTTGTATCTAGTGGTTGCCACAACAATAATGTTATACAATATGTTATATACATGTTGATCTTAAGGTAGACATATAGTCATTTATGGTAGGCTAATCACAGTAGTAGCACAGACTAGTAGTCTAGGTATATAAGGTAGATAATCTTGTACAGAGTTCTCTATCAAGTTCTCTTATGTTAACTCTAATATAAGATTCTTTTTATTAACTCACTTTAAAGTCTTTGAATTGTGACAAAGTTAGCTAGGATTTCATCAAGAAGCCTAGTATTGATTGGCTTATTCTGAGCTGAGTTATATAATTGATGTAATGTCTATCATAGATTGTCTAATTCATTACAAGAACAGCTATTGAACTTGATAGCTTTTATAGCTGATAGTTTTTGTTTTTTGACCCAGTTCATAAGATCTTATGGCCTCTTGTTAGTTGAAGCAATTTCTTGAATTTTGTTGTTGAAGAAGACTCTTTTTGCTGTTTTGACTGACCTCTTATATGTAATTCAGTTTTATTTTCTTTTGGACTGCTGATAAATAGCTAAGTTTCTACTGTATTCTTCATTCTACTATTGTTTTGGAGTATTTTATGATGTTGACAAGTTTGGAATGTTTATTCCTATCACACACCATCTGTTATCTACACAATTTCCACTCTTCTGGCATAGATCACACTCCATTTCAATTACCCATTAACTTGAGGACTAGACCCTGTATCTCTCATCAATTCTATGGAGTTCTGAACAATATTTTCTATAGTGCCCAATAACCCAGAGTATGTGCAGTAGTAGATTATTATTAGGTTACCAGTTCCATATTTAAAAATGTAGTCTACTATATACTATTTTCCTTAGTCTAATTATTTCAATTGTGCCACACTTGTACATACTTGCTCAAATAACCATTATCCAAAATTACAACTATGCAATGTATAGGCTAGGTACAATGTTATCTGTTAAAGCCAAGGTTGATCTATCTATGTAGTACTTCTTCCAATCCTGTTTTCAAAGCCTATTCCATTAAGTCCTTTTCTATCTCTATCTTCCATGTTATTATCATAAATAAAATTAGTGAGTGTGAATTGTATCTAACACACTTTGAGTCTTAAATCATAACAATTTCTGCTCATTTAGCTGATTTCCATATCTTATGTTTTCCAGAAGAGCTTTTTCTTTACCTTCTATAATCATTTCTTCTAATACTTGAACAGTGAGAAACTTTCTCTCTAGCTTAAGTAGTATATGGATCATATTTTGATTATCTTGAGAGCTAGTGCCATAATCAGTTTGTCTCATATTATATCAGACTTTCTTATGGACTTCCTAGAACAATAGTGTAGTATAAAGTCAAACTATACTAGATACAGCAATTACTGGGCTTAATTACTGGGCTTGTCTTTGATTCAACTTCTTGGTGATCATACAAGATTCTTGTGATCTGTCCAGATCTCTATTGGAATTATAGCTTCTTCTATAAAAATAATGCCATTCTTCTAATATACAGATAATTATTAGTATTTTCTTATCATGTATCTTGTAGCTATATTTCACTGGGACAAGAGACTTACTAAGAAGAGTAACTAGGTGCTATTTACCATTTTCATGGAGGTCTAGAAGAGTACTTTTCTAGTTACAAAGTATGAACTGTCTGCTTCAATACAAAATAAAGCAGAGATATCTGAGGAGATCAACACTAGTACTGTATTAATAATATCCTTGAGTATCTTGAAGGCTGCTTATTGTATAGGGTCCCAAGCCCATATAATATTACTTCTAGCCATGTCAAAAAGAGGGTGAACAATATTTAAAAACCTGGAGATAAACTTCTAGTAAAAGTTAGTAAAGCTAAGAAACACCTGTAAGTTTTTATGAGTAGTTGGTAAAGGCCAGATGCAAACTCTAGCAAACTACATTGGGTTTATCTTGATCTAATCTTCAGAAATCACCAGATATAAGTACTTATATTTTTCAGAATGAAGAGACAATTTGTGCTCAGCCAAGACTTTTAAAACTCTACAGACTACTTTATAATAGTCTTTCAATGTCCAGATGAAAATTAGAATATTGTTCAAGTACATGATCATGATACTTTCTACTATGAGATCCCAAAAGATGTCATTTATCATAGCTTGGAAGATAGCTGGACTATTGGACATATCAAAGAATATTATCAGGGATTCAAAAAGTCTGTAGTTTATATAGAAGGCTTTTTTCTACTTATTACTGGACTTGACAGAGACATTGTTGAATCCCCAGTATATATCTAGTTTAGTAAAGTACTAAGCACCTTGGAGCTTAGTAAAAAGTTTAGAGATCAGTAGAAGCACATATTTATTCTTGATCATGAGCACATTTATGTTTCTGTAATCTTGCACCAGGTGGAGGAAGTCATTCTTTTTCTTGATAAAAAAAACTTGCACAGCTATGGGAGACTTAGAAGGTCATATATATCCAATATAGAGGTTCTCTATGAAGAATGAATCCAATTCAGACTACTTTGTAGAGAATAGAGAGTATGATTTAGAAGACTTGGGTTTAGTGCTAAGAATCAGTTTAATAGTGTGGTTCTATTTCTGTGATCTGGAAGAGTGTCAAAATATTCCTTTGCAAAGACTAACTTGAAATATTGCATATATAGAGAAAGAAGAGGAATATTACTTATTATCTGGTTTTTGTGGAAAACTTCAGAGAGACATTAATTAGTGGCTACTATATAGAGATTAAGAGCAGAATGTTCAGAGAGCAGCTGAGTCATGTAAAAGTGATCTCCCAGTTTTTTCTTATACTGAGTGAAAATTTATGAAGTTTTACCTATATCTTCAGAGTCTTCTACTAGGTTAGGGAAAGAATTAGACTAATATATTTCTAGAGTATGTATCTAATGCTTCTCAGCTCTTCTAATGTCCTGGAAATCTGAGTAGTATATGGAACATCTTATTAGAACAATCTTTTCTTTTTACTAGTTAATTTTAGAGTTATGTTTTATTATAAAATGAAATACTCACTTATTTGTGATATCTGAATCTTGGGTGCACTCTTAGAGGTTTAGGAGTAATTCAGAAGTTCAATAATGATGGCAATGATAATAAATATTAATACAGATGTCAAAAATAATAAGATGAATGATAAAAATATATTGTTAAGTCTGAAGTCCAATTCTTAGACATAGAAGTATATCTATTTGTTATAGCAGATATCAGGCTAATTTTATATAATTAGAGACATTTTGATTAGCAATTTCCAATGCAAGTGTGAATCTGTTCAGTTGTTTCTAAGATATATGAAATGTACAACAGTGACAACAGATTACTGAGATATCAGACTATTAGTAACTACAAGTTTAATTGGCTATTAGTATAAATAGACCTTATACAGGGCTTTCCAGTATAACTTGGTTTGTGAGAACCAGTCCACTAGTTGTGAAGATACAAGTTGAATGAAGTTTGCAACATACTCCTTCAACTATGTAGAGTCAAGGATAAGATTCTCATTTAGACTGAAGACTATAAACAAAGACTACTCAGAGTATAACTAATAGTATAACATAATATCTACTTTTTCAGATATTTGGCTTATCAAAATTGAAAACAGTAGACTTTGTTTTTATTTTTATTTTTAATTTTATTTTGAACTTAGGGTTGGAGTTATAGGATAACATCATATATAAATATTACATCAATTACAGTTATAGTCACATAGTCACATATTATACAAAAAACATAAAAGATTCTAAAACAATAGTATTATATAGTATGTTTATTATATATTAACCTTATGGATAACATATGGCCTTTAGGGTAGGTTAGATTTTGTGTACAGATTACTAGCATATATAAGATAGATACTTTGTATTAGAAACTCTATTAAGTTCTCTTGTATAAACTTTATATAAGATTTTTTTATTAACTTAATACTTTGAGTTTTTGATTGTAACATAGTTATCTTTGTTAGATGTACTATATAATAAAATGTGACTTTTCAAAATTTTCATTTTGTTTATCTAAGCAGAGCCCCTTGGCATCAAACCTTATAAACTTTACTATAGATCTTACTATTCCACAATATTACCAAACTTTGTTGTAAGATTTGTGGACTTCCTCACTATCAGCTACCAAACCTTATATTTGCTGCTAGTTGCTTCTCCATTATCATTAAATGCTTTCTATATTTGTAGATTATTTTGCTAGATTGTAATGGAATATAAGGTATTAAACTTAATTTCTAGTGTTCAATAGCAACATACTAACATTAGCAACTCTTATCTTAAACTTGTTATAAACTGAGAATAATAGCTATCTTTATATCCTAAAAATAGATTATATTTGATTATAGTTACAAGTAATATTTTTATACTATTAAAGTATACTAGAATATACATAGAGATTAATTTAGCAATATTAGTAGTCTCTAAGAAAATAGGAAGATATAAATAAGTTCTATTTCTTTTTGCTTTTCTATTTTATTATCTCAATCTGAACTTAAAGTTATAGTTAGTATGACATCATATATAACTATTACAAACTGTCACATGTCATATAACACAGTCACAAGTCATGATTATATGATTATATATCACAGAAGGATATGGAAGGTTCTAGAATGATAATGTTATACTATATATTCTTTAAAGTAAGCTAGGTTTAGTATAGTATAAACTGTTAGCCAAGTGTATATAAGGTAGACACTCTGTAACTAGAACTCTATTGAGTTCTCTTGTATTACCCAATACAAGATTGTTCTTTTGCTCTAACTCTTGAGCCCAAGTTTATAACAGTTTTTTTTCCTACTTATGATATTTAGCAAAAGCTATTAGATTCATAGAAAGTGAACAATAGATATATCAGTTAGATTACTATCATTTTCAGTATTTTCCTCTATTTCAATTATAGTGAAATTATTTATTTATGGTCAGAGCATACAAATTGCTAGCTACTCTATACAAAATTCTGTTCATCTCTATTACTACTAATATTGTCCAAGTTTATAGGTTTTAACTATTAATAAGTCTTAATATTCTTTTATATATTTAGATTCTCCATCAACTTCTCCTACTGCTTAGCAGTTAACTGCCTTATATCTAGTGTCAGACTTAAGGATGGTAAGCTTGATTTCTTTAACTTCTTTTATTTTTATTTTCTTGTTTTTATATTTTTTCTTAGTTAAACTTAGCAAAAAGATAATAGTATGATATCATATATTTTCATCACAAACTATCACAAGTAAGTCACATATGTCATAGTCACAGTCACAACATCATGTAATATAAAGAAAAGTATAGAAGATTCTAGATAGATAATGTTATATAGTATGACTATGGTATGATAATTTTATATAACTCATAGTATTTAGAGTTATACACAGACAATGCTTTAGAGGTATATAAAATAGTTATATCTGTACTAGAAACTCTATTAAGTTTTCTTATATAACTTAATATAAGGTTCTTCTTTTACTTTATTACTTAAGCTTGACTTGTAATATAATATCTAGTCTTGCTGAACACTTATGAACAATGTGTTTGAATTCCCATATATTTGAATTCCCACAACAGTAGCATTCTTTAGTTAGTATAAAATAGTATTTTTAGGTAACATCTATATTTATAGAAATATTTAAAGAGAGTGCCAGTAGTAGATAGTATAAGGCTATTGAAGTGATAGAGGATTGTTAATGAGGGGCAGGAATGACTGAAATACTTTATAAAGTTCTAGAGTAGAAGGAGAGAATAGGATAGTTTACTAGGTGGACTGAAATACTTTATTAGTTTATTTAGCTTGGTTTATTCTCCATGCAGTGTTAAATCATGTATGAGGGATCTATATTTTCTGGCCTTCCTACTAAAAAGGTTATGATTTGGTTCTGGATTGCTATTTGAAGTCTGTAGCAAAACTTAACCACTATAGTACATGAATCTATGTAGTTGGCTTTCACAATTAAAGTTTGGAACTTGTCAAGATAGTTTTATACTGTATAGCTCTTCTGGTAATATTATGTTCTCTCAAGCTAATTGATAGCTTTCACAATGGCATTGATGAAAAAGAATTGTTTTTGAAAGTTTCAATCTTAGGCCACAATATTATAGAGAAGATGTTAGTAGTTGACTCTTTGTAGAATATAATTTTTGACTATATTGAAGTACTGCCACTTCTAAACAGAAGTGTCAAGATCATTGATGGTGGACTCTATTTTATTTTCTCTGTGCATTTTATTTTTATTTTTCTATTTTTAGAACAACTCAGGTTAGGGTTCATCAGTCACGCTGTCACATCAGTCACAAATTGATGGTGTAGTCACAAGAC
>Ga0157368_1000428_pt1 | contig 19723 bp, 17 predicted proteins | sample AttbisABBM3_FD_113146 | JGI IMG/M metagenome (GOLD analysis project Ga0157368, IMG submission 113146) | Fungus gardens microbial communities from leaf cutter ant in Botucatu, State of São Paulo, Brazil - Atta bisphaerica ABBM3 | ecosystem: Host-associated > Fungi > Mycelium > Unclassified ...
GCAAGCGAGCCTTCGTGGTCCTCTTACCTGAACTGACGGCTAATTAGAAAAGTCCTTAGAAACACCAAATTGCGGTTCTTTTAGGAGTTACACGATGGAAATGCTGAAATTCGGCAAGTTTGCCGCGCTGGCTCTGGCCATGGCTGTTGCCGTGGGCTGTTCCTCCAAGGGCGGCGACGCCTCTGGCGAAGGTGCTGGCGCTGGCGCCGGTGCCGTTGATCCGAACGCTGGCTACGGTGCCAACGCCGGTGCCGTCGACGGCAGCATGGGCGACGAAGCTGCCCTGCGTAACGTCAACACCTTCTACTTCGCTTTCGACAGCTCCGATCTGCGTCCGGACGCCATGCGTGCCCTGGACGTCCACGCCAAGGACCTGAAGGCCAGCGGCCAGCGCGTTGTCCTGAACGGCTACACCGACGAGCGCGGCACCGCCGAATACAACATGGCTCTGGGTGAGCGTCGTGCTCAGGCCGTTCAGCGTTACCTGGTGCTGCAGGGCGTCTCTCCGGCTCAGCTGGAAGTCGTTTCCTACGGCAAGACCAACCCGGTCTGCGTACAGCATGATGAATCCTGCTGGGCCCAAAACCGTCGCGTCGTGCTGGTGAAGTAATAAACGATGTCCAAGCGCTTGCAGTTCTTGATCGCCCTGACCCTCGGTGTACCGGTTGTCGCCGGGGCGCAGGTTCCTGTCCAGGATAGTAGCTATGATGCTGCCCAGTCTGCTGGGCAGGGTTATGGTGGTGCAGGCGCGACCGGTGCCGGAAACGGGGCTCCCGTTTCCGGTATGGGTCAACTGTTCACTCAGTTGCAACAGATGCAGGACGACATCTCTCGTCTGCGTGGCCAGCTCGAGGTTCAGGAAAACGAAATCCGCCAGCTCAAGCAGGAAGGATTGGATCGTTACCAGGATCTGGATGGTCGCATTTCCCAGCTTTCTTCCGCTCCTGCCAACGCAGGTGGTGGAGCCGCTGCAGGTGCTGGAGCTGCTGCAGGTGCCGCCCAGGGTGGTGCCATCGCGGCCAATAGCACACCGACGCCGCCCGCCGCAGCCAATGCGCCGGCCGCCGGTAGCGAGCCTGCTGATCCGGCGAAGGAAAAGCTGTATTACGAAGCCGCCTTCGACCTGATCAAGTCCAAGGACTTCGACAAGGCCAGCCAGGCGTTCAACGCCTTCCTGCGCAAGTATCCCAACAGCCAGTATGCGGGCAATGCTCAATATTGGCTGGGTGAGGTGAATTTGGCCAAGGGCGATCTGCAGGCAGCAGGTCAAGCCTTTGCCCGTGTCAGCCAGGCCTATCCCACCAGTAACAAGGTGCCGGATTCACTGTATAAATTGGCTGGGGTCGAGCAGAAGCTCGGCCGCAACGATAGGGCGAAGGCCATGTACCAACAGGTCATCAGCCAATATCCCGGGACATCCGCTGCGCAGCTGGCGCAGCGGGATCTGAAAAGCCTGCCCTAGCGCAGGCTTTTTTCTTTCATCTACCGCAACGGAGGCGGATGGCCTGTTTAGCCGTCACGCCCGTGGCTTCTATGCAAAAAGATACCTTACGTCTTACTGAGATCTTCTATTCGCTGCAGGGCGAGGCTCGCACCGCCGGCCTGCCCACCGTTTTCGTTCGTCTCACCGGCTGCCCCTTGCGCTGCCAGTATTGCGACACGGCCTATGCCTTCACCGGTGGCGAGATCCATCACCTCGATGCCATCCTGGAGCAGGTCGCTAGCTATCGCCCGCGACACATCTGCGTGACCGGGGGTGAACCTCTGGCGCAGCCCAATTGCCTCCCGCTACTCGAGCGTCTGTGCGATGCCGGCTACGAGGTGTCGCTGGAAACCAGCGGTGCGCTGGATGTCAGCGGTGTGGATATCCGGGTCAGCAAGGTGGTCGACCTCAAGACCCCGGGGTCGGGGGAGGTGGGGCGTAACCTGTACGCCAACCTGGCGCACCTCACGCCCAACGATCAGGTCAAGTTCGTCATCTGCTCGCGTGAGGATTACGACTGGGCGGTTTCCAAGCTGATCGAGTATCGCCTGGAGCAGCGTGCAGGCGAGGTGCTGTTTTCGCCCAGCCATGGCCAGGTCGTGCCGCGTGAGCTCGCCGAATGGATCGTGGCGGACAACCTGCCGGTGCGTTTCCAGTTGCAGCTACACAAGATTCTTTGGAACGACGAGCCGGGACATTGAGTATGAGTCAGCCTAAAGCGGTCATCCTTCTTTCCGGTGGCCTCGATTCCGCCACCGTCGTCGCCATGGCCAAGGCCCAGGGCTTCGCCTGCTATACGATGAGCTTCGACTACGGCCAGCGTCATCGGGCCGAGTTGCAGGCCGCCGTTCGGGTGGCCCGTCAACTCGGCGTCATCGAGCACAAGGTCATAGGGCTCGATCTCAACGGTATCGGTGGCTCGGCTCTCACAGATCCGAACATCGCCGTACCGGAAACGCCGGGCGAGGGCATTCCAGTCACCTATGTGCCGGCGCGCAATACCGTATTCCTGTCCCTCGCCTTGGGCTGGGCCGAGGTGCTGGGTGCCCGTCATCTGTTCATCGGCGTGAACGCGGTGGACTATTCTGGCTATCCGGATTGCCGACCGGAGTTCGTCGAAGCCTTCGAGCGCCTGGCGAATCTGGCCACCAAGGCCGGGGTGGAAGGGGATACCTTCAAGATCGAGGCGCCTTTGCAGTTCATGTCCAAGGCCCAGATCGTCGAGACGGGTACGCAGCTGGGCGTCGACTACGGCCTGACGGTTTCTTGCTACCAGGCCAATGATGAAGGGGCGGCCTGCGGTCGTTGCGACAGCTGCCGTCTCCGCGCCGAAGGCTTCAAGGCGGCCGGAATCTCTGACCCTACCCGCTATCAGTAAATTTTTTATCTAGGGTGTTGATTCTCCTGAGAAAATCGCTAGAATGGCGCCCACTAACGGGTCGTTAGCTCAGTGGTAGAGCAGTTGGCTTTTAACCAATTGGTCGTAGGTTCGAATCCCACACGACCCACCATCTTCACCCAGGACCCTCCGAAAGGAGGGTTTTGGCGTTTCTCGCAGCTAACACAAGCAGCCGTCTGTGGCGGAATCTAGCCCTGCGTCTTCATGATGTCAAACTGTATCTAGATCGGCCCAGCACCTTGTCCCGCCTGGCCTGGGCACCCCTTCCAATCTACTCTCTTCGCCTGCCTAGTCACGCCTTGTTGGGGAAGCGTACGCTCGAGCGCCGCTGCTGATCCATTCTGCAAGCTGATCGAATGCTGCTGGACCTGATGGTCCTAGCAAGCCCTCCGGCTCGCTCGAGAGCGACGGCGGCGTCTGCTCAAGTGAGCCCTGTGGATGTTTCTCGTGCCCGCCAGTGGAGTAATCGACGCGAGCAGTAAGACTTCTCGGCACTTTACCGGCGCGCTCTTCCAACACATACCGCATCAAGTGTGGATCGGTCTCGATGTACTCCATAGTAGTAACAATGCTTGAGTGGTTCAGGAGGGCTTTGGTTAAGTGAATGTTACGATCAGGCTGCCGCATTAGGTCTGTCGCTAAGGTATGTCTGAAGCGGTGCGGTGTCATCCTGGTTCCCGCAAGTCTGGTCAGCTTTTTGTACATGGACTCAATCTGATTGATATCCATGGTCTCTCGCCTATAGTGCGACGAGAATCTGTTTACGTTGAATAGCTGATCGGTGGCGTTGAAGTGTAAGGAGTCCGCCCATGCCGTGAGGCTATCCAGGTATTTATAGAGAGGGCCTGGTATGGGTAAAATAAATTCCTTGTGCGTTTTATCAGTTTCGCTTCGAATACTGATTGTTTTACGCCTGAGGCAGATATCCTTCCGCTGTATCAGCAGCAGGGAATTCAGTCGAATACCTGTGTAGTGAAACGTTTCGTAGACCGATAGCCAGAACCATGCAGGCGTGATGGTGCTGCGCTTGCCTGTCACCCGCTCGATCTCTTGAAGCCTAAGCAGCTGATCACGGCCTTGCGTAATGGCTTCGTGAGGTACAGTTTTCTTCCGCTTCTTCGGCGGGACGACAGAAGTTTCGGTGAAAGGATTCTTCCGAAGGATTACTATCTCGTTCGCCATGGCGTAACGAAAAAGTGTCTTGAGATGGCTGGCATAGGTATTCCAGCTTCTTTTAGCTAAGCCGGAATCTATAAACTCCTTTCTCCATATCAAGATATCACGATGGTGCGTTTTTTCTATCTGATGCTCGTTGCCAAACCTTCGGTTGAATGCTCGAGCTGCAGCTAAATAAGTGATTTGAGAAGCGCCTCTGAGATCATGAGTTTCGTTATATTCCTTGGCGATATCGAGGATGTTCAATTTTAATCAGCCCCCGTTATCTGCAAACGCAAGCTGATGTTGTCGAAGGGTGGCTGGTTGAATAGCAGGGTCGGGTCATTTAGCAGATAGCCTTTTAGGCTTCTCGTTTTGCGGGGACCTACGACTTCGCAGGTCCAGATGTTCAAGTTGTCCGCTGTCTTACGGTGTTGTTTCAGTTTCTCGAAAGCGCGCTGCACCAGTTGCCAGGGGTCGAGCTCACGGGCCTTTGCTTCAATTTGCAGGTGGGGATGCTCTTGGGCGTAGCGTTTGAATAGACCGGGGCTGACCAAGAAAGCCGTTCCGTCGACGGTATGGATCATCGCCTTGGCGTCGTTGATGACGAGCTTGTGGCTGAGGACTCCCTGACGCGCCCATTTCACGAATGCCTGTCCTAGCTCGCTGTGTGGCGGGGACAGAGGTGTTTCAGGAGTGGCCGTTGGTGACTCCGTGGGCTGCTGGAGAGTGCCTAGGAGCGGCAAGGGTCGCTTGCTTAGGGAGGAATGGATGTAAGGCTGGTCAGGGGTAGATTGGTGCTGGGACGTGGTGCCGAAAAGATCCTCGGCTAGGGCAAGGGTGTCATCCATGGCGTCAAAACTGCTCTGCAGTGCTGGTTTCGCCAGTGTTTCTAAATTTGTCGTCACTTGTGAAGATGTGACTTGAGTCTCGTTTTGTGATATCGGGGCCACTATTTTGGCATCATCGATTTGCGTAGATACCTGAGTCGTATCAGCCTCCTCCCGCTCGTCGGACTGCTCAATGGTCACGGTTCCCGCGAAGGCTGGAGGTCGATCAGTTGGATCGGGCCAAACCAATGCTGGCGAGATTCTCAGGAACGTGAAGGCCTGGCTCCAGCCCATGCTGTTGTTGACGGTCGCTTTCCAAATCGCTTTGCCCTGAGCATTCACCTGGATCAGTGCTTGGTCCTGGATCAGGTTGAAGAACGTCGCATTGGAGCTTGGAACGCCTTCCGTGCCTTGGGCGAGCATGATGGCGCGCCAGGCATCGGAGGCAGGCTTGCTCACCAGCCACAAGGCATCCTGTGTCAGCCATCCATCCGAAGGGCCATCGGGTTGGTTCAGCTTGAACCGCTCGGTGATCAGGAGACGCAGGCCATCCACCAGCTGCCGTTGGATCGTGTTCCGTGGCGCTTCCATTGCGCGCTGCGGGTTCGCCCCCAGCTCCTGGGCAACACTGGCCTGGTCGGCTTGGACGATGATCTCGCCCAGCACACCGGCATGTTCGTATTGACCGGCCAGGACGTAGATCAGGGACGACCAAAGTTGCTTGTAGTTGCTGAGCCAGTCCAGTACGTGTTGGGGTAGCACTTGCGCATACACCAGCGCCGACGCCGCCCCGTGCAGCTTGTACTCCCTCCCTTTGACGTAGCGGAAGCGGTAGGGCTGGGCAATAGATCCGTGCCAGGGGTGCCAGGTAGTGCCGTCCTCGAGCACGACCTCGATGTCGACTGCGATTTTGCCCAGGTCATGGAGAAGGGCGCCGTAGGCAATGGCGGCTGACCAGGGCTCGGCCTGGGCCGCTTGAGACTCGGGAGGAGCGCCAATCGGGAGGAGGTAGTTCTGCCGGATCTTGAGCGCGTAGGCGACGATCTCCAGTCCATGGTCCAGCAGGCCGCCCGGATAGGCGTGGTGGTGGTTCTCCGAGGCAGGGAGCTGCTGCACCAGATCGGCGTAGCGCTCGAGTGGATCCCGGTAGAGCGAGGCGAACTGCTCGCGAGACAGCGAGGTGCGCTGCCAGATGTTCTCCAGCAGCTTCTGTCGTCGGGGGGTAGCCAGTAGGGCTGTGCCAGGGGAGGGGCAAGTGAAGCCGTTGCGGGTGGGCGGCCCTGACGAGGGGGCGGGAGATTTAGCGCGGAACAGTTTGCGCAGCATGGCGGGCCTCTGATGAGTAGTTGGGCCTGCCTTTTCGATCAGTGGATGGCTGCGAACAATGCGAAACCGCAAACTCGTCGTAGTAGGTTGGGCTGGCACGAGGCCAGTTCCAAGGTGCCGCGGATAACCTCATTCGCTCAGATAACGGTTTGCCGTAGAGGCTCGGGGCCGTAGCGGACAGCATTGTGGGGCAGTATCAACCTACGCTCTGGAGCCGTATATCATGACCGACATAACGTCCACCCCGGGTACTCAGCCAATGCGGCTGATGGCGCTCACGAACAATGAATGGGAAATCGTCGACTTCTATAGACGAATGTCTGACGACGGTAAGAACGCAATGCGGCGTTTCGGGCATGCATTCGCTGCGGACAATGGAGGTTTCGATTACCAGCGGTCCACGATGGAAAGGGGCGAGCTCGACCTAGGGCAAGAGGATCTCGAATCGCTGAAGGAATTGAGGCTGCTACCTGAGGGCGAGAGAAAGGCAGCGATCCAGGCGCTAAAGGATCTCTTGGCCAAAGCTGAGTTAGGGATCGCTGAGCCTGCAAGGGGTTAACTAGCTGCGGGTCCTGCTGGCCTCCCTTTCGTGGCGTGTCATCCCGAAGCGAACGCGGAGGCCCTTTCTGGTAGGGCTTTTACCCTTAAAGCCCCCTTCAATTCCCTCCTTTGCTCGAGCCATTTGGCCCTTTGGGCTACTGGGGACTGGCCAGGTGTTCCTTGGGCTCCATTACCTCGTGCAGCAAGCGAACAATCTCGATGGCGTCATCAGCACCGATTCGGTAGAACACGACATGACGAGGCTGGCCGACGCGCTGGTCTGACGGGGTCTCCTTTTGAGCGTGGGCCAGGTGAAGGCTGCGCAGGCCCTCGTGCAACTCATCGCGGGCACGACTCACTGGCCCATAGGGCTCGGCTGCTATCAGGTTGAAGCTGCTGACCAGCAGGCTCTGGTAGCGCTTGCGGGCGGCTGGGCCGAATTGCTGAGCGGAGTACACCAGGATGTCGGCCAGGTCCTGTCGGGCCTCGGCGGAGATACGGTATTTCATTGGTTCAGTGGCCTATGCGGCTGTCTTCGAGCGACAAGCCTTCCAGGTACTGCTCCAGGTCCTCCCCGTTCACCTCGTCAAAATTTCCCTGCTCCAGCTGCTGGAGGGCCGAGCCTGTGGCGTTGCGCAGCGCCTCGATCTTGGCCGAGACCATCGCCTCCTGCTGGATCAACAGGCGGAGTCCATTCCGTAACACCTCACTAGCGTTCTGGTAGCGGCCGCTCTCTACCAGGCGATCTATCTCGTGGGAGAGCGGGTCGGGGATGACGATGTTCCGGGTGGGCATGGCTGCTCCAGGGGAGGCAATGAGTGTCGATGGCAGCTTATGCCATACCTCTTGTGTTGTCACCGATTGCGGCGTATAAGTGATGTAATAGTGCAATCCCTCTATAGCATTATTGGGTGACCCAAATGACTTATGTCGCTGCACGAATAGGCGCGTTTGCTGGAAGTCTCGTGGCTCGCCTAGCTCAAGTTGAGTTCGCAGTCTGGCGAAGGATACGTAGCCTCGGCCTTCCATCCCGTGTCTGCCTCATTGGTATGTGGGGTGTAAGAGTCGTTGCGGGTTTAGCACTTGCTTACGTTTCGATCTTTGCACTCTTGTTTGCCATTGGTTTAGTAGGTCTCGTACTACTGGCTTCCAACTTGTCCAAGGCGTCGTTTAAACCATCTGACTGCGTGCAGTCTTTCGAATACGACCATTTCTCCAATGGTCATCGTTACAAGAATGGAGTGCGCATAGACTGAGGGCTCAGCCCTCAGTCTATTTGCTTTACCTCTGGGCGATCTTTTGAGCTACATCTGCACCTTTACGAGACGCGCTGGCAGCGTCTTTCGTGCCATTGTTCAAACCGTCCAGCATTGATCCGACCTTTGATCCTGTCCAGCTTAGGGCGGTGATCCAAAAGGCAGGCAGGATCAAGAACATAGCGCCCATGACGTAGTTCAGCAGCATATCGCCCTGCATGTTACTCAGGCCGATGATCGGGTCGAAGTTCGCGTGAGGTGCGGTGTTGTTGACCTTGTAGATCCCTGTGCCATACAGCGCATCCATGATGGTGCTATCCACCCACCTCGCCAGTTGCAGCCAGAAGTCCACGAAGATCAACGCGAACTGTGCGAAGGTGAGCGTCATGGCCACCTTGAGGTCGTAGGTGCCCAGCACCAAGACGATGGGGATGCAGATAATGAAGGCCATCTTGAGGAAGGCCATCACCATCGGCGCGGCTTGCCTGACACTGTCCATGGCAGGGAAGTAAGCCAGCGAGCCCACGGCCTGTCCAAGACCAGCCGTGACCCGCGCGGCATCGTTGTACAGCGAGCTGCCAATCTGACCGCCGTAGTCTCCGTACACCTGGCCCTGTGTCAGGGTCTGCTTCTTCGGCGACACCAGATCGCGAATCACTGAGTCATCCACCTCATCCTGGGACATGAAGCTCGCCCACTTGGCCAGCTTGCTCAGGGTGTCCGGTTCGACCTGTGCCAGCAGTCGTGCCCTGAGGCCCTTGGTGCCATCCGACCACCACTGGGAGCAGGTGGGGTAGCCACCGCCACCGGAGGTCTGTGCCAGACCAGCGTCCCGGGTCGCATCGTATGGCCATGCCGTACGCGGCGTATGCGAGCGAAATCCTGAGCTACCATCGCTGTAGTAGCCGCTGGTATTGAGGAAATACTTCGAGCCGATCCAACTGACGTCCAGGTACTGCTTGTCGGTTAGGGTGGGCTGGGTCATGAATAGCTTGGCCCGTGCGCGGGCGTAGCAGTCGTTGGTAAAGTCGGCGACCTCCTGGGCGAGGAGGGGGTTGTTGATCCGCTCCGCATTCACCTCCATGCGCAGCTGCTGCAGATCCTGGCCACAGGGAATGCTGGCCACCGCTGCTGCGGTCGCGCCCTTGGACAGGGCGTGCACCACCATCCACCAGACCGGCACCTGGGCGCTCTTGCCGTTGAGTGTGCTGAATGACGTCGCCCAGCCGGTACCCTCCGGTTTGGGCACGTCGACCTGGCATTGTTCTGAACGAGTCCGGTCGTACTGGATGGTGGAGAAGCTGATGGTGGCCGCAGTGGACGGCATCAGCCCGAGCATGATGACGAAGATGGCCACGTAGAACCGATTCTCGATACGGGCCAAGCTAAGTACGCCCTTGTTCCCCTCGTCCTGGCCTTCGCCACGGGCCCGTAGCCATTCCTGGATGACGATGGCGGCGAAGGGCGCGGCGAACAGGCCGGTCCCGCCGATCATCTCCCAGATGCCGCTATTGATGATCCAGCCGACCAGGGTGAGGTAATACTCGAGGTAGTCGTTGGTGTAGAGCTGCATGGTGATCTCCTACAGCACGCCTGCGTTACGCAGTTCGAAGAGGCCAACGGCCAGGATGGCCAGCACCTCGCAGCGATAGATTCGTCCGCGCTGTTCGGCCACCTTCAACGCCCGCCGCCTGGTTGGCTGCCACAGCACGATCAGGCCGGTGTAGAGGCACAGACGCCACACCAGGAAGTGGACATGGTGCTCGGCCTGCCAGGCGCGGTAGCTCTGCAGGTCACCGAAGCCCCAGGCGGCGACCAGCACGAAGCCCAAGGCGAGGGTGACTGCCAGGAGGAGGGGCCACAGCAGTGCCCAGGAGAGCCGGATGCCCCGGCCGCTGGCGCTGATCGCCGCACGGGCGCGTTGAGTCCAGGAGGAGGTCGTCATGATCATTCGCCTTTTTTGGCTGGATTCTCGGTGCGGTCGAGCCGGTTCGGTAGCGGATCGCCCTGGAAGATGCCTTTGGAGGCGTCCTTGCGGATCGCGGCGCGCTGCAGGATTGTGGTGGGCGCGTTGCCGGCCAGCTCGCGCCGCAGGTCCAGTTCGGTCTTGAGGTTCTGGATCTCGGTCTGCAACTGCTCGGTGTTCTGGCCGACTGCTTTCTGTGCCACCTCGTTAGCGGCGATGTTGGGCTCCTGGCTCCCGGCGACGAGCAGGCGCAGCAGGGCGAGCGCCTTCTCGATGACGTCAGCCAGCGAGACTTCGGAGACCAGCCGCTTGGCCAGCACGTCCTGGTCTTGCTCGGTACGCAGCGATTCGATGATGCCGCGGGTGATCGGGATGGAGTTGCTGCCGGCTCCGGCAAGGTTTTCTGCCGTCATGGGCTGGGTGCCAGCGATCAGCGCATTCACTGCCTTGAGCTTGGTGTCGTAGGTCTCCTGGATCAGCGGGGTCAGGCCGGCGCCGGCTTGGGTCACGGTCTTCTGGCAGTTGTCGCAGGTCTGCTGCTGTTGCTCGCCCAGTACTCGGGTGGCGAAGGTCGCCGCTTCCTGCGGTGACGACCAGGTGCTGCAGACCAGGCCGCCAGCGCAGCTGCTGGCAGGGATCGCCGCGGTGCTGGTCGCGGCGCGACCGCTGAGCAGGTTGTAGCCGGCCTTGGTCACGTCGCTGACGACCTTGATCGGCTGCTGGCCGCTACCCCCAGCCTTGGCACCGCCGACCCAGGTGACGCCGTCGTTGCCGCCTTTTTGCTCGACTTGGTGGATGGCGGCGACTGCATCGGTGGTGTTGGCTGCTGCTGACTTCATGGCCTCGCCTTCGGCCAGCTTGTTCCAACCGACCTGGCCGCCGGCGACATCGAGCATCTTGTCGGCGATCGCGCGGCAGGTGCCCTTGGAGCGGTCGAAGTCCAACCGCGCCTGGCCGATGCCGTTGGTGATCAGGTTGTAGAGGCCCGGGTTGGCGCGCTGCAGGATCAGGCCGGGTAGAGAGCCCACGGCGGCGGTAGCGTTCTGGATCATCGAGCCCATGATGGTCTGGAAACCCTGGGTAGCGCCGTTGAGCTGATTCTGCAGGGTGTTGGTAAGACTCATGTTTCCGCAGATGAGGTTGGTGTTCCAGCCTCCGCCGATCTGGATGCTATCCATGTTGCCCACGCTGCCCATCGACACCGCATTGCCGCCGCCGATGCTGTAGAGCACGTCATCACCGATGACGCTGCCCTGGGACTGGACCCGATAGGGCTCGGCGGCCTGCGCTGCGCTGCCGAGGATGAGGCTGGCCAAGCAGAGGCTGGCCAGCGGGGTGAGACGGAGGGTGTTCATGATCGACAGCTCCCTGATCACTGAAAGTCGACGCTGCCGAGAAAGACCTGGCCTTCCCGTTTGCAGCAGCTGTAAGGGCGCCAGAGCGCCCAGGCATAGGCGCCCACGGCGTCCTGGACGTGTGGCCCCGGGTTGGGGAAGGCTGCACAGCTCTGGCTCAGCGTGGGGGTGAGTTCCTGCCACTTGCCGGTGCTGGGGTCGCCCTCGAGCAGCTCGCCGGCGGGCCAGTAGCCGTCCTCGGCCTGGGCCAGCAGCGACTGGTAGACGTGGATTTGGCCGGAGCGGGTGACCACGTCACCGGCGCGCTGGGCCATCACCGCGGCGGCCTTGTAGTCGTCGGGCTGATGCAGGAAACCGCTGCGCGGGTAGACGTTCCCCCAGAGGTCGCCGGACAGGGTGCTGCTCACCTCACGTTTGCCGGGGATGAGGGCCTCGGGGTAGACCATCTCGGGGATGCCGTACCGCCAGCCCAGGTAGTCGTAGGTGCTGAGGAAATAAGGCATGTAGGCCGTGCCGGCGCCCTTGCAGGTGTAGCCCGAGCCGCTGGCGAACTGGCTGAAGGCGTAGCCGCCCGGATGGCCGATGACGTCGACGTTCTTGAAGCGAGCGCTGATCGTGGCGTTGGCCTGGGTCGGGCTGTCACCTGGGTCGTTACCGCCGGCGGCGACGCTGCTGACGGGGCTGAAAGAAGCCGTCTCCGTCCAGGGGTTCTCGCCGGTAGTGGCGTAGCTCGACACCACGGCGTCAGGCACGTAGTGCCGCACCTTGACCGAGGTCCTGACCTTGCAGCCGAACGGGGTGCAGAACAGCCAGTAGCAGATGCCGACCACCTTGTAGTCGAGGCACTCGGGCGAGAGTGAGGACGATACGATGGTCGCGGTGGTGATCGCGGCCGTGGCCTGCATGCTGGTGGCCAGTGGGAAGGCCATGAGCAGGCGGCGGAGCGGGCGAAGGTGCTTCATCGTCCACTGCTCCGGTAGCGCTGGATGCTGGCCACCGCCGCCGCTACGTCGGGCTGGCCGTAGACCACATAGCGATGATCCACCACCACAGCCGGCACCTTGGTAACACCCAGGCTCCAGGCATCGGCGACATCCTGGTGGGCCCTGGCCAGCTCCCGACCCAACTGTTGGGCCGAAGCTGAGCCAAGGCGCTGCTGCATCATGGCGGCGGCTTGTCGTGGATCCGTTGGAAGGCCAGCGGAGAGCTGCTGCTCCAGGCGCTCCGGCGCATCCAGTAGTAGCACCCGTGCGCCGGTTAGGTTGGTCAGTGGGTGAGCGTGGTCGGAGATGGCCAGGACGTTGGCGTGGGCCAGCGGGACACTGCCGGCGATGAGGGCCGCCAGCAGGCAGACTCTGCGAAGGGGCTGGACATCAGGGGCGGAAACGGGCTTAGGAGACATAATCCTGTACCAGGCGGAAAGGGGCTGGTACAGGAAACGCGATCAGATGGGTTGGGTCAGCGGGAAACCGTATTCTGGTCTTGGGAGGTTAGGCTACGAGGCTTGAGCACGATGTAGGGTGTGGAATTTTCCGTGAACGCCACGCCTGGCCTCTCGGTACGCTGTGACGGAGGCCCGCCGCCGACTCTCTTGGGGTCGTCCTTGATCTCCGTCCAATCCTGATAGAGAGTCCCGCATGACTACCCGCCGCGCTGCATCCCTTCGCCCTGGGCAATTCCGCCACCTGACCCGCATTGCGACAGTCACCGGGCGTATGCCCGAGCGTGATGTGATGCTTCTGTACCGGACCCACACCACAGGTATCCGCGTTACCGGGCTGGCTTTTCTAGAGGTGGGCGACGTGCTTTTCCCGGTGGTGCAATCCAGCCCGAGTTTTATCTGCGAGCCGAGATCACCAAGGGTTGTCGCCCGAGGAACGTACCCATGACGAACGAATCGAACAGCAAGCAGCCCGCTCAAAACCTTTGGCGCTACTGTGGTCAAGCGAAGACCACGGACATTGACGCGGTGATGTCCGATTTCCTTAGGTCCCAGTTACCAAACTCGGAAAACCTATATGGAAAACGCATTTAGACCGCCGCCTCCTAAGCGCGTACAGATAGCGGTCGACATCCACGTCTAGGAAACCATACGACCTCTAGACAGAACGCGCCGAAGCGCGGCCAAACCGAACATCCTCGATCAGCACCTGATCCTCATAGATGACCACCCGCTCATAGGGCGTTAGCGACGCAGCGAGGGGAATATCCATCTTCTCCCATTGGGCCGGGTCGGCCTGCTTCACCTTCTCGTCTACGAACGTCCAGGTTCCACCCAACTCTCCATCCCGGCGCATATAAACAGAATATTCGCCTGCACCCTCCATCGGGGGGAACATGACAGGCCGATCGTTCGGCTTACTACGAGCGAAGGAACTGGCTGAAAACCACAACGCGTAGCCTGATCGCCTCTCTGCCCTGTTTCCCATGACAATGGCCTCGATAACCTCCGACGACGGGTGCACGTGTGTGTGACCGTTGGCAGAAAATAGATAGTTCGACGCCTTCCAGGCCGCGTAGAGGGTTTGATCACTATTCGCCTTCGACCCGTGGTGCGGGATCTGGAGGAAGTGAAGTGTTGGGAGAGAAAGGGGGGTCCATCCCGTCACATCTAGCTTGTCTCCAGTATTGTATCCGTCGCCTGTAAAGAGCACCTTGAAGCCGGAACCTGACACGTTGCTCTTGAAGAGAGTGATAATCGAGGCGCGATTGACCGCCACCGAGTCTAATGGAAAATCTTGATTTGCGGCCCAATTGACTGACGTTGGTCCGCCATACAGGATATCGAGGGTCGGCAAGTTTATATTTGCAACCTTAGAACCATCGCTGGGCGGCGGCGACGCCGTGTGCGGCGAAACCAAGATTCCAGCGGCGGCGGCGGCGAGCTCGGCGGATTGAGTGACACTGAAGACGATGTGTCGTGGCGCCGAAGCCAGCTCCACCTGAGGCACCGCCGGCGCAGGATTGAACACCACGTGTTGGACCTGCCCAGGGCGATCGGCGAAAAAGGCCAGCAGTCCCGCGATATGATCACTGTCGTAGTGGGTGCAGATCATGACGTTAAGCGGTTTGCCCATCGGCAGAAGGTTCATCGCCTTGAACTTGCGATAGGTCCTTTTGAAGCCGCCATCGATCATGGCGTTGCCGACGAACTTGTTACCCGTCCCACTTTCGATCTTGGTGTTTTGTAGAAAGAAGCAGTTACCATTGGAGGCGTCCATCATGGTCAGGGCGGCCTCTTCGGTCGCTGACGCACAGGTAACGCTGATCTTTGTCGCCTTTTCGTCCCCAGGATCACCATTGGTTACTGCATTGGCTTTCAGTTCAATGGTCGCCTTCTGTCCCGCCGCCGCGTTCTTCATGGTCACGGATCGGGTGACACGGGTGGGCGCAGGATTCGTGCCGCCGCCGTCTGGAGCGCCGCCAGCGGTGAAGATCACGGGATCGGCGGGATCAAATGACATCTCCGCCGATCCTAGGTTCTCAGGCGTCAACGTCACGGTCAGATCACTCTTAACCTCGGAGCTAAGGGTGATCTCAAACTGGCCCGTGTACTCACCCTTGTCGTTGGCCTTGAGTTCGATTTCTTCCGGCGCCACAGGGCGCGTCACTTGGACGTCGAAGCTGACCTCGGCGGCCGCTGCTCTTATCTGGGTGTCAAAGACCAGGGCGTTAGAGCCTGTCGGCGCGGAGGTGTCGGGCCGAACCGAGACATTGACGGTGAAGGTCTGCTTCTGTCCAAACGCGGCGAGGACGACGCTGGTCGGTTGACAGGAAAACAGCGTCTGGCGCGGCGTGACCTTAATTGGCTCGTCGGTTGCACCCTCGAGCCAAACCGTGACCGTTGTGGCTAGGCCATTAACGGTCAGCACCGGCAGTCCCGTCACCGATGTCGAAATCTTGTTGACCATCGCGCCGAGCGCCGGGTCAGGACTGAGTGGGCGCAGCTTCTCGATCTGTTTGACCAGATCAGCAACAGCCAGCGCCAATTGAGCGGCGATGCCCAGCAACCCCACCCATGGCGCGAATAGAGCCAACAATCGCAGGATGCCGAAGAAGGAAAAGTCAAACGCGCCGATCAAGGCCCGCAGTGAGCCCGCATCATAGAGCGTCCTGAACAACGAGAATGTCGCCCCTGGCAACTGATTAGGGTTGAATCTCGTCAGGCTCCGCACAACGACACGCACGGCGGGGTTCTGCCACATGTCCTCGCCAGCCTTGATATACTTCTGCTGGTTGGGCGAACCTGCGCCAAACAGCGTGAGGATGATCTGGACGATATCCAACGCAATACTAATCCAGATCATCGTCGGGTCGCTCGTGGGCGCGCTGAGTACAACGACGCCGGGAGAGCCCTCGCTCGCGCCGTAGGCGACGAAATACCGGCGCTCCCCCACTTCGACGACCGCACGGCCGTTGAGATTGTCAGCCGGCGTGGCCAGGGCGGCGCGATGTTCGTCGGGTACAAACGGGACGGCGAGCGTGGGCGAATCAAGGCCTCGCCAACGCGCGGGCCGTCCGCGCGCGAAATCGCGACGGCTCAGCTTCTCTGTGGCGTCAGCAGTAATGTAAGCGCTGATCTCGCCAATGGTCGCGCCGTTTTGCGGTGTCGCTGGCTGATCTCCGATCAGATCCGTTACGGACAGACCTTCGAACATCCAATCGTAGAGAACGATCAAACTCTGGTCGGGCGCTTGGAAATAGAGGTTCTGTGGATCGACTACGCCAGCGAAAATCGTCAGGCGTTGCACATACCCCGCGAAGCCCGCGGTCGCGGTTTGATAAGGGGCCCCCGGATTGGTCGGTTCCAGTCCTTCGCCGAAGCGCGCGCCCACCGCCAGCGGCGTATATTTGCTCGCCAGCGGTGCCCAGTTTGGCTCGTCCTGGCGCCCGACGACCTGACCATTGACGAAGAGCGAGACCTTGAAATCGTTTGCCGTGTCGAAGGTGACCCCCACCTGGGTCCAGCGATCAATTGGCAGCGGGAAAATAGCCGAGACGGTCAAGGCTCGCCCGCCAAAGGCCACCTCGCAAGTTAGGGTGCCGTCGACAAGATGCAGGCTGAAGCCCTGTCCAGCTAAGTAGCGCGACACGATGACATTGGATCCAACCGTGGCGACCGGGTTGATCCAGGCCTCGAACGTCAGCGAGGACGACAAGTCGGTTTGAGGCGGAAAACCGCAATCGATATAGCCGTTCCAGGCCAAAATCGCGGCGTTTGTATACTGGGCGTAATTGACTCCGGCGGGCAGGGTTGGCTGAGCCTGCGGTCCCGGCGCGCGTGCTGTGACCGTGCAGGGTCGGGTTGAGAAATCGTAGTAGACCAGCAGATCCTGATCATCGCTGCTAGCGACTTGGTTCATTCGGCGCGCGATGTCCTCAGGCCCCATCGCCACGGCATAGAATTCGGCCGAATAGAACGGCTTCGGATAGGCTCGGCCGAAGGTTAGCGCGGCGGTGGCCGGAGCGTTGGACGGGGTTTTAAAGTCGCCTCTACCGTCTTCGCGGCCATCGAAATAGAGCCGACACGTTTCGGAGTCGACGGTCATGGTCACATAGACCCAATCATCGATCGGAATATTGCTCACCCCCGTGACGGTGAGCACCACCGTTGGCTCCGCCGCCCCGTCCTCCGAGCCGTAGAACGTGGCCATGGGACGACCGTCTTCTAAAAGACCAAGGCTGAGCACGCCCTCGCGCTCTAGCAAATAGGCGACAGGTTGTGGCGCAGCGCCCACCCCACTATCACCGTCCTCGTCGCTAAAGTCGCCAAAGTAGATGTCGAGCGAGCCGGTGTTTACCCAGGTCGAGAACGTGAAGCCTTTTTCCGAGCAATAGAGGGACGAATCCGGCAGCGAAATCCCCGTGGCCTGACCGTCTGCGAGATTAACGCTGAGATAGTCGACACCGGTGACGGCAGGACCCTCAGGCCGAAACAAATCGCAGGCCAAATAAGCCGCCATCTCATCGGTCATGGCGCACTGGGTGAAGACGTAGCGCGCCACCTGCAGAGGGTCGAACAAGGTCTGCATCGTCGCGCTCTTGAAGACCCGAGCATCAATGCCTCGGTAAACGCTGTACTTATGGGTTTGGACACGCGCGCCGTCCACCCAGAGTACTAAGGTCTGCGTCGGCAAATCGAACGACAGAGCCAAGTGCACCCATCGGTCAAGCGGCAAGGCGACCGCCGTGGAAACGCCGAGGGAGGGGCCGCGTGGGCCGTAGTCAGTAACTATCTCTACGGCGTTGTAGACGAGAACAAATCCGTAAGCCTCGTAGATGCCCTGGAATATCCCGTTCGCCGTCAGCTGGTTGACGAAGAAGGATACGCTGACGCCCTGGGGATTCGCCGACATATTGAGGGGCGCCGAAAACGTCAGGTTGGCGAAATCACCTGTCGTCGCCGCCAGTTCAGCGACTTGCTCACCGTTCCAGCCTGGCGCGTATTGCACGCCGTTTCCAATGGCCGTAGGTGGACTGGCTGCACGTTGGGGGGAGGGATCAAGCGTGTCGCCGTTGAGAGGGAAATATCCCACGAGATTTTGAAGCAGCACATCTTGAATCGACGTCATCTGTTTCCTCCCCCCCCCCGTTTTGGACACGATAGCACGGCGATATCATGGCGAGAGCAGTTAATCAAAGGCTCAAGCGGGTGATCTCAAAAGGCTCACAATCCTTGGTTCAGTCGGCCATAAAGCGTGTCAGCGGCTCAAAAGGTCTGTTCACCAACGGGATCGGAAATAGCTCGATATCGCCCAAGCCCAGCCACTCGCTGGTCGAGCCTGTGGCGTATCCCTATTGATTAGCCAGGCTGGCGTGGGTGATCGCCATATTGAGGACAGCCACTCTCAGATCGCGTAGGGTAGTTTGGATCGCTGCTCCGACTCCCTCTATCGCGGCGCTGGATCTCGACGTCGATCATTCTCGTTACGTAATTCAGTCGGCTGCTGAACCGTCTCAACGCACGATCCGAGAGGCTGGCCAGCCACGCCGGAATGTCATCGACGGGATTGCGCATTCGCTCGTCCCTGAGTCGCAAGCCAATCCATGGCCGACAGCATCCCCGCCTCATCCAGTAACGCTGGGAGCCGCACCGTCCGGCCCGTGCGGTTGTCCGTGAGTTCGAGCGTCGGGGTGGCATCGATCCCCTTCGTGACTCCTGCCTTGATCTGTTCGGCGACGTAGGTGCGAACTGTCTCATCGTGCTGAACGCAGGCCTGCAGATGCTGTAGTGACACCGCCGGCTGCAGACCGAGTTGATCGATCGGCACGGCCAGGCCGGCACCATTGCTGCGGCTATGCTGGTAGATAGCTTCAACGGCTTGCCAGAACGCCGGATTACCGCCGTACCAACCGGCACAGGTTGCCAGGCGCGCTTCGTACCGAGCCGCTTCGCCGTGCATGGCAAGCGGCAGGTGCTGCCACTGCCAATTCAGCTCGGGTATGCGCTCCACCAGTTGCTTGAGCTGGGGAAAGGCCGCCTTGCAGTAGGGACACTCCAGATCGGCGTATTCGACCAAGGTGAAGCGTGCCTCGGGAGGGCCGTAGACGAAGGTTGGCGGCTGGGAAACGGCGGTGACCGGAGGTTTGGCGGGACGCGCAAAGAACTTCTGTACGTCTGCACCGAATACGAGCCAGATGCTGTAGAGCGCACAGGCCAGTAGAAGTAAGCCCGTGGCCGTTTCCACCTCCGCTAGGCGATTCGCCTTCACGATGAGCCCTCTCGGCTATCCCTGGCGACCCGCGGAGGCGCCTTGCCCAACAAGTCGCGTTCCAGGACCTCTAGCAGCGCTTGCTGCGCCTCATCAGGTTGCGGGTGCTTGGCGAGCCACTCCTTCAGCGCGGCGTCGAGTTGGGCCTCGATCTCCCGGCGGTCCACGGCGCGTGCCTTCACCGTCTGCAGGTTGGTGATCAGCACCGGGGCGCAGATCTGCAACGCCATCAGCGTGTCCTGGTCCAGCCTTGGATGGCTGAGCAGCTGAGTCAGGCTGTCGATGATGTCTTGGGTGAAACGATCCATGGCCCTCATGCCTTGTACTCCGCGCGGAACTGATCCAGGTCGAAGCGGAAGGGCTCGATGCCGCGTTTGCGGTCCAGCTCCTCGGCGATCATCAGGGCGGCGCCGAGCTCATCGACGCCGTGTTCGCGCATCAGCTGCCCGCGCTGCGCCTTCTCTTCCGACTCGGTCATGGCCAGGGCCAGGTAGAGGCTGGGCGGCACGGCGCGAAACAGCACCTCCATACTCTTGGAGAGCACCACGCCCTCGGTGAACTTGCCGCTCTCCTTGCGCGCGGACAGCATCAGCGTCTTCTGCGCTGGGGTGAGCGAACGGAATTGGCTGATCTTCTCCACCTCATCTGGCGGCATGTTGAGGCAGATCCACCACTCCATCATGTTGAGCATGGGCTTGCCC
>Ga0157368_1000429_pt1 | contig 19716 bp, 23 predicted proteins | sample AttbisABBM3_FD_113146 | JGI IMG/M metagenome (GOLD analysis project Ga0157368, IMG submission 113146) | Fungus gardens microbial communities from leaf cutter ant in Botucatu, State of São Paulo, Brazil - Atta bisphaerica ABBM3 | ecosystem: Host-associated > Fungi > Mycelium > Unclassified ...
CTATCACATGACTTCCAGGTCACATGCTCTTCCTCTATTGTAGACTAATAAAATACTATCTTATCTATGTCCGGCTAACCCTAACCCTAGCCAAAGTCTGTCCTCACTCTCGTCTTATAACACACTGATTATAACATCTTATGAAAATTGATTTTTCCAGGACTTTCTTGCTTGGTCTAAGATAGATTTTGGAAATATTTGCTTGTTTTTCTTTTCATTAATTAATTTATAGTTAAAAAAACCTTCTTATGTTCAAGCATCCAAAAGTAACATTAACAATATTATCAAAATAAAGAAAGCTTTGGAAAAGCTTTCCACCAACAAAGTTTTAGAAATTTATAAAGTTATGAACAACTTAAGCCAAAAAGCCAAACCAAAGCTTAACATAACTACCAAGAGTTTATCAAGAAAACAAATTATCATCTCTATAGGATCAAATAATGCTGAAAAAGTGATGGCAAAAGCAAATATCTATATATCTAACATTAACAGACTCTTAAAGAGAGTTAAATCTGAAATTTTTGTTGACTATATTTGTTCTAATAACAAGAGATTAGTTATAACCACCAACAAAGTAGCTGCAATTTCTGACTTAAACATTATCAAAAAATACATGAAAAACCTCAATGATGTTGACTCAAATAGTATTATGAACCCAAGGCTCTTATAATCTAAATTTTATTTAAAAATCTTTGATATCTCCTACTTTATCAATAATACTAATCTTTTCATCTTATCCAATATCATTGAAAGTGTTATTAAATCAAATCACATTTTCAACAACATAATCTTAGCATTGCAACTGTGTATCATCAAAATATTTCCAAAATCAGACATAATAATCATCTGGATTGATATCTGAGATTTTCAGAATGGCTTGAATGCAAAAATGCTCATCAATAGATGCTTTAATATTGGCAGTCACATTGTCACTATTTATAGCACCAACATGAATCCTAGTATTTTTCAGTACAAAAATTGCTGGAAGTGAAGCCATAATATATTCATGTATCACATATATAAAGCCAAATGCTTAAAGTGCAACAGACCACACAAACTGGAGAATTATAGAGATATAGCCTGATGTTGCAAAGCCAACTTCAAAACAAACCCATCTAAACTCAAAATTCTGAAAGGAAAACCTTGTTTATATTTGTTCAAATGCTTTAACTACAAAGACAACTACCAAGTGGACAGCTATAATTGTCTATTCTAGAAATATAGGTTTAACTATGACTAGTATAGCAAGAAGTCTTAAGAGCTCTGAGAAATCAGGGTTAATTCAAGTGTAAATAGGTTAAAACAATGAACTTAAAAATATTTTTGCAGAATATTTATAAAAACTGTCTTCTCACTAATCTTATCTTAGAAAACAACAAAAACATTAACATTATATTTATTCAAGAACTTCCTTAGTTTATTAGTTGAACTATTTCTAGTTTGTCATCTAAAGAGGATATAAAAATTGTTGGTGTTCCCAATCACTCTTCATAGATTACTTTTTCAAGATAATTAATGAACAAAAATGAATATCCTAGATGTTATGATCTTATAACCTTAGAGTGGGTTAAGAAAAGGAACCTTATATAGGATTTACACAAGAAAACTCAATAGAGAACTCTGTACTGGACTATCTACCTTATATACTAAATCCTATAGTCTGTGCTACTACTATTTTAGCCTACCCTAAATAACTATGTGTTTGTCTTAAGGTCAATATATAGTATATATACTGTATAACACCATTCTTCTAGAACCTTTTACTTCCTTCTATTGCTACTTCATGACCTGTGACCATTGCTGTGACCATTTCATGTAACTTGTGACAGTAATGTCATGCCAAAACCCTAACCTTGTTAAGAGCGAAGGAAGTGGACTTAACATTTTCTTATTTTCCCTCTCTCATTTTTATTTTCTTTTCAATTTATTTTCCTTTATTCTATTTTTAGAACTAGGGTTAGGGTTAGAGTGACAAGATCATGCTGTCACACAGCAGGTCACATCAGATGACACAATTACAAGTCATATGATATATGGAAGGATGACATTATACAATGTGTGATACACATGGTTGTTTAGGGTAGACTAGGTATTTGTATATAGGGTAGACTAGGTATTTGTATATAAGGTAGACAATCTTGTACAGAGTTCTCTATCGAGTTCTCTTGTGTTAACCCAATACAAGGTTCTTTTTATTAACCAACTCTAAGGTCTTTGATTTGTAACAAACCTCAGTTCCTAGGATAGAAGATAAAAGAAAAGAAAAGAAAAGAAAAATAAAGTCAAAAGAAACTTGGGTCCAAACTTTCTTAAGTCTAATACTAGAGTCATCACATACATCAACATTAGACTCTTTCAATTACATTTTTTGCTCAGAAATGACATTATAAACTACAAAGATATTAATCTTATTTCTTTCTTTAATAATAGTATTATTATTAATATTTGAATGCCTTAAAAATATCTAAAGGATATTGAGATAAACCTTAGCAACATCTTTATCATGACAGGGGATTTTAATATCAAGATTAACAACTGGGATCTGTTATATTCTCATTACTCAGTTTATACTGACACCCTTATAAAAACCACTGACTCATTTGATCTAAGGCTATCTATATCTATTATTCAAGTTCTAACTTGATATACTAATAATCCTAATGAATCCAATTCAGTGATTGATTTAATGTTTCTTTGGGTTAACTCAGAAGAAATTAACACTTATTCTATTTTATCTGATTTATGAAATCCTTCTAACTATGCCTTCTTAACAGTAAACATCATCATTAGCAAGGAATTTATTCAAGATAAATGATGAACCATCATCAAAAATAGTGTGAAAGAGAAAGATTTTATCAATGAACTTAAGAACATAGTGGGTAACATCAATACTACTAACATTTCTGATAGCAAATTGCTAGAAAGAATAGTATAAGAATTCATGGCTATCTCAGAGAATCTTTGGAATAAGTATTCTAAATATGTCAAAATTACTAAATGTTTTAAAGCATAGTGGAACAAAAAGTATAGTAGAAAGCTGAACATGTATTGCTCATCCAAGTCAAGTTTGGACTGTAAAATATTCAAAGAAACAGTTGAGGAAACAAAAAGATCATTCTTTGATAATAAAATTCAAGAAATTGTATCAAGAAACAAGAGATCTTGGAATCTTATAAACTAAGTTAAGAAATACAAATTGCCAGCTATGGAGACCATTTAATTTAATGGGTGTCCATATATCAAATTAGAAGATATTTGGCAAGCTCTTCACCAAACCTTTAATTTAGCTCAAGATCAACACATCAATTTATATTTACTCAACAAAGTCCCATTGAGACTTTTATCTGAGTAGTCACCTTTTTCCAAGGCAGAATTTACTGATACTATTAAAAAAATACAACAGCTTATCTACTCTAGAATCTAATCATATATTATGGAGTTATCTTAAATTTCTGGTAACCAATAATAAATACATCAATTATTATTCCCAAACTGAACAAGCTGGCATATGATTCTCCAAAAACTTCTCATTCTATTGTCCTTCTTAACATACTTGGAAAACTTATAGAGAAATTCATCAGCAAAAGGCTTCAAATTTATTTGATTGCTTCCAATTTTGTTCATCCAAACTAATTAGGAGAATTGAAACAATGTTCCACCCTGGACACAGGCTTATATCTAACTCATCTAATTTGCACTGGATGGATTAAAGGTCTTCATATGAGTATTTGGCTTTTGACATAGTTTAATTTTTTCCATTACTCAACCATCAGCTTCTTCTATTAATTTTGAACAAAGCTGTGTTTGACCCAAGAATCTCTTTTTTCTTTTCTAATTATTTGATTGACAGAAAAACACAGTATATATGAAACAACTTTATTTCTCCTTTTTTTAGGATAGATATAGATGTGGGTCAAGGTTCTGCCCTTTTCCCCATATTATCTGTACTCTATATTATTTCTATTTTTCATATTTTTGAAAAAAGATCTCAAAATATTTTATCTACTATTTTTGTTTCCACTCTTTCTTTTGTGGATGACAGTCTCTTTATTTCTCAGGAAAAATGTTACAAAAAATCAAACACAAATTTATTTTATAGTTATAGTATTATCTCCTCTCTTTTCAAACAATTTGGCCTTACAATTAAATGTAACAAATTGGAGGTTTTTCACTTCTCTAAGGCTACAAAGAATTTTGACCCCCCTCCTCTGGATCTAGAACCATTAGAAGAACCTATTTTACAACCAAAGGACAAGTGGAGATATCTTAGATTCATCTTTGATAGAAAACTCTCTTTTCATCAACATATTCATTTTTATTCCAACAAAGCACTGTCTACTATCAAGAGTATGAAAATGTTGGGTAATTTTACCAGGGGATTGTTGCCTTTGTATAAACAACTTCTTTACAGAATATGCATCATGCCCATTGTGCTCTATAGTTTTCAACTATGGTATTACAAAATGGTTCCTCTCTCTCGTCCTCTCAAAGAACTAAAGAAGATACAACATAGAGCAGTGCTATGGATCACAGAAGCATTCTGCACTTCACCTTTATAGAAAGTTGAGGCTATAGCTGGCCTCATTCCTATATACCTTTATCTCAACAAAGTCAGTGGAAGACATTATTTGAGAATGGCATCTTTATCTAAACAACATGCTCTTAACTCACTTTTGGATGATCAACATTTGAAGAAGGCAAAATCCCATTGTCTATTAATGGGTAACTTGATATCCAAACAATGTTAAAAAATCAAGAGTTCAATCATGGACACCAACAATTGTTTAAATGAAGTTCTCCTGTCCTTTGATAAACTTCATAAAGAACTTTCACCTGGATTTCAATTAGTAGATAATTTATCTGATCATTTCTCTTTTCATACAGTGAACTGTAAAGACACAGAAGTTAAGAATGCTCATCTTCATACTCTTGACAAGATATTTGATAACACTCTCAAATCCAAAAACTATTCTTGTTATTCCTGATACCAGCATCAAGAATAATGTTGCAACTTCAATATCATACATTTGCTCTAGTCAAAACATTTTAGCCAAAACAATCCACCATGTAATAAATGTCACTTCCACTGAGGCAGAATTGTTTTCAATTAGATGCAGAATTAATCAAGCTGTTCAGTGTTGTGACCAGAGCCATTACAAATCATGCCCCTATAGGTGAATATCATCTGAGATTTTTCCCCAGAGAACCCTTTGAATGTCCATGCAGAGTTTATCCAATTGAATCAAGACATTACATCCTACACAACTGCAGGAGATACAACAAATACTGGAATTCCAACAGGGAGCCTTTGAAGAACTTTGTCACTTTCCTTGAATTTATTCCAGGAGCATTCTCCTTCCATGAAGGAATCACTTGATAGCAGTTTCACTGTTATTATTTTACTTAGTGTAAAATAGTATCACCTACAATCTTCTTTCCTTCTAATTTCCCTTTCCTTTTCTTTCTTTCTTTCTTTTGTTATTTAAGTATCTACATTGTAGATACCATGGTCTACCACTGTGTCCCGTGTAATAAATTGTTGATTTTTTTTTAAAAAAGTTTTGGTGAATCTGATGCAGGTGATGCACCTTGCGCTTATCTGAGTCTCTCGACAATTTGGAACACACTGGTTTCCTACTGGTTTCCTCACACCAGTGGCAAAATTTTAGGAACGGTTCTAGCGACGAGTAATGATGGAAAATGTCCTCCACATCATAACATATTATATAAGGATGAGCTCCTAAAAACATACTCCTCCAACCTCTTCGCTGAAAAATTACGTCCCACTGCTGATTTCTAATAATGCCTCAATACTCTTCCCAAGGTCACCTTCCTTAGCTTCTAACACCCAATCCACGACGTCACTATCTACCGCAGGAAATATTTGCCTCAGCGTCTCTTTAGCAGCTCTAGCCGCCTGTTCATGCGCTGTATCAATTTCCGCCTGAACACCCGCGAAATCCAAGCTTGGCGTCGGCACCCGGGATATCTCTCCACCAAATGAGCCTCCTCCTCCCCCTCCAGCCAGAAGCTGCACACGAGGCGGGAGTAAGTGCTGGCCGCTAGGTGAGTATGAGAGTGACTGGAACGCTGGATCGTGGGAGGAATAAGGTTGTGAAGGCCCAATCACAAGTGATTGATTCGTATATGGTCCTGACGCAGGTCTTGAGGATGTGTCTTCTGGACCTGCGTACCCACCGCCGTATATTGGCAGAGAACCTGATGGCATTCCCACTGATTGAGAGGAAGGAGAAGGACCCCGTCTAACCCTAGGCTTATATGGTGTCTGTATGGGCAGCATGTCCTCATGACCAATATTTGTCAATGGCCCGACACCAGATGGATGCTGCCTCGAATATTGGGTATCCGGTCCCACCATATTCTCTCTCTGTTCTTGTCCTGGCTCAAGTGGAGCGGGTGAACCAGGCAAAGAGATGAATTTGTTCTCTGTTCCGTCCAATGCTTCCGTGAATATCCTACCAAGAGCATTGAGTGGTTTCGATATTGTGTCTCCTGTCTTCTGCAGTAGTCGCTTGGCATCTCCTGAGAGTGTCTGAATAGGTGTATTGATAGAGAGAGGTCGAGCTGACTCTTCGCCCGCATGTGGGGATTGTCCTGACTCCGGATGGTTCAAAGCGATCGCATTTCCCTTTTGAAGGTTAGGTGATTCGAACTCCGAGGGAGGAAGATTCCGTATTGCTTCCTCTACATTCCTAAGACAAGCGAGATTAGTTGAGACACGCTGCGGTTCATGAACGCGCCTACTTCTCAAAATCTTCCCGCCCAATATAAGAAAGTGACGTGTGATCCATGGTCTCGATAAACGATACAGCGCCCATCTGAAAACTCGTCAACTATGTGGGATACTAGCAAAAGATCTAACTAACGAGGCTGGACAGATAATAACCTGCTTCGCTTTGCAGTTTGGAAGGGTTCCTAAAGCGATTGATAAATCTACCGGAATTAATGTATATCACTGGTTTTCTTCAGAACAACGATGACCCACTCAACGTTGGACATAAGGTGATCTGGATTCGCCTTCAATACCACGAAAATTAGAATAGGAATGAACGAGTCTGCGCCTTCCTCCTTTTTCAAATGTCGTAGCAGACCTTTCATGGTCAAAGGACAAAAACCATAATTTAGATGAGTGTCGCGTCAACTCTGCCTCTAGTCAATTCTCGTACCGAAGATGACCTTGCAACAATTGAGTATACAAATGAGTTTATCACGAGGAGCTTTGTAATGATTGATCTTGAGAAGCTCTATCCAACGGTGGTCAGCAAATGACACATCTCGGTGCCTATAAATTCAGCGAACCCTGCTGAGCAAACATCATGAAACCCTTGCCGCCGTCTCCTGTATGAATATCCAGGTGCTTCTCTTCTAACCATCCAAAGAGCGCTATCCTTTGTGATAGCACTCGGTCTCGCTCGAGGTCATCGGTTGTGATGGGTCGTGATGAATGGGCTCTGATCACTTGAGGTGTAAACGTACTGACGGTCTATTCAGCGAAACGGCGTAGAAAAAGTACATCAAGGGACACACAAGTCATAGAGTCGGTTCATGACTAGTTTTTCCATTCCCTCCATGGCGTTGTCAAAATCTGCATCCGAAGAGTTCTTCCAAGTGTCGCAACTACGCATTTGGCCGGAGATAAACTAATTTGAATCAATCAAGTGGAATTCTGTGATCAGCAAAGAGGTACTAAAGAGGTACTAAAGAGGTACTTACAGTAAGGAAGTCATTAATAATTTTGATTTGGTCACTAATAGCGAATGTTCGTTTAGTAAAATTACTCAGGAATCTAATCGGAATATCAGTGGCACAAGAGAAAGAGAGAAAAAAAGAAACACACGATCGCAAGTACTTAGATACTGGTTCCGCACTCCTCGTCTTCATTTGATCTAAGAATTTCTGAAAATCAAACTGGCCTTCTGCAGATTTGGACCCATTTCCACCACCATCACGCGAATCTCTAACAGTCGAAACATCACTCCTCGCAAGTGAATTTGCTGTGCTCAGAACAGGGGATCTTTCATCTTCTGAAACTTCTGCCCGTTGATCTTGCTGCACAACAAATGACAGTGTGGAAGGCGAAGCTATGGGCTTGGCCACATCCAACGACAGTGATCTTGTTTTTGGAGAGAACGAAGGTATTGAGAATGTTCTTGCAAGTACAGCTAGAGAGGGAAAAGAAGAAGAGGGCGTAGGTGACACAGGCAGAGGTGTGGAGGAGCATGTTCCTGATTCCAATGTCCTCGTTCGAGATCCAGGAGAAGGGTTTTGGCCATCCTTCACAGGGGCAGAATATGGAGATAGCGACGATGATCTAGGTGGTGGATGGGATTCCGCAGTTTCCCATGCATCATGAGCTGCTTGTTCCTCGGCACTTGCTACTAGCGGATCGAATTGACTGAGAACGTCCTTCGAGACAGGTTCTAGCCTAGTTCCTGTTACCTGAGAATTGTCAAGGATACTAGCAGTTATCGTCTGGTCAAAAATTGATGGGTCTGGCGTCTGGAGTTCGCGCCTTTGTGGTTGATCATATAGCGGAATATCATCTCTCCAGGGATCTGATATTGGAGTGAATGTGTCGCCCAACTGTATGTATTTAGTAGCGGTCGTATTGGATTTTGCATAACTCTGGTTCTGAAGAGGTGGTGTTGTAGGAAGGGGGCTATCAAGCACTGGAGTCATGGGACAGATGAAAGTAGTAATAATACAGCGGCGTGGAGCCTGACACACAGCTGCTGTTCCACTCGAGCACGTGCTTGACTCTGAGAGGATATATATATAATATACCGCGGAGCGTTGTACAGAGCAGCGGTATACTGACTGACACAGACTTGATACACGAGCAACAGAGGATCCATGTCATTCTTATATGTATGTTGGTCATCGTTAGCTGCTACTTGGGAGATTTTAGCTTTTCTGGCTCACAAATTACCGGATCTAGTGTGATAATTCGCTGGTTGCTGTGCTGGACAGAAAAAGGCAATTGTTGATGCCTAGAAATACGCTGATGCGTTTGTTCAAGACTCGCCCAAGCAAAACTTGTTCTCGAGCCATCACCACCTCGCCTGGCCTGTATTAGTATTCCCTTCCCCTCCTTCATATTTTTATCTCAAAAAATGGGTCGTGCTCTTTTCTCCCAAAAGTACCTTTCTGAACCTGCCGTTTGCCAGGAACGAGACCCCGCTGTCCCTCCACTTGATGTGCCTTGTGAACGGTGGAGCCCATACAACCAGTTTGATCCCGACTCTGAGGAATTTTTCAAGGATGCCCAGCTTGAGCAATTCATTGATGGAATCGTCGCTAGCTCAGGATGGACCATGGAGGGTACCGATGCAGACGAGGCACATCATGGTGTTGTCCTACAGAATGCCAGCGATAGTGCCTCCAGCCCATCCACTACTACCTCTAACGACAATGATGAAAGCCTCAGCGATTCCAATGACAGTCCTATGGCTATTGGGACTGACGATCCTGCTACTCTTTATACCCCTGCTGATCTACAGCACTTTATCCAGGTCGATGGACTCCGACGCCAGGGTCGTTCCATCCGTAGTATGCATCTCAACCCTCGTCATCTCGGTTCCGCTCGTCATTTGGGGGACTCTGTTAATTTTCATCGGACACCTCCTGCCTCTTATTTCATCCCTTCCGTTCCGTATAGAGCTTCCTCTATCTTGACAGCTTCTCCTACAGCACAGACGCGGCAGGGGACTCAGCAAGCTGCAGGCACCTCTCGGTCTCCTGTCATTCGTCATATGGTTCACATTCCTAGCCAACCTTCGCTTCCAAGTCCTGCCTCTCCTTCCCCTCCAGCCACCCCTGCACTTGATGTTACTTATCTCGACGATACAAACACCCTCATAACCCCGTCTCCTATACAAAATACAACCCCACGCGCCTATACCTGGAATCATTTCCCTCAGGCATCCACTAGCTCCACTCGCGACAGTCCTCTCACAAACCCTGGAGCCCGATTGTCACTTAGCCGGATCGACACCATGTCTTTGACTCCGCGCCAGTACAATGCTTCCGTCCATGTGCCTAATCATCCCTTCTAAAAAGCCAGAGCTTAACTCAAAAACCCTCAGGGGAGAGGATGCTCATTTCACGATTTTCTGTTTGAGTCAATCTAATCTGTTTGATCGTATATCGTTTCTGTATGTTCTTCTAGTCTCGCCTTCGGGTTCTGATGGTACCTTTTCACTTGCTTTTTGTTATTTTGTTCTCGTATTTCGAAACACTTATGCCTTTCCAGTTCACTTACGTGCTTTGCTGCCCCCATCATCGAAACTCCTCACACTCGCTTGACATCATTTTGTAGTACTACGTCATGCACGGTCATCTAGTATACTATCGTCGTTGTGTTGGGATCTGTATAGCTTGTGGATATCTCTTTCAGCTGCTCTCAATGCTTTCTGAATGCCTTTCCACTGAATCTCAATGGTTTGGAGTACATAAGGCTTCTGAGATAATCATAGTGGTACAGCATTGATGGCTAACATACACCACAGGTTATCCCCAACGCGCATCCCACTGTCCCACACTTTCATACAAGATGCTCTTTATGTTTATGTTTCCTCCTTCGGGGGGTATCAGAATCAAAGACCATGTATCTTCTCCATCTTCGCTCGGTAGATGGGCAGGAGAATTTGAGGCTGTGACCGTTGACCCGCTCTTTGTGCACCTTGGCGACAAATATACGACAGGAGAATCTGTGACACCTTGCATCGTGATGGCCACAAAAGCATTAGGTGGCGATTGTGGCGACTGGAGGAAGATGCTTTCAAAGGATTAAGGACCGTAAGTAGGACATAGATCAAATGCAACAGGAACAAAAATAAAAATAAAAAGCAGAATCCAGGAAGCAATAAACCCAGAATGAATGGATCAAGGCCATTCGAATAAATTATTTTAGGAGTGTCACGGCTAGGATTACTCACATAGATGTATCAATCACAGATTGTACAAATGAGGGAGGTAAAAATCCTTTCCATCTGAGGTGGGTAGCATTCCCTACTCGACTTGCGGCGGGAGGATCATATATGGCTACAAAAGGGTCAACTCGATCATTCACTTCAAGTCTGTTATGGAAAATCAACCCTAGGTTCTCACGCAGTGCCACATCTATCCGCACCTTTGAGCATTTAGACCAGCCATACCGACCCACTCGAATAGCACCGAAATATCATTTTGCCAATCTTCAAGTTCTTCTTCTTGCGTCGGCACCGGGCACGAACATAGTGCCGTTAGATCAGGAATCCAGATGTTTTCTAGGTAAACTTTTTCGCAGGTGACCCGCACTATGATTGGATCATCTATGGGGATCTCAGAAGCCCATCGGTCCAGACAATCTAAAAGAAGAGAAGTTTCAGTTTCAGAAGTGATCAAAATAGGAGACTGAACCAATCCGAACATCGAAGGGTTATTATTGACCACTGGTCTCATGACAACCGGACCGTTTGTCAAATGGTGCGAAAGCGATTTCCGACGAGCAAAAGATTGGGCAAAACTCACCGGTCTCGTTATTAGCATCTTGTGCCATCAAACAATAGACTACCTCCCAGATTCCTTTTGACAGGCGTTGTGAGCTTGAATAGCTTTCAATGCTAGTAGCTACTGTGATGTTCCGTGTAAATCCTGTGTCCCATGACTCCAGAGCGCTCCGTCTTCGTCTTCGTACAGGTACTGATTCGGCATCCTTGTGCAACGGCGATGATATCACTAAATTTCCGACACGAAAAATATCGTGTAACAGTAGAGATGAAGGGCAGAGCAACAGATGAGGGATATCACATACCATACCGCTCCCCACTTCGGTTCTTAAATGGCATTTTCTGGCCCAAAAGACCCAACTTCTCGTATGTTTCCTTGCATACGCACATCGTTAACACTCCGCGTGTATCGATGCACCAAACGTCGTCACTTTGCGCGTCATAACCATGATTTAAGCTCACTGCGACGAGATCACTCTTGTGCTGGGGCCAGGTCGTGCTTCAAAACAAAAAGTTGCAACAGCAGATCATAGTTTTTAAAGCAGTTCCCCAGATAGTGAGATCGATCAAGGTTTGGACGAACGAGAAACGAAGCAAGATTGTCAGCAGTTTGCCTAGCGCTTTCGACATAGTAGATAACCTGCCTTGATGTATCCTGGGTACGTTCAGGTGATGTAGCGTAAGGATACGCATATTTTGAGCCAGCAGTGAACATGTTGGCTAAGTCCACTCTGCCCCTCGCAAAACACGTTCTGAGTGCAGATAATGCGTTTTCAAGTTCACGACATTGAGATGGAAAGACGACATCAATCTGAGAGAGCAAGCAAGAATGAGTCGTCGACCAGTGAGAAAAGATTTAGTGCTCACTGACTTGCTGCGTGAATGGATGATAGGAGGTGATATCGCTGAGTACGGTTGAGTCAGTTGAAATCCTGGTATGACGTTTCTCCAACATCGAATTCATCGCGCAAATATAATACCATCACAAATCTACAGCCGAACTTAAATAACGATCAGAATTCCCGATATTATAATTACAATCCATGAAGGAAGAAAGAAATACGAGTATTTTAGCACTAAACTAGATTCATGCAAATTTTTAATGATGGGTAAAAATCTATGTGCGGCATTGAGACAAAAATCCAAGTAGAAAGGCAAAAGAGTATTTTATGCACTGTGAGGGGCGCGTACATATTTCCTTCGGTATTTTGAGTCGACACTTTCAAGATAGTAGGCACCGGACCAAATATTATCAACTGAGCCCTGAGGGACGTAGTTAGATGCATTATGATTCTTCTCACGAAGCTAATAAGATGATGGTTAATATATATGGTTTGTGAAAACAAAAAAACTAGACTCGCATGGAGAGCATCGAGGAATTCCTGAGGAGGCACAACCTTCATTTGGGCCAGGCGGTTCACAAGATCGAGTTTCTCCTTGATTTTGGTGGTATCACCCTTCACACGGGCCGTAAAGAAGCTAGCTGCACAGCCGCTCCCGAAAGCGAACAGACTAAAACGCTTGCCCTTCAATGTTGAGGGCTCGACGTTCGAGAGCAGGGATGCGAGGCATCCATACAGGGAGGCAGTGTACATGTTGCCCAAACGACGTGAGCAGGCCATGGCAGGGTCGACCTTCTCGGCAAAGCTAGACTTGCCAGCATTGATGAAAGTCTTCTCAACATTCTTATCCAAAAGAGAATCAGTGTGGGTGATATTTAGGAAAACTTCAGCATTGGGGATTTGGGCAAAGCACGAAGCAGTGGGGGCAGAAAGGAAGTCATTGAAGAGCATGCGTGCATGGCCCTTTATGGCTTGCTTGCCGTAGGGAGAGTGGAAAATAGCATAGTCCACATCTTCGAGAGAGAAATCAACCTTTGTGCCTACGCGTTTGGCGTATCTAGCGTATTTCTCCTTGAAAGTAGAGTAAGCGGCATCCAAAGCAGCGATGTAGGTGACGACCGAGACAGGACCGTCTACTTCAGGATATTCAGAAGAAAGTTGAGGTTTGTAGAAGTCGTAAGTATTAGACATGTAGTTGCCATGAATGGCTGAATGCTGATGTCAGAAGTGGCATTGAGACAAGAAGCTTGACATTGAACTCACGTTCGAAAACGACAGGTGCGTTGGGACCGATTAGGATAGCACAAGCACCGGCACCGCCAGCAGGGCGAGCGGCACCTTCAGCGTAAACGGCAATGTCCCCAGCAACGACAATGGCATTGCGTCCGTCCCAGGAACTCGATTCAACCCAGTTGACGGCATTGAAAAGGGCAGCAGTAGAGCCATAACAGGCGTTCTTGGAATCAACACCTTCAATATCGTTGTTGCCAGACTCAGCGAAGAGATCCATAATGGTAGTCTTCACGGATTTTGACTTGTCGATGATGGTCTCCGTGCCAACATCAATACGACCAATAGACTTAGGGTCAATATTATACTTCTCAAGAAGACTAGCGACGGCTGGGGCAACATTGAACATAGAACACGTATTCACGGCGACAAAGGCAAGCATACCATTCAAAGCAAAGGAATTGATGTCCTCACGATCGTCCGGCCAAGCCATGTACTCTTGCCCAAGACCGATTGTATATTTGCCCTTCGATACACCGTCAAAGTCTTCAAGATCAGATTCGGAGACACACTGATGGGAAACTGTGAGCTTTGTGCACCAGAGAAAAGAAGGGTGCTACTTACGCGACGAGGGAAGTATACTTCCATTGCGAGGATGCCAACATCCTTTGGGCGAGGGATCTCGATGTTGGGAAGCGGGATGGTCATGACTTCTAAAGGGTTAGAGAAATGGGTATGAAGGTAAAGAATGGTTTCTGGAATAGTTGGGTGCAAGTATATATACAACGGGTGATGAAAATAATTATGGTACGATTCGGGACATGTAGGGGTTTATAAATCGATTACTCCCCGATCTTTCTTCCAAGTATCTTAAATGCCCCCCTGGGCTCAAGTAATGGCCCTCTGTGATGGACTAGGTCGTGGCTGTTCAAAATTTACTGTGTCTTCGCAGCGCGCTGGCCAACGCTCTCTCTAAAACGAAGTCGTTTGAACTGGTTCGACTTCCGGCCACGAGGCTTCCAGCCGGCACAGGGATGTCAACAATTATGAACACCCTCTTTTGCAGCCTTTCCATCAAGCAGTACAGACTTATGAATAATTAATACTATTCTACCTGTGCGTGGGGAATGTATGTCTATTTCAGCTCTCCACAGACAATTTGTCCAGTTGAAGATGGTTGTCGGCATCTACTTTCGTCCGCGACTCGAGCAAGGGATGTTATCCCTTTCTTCTTGCACTCAGACAGAACAATTCCTATTCTTCTATTCAAGACGATCGAACCTTTGTCGAACAATTTGTCAGGGCAACTGATCAAAGGCGATACATCAGTCTGAAACTCTTCGTTCAACTGACAATCCCCGAGTGATATTCGATATCTTACATAGTGATACACTGCATCAGATGGTTGAGCGCTTGAGCAGGAACGCTGATGATAGCGCTTAAGTCAAGCTCCCGATTTCCCATCCAAAATATGTCTATCTTGATATATGATCAGCCAGGGCTGAAGACCTCCGCATATCACCTCTCTGGATATTCAGAATCGCCTCACCTGTCAATGTTCCATCTTGACTTGTGTCCCCAGTGAAGGAAGGCCATCATTTTACTTTTCCATGCAGGAACACGGTTCACTAAATCTTGCAGATAAATCAGCAGCTTCTGTTCAGCATCTTTGAGTGCATACCAGACTCAATCATCTACGGAGCAGTGTTTTATGATCTCGAACTAAAGAACCACAATTCTAAATGTACTTCAGCCAGAAAGCGGCGATATCGACTCAGTTATTCATGTAAGCAGTATCAGTATCACCACCCAAAAGGCTGGGATGTTTCAGCTCTCCGAAGTGAATCGCGATTGAGAGAGAACCTATATCATTTCCAAGTAAACGTACATTCTATCTCACATATCCTCCCACAGAAACCGTCAGAGTCTGCACCAGTCCGAGAAGACACACTTCAAAGTGTGTATCTATATCCGCTCCAAGCGTCACCCTTCTCTCTCTTGGCATCCGATACGGTCGCGAATCGTCCATTTGTCTGATCGTCACCCTGTCCACCGCCAATCACCTCATCCCTTTCACCTCTATCGCGTGCCTTGTTTTCACGATCCAGGAAAAAGATCATGGATAAACTGGAGACGAGACCTAATACGATGTACATAAGGACCAGACCTAGGGGTAAATGTGCAATTCTTCAGCTAAGTCGAGTCAATGCTCGCTTTGCTCACCATGACCAAGAGGATACCATGGTGCGTCCCGAGCTCGGTACTAGAAGTGGCTGAGATGTCGGTGGTAAACAACATTACCGGAGCGTACCACATTTGAACTAACAGCCCCATTGATGTTGCCGCTAAGAAATATTAATTGAACTAGAAGTCATTTTTCAAGGAGAGCTGAACTCACAAACTGATGACCATAGCCAAGGTCACACTACGCTTATACGAACCTTCCACATTGTTGGATACCCAGGCACTTTTGGTGGGTTGGACGAGAGTAGTGGTGAAAGATGGTTAAGGGTTAGATGAAAAAAGCTCACATTGTATTGGCTTGAAAACGAGGCCAAGTCAGACCTGAATGACAAAGAAACAAAGAAACACACGAATGACGGGATAAATACCACTACAGAGCTTTTTCAGTATGTTTTTCTGCAGAAGAGACAGTTTCTTACCAAGTAGCCAGGTATACAGCAAAGTAGGAAAGCGCAGGACTGCGAGAGGCTATCAAAATGATGTACCCAACGCCACCTATATTCTTTTAAGAGACTCGTCGACCAAAATGAAATATTACGAACGCACCCAAACACATAAAGACAACATTAAACCATCCTCTGCGTCCGAACCTGTCTGCAGAGAAGCTGACAATACAAGTAATAATACAAGCGAAAACATAAACTGGGACTGTCAATAGATTGGCAGGGGTTGCCTTAAACCCTGTCCAAAGCATTATTAGGTTTCTTGACCTCAGAAGGGAAGTGATTACCGAGCTAGTAGAACAGCCTGTTAGAGATTTGATCTAATAATGACTGGTGATTCAGGCTTACCTCATTAATAATGCTTGGTAAAAAGAGGGCAAACGCGTAAAGGGGCATATCACAGCCACAATAGCAAATCACTTTGTGGATAGAAGATCAGATTTGACGTCTTCAAATAGACCAATACGTCGCCACGCACTTCCAACCCACGTCTTCCAGTCCAGGAGACTCTGAAAAATATACTTCCATCGTAGCTCTTCGCCTGCAGCACTGAATTGGTCATCATCTTGCAACCGTCGAATTACCACAGTTCGTTCCGCCTCGGTCAAAAACTTGGCTGTGTCCGGGAAATCCTGAACAATCCAGAAAGACAAGACACCGGCAACAACTGTAGCTAGTCCTTCAATTACTAATGGAATGATCAGAAGTTGATTCACAGGAACTCAAGAATGTCCACTTGCTAAAGATCCAAGCCCAGGCAGGTTTCCCACCAATCCCATCCATGTTCGAAATGGCAGCCTACCAAAAGATTAATTGTCTTCTTGGTAATCGTGCCAGTTGGACCTTACGGCCAGCAGACCACCAAAAGCACCTGACACAGAGGCGGCAGAGAAGAATACCGCTGCACGAAGACCAAACTCGGAACGTTTGTACCAGCTTGAGAGGTGTGAATCCAGCTATTCAATGGCAAGAATCGACTTACCAGGATAAATAATAGTTAACGCCAGGGAAAAGACCAGCTTCAAACACTCCAAGCATCCATCTCATACCTGAATATCTTATCGAGGGAAAGATTCTGCGAGTGTTATCGTGACTCACCCAATAGACCACCATAGTTGTGTACGAGACCCTGCACCATCTAATAACTTGATTAGCTTCTTTGCTCTTCTGATGAGGGAAATGTTCTCGCCATCATGATGCCCCAGAAGAACATCAGCAAAGAAAGCCAAAGGGATGGACGAAGTCTTTTGAGGAAGACATTTGAAGGAACCTCGAACACGGCATAGCTGAAGAAGAATATCTGCATAACACTTGATAATGCATTCTTAGTGCGAATTGATAATATAACAAACCGTCAAGGTGAGCAGGTATTGAGTATCAGTAAGGTGAAGGTCTTGTTGCATATGATATAACTGGTTATATTGTTAATTCATGTCCAAGTGGTGTATGAGCTATCCTACTTTGGCACTGCGGCGATGGTTGAATTACATGATAAAAAGGAAGTTTTGGGCACCTACTTTCCAATACCCGTCCGATCTAAAAAGCTCAGAAGATACAGCAAGGCCAACCACGGGACCAACCGTAAATCAATCTTCCTCATGAGCTTTCGTTCGTCAACATTGCTGATGTCGACATGAGGATTATAGGGTGGAACTTTATGGGGGTCATCCGCCACCCGCAGGGAAGACTCTTTGTCCAGAGAAGCCTCTTTGTCCAGAGAAGAAGCCTCCCGATCTTGCATGGACGCGGCGGCTGAAGAGGATTCCTGAGTAACCATGATGGGGCTCTAACAAAAATTCAGGCGTATTCCCCAAGCAATTTATAGCCAGGTACGTCCTGCCTCGTGAGCGAAGATTAATGATACAACAGGAATGTATCAAAGAACACGGGAACGGTTCTCCGCACCAAGAGGAGCATATAGAACAACATTCCCCACAAGATGGAGTCTTTACGGACGTCCCCAGCACGATGGCTAGTCGCAAGGGGCAATTCTTTACCCACAAACGTCACACTTTCCCCTCTCGTGACTACCGGTTCATAGATCAGAATACGGTTGATGGCATGTACGGATGGCATGTACATGATACTAGAGAGTCGTCCACAAGGCAAGATTCAAGCACAGGAGAAATACGTTGATGAACACCGAGATCTTGAGGTCACTGCGACTTACAAAGACAATAATAGAAACGAAGCGCTGTGAAGACATCACATGTATTATGTTCTCCCACTCCCAAGTCTTTTAAATGCGAGGTAGTCATTTTCTCATAAAACTCAGTCAGGAATGGTTGGACAGAGAGATTTGAACTTGAGGGTTTAGAGACAAGTTAATATATGATGCATGGTCTGACATTCAATCCCCGCCAAACCCAACCTAGTCTAGATCTTTCATTTCAAGTTCCAGAAGAGTGGCCGTGAGCGGCTTCTATCCATGAATAAACTGGGTACCCTATGTGGAGCAGGTACCTGTGACATAAATCAATGAATCATCCAAATTCCGAAAAATATACTCACTATATTCATTTTAACTTCGAAGGTCCCTTAGAATTCGGCTACAATTCACTTATCCTTATTCATCCTGTATATGTACTTTCTAATGAAAAGAACTACCATTTAGTGTTTATAAGACATATGAATATTGACCTTGTCTCTAAGCATCACCAGGATGCATATTCCCATTTTTTTTTAAATCAACAATTTATTACACGGCACGCGGAGGTAGACCGTGGTAGCTACTTCGTAACTACGTACAGAAGGACCAAACTACATGGAGGAAGAAGAAATGATAAGAAGGAAGAAATGATAAAACAAGGAACTAATTGAAAAGGAGATCCCAGACCAAAGGGAAGAAATAAACTACTAGTCAATCCAAGTTCAGCTCGGAGTGACTGATGAAACATTGTCAGAAAAAGCGAAAGCTTTAGGATTAGATCTCAAAAACATGATGAAGTGATTGAGAGTGTCTCTTCTGGGGTTCCAGTACCCATTGTGGTTTGTGCATTCATAGAGGATATGTCTTCTAGTTTCGATTGGGTACTGCCTACATGGACACTTGAACTCTTCTTTAGGGAAGAATCATAGATGATATTCGCCTATCGGTGCGTGATTAGTGATGGCTCTCATAGCTCTAGCGCATAGCGAGTTGGAATGACCAAAGGCCTGGAGCCATGGGCCCCCTTGTTATGGGACACTTTGGACATTAACAATTTTTATTTTATTTTCTTTTTCTTTTTCTTTTGCTTTTTCTTTTTCTTGAAAAGTGATGAGGAGGCACATGACAATGAAGTCACATGATAGGTCACATGATGTGACAATCACAAGTCTAGAACATGATGGAAGGGTCTAGAACATGATGTCAGGGCACATGGAATATACATGGTGGCCTTAAATAGAATATGAGGCAGGAATGAGGATGAAGCATGGACATTAGGGTAGGGTTAAATATTGGTA
>Ga0157368_1000430_pt1 | contig 19678 bp, 19 predicted proteins | sample AttbisABBM3_FD_113146 | JGI IMG/M metagenome (GOLD analysis project Ga0157368, IMG submission 113146) | Fungus gardens microbial communities from leaf cutter ant in Botucatu, State of São Paulo, Brazil - Atta bisphaerica ABBM3 | ecosystem: Host-associated > Fungi > Mycelium > Unclassified ...
ATGCTTTTATCTTAACACTTAGAAGTAGTAACAAGTTATGTTAGTCTAAGCACATTTATACTAATCTACTCTAAAATATAACTAGTAGTATTCTTGTTATGATTCAAGACTTATAAAGTAAAGTCAGAAAAGAAATCTTGGATTAGAGTTAATACAAGAGAACTCAATGGAGTTCTTAGTACAAAGTTATCTACCTTATATATGCTAGACTAATAGTTCATGCTATACTAAACCTAGCCTATCCTAATGGTCATGTGTACTACATACCATTAACATATAGGTTGATGTCATCATTCTAGAACCTTCTATATTCTTCTGTAACATATGATTGTGTGACTATGATTTGTGACAGCATTTATGTGACATGTGACCAAATATGTAACAGTTTGTGACATCACACTAAACCCTAACCCTAAGTCTGAAAACAAGAAAATAAATAAAATGAAAATAAATAGAGCCCTGACAGTTCTATATAGTCATATGACAGTGTGATCCAAAGTTGTGACATATGTCATGCTTTGTGACTATCACATGTGATATCACATCATGTCTCTTAGCTAAATCTGAAAAAGAGAAAAGACTAAACTATAAAAGAAAAGAGACAAGAAAAAGACCAAGTCCACTCTTGAGAATTCTGACAAGTAGCTACCAACTGTTCACACTGTTGCCATGATTACTGTCTTGTTTCTTCCAACAAGCACACATAGAGGTGAGATTCTGACAAAGTAACTCCACATAACTTCTGGGCTAATATAACTTCTCAAATAAATCTGGAATTTTTCTGAGCTGATGTACACATTTTCTGAAATGTACTAACTTAAGCTGAAGCAACACTACTTCTTGACAAGGGGGCAGATTGTAAAATGGAAAGAACAATCAATAGAAGAGGCAATATAGATGGAAGAAGTGGTGAAGGGAGCCTTGAGGATATGAAGGACTTCCATAGGAACACTAGATGCCCCTTAAGTGCCTATACTCCAGATACCTCAACTGCAACTAAGAACTATTGTAAAGACTTGGGAAGAGGGTAATTTACCTCACCAGTTCTTTGTATTTAGTCACCTTGCTTTAACCCCTCCTGAAGTTACCAATAGTAAATTACATCTTCCTCAAACACTGAATAAAATTTCGTAACAACACAGCACTGAGCTGTGATCCTGACTCCTTACCCCGAGTGTGGCCCAGCGAAGTGCAAAAGTATTATATATTATCTACAAGCTATCGTAAGGTCTAAATAAGAAAAGCCTAAGCATGGGCAGGCATTCTCGAGGTATCGCATATTCGTCGTTTGATAGGTCCACGAAGTATCACCATGAGAAATAACACTATACTCATACTGCAACATAACCACCTCTCGAGGATCGTCGTGGATGGGTGGAGGAACATAAGTGGGAGATGACATCTTTGAGCATGTACGGAATTTCCTGCCAAAAATCTCGGTGCCTGGAAGTAGTTCAAAAAAGTATCAAAAAAGATGCACAGCTGACACACTACTCACGGAACTAGGTCGATGCCTCTTGCACCATACATTGAATAGTTGTAATAGGCTCCCAAGCCGAGATAGGCGGCAAAGGCCAGTAATATTCTGTTGTCCAAAGATATGAACTCGGTAAATGAGTGCTATGTTAGAGCTTTCGTGCTTACACGAGGAAGAACCATCCGAGCCCACTACCGATATTCCTTTCCTCCTTAGAGCCACTGTCACTGTCGCCTTTATTTCCCTCATCATCTTTGGGAGGTTCGGAATTGATGGTTTTAGGGCAACCATCAGGTGTGGACCACTCGAGATTCAACATTGAGTCATCGTAAGAGAGGAGTTGCGGACCAGAGGCAGAACTCGGATCGCAATGGATTGTAAGATTGAGCTTCTGGGTAGCAGATGTGGAATCAACTGGGTTCGGATATCTCGGACCTTCGAATACAATGGTCAGAGACTCAGGATCTACGATGAGAAAGGCATTTCAGCGTATACGCACTAGACTACGATCGGAAAGTGGGAAACCTACCCGACAGACTCGCTATCACTTTGTAGGTCGATACCGAATCAACGAGGGTGACGACTGAAATTACACGATCGGGTTCTCCTAGCTTCTGATTCACCGTTGTAAGACAAGCACGAGTGCCTTTGCGGCACTGGATGTGACATGAACAACAGGTGTGGTTTTGAGGTGATTGAGGATGCTGACCTGGTCCCGGTCTTCTACACCCTCCACATGTTTGAGATCTGCACAAAGATTGAATCTGAGCTGATCAATCATTGTCGTCGGTGGCATTTCTCTTGTTCGATTGAGATTGTACTCATGCGCAAGTTTGGTTAAATCGAACTCTGCACCAGACACAACAACGTGACAGTCAAAAGGCTTCTGCTCATCTGCAAGAATCAGAACCGAAAGAGAGAGTAGGCAAAACAGAGTGACGGAAGCAATCCAGGAAACCATTGGGAAGAAAAGAGGGGAGTACAGAGCAATTGTCACACCACGTGGCACACACAAATCATTCAAGTCTTAACACAAGCGTCACAAGTGTCTGGTTAAAACATGGTCTCCTCCTCTCAGCTCTATGGCTCCGCCGGACTCCAATCTATCATCCAATACTATCTGACCCGTACCTGGAAGTGTCACTGTTCCTGATGTTCCTCTCGGCGTCGAAATCTGAACCGTCAAAACATCCTTCTTGACATTCCACTTTACTCCAAACCAACCGAGCCCAGTTTCCAAGCCCCCTTCTGCAGACTCTAGTCCACTCAAAACAGGTGTTATGGTCCAATTCTGTCCTCTAGGCGACGTAATTCCGATCCCCAAGACGTGGAACGTCAGGGCTGGCGTTGGACCGGTGGACCATCCATGACTATGGCTGGTGTATGAGTGATCCAAGTTGTAACCTGCCGCAGAGCGATACCTGGAACTTTATATTTAGTTCCCAGTGGTAAGAAATGGCTTATACTTGGGCAAACTCACCCAAGCGAACCGTTGGCCGTGAAACCCTCCAGAAGAGTCGATTGAACAGACAAGTTGGTGTAGAGCATATATCCCCACTTGATGCAAACATGAGCTTTTGGTCACATTATAAGGAAAACTCTCACTTCTAGTTGAGATATGCCAACTGGTCAGTATCTTGACACTGCCAACGTTGTTCCAGCTCACCTCTGTGAAGTAGGTCAATCGCGCGCTTGCCTTCTCCTGCGATGAAATGTGCCTGAACCTGAATGGAAATCAGTCATTATGACCGAGTAAAGGTACGAGCAAGCTACTTCAAATCCGCCCACGAAAGGAATGATCGTGTCGTTCAGCTCAGGGCTTAAGGATCCGATATCTGTCCAGAACTGTGTCAAGCCCTTGCTGACCGCCTTATTCTGCTCCTGTGACTGGGTGACGTTGAATAAAATAGCCATCGAGTTTCCATCCTGCGGATGTAGGGAACTGAACTCGTTATCACGATACATCCTTGCTTCATCATCCCACAATACATCATTAATCGCCTTTTTCAGCAGCATTGCGTTGGCTGCATATGTGGTAGACATATCCTCATCTCCGACATGACCTGCGAGCTCGGACGCTACAATCAGAGACTGTCAAAAGTTAACACTGGCTGCTGAAGAAGTCTCGCAATTATGTACCCTGTAAAGCAGCACATTCGCTGCAATGTTATGTCCTTGTCCCCCATCCCTTCCCCAGTCGTTGGAGAATGATTGTGGGACGTTCATCAACCCCGTCTCGTCGACTTGGGCTTCCAGAAACGCTAGAGCTTTAGTGTAGTTTGTCCAAACCGTTTGCACAAAATCCAGATCTCCGGTATACAACCAAACATTATGCGCTCCGATCAGAGACCAAGAGATGTAGGTATCGCTACCTCTGGCATTAATTGGAGGGCCAGAGTACTGGAGAGCTCCAGTCGCAGGGTCTTGGGTCGAGAACATCACGAGGAGCGCATTCTTACTTGGCAGTACATCATTCAGAGCAACTAGTTCCGTATGGCTCGAGATTCCCATATCACCTATGTAGATAGGTATGAGAGAAGTCCCAACTTCATACTGAACAACAAACCTGGCCAGACATTTCTATAGGTATTCTTATCAACATTTCTGCATATAAGAATCTCGGAACACCTTACCGGTCACGCTTCGCACCGTCGACCAAGATAGGCCCCTCGACTGGACCTCCAGTGGCATTATTAGCCCATCCTGAAGTTTTCCACATTGAGCTTTGATACATACTGCAAAAGGATTCTCACCCTTTGGACGCGGACAAGGCTGCTGTCGACCCTGGTGTACATCAATTGTGTTCGTCTGAACCGTATACGCCCCGGCGTACCACAATTTGGTCAAAAAGTCGGGATCATGAAAGTCGGGATCTCGTGTAAAGAAGTAACCAGTATAGGCTGTCAAGTCATCCCAATGCGGCATGAACGTGTTATGTACTCCAACATTTGAAATGCTGACAGGAGCCTCAGAATTACTGACAATAGTTAGAAACCGGAAACCGCCACGCTGTTGGCTAATGGTCTGTTGAAATTGGCCTTGTGAAAGGGGCATTGGGAGAGACTGGACCCCATCTCCGTCCATTGAGGAGACGCTACGGCAAGAGTCGTCCGAGTTATTGGGACTGATGAATTCTGCAGATTCGGTAAATGAAAGGGAGACCCTGGAACCTGCAGTTGAATCGTCGACGTGTAGGAGAACCTGTCCTCCAACCTGCCCTTTTTGTAAATCAAACACTCTTTTACTGCATAATGCTACGTTACCTCTTGACCAAAGTCGACGACGACGAAACTACCATTGCCGATCAATGTCGCCGTCCCGGATCCAACGAGAGCTTGTGCATTCTGAATGTTTCCTTGTATAGAGTGGATGCTAATTGGCCGACTAATCCTGCTCTTTGGTGCAAAGTTGAACTGGTCCCATGGACCTTTCGGAGCTATTGCGAACGCCTGTAATGCGATGAAAGGCAAAGCTACCAGTGAAGCGAGCATTCTCGGGAACTCTCAAGCACAACATGGTGGCTTATCTATCTCTCTCGTACCCCCTTCTCGAAGGGAACTCAATCATCACATGGTCTCGAGAGTGCAGATCCAGGCATATAATAAGCAAAATTTCTCAGCTTTGAAATCTTTTCTTCTATCTTCAGTCAGACGACTCATCAGAACCCAATACCCCGGATGGACGGGACGTCCAGTGGCTAGGGTGTCAGAAACCTTCGTCAGCTGTTGCGCATTAGCGTACGTAGCGCTCGAAGCGTCTTTCTATGCAGATGCTTTAATCATTAGGATACCCCCTTTACGCAGTACTCGGCCAGTCTCAAATCTGCTTCATTAACGCATTTCAATCATTTTGATCATAAGTCATGTAATTATGTCAAAAATAATCGCTGCCTCCCATACCTTCTTTCCTTGTCCAGTGATGTCCAAACCACTTTTTAGTGTCAACGAAAGCAGATCGATATCCTGGTCATACAGTTCTATGTTAGGATGCAGTCGCGACAGAAGATGCGCATAGCTTTAAATTCTTTTCAAGATACACATGGCTTTGAGCCCAGCCAGCAGGAGAACAGCTTCTTCATGGTAATCATTGAGTCTATCCGGAAGTTGTGAGAAATTACGCAGTATGTTGGTCCTCAGCGGTGGGATCATATATCTCCGAGGTGATTTCAGTCAATTTACAGAGCAATCAGATTTGCAGATTCTGGCAATTGGTGATAATTGTTCAATGCAAGTTAGTCATTTGGGATCAGGGTTTGCCTCAAGGTTGATGGGAGGCTGGCATATTCAGGGTGCAATCAAACATGGTCGGTGACAATATAGAATATAATACTAACATCTTATCAATGATCTACTTGTAGAGCTCTTGTGAGTGCTATCAGTGAGCTCCAGGCTTACAATTGACATCCAAATTGACATCCAAAACATGGTGATAAGAGCTGATCACAGTCATCTGCCCAAGAAATTCCTTTTGAATATTATAGGTGGGACCCTGGAGTTCTAAATGGGGACAGATCAAACAAATGTGTGACAAATTCGAGTCTCCTCTTGCGTTCTCACATAACCATGGCTGGACTTGAAGGACTTGCTTCAGCTATCTACCATGAAAAGCAGCAGGACGGTTCAATGCTTTGCGCACAACATGCCCTTAATTCCCTCCTTCGTACGTCTTGCTTTATCCCTGAGTCTCAGTCCGCAGTGACTCTGATTTCTAGAGGGACCATACGTATGTCGTGTACGGAGAATTATTATACTCTATCCAACTCAATCTCTCTTTCTCCTGTTATCAGTTCACAGAATTAGATCTTTCGGAGATCGCGCGAAAACTAGACTGGCTGGAGGAGCAATATAACACAGACGACCGACGAGGTGGTAGCAAGAACATGGACGATACAGGTATTTGCAACACACTGATATGTCACTTGTTATTTCTAATAGTCACTAGGCTTCTTCTCCGTTCAAGTCATCGAAGAAGCCTTACAAGTTTGGGGGCTCAAGTAGGTGCTCAGCATTTTTTTATGCTAACAACATCCACATCTCCATGTTATTCTCAGTCTTATACGATGGCGCAGCAATGTCATGCGCCCTTACCAGGACCATCCACAGTAGGTCTTTGCTTCATAATACCGAACTGACGGGCGTTAAGAGTCTCCGCAGCACTCAACTTGCTTTCATTCTTAATATGGGAGAACATTGGTTCACTTTACGACGTTTCGGGCCTGCTTTGGCAAATATAGATAATGACATTGGCAAGGGACATTGGTTTAATCTCAATTCTTTTTTGTCTGCGCCGGAGTGGGTTGGAAAGCTGTATCTAGGAATGGTGTTACAGCAAGCGGAGACAGAAGGTGTGTTCCAACAATGTCTGTATCGATAACACTTATTTCTGCTTGAAGGTTACTCGGTTTTTGTGGTCAAACAGTCAAACACATCTCAACCTCTTGCCCTTTCTCGCACAGAAGCGGACGAGATTGCGGCTACACTACCAGAGCCACAGTCAACCACCTTGCCTGATATTTTTGGAACAAGACACGATGAAGCTTCATCCCGGTCGACAGTGAGGGCATCAGGGAGCGGAAGTCAGCTGGAAAGGTCAGAAGACAATGATTATACAGAGAGGGTTGAAGACGAGGATTATGAGCTCCAGGCCGCACTTCAGGCCTCCTTGACAAGTCAAGAAGGCTACGGCTCATCTTATTCCAATATACCGAGTAGTTCCATCTTGAACGATACCAATAGTCGTCCTTCCAGGCAGCATCATGAGCACGATTCCGCTGGTCCAGATCCAGTAGCAGCAAGCATGGAACGAAATCGAGTGCTATTACAACGTATGCGGGAACAACAGGAATTTGCTCAGAGGGAACTATGGTCAGTCAATAGACTTGATCCTGAACAACAAGCCACACAGGACGCACAGAGACAAGCACGATTGAGACAAGAAGAGGAAGAAGCTGAACAGTTTAGGAAAGCAGTTGCGGAAAGTGAAGTCATGGCTCGACAGTGGGATGAACGTCAAAAGGATAATTCCCAACGGGCGCATATTCAAAACCTTACATCTGCCGAGAGAAATGACGATACACCGGTGCCTTCGGCTGATTATTCTCTGTCAGAATATCGTTACCACGACGATGAAGACGCAGAATTACAGGCCGCCCTCCGAGCCTCACTGGAGAATGTTTCTCCGGGACGACAACAGCAAATTCCTCAGTCTCTGCAACCAAAGCTTCTAGAATCAATGACTCAATGCGCCCCAGTGATTAGTAACAAGAGAACCGCAAAAAACATGGATGTAGATGAGGATGAGAATGAAGCTTGGCATTCCGAGTTTGAAGGCTCCAGTTCTTCGGGAAATATGGGTTTATCAACTGCAGAACCAGGCACGCATCTAAGCTTGGATAAAATTAGGCAGGCTCGGTTAGCTAGATTCGATTCCTGAAGCTTCATCTATTGTATATCTTGGTGAATGAAACTTTGGATCACCAGTCGTAATCTGGTAGGATTAGGATTAGTTTATCACAGACTTCATAATCAGGATTGAAAGTTTATAAGATCCACTCTGGCTGATACTCGTATTTACCAAGGAGTTTGTTTGTCTCAGGGATGTTCGTTATGGAGATCGGAATTCATTTTGTACAACTTATACATTGTTGAATATCCACATCGCTTCTTTCCCCTGTATCACCATCTTGTATGGTAGCGCCTAACGGAAAAATTGCGAATACATTCACTTTTTCGTCTGAAAACCCCCCAAACACATCGAACATCCTCCCCACAGTAGCTAGATGCCTTCTGTCATGAATCCTGGCGAAGGCGCGAGAGGCCGACCAGTCTCACGAGGCAGTTCTGTAGCATCTGGCCGAAGCGTCTCCAACGAGTCAGCCCTCTCCAGATCCTCTGTTGATTATGCAAAAAGAATGGAAGCCCAGTCTTGACCCAGTTACACAAAGCTCCTTGGAGACACAACAACACGGCACAAACCGGAAATGCAGTATAAGTATGAATAAGTGATAAACATATATACTACCCAATGATATATCCCTCTGGTGCCAATAATTTGTGCATTACAATCATCCTGATGTAAAGAAGATGATAAAGAAAGAAAGGATTGGTTACTGGCCTTATCTTAGACTCAGATAAGAAACCTGACCTAATCTGTGAACACTGCATAGCAGGAAAAATACCAGCAAATCCTTTTCCACCTTCCACCAACCACTATCACTCACCACCTGCTCTAATACACTCTGATTTCATGGACCTCTTCCAATTACTACCCATAAAGGATACAAGTACTGGATCATGTTCATAGATGGTGCAATACATTTCCAAGTAGTCTATTTACCTAAAACATCATAAGCATTTGATGCCTTCAAACAATACCAAAGATACTTGAACTTCAAAATGACAAGGGAGAAGAATACATGTCAGATAAATTCCTTCAGTTCACTACCCAACACGGTATTCAAAGACAGCATTCAACTCAAAATAGACCTCAACAAAACAGTCTTACAAAGAGAGCAAACAGGACAATAGATAAGCAAATTACAATGATGGTTGCAAAATTTGAGCCCACATTCATTCTGGGATCATTGTCTAACATTGTTAGGTATAGTTCACACCTTAGCAACTGAGATCCATAGCAGACTCTGAAGGTGGATAAGTGGTATACTTATCTGAGATATATTTCAGAGAATGTACTTGGGAAGGTTGGAGAAGGTTATTCCATCTTGTCATATACTAACCTGACTGCATCTGTTATCCATCCCAGATAACACCAACCTCATCTGTACTTACACATCCTCTTCCAAAATAGATCATACTCTATTACAATCTCCTATCAATCTGTGGATAAGAGTCTCTTTATTTCACAACAAATTTCATTGAGTTCCAATCAACAACTTCTGTGGTGACCAACAAATCCAGAGTATGTGCAGTACCTTTTCATTAGAATATCTCTTCTTATATTTAAGAACTATATTGATTATATATATTTCTTAGTCTGATAATCAACTTGGATTAAGTACCATGCTTGTCTCAAGTTCTCATCTAAATATCTTCTTTCTAAATTACAACTACATAACAAAGTTAAGCTAGGCATAACATTTTTTCATTGAAGCTAAGATCATCATTTATACTACATTTTTGTTAGAATTGTGAACAATGGACTTGGTTTCATTTTATCTTCCTTTGTTTTTATTTTCTTCTTCTTATTTTCTTTTATTTTTATTTTTGGTTTCATTTTACTTTTCTTTATTTTAGACTTACAAAAGATGTGATGGTCACACATGTCACTATCACATGATTGTGTGACACAGAAAAGAATATAAAAGGTTTTAGAATAGATGATATTATATAGTATGGCAACAATATATTGATCTTATGAAAAGCATATGTACTTTAGGGTATGTTAGTTGTAGTGTGCACACAGACCATAGTCTGTAGTATATAAGATAGACTATCTTATACTTGGAACTCTATTGAGTTTTTTTTGTGTTACTTGATATAAAAGTTGTTCTTTATTTTTACTTAGAAACTTAAGTCATAACAATCTGTAAATTTCCCAGTGAGTGTGAATTACTCCTAACAGTATTATCAGACTATATAGCTACACTAGTACTTCTACTCTTCCTAATCTACTATCTAATCCCATAGTATTTTCCTACCAAAGCTCTGTACCTCTCTCTAGAATTCTAACTACTTAGTATCTAAGTAAGTAATTTGCCAACATAACTATCTTATCCTATTATTTTAGACAAGTAATAAGGTTGATCCCAGCCTATTTTTTTTCCTTGAAGAATTTCAAAAAGTACTTTGAAATTATTCAAAATTTTTTCAGCTAACAACAATTCTAACTAAATTAATGTACTAAAAACAGAAAAATCTCTACCTCTCTCAGTACCTGCTGTAGCCTAACAACTTTTCTAATCAATAGACTTCCTAGCTAAAGCTCTTAGAAAACTTACAGCCAACCTAACTTCCATAATAAACCTTATACCTTTTGCAACAAGAATTTAGATATCTAACATCTTTAATAGTATAGATTTAAAAAAGCTAAATAGCTTTTTGTTTTAGTGTTGACTCTATTTTTATACAAATCCTATATAATTTACTATAGCTATTATAAGAAAAAATTTTGTAATGACTTATCTAATAGAAGTTATACAATATTGGTTTAAAATTGGGTTAGACTAAGAAGAATAAGGAATCTACCAGAATTAGCTCTAAAACTGGTTGTAATTTATAAAAGAGCTACACTATCATTTTGAATTATTCAATTCAATTAGAGATGCTACTATTACATTTAACAATCTGCAAATGAAGTCTAGTGAGAAGATTACTACTTACAACATTAAATTCATGAGATATGCATCTTAGCTAACTGGAAAGATAATGTTCTATGCCACTAGTATTATTAAGAATTTTCTAATCAGATCTAAGATCACATTTGTATAAGAGAAAAGAGAAGCTTATTTTCTTTCAAGTAATATACTCTCTAGCCATGGTTATTGATACTAGAAAAGAGAAAGGGAATATATCTACACTCAAAATTTCTCATTTGTCTCTTTGCCCTAAACTCCTATATTTGTACTCTTTACCAAATTAACCTTAAGTAGAAAACCTTTGAACTTTCCCCTTTAAATTGACATATCTGGAAGACTGAGAAGTGATGGCAAGCTAATCCTTGATAAGTAGAAGAGACATTTTAAAAACAATTTGTGCATATATTATGGCAAGAAGAGCTATAAAGTCAAGGCCTATTCTCTCTATTCTTCAAATGTTGCAAGGTTCCAAGCTAGATATGTAGAAGCTACCTCTTTTGTGTTAAAATTAATCCCAGCTAGACAGTCAGAAAACTAAAGCATGGCTTCACAGACTCTGTACAGAATGTAGGCCATGTTGATCTCATCTATACAACTATGAATCCAATCCACCTCAACATTACTGCTCTCTCTGATCCAAACTTACTCATCCTAACTCTTATATCACCATTAGTTTGTAGAACAGGTTATAATCAAAACTTTCTCTTCTATGCTCTTGTTAACTCTGGATCTATATACTGTTTTATTAACACTATATTTGTATATAAGCACAATATCCTCACTATCCCAACACTACCTATGAAACTCAAATTGTTTGACAGATTATCAAACAATATCATTTTCAAGACTGTATCACTGTTTATCATCTTTCCATCTAGTAACTGGATAATCTTGAAAGGATATATCATCTTACTTGATTTCTCTTGTTTATTGGTGCTTGGATACAACTGGCTTACACAATACAATCTGTCAATTGACTGGGCTACTAAGTTTATTACTTTCTAACCAAACTTATGAAGGAACTCTTGTCCCTTCAAGAAATTCCTAACTCCTTTATTCTTTGAAAAACCTAAACCCAACTTGTTAAGACAACTGAGTGAAGACTGGGATTATAGCAGAATTTACAACTCTAGAGAAATCCTAAAATATATTGTTTAGAAATACTATATACATAACTTATCTTCAGAGAAATTCTAAGAGAACAGAATAGAGTTTTCCAGAGGCAACAGTCACTCTAAGTACTAAAGAGTCTATTCTAATCAAGTGGAATATTATGTAGAATATTCAGTACTATAATTTTAGAATGATAGAGCTATATAGTCAGAAATTTTGATAGAACATTGCTAAATAGTAAGAGTTCATTGATTGGTAGCTGAAAGAAGTAGAATAATAGCTTTGAGAGAGCAAGTCTATATTTGCAGTGGTGTTATGAGGTTAAAAGATTCTAATAGTATTGTGATAGAGTACTAGTGCTATTATAACTTAAGTCCAAGTATTTAGACAAAAGAGAAATCTTGTATTGATTAACACAAGAAGACTTGGTAGAGTTTCTAGTATAAGTAAGCTTACTCTATATATTTCTGGTACATAGTTTGTATACACTTTACATCTAGCCTACCCTAAATGCTATAAGTTATATATATAAAAGTTATTATACCTTATCATGTTACTGTGACAGTTGTGACATCACATTGTTCTCCTTTACTATATTCAAAATAAGAAAAAAAATAGAATTCACTGTTTTCAGTTCTAATAGGTATAAGAGCTGGGAAGCAAAGAGTCTGTGGGGTTAACTTGGATTTTGACAAGTATTATATAGGCAAATCAGAGGGTCTCCTTATAAAAACTGTTAACTTTGACATTTATTATCAACTTTATAGAGTTTGATATTTCTACTATATTGCTAACTTCTTTATTTGTCTTTATATCTGTGGAGTTTGTTATATCTGCTCAGCTATCTTTGCTTATAAACTCTGCCTTCTACTATCATTTATGTGATCATCTTTTAGCATCATCAGTCACCATTAGATAAGTCTTGCCAATTCTAGATAGTATTTTAAATGTTTCCATCAGTGTTTTTGACTACTCAAGTATTATTATTCTGGCTTAGATCAGCATTGTTTTAGATTATGATACAAATTATGTCATAGTATGTTTGAACTCTTATATTTTATTTTGATTTTCTTTTCTTTTTATCAATTTTCTTTGATTTGATTTCTTTTTTCTTTTTCTTTCTTTTAAATTTCTTGAATAATAAAGAAGCACATGACATGATATCATAGGCCTAAAACATTGTAAAAAAACTCAAAGAATAATGTCAAGATATATATCTACAGCATGTTTACTTTATAGTATATATATAATGTACTCATAAATAATACATAGACTTCAGGATAGGATTATTTATCATTATCATAGACCATATATCTATAATATAAATAAGATAGCAATATATTGGAGACTTCTTGTTGAGTTTTCTTATGATCTCTACAAGATTCTCACCTTGGAGGACTATTTAGCATACTATTGACTATCTTGGTTAGTAGTTGCTACAACAGTAAAACTTGACTACTATTAAGGACACTGCATCTTGTAGTCTTCTCACTTTACTCTCTATTCATCCTCAGTATACAACTAATATAGTCAATTATTACAAAACTTCATACAGTCAGACTCTAGGCTTAAGAGATAGATAGTAGTTACCAGAAGATTGTTATAGACAGTGTTGACCAGGCCTAGACTAATATCTAGACATACTCATTGTTTAATTGGGTAGTATTCTAGTAGTGTACTTATTGTTTTCATATAGAAGCCTTATACTAAAGGTTCATTGTGATCTTTCTATGTAGAGAAGTAACATTATCTAGTAAGGAAACATCTAGATTAAGGATTCTCAGAGATATTAATGTAGCAGTTTGATTAAGATAGTAGTCATTAGGAAAGTAGACAGATAGTTAGTAAACAGTATGAGGTCAGATAAGAAGAATACTAGCTAACACTTACAGAGAAACTTTTTGTGAAAATAGCATTTAGGTTATCAGACACCATAGCAACAAATATTTTCAATCAAATCAGTGTAGAAGGATTAATTAGAGATATGGAAGAAGAAAAAACAATGAGATTGTTAAAGTAAGTGATAAAGAATAACTTAATGATATTAAAACTATAAAAATAGTTGTTGGAGTTATCAGAAGTAAAATAAGAAGCAAACAAGAAGAGATTACAATAAAAGATAGAAAGAAAAAGTGCAAAAAAGAAGGCAGGAAAGAGAAAAAGCAAAGAATAGAAAAAGAGATAAGAATGTCAGAATTGAGAATGATAGACTTGGTTTCATTTTATTTTTCTTTATTTTGGACTTAGACAAAAAATGTAATGTGATGTTATATATAATGGTCACACCTGTCACAAGGTTGTCACATATATCACAGTTACAGTTATACAATCATATAATACAGAAAAGAACATAGAAGGTTCTGAAATAGATAATGTTATACAGTATGGTAATAACATGTTTGTTACAATTCAAAGATCTTAGAGTGGGTCAAAGAAAGAAAACCTTGTATTGGTTAACACAAGAGAACTTGATAGAGTTTCTAGATACAATATATTTATTTTATATACACTTTACTTATAGTCTGTATTATACTAACCTAACCTACCCTAAAAAGACATGTGTTTGTCTTAAGGTCAATATATGTAAAACATGCTGTAATAACATTATTGCTTCTAGAATCTTTCACTGCATTCCATTATGACATATGATTATATGACTGTGACATGTACCATCATGTGAAATCTTAACCCTAAGTTCCAAAATAGAAAATAAAAGAAAAGGAAAATAGAAATGAGAAAGAAATTAAAAATAATTAAAGTCTACTGTCTTCAACTCTGACAATGTTAGCCTTATGGAAAGCATATGTACTTTAAGATAGGTTAGTTATAGTGTGTATACAGACCATAGTCTATAGTATATAAGATAGACTATTTTGTACTTGGAATTTTATCAAGTTCTTTTGTCTTTACTCAAAAACTTAAGTTATAACAAAGAAGAAGTAGAGGAGAATTGAAGAGATAAGAATAAGAGAAGGAGTAGAGATAATAGAAAGAGTGGGAAAGATGGAGACAAATAAATAGAGAAAAAGTAATGTAAGAGTAATATAAGAGAGGAAATATTTTTGTTATGGAGGCTTTAGATATGCTATTTATAATTGTAGAAATATGGAGAGTAGAAGAGAAGAGAGATCAACACTGATGCTCTCAAATAATAAGTTTAAAGTATTAATAAGTAAAGTAATGAATATGAGAATACTTAGTAAAGAAGGAATGAGAAAGAACAGAAAGACAATTTTGAAAGAAGAAAAATTAAAGAAAAGAAAAAAAGAAAAGATCAGTAGAGGTAAAAAAGATAAAAAGAGGAAAATTGTTAAGAGAAGTGATGATCAAGATAGGATTGAAACAGAAGAATGATAAGAAAGGAATTATTGTGAAAGCATTGTTAGACAGTAGAGCAACAGAATTGGTGATAAGCTTAAAGTTTGTAAGAAAGAAGAAGTTGGATAGGCCCATTTATGTGAGAAACATGGATAGTACCTTCAATCATAAAGGATCAATTGAGTATATAGCAGAGATAAAATTATTTTACAAAGGACATAAAGAGAGAATGAAAATAAATATGATAGAAGAGCAAAAGTAGAGTGTAATATTAGGAATACTATAGCTAGCATGCTATAACCCTAAAATTAATTGGAAGACTGGGAAGATGAAAATGATGAAATGTCTGGATGAGTGTGGAAATCAGTAGAAGATGAAGTAGACAAAGCCAGAATAGTAGAAACAGAAAGAAAAGGTATAAAGAGAAAGAAAGCAAAAGTTTAGGAAACCAATAGTTAAGGAAGAGATAGAGATAACAAGGATGATAGAAGAGGAGTAGGAAGAAGATTTGATAAAGATTAAGATAGTGGAAGAAATGGTTCCTAGAAGGTTTTATAAGTATTTGAAAATGTTTGAGAAGAATGAATCAGAGAGGATGCTAATGAGAAAGACATAGGATCATGTCATAGATCTCAGAGAAGGGTTTGTTCCAAAAAAGAAAAAGATATATCCATTGTCAAGAATAAAAAGAGAGGAGGTTCAGGAGTTTTTGAAGGATTAGTTGAGAAAGTGGTATATTTGACTATCAAAGTCACCACAGATATCACTGGTGTTCTTTGTGCCAAAAAAGATAGGAAAAAGAGAATAGTATAGAACTATTGATATTTGAACAGTTGTACAATTAAGAACAATTAATCAATCCCACTGATTTTAGATTTGATAAATAATATAGAAAAGAAGAAAGTATTTATAAAGATAGACTTAAGATAGAGATATAATAATATGAGGATTAAGAAAGGAGACAAGTGGAAGGCAGTATTCTCAATGCCAGTGCCTTTAAGCCAATAGTAATATTCTTTGAGCTAACAAACTCACTAGTGACCTTTTAGGCAATAATAAATGATCTGTTAAGAAACATAATAGATATAGAAGATGTAATGGTGTTTATTGATAATATGATGGTAGAAACAGAGACAGAAGAAGGACATGATAATATTGTGGAAGAAATGTTAAGAAGAATGGTGGAAAATAATTTATTTGTGAAGCTAGAAAAATATATGTGAAAGGTTAGAAAGGTTGGGTTTTTAGGAGTGGCAATAAGACTAGATAAGGTGAAGATGGAAAAGGAGAAAGTTTAAGAAGTAGTAGATTAACTAGTACTAAGAAGTGTGAAGAATGTATAAAAGTTTTTGGGGTTAGCAAACTATTATAGATAGTTTGTCAAAGATTTTTCAAGGATGGAAAAATCACTTCATGAGATGACAAGAAAAGATGTGAAATGAAACTGGAGAGAGAGATAGTAGAAAGTATTTGGGTAATTAAAAAAGAGATTTATAACAGAATTAGTCTTGATAATATTAGACTTGAACAAAGAGATGAGATTAGAAGCAAATGTGTCAGATTTTACTACAGGTGGAGTATTATTGATGAAGTATGAAGATAAGAAGTAGAGGCCAGTAGCTTATATTTCAAAGTTGTTGAATAAAGCCAAAGAAAATTATGAAATTTATAATCAAGAAATATTAGAAATTATTCAGTGTTTAGAAGTATAGAGACATTTCTTTAAAAAAGCTAAGGATTAGTTTGAGATTTGAATAGATCACAAAAACTTGAAATATTTTATGAAAGCTTAGAAGTTGAATTAGAGACAAGCTAGATAGGCTTTATATTTGTCAAGATTTGATTTCACCTTGAAGTATATAACTGGTAAGAGTATAAAATAAGCAAACAGTTTGAATAGAAGGGCAGATTGGGTAGAAGGGATAAAAAGAGATAATGAAAATTAAATAATGTTAAAAAATAAGAAGCAAAAAATAATAAGGTAGTAAAAGTAGTGAAAGAAATGAAAAAGGCTAGAGTTAAAGTATTGAGGAATAATAAGTGGAAGATTGGAGATGACTTAGCATTGAAGAAGGAAAAAGTATATATTTTAAAAGATGAGAGTTTGAGGTTAGAAATTATTTGGCTTTATCATAATATACCAATAATAGAACATGGAAGACAGTAGAAAACAGTAGAACTGGTTACTAAGAATTATTGGTGGCCAGAAGTTATGAAGGAGGTGAAGCAATATATAGAGGGATGCAATCAGTATCAGAGGATGAAGAATAGAGCAGAGATACTAGCAGAAAAATTAAGACCAAATATAGTGTCAGAAAAACCATAGCAATATATATTAGTGGACTTTATTACAAAGTTACTAGTATTAAGAGATCATGACTTAATTTTGGTAGTATATGATAGGTTTTCAAAAGTATCACCTTTTATAGCAATAACAGAAAAAATAACAGTAAAGAATTTGGCAAAATTATTTAGAGACAATGTATGGAAGTTGTATAGGCTGCTAAAGAATGTGATTTCAAACAAAGGGCTACAGTTTATAGCAGGATTGATAAAAGAGTTGAACAAGATGTTAGGAATAAAAACAAAGCTATCAATAGCTTTTTATCCACAGATAAATGGACAAACAGAGAGAGCAAATCAAGAGCTAGAACAGTACTTAAAAATGTATATCAATCATAGGCAAAATAATTAGTCAGAATAGTTGGCAACTATAAAGTTTGCATTCAACAATAAGATACATATAGCAATGAAGTCATTACTATTCAAGGTTGACTATGGAAAAGAGCTGAGGATGGGTTTTAAGATAAGAAAAAAAGAGAAGTATATGAAAGCAGAGAAGTTTGTAAAAGAAATGAAGAAAATATATGAGGAAGCAAAAGTAATGTTGAAGAAGTTATAGAAGAAGATAAAAAATATACAGATAGGAATAAAAAGAAAGTAATAGAGTATAAAGTGGGAGATAGAGTGTTGTTAAGTATAAATGATTTAACATAGCAGATAAGAAATAGAGAGATGAAGAAATTGACAGAGAAGTTTATAGAGCTATATCAAATTAAGAAAATTATATTAGAGAATATAGTGGAGTTGGAGTTACTAGCATCAATGAAAATTCACCCAGTGGTTAATGTGAGTTGTATTAGGAGCAAATAGAGAGATAGAAGAAGATTCTATCTTCTCTAGTAAAGATAGATAAAGAAAAGAAGTATAAAGTTGAAAAAATATTGAATAGAAAAGATATGAGAGGGAAACCAAAGTATTTAGTTAGGTAGAAGGAATATACAGTAGAAAGAGACACTTGGGAGAGGTTAGAGAACTTGGAAAATATGATGAAATTAGTAAAAGATTTTGAGAAAGAAATTAGAGAAAAAGAGATAAGAAGAGTATAAATAAGAAAAGAAAAGGGAAAGAAAAAGGCATTGAATCTGAAGGCAGAAATAGTAAATTACCAAGGAAGTATACTGTAAAAATATTATTTGAGTAAGTTAATAAAAAGTTTAAAGATGAGTATTTGAAAAAGTTAGAAAGAAGTTGAACAAGATGGAAAGGGAAAGGAAGGCAAGTTTTTCTGGAGATGAAACCTTAAGGGAGTACTATCATAGTATGCTTAAACTCTTATATTTTATTTTGATTTTATTTTATTTTAATTTATTTTCTTTGATTTTATTTTTTTTAAATTTCTTGGACAATAAAGAGATATGTGACCATGGTCACATGATATGTCACATAACATGATGTCATAGGTTTAGAACATTGTAGAAAGAACTAGAAGAATAATGTCATGATGCATATCTACAGTATGTTTATTTTATAATATATACATGAACTTTAGAATAGAGTTATTTATTGTTAGCATAGACCATGTATTTATAGTAAGACTACTTAGTGCACTATTAACCATCTTGGTTAGTAGTTTTCACAACAAACTAGAGTATTTAAAAATCTTATTCTGTTTTCTTGGATTTTTCTAGAGATAGGCTATATTTTTAATATATTTTGTTAATATATAGTAGTAATATAATAGTAGAATGCCTTACCCAAATATTATCTAGAGTTTCTTGTAAGATCATTTCTCCACAGCAAGATTATTGTATGAATAATATAATAGAAAATTTGAGGAGCAAAAGCTAGAAAGAAATTAGAGATATTAAAAGAAGAGATCTATTGTCATGGTATACTTGAACTCTTATATTTAATTTTAATTTTCTTTAATTTGATTTTTCTTTTTCTTTTATTTCTTGAACAATGAAGAGATACATGACTGCAGTCACATGACACATCATATGACATGATGTCATAGGCCTAGAATCTGGAAAAGAGAGCTGAAAAAATGATATCAAGATATATTTGTTACGATCGATACTCCTGGATGCAGCATGGACATGGGTCAAGGGTATGACGACAACGATCGGCTGCGCCGTAGTAGTCTCAGTCAGCGCCTCATGTGGTAGGCATGG
>Ga0157368_1000431_pt1 | contig 19677 bp, 18 predicted proteins | sample AttbisABBM3_FD_113146 | JGI IMG/M metagenome (GOLD analysis project Ga0157368, IMG submission 113146) | Fungus gardens microbial communities from leaf cutter ant in Botucatu, State of São Paulo, Brazil - Atta bisphaerica ABBM3 | ecosystem: Host-associated > Fungi > Mycelium > Unclassified ...
ATTCTTTGGGACTTGATTAATACTGGGGCAGTAAGAAGTTTCATTGATGATGTAATAGTATGCACAGAGAAAGAGAAAGGACATGACAAAGTAGTAGAAGAGATAGTATATCACTATCAAGCAGCAGTGTTTTTCTTCTTTGAAAAATACTGCAAGACTATGGAGAATGAGCTTTACCATTGTAAAGGTCTTGAATGCTATTCAAAAGACACTTAGGAATCTAGTCAAAAAATAGCAGATTACAGCTGGTAAACTGTGTGGCCTTTGGAAAGATTTTGAGGATCAATAGAGAGTAGTATTGGAGAAGAGTGAAGAAAAGAATGATGATGATGAAGTAAATAAAGTAAAAAAGACAGCAAAAGAAAGTTACTGAAAGAGTCTACAAATGTTGGAGATGAGGAAGAGAAAAAAGAGTTGATACAGACATACTCTTCTCTCTTTTAATAGATAATTAGTTTTTTGTCTTGTTTTACTTGAATGAATTATTTTTTAAGCTATATAGACAAGAGTCCAGGTTAGAAAACATTATGAAGTTCACTGTGCAGATAAAGTCTACACTTGATAAAGCAAGGTTAGCTATCCACAAGTCTTAGAAAGATATAAAACTCTACTACAACTGCTAACAGATTCCAGCCATAGTCTTTAAGCCTAGTAACAGAATATATCTTAACTCTATAGACATTCAGACTACACATTTCTTCACTAAACTGTTCTACTAATGTCTTGGACCTTATATAATTAAGAAGCAAATAGGACTTATGGTCTATTATCTGAAGCTTCCACCTGCAATAAGAAGGCTGCACCCAATGTTCAATATTGTCAAGCTTACTACTATATCTAATAACCTAATTCTTAGTAAACATTTAATACCTCTACCCAATCCCATTCTTATAGACAGACAAGAAGAATGGGAGGTTGAAAAGGTCTTGAATAGCCAATGACATTAATAGAGGTATCAGTATCTGATTAAATGAAAAGACTTTGGTCTAGGGGAGAAAACTCTTGGAAGAATGCCTCAGAAGTATTTGCACTAGATAGAGTAGTAGAGTTCTAGTTCTATAGACTGAATCCCAGAGCTTCATGATTTATCTGTACAACTGAGTTCTTGGCTATTGAATTTTTCCCCATTACTGTTGCTTCAAAATATAATGTTACAACTTAAACTCAAGTGAGAGAGTAAAAGTGGAACTTTGTATTGGTTAACAAAAGAGAACTCAGTGAAGTTCCTGGTACAAGTGAGTCTACTTTATACATCTCTAATGCATGGTCTATATGGTCTGTATGCACTTTACATCTAGCCTATTCTAAATATTATAAGTCATATATATCAGAGTTATCATATTATATAATGTATAATACCATCCTTTTTATGCATCACATGATATTGTGACTATGACTGTGACAGTTGTAATAGTCACATCATTCTCCTTTACTAAATCCAAAATAAGAAAAGAAATAGAGAGAATAGAGAAAAATAAAAGTAGAAAAATAAAAGAAACTTAAATAATAGAAGAGAAATAGAAAAGAAACAAGTCTACCATCTTCAAGTTTGACATGCAGTAATCTAAGAGGAGGAGTGGATATAAGGGGACTTGTCTCTAACCCTGCCAAACTCTGTGATGCTTTCACTCTCATTAGCTTACATTCTATTCCTACTAAATCCTGCAGTCTTTCTTAAGTAATCTTGCTAAACCCTGCTAAACTCTGCAATCCCATCATCAACCTCTGTTCTCAAATCCTTCAGATGTATCCACTGTGAATTCCCTTCTTTCATTTTTGGTAAAGTTCTAGATGTTTTCATTAGAGTTTCTGATTATCTGGCTGTCATCATTTTTCTTTTATATTAGTACTGTTCTGCTGGATTGGAATAGACTTTATTAGTATTGATGATAGTTGCCACTCTTAGAAGTTCCTATTCTGTTCTCTTAGGACTTTCTGGAGGTTATTAAAGTTTGTAAAATCCCACAAACCCCACTAGTCATCCCAACAGTTTTCTTGTATCACTTAATACATGAGTACACTTTCATCTCTAATGTTACAACTTAAGACTGAGTGTTTAGTCAAAAGAGAAAACTAATGTGGTTTAACACAAAAGAACTTAGTAAAGTTCTGAGTATAGATGTATCTACTTTTATCTATATAAACTCATAATATTTAGGATGGGCTAGATGCAAGTGTGTACAAACCATGTATCAGAGGTATATAAAGTCATTATTCTCCTTCATGATGTATGATATCACCCTTCTGCTATATCACATGATATCAGGACCATAGCTGTGACATGCATGACTAACCTGTGACAGTTGTGACCCTATTTCTCCTTTATTAAGTTCTAAGTAAGAGACAGAGAAGAAAAGAGATAGAAAAGTCAAAGTAAAAATAGGAAAGGTTTTAAATAAGGAAAGAGTGTCATATCCCAAATGCTGAAACATGTCTGAGACATGTTTAACTTCAATATGACATCAAATCCCCACGATTATTTGGTCTTATTTGTGCCCAAAACTCCATTGGTGGTTTGGTACTTTATAATGGACTTAATTCTATCAAAAGTCTGTGGTTATTTTGCTTTATTTGAGTGAAAATCTGCAGTTATATTCATCTGTCTCTGTTATCTAACTATCTCCTTCAAACTTCACAAATTTACTCAGAGTTTATGCAGAGTTTTCCTCTCCAAATTTGAACTTCTATGTAGTGTTTCACTAATGAAACACTTGCTCAGAGATCTGTTTTAGTTACTCCTTTTGTTATTTAAGGCTGGTGACCACTTTGTAATAGCTAGCCTGATAATTGACTAAAGTTGACACTAAATCTCCAGTGTCAATGGCAATGTGCTTTACTCCTCTCCTTATAACTCCTTACAAGACCATCCTCTAAAATTGCAACCACATGGCTTATAGAAGACACAACATATAAGTTGAGGCCAAGGTCATTCTGACAAGTCCACATCACTGAGCTCATTGCATTCATTGCATGAAGTTTTTACACTCTGTGCATGTCCAAGCCAACTCTGCAGACTTTTACCTTCAAGTGTGAACTATGCCTAACAAAGAGAAATGAAAGAAAACAAGTTTACCATCTTTGATTCTGACATCTAACACTTAAGATCTAAGTTATAATATAAAAGAGCAAATCAAGTACAGTGTTTATTCACAGAGTTGTGACTGAATTACAAATGATGACCTTGGCCTCAACTTATGTGTTATGCTACTTGTTATATAGCAGAGTTGAGAGAATATAAGAGAAGTCAGTTGCTTGGTTTGATTATCAGACTAGGGAAAATATAGAGTACCTACTTGGTCTTAAAATACTGAGTACTGTAGTCAGAAACTGTGGCTAAAATAGTAGAGTAGGGGATGGCTAAGGAAATACTATAGAGACAATCTCCTGGTAATATAACAATCTAGAGTTTAGGTAACAAGTTGTTAATTGATGAAATACCAAAAATTAATTTGTACCAGAGTTGGGCACAGATGTAGATGACATCTATGACTAGTAAGAAACTTATTCACAAGTAGAAAACAAATATCTCAGATAGCTCAGAAGTAAGTCTATAACAGACCTATATAATGTAAAAGATAAGTCTATTTATAGTTTATAGATAAATTTTTGGGATTTAAAATGTAGTTTGAGCCAAAGGTGCCCTGAACTTGTGCATCCTTGATTCAAGTATCAACAAAATGTTGTGCAAAACAACCCATTTTATTCTAGGTAATACCTAAGAGGAATTTACTAAATATTGACCACTTGATTCAGCAACCAACATATGACCTGATTTAAGGAAAGCTCTCCAAGAAAGTAGGTGTTATGAATGACTTGATGCAGAGCTTTTGTGTATATAATTATAATTATAATACGAGGGGATACTTATGGTAATGTGCTGAGCTTCGAGGAGGTTTTGTATTAGGGTGTGACACGGAAGTGATAATAATAATAATTGTGATGTGACTTTGAATTGAACCGGTCGAGAATTCGGTTCACAGCCAACTCCGATCCTCTTTTCCTCTTTCCTATATTCATAATACGGTTTTCGCTTGCCATGAGCTCGGCTCCTTCATCTTCTGCTTCGATCAATGGTCGCAATGGCCACGTAAAACCAACACCCTCCCAGACCGGTTCAGAAACCTACGAAGTCAATCCTGCTTATCCTGAAAACGGGTTTCCTCCGTACGTCAATTTTTCCGGACTTGGTTTATCTAGTCGTCCCTCCATCTGGCTCTCTGATCGCATCTTGCAACACAGTATCTAACATACTGACGAGCTCTTTTATCTTCCAGGGCACAGTACCCCCGAAACTCCCATAATGAGGAGATTGTTGGCCATTTGTACCACTCTGGCTTTCAGACAGGTGTGAGTACCTGTTTTAATGTTTCTCGCATCTCGACAACTTATCTTGACGTGTGGAGGGCATCAGAATTATGCAGATACCATTCTCGTACGTGACCCTTCCATGATGAGTGTTGTCCTCTCACGTAGTTCCTTCATCTAGCATGTACACCAAAATGCATATCGTCTCCATGCTATCATACTGTCTCGGTCTCCGTATCTTGCACATCTCATGTCCACATCGCCTCAAACCTCTGGTCAGCGTGTCATATATGTCAATCTTGAACAAGAACCCGAGGTAACCGAAGAGGTACGCGTTCAGCTCCTCTCGTGTATCGAAGCATACTCTCATATCTACATTACACCCTCTTCGACAGGGTTTTGCTATAGGTCAGCCATGAAAATATTCCATGTAACTGTGTAAATCTAATTGAGGATATTTATTCAGCTCTTGGTTATCTTTATTCGTCGGTTTCTATGGGTATGATTCAGCCCTCAAATGCCCGGGCTGTACTCGCCGCTGGTTGTTTACTTGGAGGAATGGAGGAACTGTGCGCCTTCGCATATGACATGTGCAGGCGTTCATTGTCAGTTGAGACGATTAATCAATGGCTCTGCTTCACCGACAGTGCTCCATCATTGGTAGATGGATCTAGAACGCCTGATCTGCCGCAAACATCTGTGTTCGGACTGTATGCTCAGAGGTTGCGGGATGATGTATTCCGGTTTCTTGTCACACTTCCTGAAGTACTTGAGAGCGGGTCCCCACAGCAGGATGCGCCTTCCGGAAGTGCAGCATCGGGCACGCGTGATGTCTTGTTGGGAATTTACGCGCAGGTGCCATATGAACTATTTAAATCGGCAATAGAGTCCCCAACCTTCCGAATTGGTGAGTCTTCTGCTCCTGAATTTTGATGGTCACATCTTAGCATTTATCATGCACTTTTCCTAATGAGCTTTTGCATACAGGCTCTGACCAAGCACGATTCAAATTTGCCAAAGACGCAATTGATCTACGAAAACGCGGGATCTCACGGGGTTCCGGCGCCGAAGAAACCGTAGTTTTGGCGTTCGGGGGAGAGAATCTTGGGTCTAGTGCTGTGCACATTACACGTAAAATGCGCAAACGGCAACTGTGGAAAGTCAACACCTAGACTGGCATGTAAGTAGCACACATTAGAATGATTTTTGGTTTCGTGGTTTGAATCATGAACGGGAGGAGGGGTAAGAAGAGTAAGCGCTGGGAAGATCATTAGGCGCCACGATCGATTGGATATCTTCCCATACAAGTAAATCACGGGAGTACTTGATCCCACTTTTCCATCCTGCTATGCCTTACCCATCTAGCTCCAGTTACTTGCCTCCGGAGCAGCCCCAGTTCCAACAACCCCTCCAGAACATATATCAGTTAGATCAATGTCCCAACCAAGAATTCACTTCTCAGACTCAGACTTATCCTCAACAATATGCAGAGAGTGAACTGCAGCATGTAAATTGGGCACAACAAAACTTTTTCTCTCAGGATTCATCCCAGCAGTTTCAGCTACCTTCCGATCAACAAAAGTCATATCCTCTGCAGTCGTCTCTTAACCAGACAAACTCTTCCTCGCAGTCGGGCCAGTTTTTACAGCAAAATCCGACCCATGAAGGTGAAATGGCTAGGCAGCAATTTCCACAACAGGGACAACAACTACAACCGCAATACGCCCAGCAACATAGTCCACAATCGCAATATCCTCAACAAACGCAACGACAGATGCAATTTTCTTCATTATCCCAAAGTCAGTCCACACAATCAGTCCATCAAAATACGTACGCGCAACAGGGTATTCAGGTAAGTTCTGCGCTTAACCATCCCAGACGCTGTCCATCCCAGCAGAATCTCTACAACCAGCAGAATCAAGCGTTTCAGCCGAGTTTACATTCTCAGCATCCTTCCCAGGTGTCACTCGCGCAAAAGAACCAATTTACTGGATCAAGCGCCCTGAATAATCCCAACAGCTTCATCCAGCAAACGCAAGATGGACAGCAGCATGGACAGCAGCATGGACAGCAAACTCATCAGAGCCTCCAACACCAGAGTCAGTATTTTAATCTGGCACAACAACCTCGTGGCCCTCCATTCCCTCAGCTGCCGGACATGCAACGACCCTTACCTTATCCCTCACAACCGCAAACATCACATGTGCCTCAGCAGCTGGGGCAGCAGTTGCAATCAAATCATTTGTCACGTCATTCATCTGGAGATGTCGCTGGAACTTATCAGCTTTTCTTCACGGGCCGTGATGACCCGCGTTCCTGTATGTTGATCGGTGAAGATACGAAGCCCGTTTACCTCTCCTTTGATACGCAAGAAAGCAACCTTAATCAGCTAATACGAACCAATGTGCGTTTGTCAATTCACAGATCCGCTGGACAGATGTGACTCTGACCGACTCTTTAGGTCTACAAGAATACTCGAGATCTCTGTGCAAAATTAGATTGGGGCACAGGCGGATTTTTGGGCACTGCAACGATTGGAAATCGACAATTTCCAATGGCTCATCTTGTTACTCCCGGCACAGCTGAAAAGTAATATGCTCATGCTCTCTTGTCCTGTGATATCTTATGCTAATTTTGATGACTCTTTTCGAATCAAGAGCGCGGGGGTTTACTTCTGTTGATGGGAAGCAGTTCGAATGGCGTCGGATCCGCGAAGACACGACAGCTTATGATGTGAGTGGCATGGTTAAGTTTTTGGGACCTTCTCAGGTCCTATTCCTTTTGTTACGAGAACCGCCATAAGTGGGAAAACGCTTGATCACGGACTTGTGTTCATCCAGGTTATTACCATGTGGATCAAAATTTTGTCGTCCGTCTTCTTGCCTTTTCCCGTCTTTCCTTTTTGGATTGAGCTCAAACCATCTGACATATCTGCTCTTCGCACTCAATCTTCCGTTTTTGGCTGATCCTACCATCTGTAGCTTTACATGGCGCCAAACATTCGTATCGCTCTCTTCCGCAAATACAACCAATCCACCGCCATTGGGCCCTCGCATGGGCTGATCCAGTACACATTTAGCAACGATGTTTTACTCATCGAGGCTCTGCTTGCATTGCTTCTGAACCGATGGATAGATATGAATGGGATTCAGTTCTCGGGTTAGACTAAACGAAGGGTTTTATCTCCTTTTTGTAGTCCTGCAGTTGCAACTTGCTTAGCACTGCCCGCCTGCTTTTCTCATCAATATTAGTCTATTGAGCACTTTTCTGACACGCTCACTATCGGGGATGACTCCTATATTATTATATATATAGCTGTGACTATGATTCCTACTCATTGGTATGTAGAGCGCACACACGGCTAATTATATCCAAACAGACCCGAATGGGATATGAAAGAGAACAAAAGAAAGAGGGGCGACCAATTTCAAAAGTAAAAAGAAGTTTGTGCAAGATATGGCGTGGTATGTTAACATAACTGAAATGAGAGAGATAGACGGAGGGAAATAGAGAGATCATCGATCTACGAACTGCGAGTGAGTGAGCCTAGCAATAACTCCAACCGATCTTCCATGCTGATATCGTTAGTGGATAAAGAAGATTGTGCAGAATGCCCATATCGAGTCGGACTGGGCGCGAAATTGAAAGTACCGGCATCCATTCCTTGGGATAGGTTCTCGATGAGTTGCCCTATTTGCGTAGAAGTACTGTAAAAAACCTGAAATAATAGCAGCCTAAGTTGCGGCATGTCGGAAGGCTCACGAGTCGCCCACCTTAGTTTCGGGTCTACTTTTACTCTGCGCAATCTGTTTTCTGTTCTTAAGCGCGGATGATGAATAACTCCCTCTGGAATTAGAGCGCGCCTGCTCTTTCACAGATACTTGCACATTTTCCCATTCCCGATCACCTTGAGTTCCAGTAGAATACTCAGATGAAAAGCTCGTCCTGCCATTATAAATAGATTCTTCGTCTTCCTCACTGCGTAGTCCGCTTACAATTGACCTGGAAATTGTCAGGATTGAAATTATTCGGACGTAATAGTCTCACCAAATAGTGTCACCATTCGCATATTCAATGAACTCGAGCGCCGGTCCTGACTCGCTAGGCCCTGAGGTGCTCTCCGTGGTGTGAGGGTCCATACTCAATGCACCTGGCATCCGACCTTCGTTCGCATGCATCTCATACCTGCTATAACATTGAGTATGTCCGAAGCTTAAAGGGAGGCATGAACCTACATCGAGGGACCGTACACCGAGTTCATATTTGGGCGGGTTGCAGGTAAGTTCAAGTAAACATCGGAGTTCAATGAATGCGGGAGCATAGGCACAGGTGGTGACCCGTCATTCGAGAATCTCTGACATACAGGAGAACGGGGCGGCGGCGGGGTGGGTGCACGATCTTTGAGAGAACCTGAGTTCATACTACCTCGACGTCGTTTTCCGGAATTAGCTCGGTGAAGGCTCTGAGCATCTGTTTTGATACCTTTGACACTATCAGGTAGGACAATGGTTCGCCGTACGACTGTGCTAGCAGCCCGATCTCCGCGATTTTCTCGTGCCCTCCGCGCTTGTTCCAGGGGTCTAAAGACAAGTGACCTCGTGGATCCTGAGTCAGGAGTTGGCTGTGAAGGTCGAGAACCTGTAGGATCAGGAGGTTGGATGGTAAGCTGGGATGTATCGCCAGAGTTTGATTGTTCAAGAGCAGCCGGAACCTCGTTGTGATGTCCCTGGCGTGAAACAGACCTCGACTTCGGTGTGTTGGCCTTCGCTAGTCTAGTTGATCGAGACGTTATTGATCCGGAGTGCATTAATAAATCACTAAGAGCATTCTGATCAAGTCCAAGATTGCTAGCGGCGTCGAACAGCTGTTGAATCATGACAGACTGACGACTGCCAGTAGAAGGTGAAGCAGTATGGGCGGAAGAAGACGGTTCGACTGGCGCAAGAGAAGAAACTGGAGCATTTTCAAGTTTCAATGAAGGGTTGAATCCAGGTTCTGTGGCAATTGGAGTGCGAGCATTCATCATATCTTGATGCCGGGGAATCAAAGGAGGGGGTTGGGTTGGTAGTCGAGATGATAACTGTTTACTGAGTGCAGGCGACGATTCAGCCGTACGTTGCTTGCCACGGAAACGCAAAATAAAATTTTTTAGCCCTGGGCTACCCAAAGCCGGAGAGCTAGGGAACGAAGCCTTGAAGCGTCCCGTTTCCGTCATATTCGCCAAAACTGGGGCTTCTGGAGTTCCAAACTTCGTAAGGTCATCGTTTGCTGTCCGTGATGATGATGGTGTTTTAACGCTAGGAGGAGTAGGAGAAGACGGTGCTGCAGATGAAGGAGAAGGGACTTCGTTTTTGAAGGGTAAAGTATTTTTCGCGCGGAGGGTGCCACGAAACTTTTTAAATCGCGATCCAATACTGAAGTTACCCGGATTGTTGGTTGACAGTGTCGGCGAATGTGAAGGTATGGTTTGTATAGTTTCCAGGCTGGCCGGATTGGAGTGGGAGAGGAGTTGTGGGGAAGAAATCTTGCTCGTATTAATCCGCTTCCGCGAAACAGATGGGCTATGGGATAAGCCCTCCCCGGGTAGGTTGGTTCTTGATGTGTTCTTTATTGTCGCATCAGCTTGTGCAATCTTTGCCTGGAACTCTCTCAAAAATTCAGCCTCATTCTTGTCCTTAGGGGACATCGGCACGTGCGCAGATGAGACATTTTGTGATAGCTGAAGAGGGGATTGCGCACTATTAGCAGAAGATGGTGTAGCCAATGCAGTGGCATTCTGTGATTCAGTCTGCAAATCAGTCTGCATAGAGACTAAGCTATCGTCCACGACAGGATTTTGGTTAGATTCAATCAGTGTGTCGATGACTGGCGAGTCAAGAGCAGGCTCAGATTCATCCAACTGCAGATCGGTGTCATGTGAACCAAAAAGCACATCTGCAAGTGAGTGATTACGCTTAGTGCCCGGTGAAGGCTCTGAGGAAGGAGTCCTCTGCACAGAGGTGTCGAGAGGCGGCGGAAGGGGATGCTTAGCTTGAATGTCACTGACAACTGAATCCAATAGTGCACTAGCCTTCTGGTGATATTGTTCCGATGTCAAAGGTGAAATGATCATTGGATCAGAGGAGGATGATACCGCAGATTGAATGGCCTGCGGGGCAGGACTACTGACCTGCATGGAAGGTGTAAGCGGGACCGGCACTGAATCATAATGAGTGGACTGGGACACTCTGCCAGGAGTCACATAGTTCGACTGCGACGTTGACGGCCTTCTCTTTCTTGCCACGTCTCCCTTTGTCCCCGCAAAAGTAACCAACTTCTCTTGAATCATAGTAACGTCAGGGACTGTTAATCCAAAGTGCTTTTTGAACATTTCCTCTGCCTGATCCTCTGAAAAGGGTGTATCTGTCTTCCTGATACTCAGGTCATGCCACACAGGTTGGGGGTCTTCACCGCTTAAAATTTGATCATACCACTCCCTATCGTCTTTATCTCCTTCCCAAGAATGATAACTTGAGCCTGTCGATCCAACAGATGTTCTGGAGTTATTCCCGAATAAATTGAGCATCGGAGGGTTGTAAGATGTACTAGCATATCCCCAAGGGGAGGTTGCAGTTTGCCTCGATGACCTACGGCTTCCACCATTGATGAATCCAAATGCTGGTGAAGATGGTGACCGAGGAGCGTTTTGTGTCGGTGTAGGTGATCGTTGTGGTCTATTGGACAAGAACACGTCACTTATTCTGTTGTCATTATTTCTGTTTATCGTTCCGTTGAAGATGACTTGGCCACGATCGGAAGGCAGAGTAACAGTACCGACAGAATTACAGGTGTCGTGTTCCGACGAAGAACCAGGTAGTGGTAGTGATTGAACATTCCTCTGCACCCGATTTGTAGCCCCATTAGCGACGACGATATCCAATCCACTGGCATCGCTCGTCCAACTATCACTCCGCGCGTGCATCGATCTCGTTGTACCCGTACTTCCGCTCAAATTGGGCTGCATAATCACATTGGAAGGTGTACTTGATCTTGAGGAAGTCGCATTGCCAACGACAGCCACATTCCCACTACTAGACACCGACGCTACTACGTTCGAAAGCGGAGAAATGGGCCTTCTGCGGGATAGCAGTGATGAATTGAGAGGGCTCTCAAACTCGATTGTTTGATTCCCTCCACTTCCACTTCGTCTAATTCCTTCTTGCACTTCGGGAGTCTGGCGGCTACTAGCGCTTGGATGTCTTCGTAAAAACAGAGGAGACGGTGTGCTTGGTCTTGGACTGTGCCTCACAGTTGCAGTTGAAATGGATTCTTTCCTCCCTAGCCCTGAACCTGACCGTGATCCTGACACTGATGAGGCGGATAGAGAGTCGGGATGAAAGACGTTCATGACTGGGGAAGTTGCACGAGGTGTGATAGAATGAGAACGGTCATCGAGGTCAAGGTCACGAGGTGTCATTGGTCGGTTCATTCCTGGAATATACCCTGGTAGGGTGCGTGAAGGAAGAGGTGAGGCACGGCGTTCCTCTGATCCGGATGATAGCTGTTTATCGGCGGTGCTGACGGCCACAGCGACTCCGGGCTCGGTGGAAGAATAGCTGGCTGACTCCTTTTGATGAGATGATGGGCGAATCGGTCCGGCGCCAAAATCGTCGATGGCCTATCCGGCAGAGATTTTGACGTTGAAATTGAGATGAAGGTATGTGACGACGATTACATGGTAAAAACAAGTGAATTAGTGTCACGAAGAACGAAATCACGAGATAGACAACAAGGAGAAAGTTGTTTTGCAAGATGAACAAGCACTCACGGGATCAGATGAGTGGTTCATCACACCGTGTGGCGTCCGTGAACGAGGTAACACAATCTCGTCCTCGGTCTCATCTTCTAGCTCCTTGAAAACAGCCTGCAACGCCAACGATGCCCTCTTCAATGCCGTTGTATCCATTGTCTTCAATTTATATTCGATTGAAGTAGCAGTCGATATCCCGACCGGAGAAGCTAAAGCTTCGGAACTTTCCTCTGCACCATAGCCGGAACTCTGGATGTAGCTCACACAAGAACCGGTCGAACTTTCCGCTTCTTGCTGTGACGGGGGTGAACCTGTCTGCGACGACAGAGCGATACTCGAGGCCGCCTCCTCCGACGTCATCGGTCGCAAACTCGATAAACTAGAGCTTTCAGTAGCAGAATCCATTGTTCCAGCTACCGCAGATGACTCGGTAGGTATCACAGATGAAGTGTTTTGCATCGAGCTAGTCAAATTTGCCTTACTCCTCCCTGACATACCCTTCATGTATTTGTGATCTCTCAGCCGCATGGACCAAGATAGATTATTGCTATACCGTTTGGACCGACTACTGCTCGGTGATGCAGTTAAATTGGTGGACGAGGAGAGCGACTTGTCGTCGGTTGAAAGTGTTTCTTTCGAGCCTCGCGAACGAAAACGCAATGCATCAAGAATCATATCTTCTTCCTCTTCTGTTATGTGGTTCTCCGAACCTCGTGCTCTCTGGTCCGCGAGGCGAACTTTGAGATCGTCGATGTTTATTTGCGCCCCTGGGCGAAGCACGGGGAACTGCTGCGAGAATCTGTGATTATGTCCGTATTCAATATATGTATGCATGGTAGGCAACCGTGTGTCATGACGGAAGTAAGTGAAGGGAACAACGAGTAAATGGGATGATGGATGACATAGCCCGAGGGAATTGCCGAAAGCGCAATAAGAAAAACCAATCTGCAAGTTAGTCGAGAAACATTGGTCTCACAGATTACAAACGCACTCTGATATGAGCACTGATGCCCGAAAGTCGTTTGGTTGGAGCGAAGAAAGAACTCCGACAGTAGGGAGTTCTCCTAGTGTACGAGGTGAATTCTGTGAAGACGGTAGAGGGCTGGGGTACAATTGGGGTTGAAGAGGGTACTGGATTGTACTCGGACTAGAAAGGGCTGGCGAAATAGGCGATCGTCCTGAAAAGGGTGTTACCAGAAACTGGTCTTGACCCTGTCGTGCTGCTGACAAGCCTCGTTTAGAATCGGATTTCCACCTAGAGAAATGAAGGAAAGCTTTATCAGTCACATAAGTCCGGAAGGTAAGGGAAAGGGAAAAAACAATAACGAGATAGACGAATTAGGAAATAGTACTTAGTGAGCGTCCGGTGGGTGGGGGTTCGAGCGTTCTAATACCTGCTCGAAGCGAAGCGAAGGGTACGGAGGCGAGAGTAACGAAAGGAGAAGAAAGAAGCAGGAAATAAGAAGGAAGGAAGGATTGTATGAAATGAATTAACCAGTCAACGACTCGCGAGTAAGGCTGTCAAGCGAGTGGTATCAGTTTACACGCTTTCTGGTCAGTGCAGGGAGGTTTCGTATGAGAACCCAGCGTGTACTTCGCGTGGAATATCAGGACGTGGAGATCGGAATTAGAAGACAAGAAAGGCAAGTATAAAGGAAATGTGGTGAAATGAAGTGCAGCCTGTCCTCGATTCTGGGTCTCGTCCTGGCTCGAACGACGCGTCGACAAGGAGCTGGGCAGTAGAGAAAAAAAAGTCCCAAGGCACTAAATATTCTTCCATAACGATCCCCCATTGCCCAGGGGCGCCCCGACAATCACAAACAGACACTATTGTACGTACCTGAATCTCTGCATCTCGTGTTTCTCTCGCTGCACTTATGCTTTTTCTTCGTCAGATAAACTGGCGTCGGTGATAACACAATGATAATGGCCTCGAACGTTGCTCTTTAGCCACCGGTGCCTGGCCTGGGTCTTCTTTCGCAATATCAATCCGACGGCAAAATACCAACGTTTTACCTGTCTTTTCACCCTTGAACACTTTTCCTTTTGTGTATGGTCAAAAAATTCACAAAGACCAACTGATTCAATCAAAGTGTCAACTTGAGCGATGACCAATGAAGGAGGGAACAGGTTCACAGCCCACTCCAATTCTGGACAGTGTCTGCGAATGGCTATCAATTGACAAGAATACTGAACCACTCCACTCCACGCCTCTCTCTATCTTCCAAAGAGTATACTTGCTGAATCGAACAAACAGGGCAGAGCGCTCGCAGTTGGAATCTCTTTCCTCAATCAATGTGCTTTTGGAGGTGGAATGGGTAGAGAATTTGCAGACGGATATGGAAGGACAACGTGGTGAGCACGAGGAGGATCCCTTTCTGGCGCAGACAAGTGTGGCGGGAATAGGAAATCAGAAGGCTGTTCTCGAACCGTGGGGTTCAAGTAAGGCCGTGTATGTTGAAGGACAGATCCCGACAACCAACATCAAAATCATAGTCAATCCCTGTTGCCCTGTTACCACGGGACCCACTCCGGTACTATTTTCCTATTTTCCATTTTGTTCTACCTTAAAGTTCTAGTCATTTCCGTGCCAGCCACTGATCTCTCAGAAAACCCATTGAATGCTACCTAACCGCTCTCAACTACCGAAATGACAGCTAGAAGGTAGAAACCAACAGCTGTAAGGACTCGCCACATGCTGCGACGCATGGTGTGAATCTTATCGTAATCATCATAATCATGTTCATGATATAATACAATCAGAGATTGTTCTGTCACCAAACCCAGGTCACAATCAATACATATATACGTTCACCAAAAACATACTTGTGGATTCTCAATGTGATTTACCATTACTTTTGTTCTTCTGAAATTCTTGATATCCAGGACATGCCAAATGACGGAAGGCGCTCAATTACGGCAGGACTCTGAAGGCAGGAATCCAACTATGAACGTTCGTCGCCTTCCGCAACCGCGTGTCTTTCAGGATAATCTCAACATCAGGCAGAAGTATATGGATGAAATTGTCATGGTTGCCATTACTGTCCGTCAGAATTCCATATAGCAAGTCCTGGAAGAAATGAATGCTTGGTGTATAGTCGTCCTCCAACACTAGAAGCCTTGTATCCTTCTTTTCATAATCGCAGACTGCCTCAGCTCAGAACATGCCATTACGGTGTTTAATAAGGGTAACTCCATTTGAAGAATTCTGTGCCTATCATAAGTACTCAAATTATGACATCGAGGTGTTCAGGCCATCGAGACGATATGACAACAGATTGATTAGTTTCATTGCGAGAACTCGGATAGCTACACGTCAGAAAAGAACTCCGAGGGGATGCAGTGTAGGATTGTTACGTGGACGCATACCTGTAAAGAATCAAAGTCAACAGCACGGCGATAGAGAGCCAGGAAAATCGTTACTTCTTGATCCACTCCTTTACCGTCTGGCTGAACTTGTATTTATCGTTCTTCAGCACCTAGGAAATATTTAACGACAATGTTAGCACTGCGATCCCGACAAACTATGATAGGACTCACCGCAGCAATATCAGGCTCAAAAGGATCATCAGTGCTGGGGTTGTTGACCTTCTCCTTGATTGTCAAGAGCACTATGGGTGCAACCACAGAACTTCAATCAGAAAAGTCCAGATCAGATCAAACGCACGACAAAACACCCACCAGACAAGAGTGTAACGGTCGGTTTCCACTGCACGCGAGACAGAAGACAAATCAGTCCGAGAAGAGTAGAAGGGCGGGGCAAAGTACCTCGTCCCTTAGGACAGGGACGCAAATAGCACCTTCTTCATTGATACCAGGGTGGTAGATTCTAGTCGTGAACGTGACCTTCACAGTTAAATGATAAAGGACGATAGGAGGTGCCAAGTCTCCAAGTCAGACTAATCACCGTAAGAGATAGGTATGACGTACAGTGGGAGCTTTGAAAGGGTAATTGGACGGTAAGCTCACGTTAAAGCAGAATGTCCCTCCCTTGTATGGTGAATCAGCCTAGAAGATCGCCCACGCATTTGAAAAATGACAGGATGGGTAAGAACATTCGTCATGAGTCTGTGAGTCTGAGCAGAGAGATGTCGTACAGCACCCTTGATTGTGCATTTCCACTCGAACAGGTTGTCCTCCTGGGGGTCTACGGTAATACTCTTCGCGTAGATACATATGTGATCCCGTTTCTCTTCGCCAAAAGACTAATCCACACACCTCGATCGGGTTGTTTTTAATATCAGTAATTTCCTTTGGTGTTTTACCGTGAGGCCAACATTCCCTGGTCCAGCATGGTAAGGTTTTACCTTTTGTATCCGCCTAAGGGCAAAAGTAAGGTAAGTGCCTCAACAGGAAAATCTGCGACGAACCTAAGAGTAGCCATGGACGCAAGAGCAGAAAGCGCGAGATCGGCACCGACAGCATAACTACCAAATTAAGCAGGTGAGGTCAACATATACTGCCATGTCCTCTCCTCTTCCAGAAACTGTTTTCAACGGAAACTCCAATGGTGCTAGTGGCTCTGCACCACTATACACACAACCTTCAAAAAAGCGCAAGCGCGCGCCAGTCGCTGCGCCCTCTCCAGCCCCGTCAGATTCAACATCTATATTAGCAGTCTCAACCCTGAATGCACCGACAAATGAGTACGGCCACGTCATCTACTTGCGACTACTGACGTTCAAATGTTCCTGTGTAGGAGTCTCACCAACAGAGGTGACCTCACCGGTCGTCCAATTCTCGCAATTTCTCGAGGACCTGTTTTTGTCCCATGCACGGACACACCAAATCCACACATTGAATCCTACTTCAAAACGGACCTTGCCAGCTCAAATCGCGTCGGTTTCCGCTATGTACCAGCGGGTATCAATCCACCGGGTCATGCTACAGCTTTTCGCACTATCGAATCCAACCCGACATGCTTTCGTGTCAGTTGGGAAGACCGCAATGCGAACATTAAAGTCACAAAGGATGGCCTTGGGCTGGCTGGTTCTGGTGGTTATCGTAGTGCGCGGTGTAATGCACCTATGCGAGAGGGGCAGTGGTACTTGGAAGTCAAAATCTTACATGGAGGAGGTGAACGTATTCATAGTTATGGACATTCAGACGAAAATGGAGGCAGTGGACCGGTACATGTGAGAAGGGAGGGTTCGCATGTGAGGTTAGGCTGGGGACGACGCGAAGCCTCCCTGAACACGCCCATAGGAGCTGATGGATACAGCTATGGATATTGCGACAAAACGGGCGCTAAAACAACGTTAGGCCGCTTAAGGGCTTATGGTAAATCTTTTGGTTCAGGGGACGTCATTGGCATGTACATCTCCCTTCCACCTCGACGTAAACCCAACTCAAAAGACTCAAGCGATCCTGCACACATGCGCCGCGAACGGATACCCATCGATCTCAAAGGTCAGGAAGTCTTTGAAATCCTCGAATATCCTCACAATAAAGAAATGACAAATCTCATGGAGTTATCGGCGAAATCTACTCAGTCATCGTCGGTTCCTTCCAATTCGAGCAAAAAAAACGGTCCTCATGCCGGTAAACCTCCAGAAACGACAACAAATGGTTTACTCACGAAACCCCTACAATCTCTTCGACCTCTACCCACCCTCGGTCCTGAATCTAAAATTGCATTCTTCGTTAATGGTGAATGCCAAGGTGTGGCATTCCAAGACCTGTACGACTATCTACAGCTTCGACAGCCTAAAGACAAGCTACAGAAGGCAAAGGAGAAGAAAAGGGCGAGGGAGGGTGTCAAGGAACATAGACAAAACCCATTCGACGATGGATGGTTAGGGTACTATCCGTTCATCTCACTGTTCAACGATGGCGCGGTACGCATCAACCCCGGACCAGATTTTGACTATCCACCTCCTCCAGATATTGACGCCCTACTCGAGGGGAGAGATCCACTTGTTCCTCCCTTTCCACAGAATAAGTCAAAAGTCGACCCAGACGTTCCAAACTCCCCACTAAATAGGATGAATGCAGATGGAGATGTCAAAGCTACGAGAACATGGAGACCCGTATGTGAACGATACGCAGAATTTATGCAAGAGCAATGGGACCTGGATGCGATAGAGGAGGAGGAAGCGAAGGTGGAGTTCACCAAGTGGAACGAGATTACAAAACGCGAAGAAGAGAAAGCTGAACAGAGGAGACAGAAGAGGAGAGAGACAGATGCGAAACGGAGAGCAAAGAAGGCCGCTGAAGCCGAAGCAAGGAAGCGCGAAGTCATGGGATTGCCTCCCAAGGAGAACGGGTCCTCTGTTACGTCCAATCAACTCGGTGTTTCTGGCATGACCAGCGTGTTTGCCCCTGGATACACGAGCTCAGGATACCCTAGTCCAAGCCCGCTGAGGTACTCGACGGCGGCCTATGATTTAAATAGGGAAATTGAGGCTGCAGCTTTTGATCTAGAAATGAATGTTGGGGCTGCAGGGGAACGTTACGCAACGTCTGAGCCTCCTGAACCCTCGCGCGATGATACACCCCATGAAGAAGACGGAATGTCTTTAGACCAGGTTGAAACACAAGATCAGAAGGAAGCGGTAGAATATGGCCAGACTGATGTTGGGGTACGAATAGAGTTGACGGACTGCCACTCATCTGCACCGACTGCCATTTCGCATGCTGGCCATGGAGAGAGCGAATATGCATCAGATATCCAAGAAGAGGAGCGTGACCCTGAAGGGGTTGGTGATATTCATGTGGCACCAGAAGAGGAGGAAGGTGCTACTAGCATGAGAAAGATTAGGCAACGAGTCGAGCATGTTCATCAGGAGGAGAGGGAGGGGGAGGGGGAGGGAGATCATTGAATTTGTTATTATATACCTGTTCCATTAATTTCGTGCCTAGAGTTGGTTGGTTGGTTGATTTAAAATTATGAGGCTGACCAGATTCTCCTAAACCCCTCCTTGACTTTGATCAACAGACCGTCAAACATGAAGCAAGCAACCGCAAGTGAGTAATTGTCCCCAGTGAAGATCCCAGATAACCCAGGCTGAACACGTCGCACCAGTGGCCCTTTTTCTTCTCGCAGTTTTTGTTGCCGTTATTCTCCTCGTAGCAGCCTTGATCGTTTTTCTATGCTCAAGACCTCCCAGAGTGACAAAATTTACACCTAAAGTCTGGTATACTTCGGAAAGTAACTCAGATATGCGCCGCAGCTTCAGCAACAACCGACTCGCCCGCCCACCCTCATACGCAAGTAGTGTCTGCAGTCTCCGCCGAGATTCATATTTCCCCAGGGGCAGCATCGAGGGAACTTTCAGCATTTACAATAGTCCATCCGAGTCATTCAACAATGACACGATATCCGTATCACCATCGCATCCAGTTATGATCGGAAGCGCAAGTCAGAAAGGAGGAGTTGTGAAGTTGATGATAACGCCTCCGACACCGTCAAAGGCAAATTTTGTGAGGGAAAAAGAGTTTAAATTGGAAATTTTAGATTTTCAGCATTGCGAAAATGCCATGGATGATGATGAGAGCATAGAGTATTCTACTTTCGAGATTAAGTAATTTGTAATTGCTATTTTTAGTTGTGCTGAGATGACATCACGTGGATATCAGCCATG
>Ga0157368_1000432_pt1 | contig 19674 bp, 12 predicted proteins | sample AttbisABBM3_FD_113146 | JGI IMG/M metagenome (GOLD analysis project Ga0157368, IMG submission 113146) | Fungus gardens microbial communities from leaf cutter ant in Botucatu, State of São Paulo, Brazil - Atta bisphaerica ABBM3 | ecosystem: Host-associated > Fungi > Mycelium > Unclassified ...
CTGTACAAGATTGTCTACCTTATATACAAATATCTAATGGTCTGTGCGAGCTATTTCTAGCCTACCCTAAACAACCATGTGTATGCTTTAAGGTCAACATGTGTTTCACATGTTGTATGACATTATCCTTCTAGAACCTTCTACGTCCTTCTATGTATCATGTGACTTGCGACTGTGTCATCTGATGTGACCTGCTGTGTGACAGCGTGATCTTGTCACTCTACCCTAACCCTAGTTCTAAAAATAGAAAATAGATCGAAAATGAAAAATAAAATAAAAATGAAAAGGAGAAATAAAAATTAAGTCCATCTTCAGCGATCCTGATATACAGCATTGATTTGTAACCTGTATACACAGAGAAGTGACATTATTTGTCAGAATTGCAAGAAGTGGACTTAGCTCTTTTCCATTTGCTTCCTATTTCCTATTTTTTTTTTGATTTATCTTTCTTTTTTCTATTTTTTGCACCTAGGGTTAGGGTTAATGACAGCATGGGTCACATGGCACAAAGGAAGATTCTAGAAGGATGACTGTCATACCATATGCTGACCTCATGGCTAACACATGGTCATTTAGGGTAGGCTAGAAATAGCTAGCACAGACCATAAGGATTCAGTATATAAAAGTAGACTAGTCTGTACAGAGTTCTCTATTGAGTTCTCTTATGTTACCACAATACAAGGTTGCCTCTTAACCCAACACTAAGAGCTTTGAGTTATAACATTATTTAGTAAGAAAGTGTTTAGTATAGGGATTTTTTGCTTATTGGTGATAGCTAGCATTTAATTAGTCAGTAAGGCAGTAGGTTAGTAGAAGTCAACATTGGAAAAAATGAATTGCCTGAGTTAACATAGCTTAGTATAAAGAGGATAAATAAAAAATAGTTAATAGTATAGGAAGAAGATAATAATAGTTATTGATATTATAGAACATATAAGAGAAATGGAGAGATAATGGTAATGATACAAAAGTAGATAGTGATACTAACAAAAAGAAAGAATTTGGAAGAAGAAAGGAAGAAGAAGAAAGACAACAATGAAGAAAGCATGAGAAAGAATGAAAAAAATAAGAGAAAAGGAGAGAGAGAATAAAAGAATAAAACAGAATAAGAGAAAGGGAAGAGGAGAAGGAATGGAGACAAAGAGAAGAATGCAAAAGAAGAAAGAGAATAAATCAGAAGAGAATAATGTAAGAAAGAAAATGTTTTGGGTATAGATGCTTTGGACATATTATATTATGGTATGCTATTTCTTTTCTTTTCTTTTTCTTGGATGATGAAGAGGCTTGTAACTGTGATCACATGATGTATCATATGACATAATGTCATAAGCCTAGAATCTAAGATAAGAGGCTAGAAGAATAACATCAAGGTATATGTTAATAGCATATTTACCTCATGGATGATATATAGATATTAGGATAGGATTATTTATCATTAGCATGGACCATGTATACTTGTATAAGTTTATCTTAGTGGTTCTATTGGTCTTTGGACTAGTGGTTGCTGCAACATATTGCCTGTAATTGTAGAGATAAGAGAAATGTGAAGAAAAGTCAAAGATCAGAGTATGGAAAAAGGGAGTTAGAAGGTCAAAATCTAAATAGATTTGAAGTATTGGCTAAATGGGTCATAAATACAGAAATATCAAATGTCAGAGAACCTTAGAAAGATAGAAAAACAATATTGAGAGAAAAACATCAAAATAGAAGCAAAGAACTGGTAGAAATACAAAAGATGGAGGAAAAAGAATTATTGAGAGAAGTGACAGTTAAAATATGATTGGAGAAGGTAGACATAAAAGAAGGAATATTAATGGAGGTACTTTAGATAGTAGGACAACAGAGCTAGTAATGAGTATGAAGTTTGTGAGGAAGCATGGGTTTAGGCTAAAGAAACTGGAGAGACCAATTTATATGAGGAATATAGATAGTATTTTCAACAAGGAAGGATCTATTGAGCATACAATGAAGGTAAATCTTTATTATAAAAGATATAAAGAGAGAACAGAGATTGATATTGTAGAAAGAAAGAAATGGAGTGTTATTTTGGGAATGCTATGATTTGCTCACCATAATCCAGAGATTAACTGGAAAATAAAAGAAGTCAAGTTGACAAGATATCTAGAGAAATGAAGAAAGCAGTGGAGGCTAAAACAGGAAAAATTGGAGTAGAAGAAAATAAAAGAGAAAGAAAAAAGAAAGAGACAGAAAAGAAACAAAAAGAGAAGAAGTAGGAGAAAGAAGTTTAAAAAGAAAAAAATAAAGAAGAAGCAATGAAAAAAAGCAAAAAAGAGAAAAGATGATAAAGATAAAGAAAGTTGCAAAAAAGTAGAACATATAGAATGAAAAAGAAGTAGTAGTGAGATTGGAAGAAGAGGCAAAGAAGTTAGTGATAGAATAGTTCTACAAGTAGATTAAGGTTTTTGAGAAGAAAGTGAGTGAGAGAATGCTAATAAGAAAAATGTAGGATTATATAATAGATTTGAAGAAGAGGTTTGTACCAAGAAAAGAGAAGATTTATCTCTTGTTCAGAGAAGAAAGAGAGAAAGTACAGAAGTTTATACAAGAACAAATGAGAAAGAAGTATATTTGGCCATCTAAGTTATTACAAATAGTATCAGTATTTTTTAGTAGGAAAGAAAAATGGAAAAGTGGATAGTACAAAACTATTGATATTTTAACAAGTAGATAGTAAAGAATAACTATTCATTACCACTTATTTTGGATATAATCAAGAATATTGGAATTTAAAAGATATTTACAAAGTTAGATCCAAAATAGGGGCATGTCATATCCCAATCTTGTTATAATTGAAGACTCAAGGTGTTAAGTTAACAAAGAAACCTTATATTAGGGTTAACATAAGAGAACTCAATGAAGTTCCTAGTACAAAGTGTCTACCTTATATATACTAGCTAGTTAGTCTATGCAAAACCTTATCTAATCTACTCTAAAGACCATGTGTCATTTATAAGGTCAATATATGGTAAATATACTATATGACATTATCATTCTGGAAATTTTTTATGTCTCTCTGTATAACATGTGATCATGTGACAGTTATATATATAATGTCATACTATCTTCTAAGTCTAAGTTTAAAATAAGAAAATAAATAAAAATAAAAATGAGAAAGAATAAAAAATAAAAATAAAGTCCACCATCTTTAACTCTGATATTACCCTTCCTTCAAGGTTTCTTCTCTAGAGAAACCAACTTCCATTTTTGCCAGTTTCTCTTCAACTTCCTCAAGTATTCTTCCTTAAATTTTCTATTATTCCATTCTTACAACATCTTTGCTATATATCTCTCTAGTAACTTCTCTCTTCTAAAGTCTTATTCTTCTACTATTTCCAATTTTTCCTGTCTTCTAACTTCTGTACTCAGTTTCTTTTCAAACTTTGCTGTTACTTCTTTTGTATTTTCTAAGTTCTCTTCTCTCTTGTATTATGCTCTGCTGTAAACCTCTTCTATTACACTAGATGTTTTACAACTCCTCTTATTTTTCTTTTATTTAATATTTTTTCTACTTCTCATTCTCTAACCCTATCTACCTCTATTGGTTTTATTTTTTCTACCTTTTGTTCCTCCACTTGTTTTCTAACATTCACAACTGGGTGTATTCTCATTGAAGTTGGCAGTTATAGTTTGACTACATTGGTAGATACTATCTTATCAATGATATATAGACCAACATATCAATCCACTAATTTTTTTGCCAGTCTTTCTTTAAACACAAAGTCTTTTGTGCTCAGTATTACTTTATCTTCTTTCTTCCACTCTTCAGCTTCCTTCCTTTCCTTATCTACTTGTTTCTTTATTTTCTTCTGAGCTTTCTTTAACACTACTCCCACTTTCTCCTATATCCTCTTTATTCTTTCTACAAACTCCATCACCTTTTCCACTTTTTCTTTTCTCCTAATATCTACTCCCATTTTTAATTCTCTACCATAGTTTGCTATAAACAGAGATGACTTAAATGCTGAGTGTGCTTTGTTATTTACTGTAAACTTTGCTAGTTATTCTGGCTAATTTTTGTCTGTAATTCACAAAGAACTGAAAATATTGTTCTAATTCTTAGTTTATATATTTGGTTTGTTTATCTGTTTGTGAATGAAAGAACATTGACAACTTTGTTTCAATTCCTAACATTTTGTTCAGCTCCTTAGTTAACTCCACTGCAAAATGTGGACTTCTATCTAATATTACATTCTCTGGTAACCTATGCAACTTCTATATGTTATCTTTAAACAACCTTGCTAATCTCTCTGCTAATGTCCCTTCAGTTGTTGCTACAAAATGAACCATCTTAAACAACCTATTACACACTACTAAAATTGCATCCTTTCTTACTACTAATAGTAACTTCATGATAAAATCTACTATCAGATGTGTTCATGGTTTCTATAGTACCTCATGAGCTATCAACTTTCCTGCTAGTGTCTCTGTATGATTTTTCTCATTCTCTGACACATATTACATCTATTTATATATTTTCCTACATCTTTTATTACTTCCAGCCACCAGTAATTTCTTATAATCAACTCTATCATCTTCTATCTCTCTCAATTTTCTACTGCTGGTACATTATGATATAACTGGATTGTTTCCACCCTCAACTCTTTATCTTTCAGCATATATAACTTTTCTTCCTTCAATACCAAATCTCTTTCTACTTGCTATTCATCACCTCTTAGTACTTTTACTCCTATCTTCTTCATTTCTTTTACTACTCTAACTACCTTCTTGTCCTTTTCTTTAGCTATTTTTATTTTATTTTCCAGTATATCTACTTCAGGTCCTTCTATTACTACTTCTGCTAGATTATGAATTCATTCTACCTTTATTAATTTTTGATTTTTATTATCATTTTTAACTTCTACTTTCTAGTCTGGTCTCTTACTTAGTTTATCTACCTTTCTTATATTTGCTCCAGATACATGTTTCAAGATAAAGTTGAATCTTGACAAATAAAGTACCTATCAAGCTTATTTTCTGTTTAATTCTTGTATCTTTATAAAGTATTCTAAATTCTTATAGTCTGTCCAGACCTCAAACTTGAATTTTGCACTCTCTAACAAATGTCTCTAATTTTCTAAGCCTCTAATCACTTCCAGTATTGTTACAATCAATATCTTATGTTTTATAGGTGATTATCAGATAAACAACATGTGTTAGGGTTGTCTCATAACTCTGACTCATTTATACTGCACCTCACTCTTTCTTCATATATGATCAGTAAGTGCCTCATGTAGTAGGAGAGGCTTTCTCATATTTTCCTCATATTTTCCTCACTTTTTAAATATATGTATTCCTCATGGTCTTTAGGTATATATAGCTGTAAATACTATTCTATATCCTTATGCTTTACCAATTGATCATCTTTCCCTTTTCTACTCAAGTCTTTGCCTAAGTTGCAACCTGAGCCAAGCTAAAGGTCATAATAAGCATCTCCTTATTATAGATTTGTGGTCTTACACTCCATTAATAATACTCCTTCTATTACATAGTCTGATATATCTACTTTCATCCTCATTTTTTCAATTTAAGTCTGGTGTTACTGACATTGGTTCTTTTATGATCATTTTCTTCAACTCTCCAAACATCTTCTCTTATTTTCCCATCCAATCTCACTTCTGATCTTTCTTAACTAAATTATGCAATAGTTTGACTATGGATGTGAAATCCTTGATAAATTACCAATGCTAATTCCAAAAACTTGTATGTCTTTGACCTCTTTAGGAGTCAGCCAATCTAACACTCCTTTTATCCTCTCTTCTTCTATTTTGGCCTAATTACTACTCCTAAGAACCCTACTTTCCTAACCCTTCACTTATATTTTTCTGATTTTATATACAAATTATTCTCTGCTAACCTCTTTACTACTTTCTCTACTACTTCATCATGTCCTTCTTCTTCCTTTGTTCTTACTATAATATCATCAATAAAACTCACTACTTCTCTAGTATTGATCAAATTTTTATTCATCATTATTTGGAACATTGCTAGAGAGTTTATAAGCTCAAAGAACATTACTGTAGGTTCAAATAACTCTTCTAGAGTCATGAATGCTGCCTTTCACTCATCTTCCTCCTTTATCCATAAATTATTGTAACTCCAGCATAAGTCTAGTTTAGTAAATACTTTTTGTGCCAATATTTTCTACAATATCTGAAATAAGAGGCAAAGGGTAATTGTTTTTTACAGTCCATTTGTTTAAATATCTACAGTCCTGTACCATATGCTTTTTACTGTTCTTCTTTTCTACAAAAAACACTAGTGCTATTTGAGGCAACTTTGAGGGTCTGATATACTCTTTTCTCAATTGTTCCTTAGTGAATTCACACATCTCTCCTCTCTTGACAACAGATACACATTTCCCTTTCTCAGTACAAATCCTTTCTTCACCTCTATTGCATGATTCTACATCTTCTTTGTCAGTATCCTTTCACTCACTTTCTTTCCAAAGACATGAATCTATTTGTGAAACCTTGAAGAAACCAATTTCTTGGTTTCTTCCTCTGACTTTGCTACTTTCTCTTTCTCATTCCAAATTTTCCATTCTTTTGCCATATTTTTTACTTCTATTGTCCTCTCTTTCTTTGGTTTCTTCTTCTTTTTTCTGCTTCTGCCACCCTGGTTTTTCCTACTTTAGTCTCCACTGCTTTTCACACTTTTCCAGACATCTTGTCATCTTCACTTCTCCTGTTTTTCAGTTAATCTTAGGATTGTGATGAGCTAGCTATGGCATTCTCAAAATCACACTCTACTTCTGACTACTAATTACATTGATTTCTGTCCTCTCTCTGTATCTCTGATCATAAATATTGACTTCTACTGTATTTTCTATTAGTCTTTCCTTGTTAAACATTCCATTCACATTTCTCACATATATTAGTCTTTTTATCTTTTTCAACTTAAACCTCTGCTTCTTGGAAAACTCTGAACTCATGACCAACTCTGTTGCACTACTATTCAACAATAAATTCACTATTACTCTTGCCTGCATATTAATTCTTTCCAGCCCAATTCTCACTATCACTTCTCTTAGTATGTTCCTATTTAGATTATAGTAGGATATATTCTCTATTACTTTATTAAGCATTACAAACTTATTTATAAAAGAATCTAATCAAGAAATATCAGATTTTTGTTCTTTTTTAAATTACTATCATTTTATTATTCCCTTGGTAGCTAATTTATTATTCTTGTCCAATTATCCTCTTATTCCTCACAATATATCTAAATCTCCTGTAATTATGATAATTTCTTCCACAATCTATGTCTATAGTATATGAGTTCCACCTAGACACCAATCCTGTTTGCTGCTGTGAATTAACTATAACCACATTTATTCTTTCAACTCTCTCCATTGGAGTATATTCTGTCAGTGTCTGCTAGAACTCCTATATTCTTGGCCAAACTTGGAACTAAGACAATTGTTGTCTTTATGCTCCTCCAGCAAATACTGATATATTCATTCTTGATGCTGGGTTTCTAATTTCCCTTCTTTCTCTTAATCTCTCCTCCTCTCATCTACTCTCTCTCCAATGCCTATCCAAGTTTCTTACTCTTTCATACTATTGTTCAATATTTCTGGGAGACCATTCTACTTTCATCAGCTTTCTCCAAATTACTCTATTCATTCCTCATTTAAACTCCTCAATTAGTAGTCTTTTTTCAAACCTGCTTTCTCTTACCACTCTTCTGAGCTTCTGAATAAATTTCTTCATCATCTTTCTTTTCTGTTTAACTTTCTTTAGCTCTGCTACTTTGACTGACTTGTTGTTCCTATTTTTTAATTCTTGTTTTAGATTGATAAGAAAATCTCCCACCATTGCAAACTCCAAGCTTCTATTCTCCAAATATTTCATAATATTCTCCTTCCAAATATCTGCCAATTCTCCTTGCACATATATTATATCCCACATTCTGACCTTGTCTATTCCTACTTATGGATAACCACCAGTCCTCATTCATACCTCCAGACTCTTTCTAATATAGATCAAAACCAGCCATGTTACCTTAGATATCCTTGCTAATACAAAACAACTTTATAGATACTCCTCTCTTGACATTCAAGGATTAATAGGGAGCAGGATAACTTGTTTAGCAGCTATATTCAAGATAGCTACCCTAGGTATACTAACTAGTATATAATCTAGCAGCTTACACTGTAGTAACTTATCCTGAAAATTGACTAAAACTAGCACTACTTTTTCAATGTTAGTGACAACATGCCTCACTATCTTCCAGTAGTTGTCTACCTTCTAAAGTCTCCAGTCCTGATCTGAAATATACAACCAGTGTGACTTGTAAAGGTGTAGCATATATGCTGAAGCCAAAGATCATTCTGCTCTAACTTTTATATTCTCAGATAACACATTTTACTTGGTTCTTGATATCTGAGATCTGGAAAGGTGTCTCAGGTAATGAGTTGTGAACTGCATCTAACAACATATAATAGAATCCACTGCACTTGCTCCTTTACTAATACATTCCTCATCTTTATTCTGATATAAAGCCTACATGCCATTAAAAATTCTAAAACCTTGCTTATGTTCCTATTGAATATTTGTAGCTTAGCTACTTTTATGTTTGATCTAGTATAGAGTCTAGAAGCTATTACCTCAGCTTTTCCAGCCTCTCCTTTTTCTTCCCTATTCACTAACAATGTCTGCAATATCACTATCTACTCCTGTTGCTGTCTTATTTAAAGTAAAATTTGATTGAAGTCATATTGACTCATGTTGTAATAAAAGAGAGATAAATTGGTTAGTATAGAGAATGATAAAAGTGGTGGAGATATGAGTAGTAATGAAGTATAAAGAGATAGAGTAGAGCTGATGCTAGCTTCTCTCTCTAACTTGTACTCTGAACTAGACTCAATCTTGATAAGTATTAGTGGGCCCTTTTCAAGTTCTACCTCACATTGTCTACTAACTATCTAAATAACCAACTACTGCCTTAAAGAATTTGTAAACAATTTTATCCTAAGAAAGACATTCTACTTCAGACAAGGTCTAAAGGATATCCACTATTCTCTTGTATGTATAGGTTACAAGTGAACACTATAGTACAGAGCTCATGTATGAAAAGATGCAAGTACTCTACTTAATGCTATCCAATTAAATGATAAGTAGTATCTAGTTATCAGCCTGGGTCTGGTCATCAATGTTCACAACTACTTGTACTGGATAGCTAGTTTCTCTTTATGTTTAGGGTCTAGCTTTCATACTGAGAGTGACTAGTAGTTAACTAGTAGTTGTGTTAACTACCAGTTAAGAATGAAAAGAAAGAAAAGATAGAGAGAGCTCTATTGGGCGGTCTCAAGAAATAAGAATCAAGTTCTAATATTACAGTTAAAAACTTGAAGTGTTAAGTCAACAAAAGAACCTTGTATTAGAATTAATACAAGAGAACTTAGTAAAGTTTCTAGTACAAAGTGTCTATCTTATATATGCTAGCTAGTTGATCTGTATGAGACTTTATCTAATCTATCCTAAAGACTATGTGTTATTCATAAGATCAATATGTAGTAAACATACTATATGATGTCATCATTCCAAAAATCCTTTTGTGTGACTAGAGTTTTTACTACAATCTAGTTTATTTTTTATACTCTAAGCATTGATCTATATGTGTTAGATATAATTCACACTTATGAGCAAAAGTCCACAGAGTATTGTGGGGTTTAGACCAAGTTAGACTTTGCAAATAACCTTAGCCTTAGCTTATGTGCTATACTATCTACTTATTGTATGGTTACAACTTCACAAAAGATGAAGTGAACTTCAAGAGAGTGAGTGCTAACAAGACAAGTGTATTGCTGTAAATACCAAGGTCAGTGTTAACAATAGTTAATTATTAGACTAAAGATTACAGTGTATTTACCAGCTCTTAAGTTATAAAGAGTACTTGAGTAGTGTTATTACTTCATAGTATAGCCTTGAGTGATGTCAGTGGCTATGCTAAGTAGATATTTCAGTAGTGAGACATTGACAGGAGTTCAAGAGAAAAAAATAAACTTTGCCATGAAGGGCTGAGTACTTATGGCTTTTGATAAAAAGATAATACTATCACAGAAGATAGATTATGTGTGGAGATATTGCAAAGAGATAATACTGCTATAGAAGACAGATTATGTATAAAGGTGTTGGAAATGAATAATACTACCATGAAAGATGGGTTATTTATGGAGTTAGACTTGGTATATAATAATATGTATATTAACTTATTCTAAAGTTATAATATCTTCTTTTCACTCAGTTTTATAGAAAAATATAGCTAAGTATACTTTACTGAATTCTAACAAAAAACATGATATTAGAGTATATGGTTATAATATATCATTCTTATAATATGAGCATGTTAGACTCATAAATATCATATATAATTTAGAGTAGGACTTGTAAGAGTAATATATATAAAGTAAGAATATATCAAGAACTTCTTGTTGAGTTCTCTTGTGATTTGTAGAAATATCTACTTGCTAGTAAACCCTACAGACTTTTACTTGAGGTTTTCATCTACAAACTCTGCAAACTCTAGTCTTTTGTGCTTAGAGTTCTTACTTATAGCTACTTATTATTTTATGTATTAGTGTTGACCAAATTTTTGATACTATAGACATTTCCAAGTTGTTTAAAAGCATGTTATCCACTTTGTTAGCCTTTGCTTATGTCAGCTTACATCTATAGCTAAATTGATTTTAGGTAGCCCTGGCCAACTTATAATCTTTATTCAACATTAATGATTTACCCATGGATGACTAGAAGTCAAAATATCCACAAGAAGTTATACTGACTAAGCAAGATGCAGTCCTGAAATTAAGTGCACACCAACTATGATAGAACTGAGATCACTTATAACACTTTGAGTGTGAGTACTCTCTTCCCTGTACTCTTATAACTAACTCCAATGAACTTCATAGAGTTCTACTAACCTTGTACACATATCTGATTTACTTTCCCACATTCCAGACTTTTATAGTTTATACTTTACTACTATTGCTAGATTAGTTTCTAATAGTTTCTAATTACTAAAGTATCATTATTCTAATGATAACAGCTACTCTAAATATTGTTTAGTCTATTCTTATGTGCCAGAGATCTGATTACATAAACATAGAATCTCCATTCTATTCTCTTAGGATTTTCTAGAGATGAGTTGTATAGTTATTTAGCTAGCTAATATACTTAGAATTTCTTAGAGATCATAAACTCTGCTAAACTCTATAGACTTCACCTAGTTGCTCTAACATAATGCCTACAAGATTTTATGTGACTAAGACTACTTAAGTGTGTTCTTGAATATTTTAGTTAGTGATTACTATAACATATATTATAAAGAAACTCTGTAAGCAAATTGGAATTGAGCAAAATTCCTTAACAGCTTATCACCTCCAAACTAACAGACAAACTCAAAAAGTTAACCAAGAAATGGAACAATATCTCTGGTTATATATTAATTATAAACAAGATAACTGAGTTGAATAGTTACCAATAACTGAGTTTGCCTACAATAACAAACAACATTTGAGTACAGGTGAATTACTATTTTTAATAAATCTAGGAAGATATCCAAACATTAGTGGAAAAGAACTAGGATTATTAGAAAGAGTACTAGAAGCTAAAATGAATTCATCTAAGGAATAAAAGAAGCAAGGAGAGAGATAGAAGAGAAGTACTAAAAAAAGCAAATGAAGTAATGGAAAGGAGAGCATATCAAAAATGAGAAGCTTCTTTGTCTTGTTGGTAATTGACATAGTATTACAGGAATGCTTCAACTTCTTGATTAATTCATTCTGTTTGACTATCTGTTTGAGATTAGTATACTATTGACAACATTGTTTTTGTTTCTAATGCCCTACATAAGTCTTCCATGAATTGTAAAACAAATTGGGGTTCTTTTTTACTGAGAATCTTCTCTGAAACTCCATGTATTTTTCAGATGGAAGCTATTGAGTATAAAGAGGGGGATCTAGTATAGGTTGATGGATTAAATATCACTGATTGACTGACCAAGAAACTGTCATTCAAGAGAGCAAGTCTCTTTCCAGTAGTCAAGAGGGTTAGATCTTCTGTATATGAACACAAGATACCACAGATATGGAAAAGTCTGCATCCAATTATTAATGAATCCAAACTGAGGTCCTATTATCACCCAACACTTTCCCAACAAGAGACTTCATTAACAATCATTGCACCAAGTTAAGAAAGTATTACCCAGGAGAAGATCTCAGATTTTAGAAGATAAGAAAATGAATTATAATATTTTGTTAAGTAGCAAGAACAATCCTTTGAAGAATCAACATGGGAGGATCAATGAGAGGTTATCAAGGGGGGTTATGTCAAGAATTACACAAAAGGTGGCTACCAGCCATCTCAATATCCTGGAATTCAATCTGAATGCCTGAGAAGTTGTACAATGAGGACATGAATTGTATGAGACCATATCTAGAATAGCTGTAGTATAACTCATTTATTAGTCCCTTAGCCTTAGTATGGTTAATAATAAATCATGTTCTCCCAAACTACTGGTCTATGGAGTTTTGTAGCACCCTCTTAGTCAGATAAGTCTATTTTGATATTTTCTTCTCCACTGATCTGAGCATCTATATATATAAGTATATTCTTTTATAACTACATTCAAAATTTGTTACACTAGTATCATCTTTGTTAACAAGCTCAAGCCTCTTGTTGTTGGATGCTGGCAAAGAATTCATGTAGACTAATGTGGATCTGAACAGTACTATATTAAGAAATAAAGAGAGCAAGAACTTGATGTTCTTATTCTAGTACCCCTTTGTATGAGAATTGAGATGAATGTAGTGGCTAACAGAGACCCATGAACTCTATATATAATTAGCAATTCAGTTAGGTATTAACTTTGTATAGAATGTACAAATAATAATGAAAGGCCTTACCAAGTGTCTTGATTTCCAGTGTCATACCAGATCTCATCAAATACTATTGCTGGAAGTGTGGCTATCTAACTGTCAAGTAGATGAAAAATCTCCTGTTCTTAAGCACTCTGGTCTTCAATCAGAAATGAACAAAGAAAAGAGAAGATATACTGAAGAGTTTTATTCACTTTCTTATTACAATCATAGACAACTTGTCTGGGTAGATCCTGAACTCTTGGTTTAATGCTAACTGCAGGCTATGTCAAGGTTACTCACCCATATGTTGCCTTTGGTGATCATTATAGTATTCATCATACTTTTGTACAATCAAAATTTGCTCCCAACATGAGACCAAAATGAATGATTATCTTTGTCAACTGCAATGTTAAATATTCTCTCTGCAAACTGTAGGTCCTGCATGTCCATCTCATGCTCTACATAGAGGTTCAACAATTATACAAAACATAAAGTTGACATATCTGATACATATACTTTATCTAGTCTGATTTACTTGTGACATTGTTTCATATTTTCAATTAGGACACTTGAAAACTATCATATAGAAAAAAAGACTTTATTCAATGAAGTGAATTTGATCTAGACTTATGTTGGTGTTGATAATATTTTTGTAATTGTCCTCCCACATCTATCTTGTAGCTGAGCATGTCTTGGTTCACTTATACAGAGCCAATAAAACATACATCAGCTTAAAATTTCCACAACTGAGCATCAGAATTCTTAATTGCTTCTCTAAAATGAGTTTGTAAAGAAGTTGGGCATAATTATTATAGGACTTGAACTAATCAAACTAATCCTCCTCTCAAAGGTATGAAGGTATGGAATGAGGTTATGACTGTACAAGCTGATACATCTTTGATGGACTCTTATCCCTAATATCATGTTCAAAAAAGATAGTTTCTTTTCTCAAGGAATGTAACAAATTTCTTGGTGCCATACTTCTTATTTTTTATTGGTAACAACACATCTTTAGGCACTAGACATCACATAGTGAGTGAGAATCAAATTGATTGTTATTATAGTCCAAAATTTTCAACAAAATATTGATGTGACAGTCTAAAAATCCTAGATTCAAATGTTAACAAAACTCAAAACATAATTTATATAGTGGATTCCTAGTCAATGACAAACAACACTACCATCTAAGTATAACCAGAGTTCATGTCAAACATATAAAATAGAAAGAAAACATAAAAAATAATGATTTTTTGCAAACATCCCTTTATCAGACAAAAACAAAGACACAAGACATATGATATACCATGCAAACATCATACTTGCAAATCCAAGACACTGCCATAACTATCAATATATGATCTTATACATAGGCTAGATCACTATCAGATATAGACAACACTAGACTACACTCAATGTACCCATCAAATTGGTCATCATCACTACATATGACACCAACATCAGTAAAGCAATACTTTTTTAGAAACTCATCTTGAGTCCACCAGCCAGAACATATTAGGCCATTGTCAGTGGGTATTGTCTGGCCAGCCAGGAACAGACCAAAACCTGTGCTGAATAATAGAAGGGAGAACCTAAATCTACAATCTACTTGAGGCAGATATTATAGTTTGGAACTCAGCTGATAGTGTGGTGAGTACTAGTCAGAAGTCCAGAATGAGAAAATATCAGTACTAAGTGCCAAGCTTCCTATTTTCAGCTGATCTCTACTCTAAACACAGTGGAGAATATAATCTGAAAATATCCCATACAAGTGCTTGAGCTCAGATTAGTCTCTGTAGAATTACCAGTTGGTTTTTCAGTTTATGCTCTGACCAAGCCTAATCTGATGTCCAAATATGTCCAGGCCTGTTCTCACCATTAAGCTGTTACCAGTTGGTATCTCTGTTTTATCTTGCACTAAGTATCCAATCTAGAATGACAAGCAAGCAGAATCTGGGGCCTGAGGTTACTTTCCTAGCCACTCCTATAAGCAACACAATTGTTCACCAATATATCATACTCACTATAGGAAATCTGCCACACAATGGGTCATATAAACATATCTATGGTGATGTTATTTCATAGATGCCTATATTGTTTATTAAATGTGAATCCTGCTAGTCCATAATATGTCAGTTCATGAGCATAGAGAACAGAGAATAGCAATATCTTACCTAGATATAGAGATCAGAGCCAAATGTGGACTTGTTTATGTAGCCAAAGTGGGCAGTAGTTGAGTAGTCAAAGTGAACAGTGTTTAAGCTAGTCTATGTAGTCAGAGCAGATACTAGTCAAAGTTCAAGGAAAAGAAATGATTGTTTTAAACTCCTTATCCAATATCTTTTTATGTTACTTAACTACCCAGCCTAGTCAGCTTTGACCCACTCACTTTATTGTTCTAATAAAAGTAGTATAAAAGGACTTCAAAATTCCTGATCTTCCCTGAGAAAAGAAACTCCCATATCTCCTGCTATACTCCTCTGTTTGCTATGATTTTTTGATTACTTGCAGACCTTGTGCTAGCTTATATGGTAATAGAAAGGAAAAAATGTGCTGTGCTCCCAAAGAGCTCTGGAAGTAAGACTAGAGTCTAGTTGACCATGATATATGGTATAGTACCAACTACAAATAAGTCCTTGTTATTATTAGTTGTCTATTATCAAATTGGCTATCACATGTTGTCACTCAAGCTATCTTATTGAAGGTGGCAAGTTATTCATTTTGAAGTAGCTGGATACAAGAGAAAATAGAAATCTATTCTAATCATAGAAGAATCTTCATTAGTTTATCAGAGTAGTTCTGGATCTCTTATAGCCACTATAGCTAATTCATTTGCTACTAATCAAAAATAGCTTATGGAGTTGCATCTGGTGATAGTACACAGGTAACAAGCTTCTTGCATTTTGAATAAAAAAATCAAGTCTACTATCTTCAACTCTGACAAATCTGGTCACATCTGTTCCAATCCATGAATAACATCTACCTTCTTATCCACAATTACAAACTTCTTCTAGTATAGATCAACTCTGTCCATCTTATATTGATCACTTCTTGAACATCCTAGCTGAATCTCCATCTCTCTATCCAAGGACTATTCAGACTCAGGGTAACTTGCTTATAGTTTTTATTTTCTAAATACTATTCCAGGTTACACTATACTATAAACTCTTATCCTGAAAATTGACTAAAACTAGCATTATCTTTCCATGTTGAAACAACACATCTCTCTACTCTTCTGATGGAATAACTTCCTCTGATACTCCTTTTGAAATATATGACCAGTATGATAAGTAGAAATACAGCATATAAGCTGAAGATGAAGGTCATTTCCACATCTGTTTATTGTATATTATAAATAAGTATCAATTATTCAACTTTTGAGAGTCTGCTATAGATTTCAGTTGCTAGGGTGTGAAGTGTGCATAACAGTATACAATAATGTAAGGATAAGAGAGAGATGAGTGAAAAGTAGTCTTTACAATACCAGAGAGCTTATTTGAATCTACAGTAATATTTTTTGAATTGACAAATTCACCAGCTATATTTCAAGCTATGATGAATAAGTTATTAGAAAACTTGATTAATACTGGATAGGTAGTGAGTTTTATTGATAGTAGATACAGAGAGTGAGAAAGTACATGATATAAGAATATTAGTCTTATTTAAGGAGTTATAAGTGCCTAGGAACTCCAGATGATATTTAGATAAGGTATTCTACTGTTACACCACTACTATATGTACTATAGTAGGATGGTTCAAGCACATGGTCCATGCACTTGACTAATCAATATATAATTAACTGAATAACTATAGTATTACTGTAGCAAACTAGACAATAGGGATCAGAATAAAGTAGAGATAGTTACTAGTCCATTTGGAGCTAGTCTAGGTAATGATTAGTCTAGAAGTATAAATAAGTTTCTATAGAGTGGATCTGGACTTACAGTATTGCTAATATCTCCTGATATATAATGAATTAGTAGAGAAAATATTAAAAAAGAATAGAGAAAAATAATTTGTATATGAAACTAGAAAAGTGCAAGTGGAAAGTTAGAGAAGTAAGATTTTTAGAAGTTATAATAAGGCCAGACAGAATAAAGATAGAAAAAGTGAAAGTGAAAGTAGTGTTAGATTAGTGTTAAGATGCAATTTATACCAGAAAGAGAAAAGTAATCCATGGGAAAAATTTAGATGACATTAGATAAAGTGTAGAAACTTATTTGAAGTGTATAAAACATAGATCTAGAACAACCTTGGCTTCAGCTTGTGTGCTGTGTCTTCATATATCACTTTGGTTACAATTTAAGGAAAGAGACTAAAAGAAAGTGAATATGTTACCTATTGGAAACAAGAGAGAAAAGCCAACACTAGTTGATTTTCAGACTGAAGAGTTACAGAGTATTTATCTGACTTAAAATCTTTATATGTTGTTCCAAAGTTCCATAGAGATCTTTAAGATATGATGTAATCAGTTATAGAGTGATTAGAGCTTGATTGATCTACACTCAAAGTGTTTTATATAAACTGAATATGAAATATCCACTTCCAAAGATATCTTGTATAGAATAGATCTTATATAAGCATTATCTGCAATTGAAGTTGGATAATTCAGATATACTTAGATAGTATATGACAATTAGCTAGTTCTAAAGTTAGTCAAAGTGTAAAAGCTTTTGAAGCTTGCCAATTATTATTAGTGATTTGTAAAGGACTTTGCAAAAACTGTAAAATCTTTATATAGATTGACAAGAAATAAATAGAAATAGAAATAGAAAATAAGACAAGAGAAGATGTTTAAAGTATTAAAGAAAAGGCTTACTATAGAACTTATCTTAGTGGTACCAGATTTGGATAAGAGAATGAGATTAGAGGTAAATATATTAGATTATACAATAAGTATCAGAGTTTCAAACTTTGAACTTAGTTTATTTTATTTTATTTCTCTTTCATTTTTGTTTTTCAACTCTATTTCCTTATTTGGACTTAGATAGAGAAGTGTGATGTGATAGAAGTGTGATACCTGTCACATTCACATAATCATGTGATATAGAAAATATACAGATGCTAATCTGTGATATAAATTAGTTTGTATTGGGAACTTTATTGAGTTTTTTTGTATTAACCTAATACAAGGTTTTTCTTAATCTTAATACTTTAAGCTTAAGTTATAATATTAAAACTTGATTTCCATTCCTAATAACTGCTCAATATAGAGCTTTTTCTCTTTTTATCACTTACTCTCTTATTATTCTTAACTGAGAACTGTCCTTAGTTAAGAAGAATCACCAGGCTCTAGTTATAACTTAAACTCAAGTATTTGAGTAAAAGAGAAATCTTGTATTGGTTAACACAAGTCTACTCTATATATCTCTAGTGTATGGTTTGTGTACACTTTACATCTAGCCTACTCTAAATAGTATGAGTTATGTAAATAAAAGTCATTATCTTATATGTAATATCACATTGTTTTCCCTTGACTTAGTCTAAAAATAAGAAATAAGTCCACTGTCTTTAATTTTAACAACTAGTATGTTATAGATGTACTAATCTTTTGTAGATATATTTTTCAAGTATTATCTCTATATTGTTAGTCTTCTTGTGATCAGTATATACAGAAGAATGATAAGAGTTTTTAAAATACTATTATAGTAGAATATCCTTTGTAGAACAAAAAGAGAGCTTACTGATACTTACTGAGATTATTTCAAGTTCAGATTATGAATCTGAGAGTGAGGCTAGTACAGGCTTCTCTCTCTTACTCTTATACACTTTTTCACTACTAATACTACTACTACCATTATAAATACCCTTTCTAATTTCACTACCACTTTACTGGATAAGTCAACACAATTAAGCTGTGGAGTAGTGTTATATGCTAAGTCCAAACTCTGAAAATAGCCTATCTTTCACAGTGATGTTATTTATTCCAATATCTATTTGAAATTTGCTTTCTACAGTGGTATTGCTTCTTTGCATTTAACATGTCTTCACAGTAGTGTTGATTTCTTGTACAAACACTGCAAGTACTTAGTTTTCCACAGTAAAGTTGTTATATTTGACCTCTGTCAGTGTTTTACTACTGCAACTTCTGTTTGGGGCTGTAATCTGAAACCCCCAAGTTCTTCTTTATTTCTACTTATATATAAGGACTAGTAGATACACTGTATTTTCTAATCTAACAATTAATGATGACAAACATAAACATTGTTTAAAATTCAAACTTCAATATTCTTTGATAGTATATCTCTTATATTATATGCTATTTTTATATGTTCCAAAGACTGTTCTCCATGGCAGTAATGTTTTATTCAATTCCTGACAAAAGCCTGTCTTCCATGATAGTCTTATTTTATGCAATACATCTCTGTAGCAGTGATATAATCAAGCACAAATCTCACAAGTACTCTGTTTTTCATGGTGAAAGTACTTCTTTCTAATTTGGCTTTCTATAGTAGAGTTTCTCTATTAACCCCTTTCAGTGTCTCACCACTGAAACCTTTGCTCAGAGCTATACTCTAAAACTTCTAAGTATCTCCTATATTGTGTATTTGTATATAAAACTAGTAGTTATATTATAATTTGCTAGTCTGATAATCAAATATTTGAGTTGAACTCAATTTCTAGTGTTCTATAATGATACATTACCATCAGTACTCACTCTTTTCAGACTTCATTCTATCTCCTGAAATTGTAATCATATATCAGACAAATAGTATAGTATATTATTAGACATGGTTTACACTGAGGTGAAAGTTCACAAAATGGACTCGGAGATGTGTGGACTTGTGGAACAA
>Ga0157368_1000433_pt1 | contig 19657 bp, 11 predicted proteins | sample AttbisABBM3_FD_113146 | JGI IMG/M metagenome (GOLD analysis project Ga0157368, IMG submission 113146) | Fungus gardens microbial communities from leaf cutter ant in Botucatu, State of São Paulo, Brazil - Atta bisphaerica ABBM3 | ecosystem: Host-associated > Fungi > Mycelium > Unclassified ...
GTGGGTGTTATCATTCAAAACTCCATGGGATTAATGAGGAATGTAAGATTTGGTTCTTGAATTGATGGATGATTTAAGTGGAGTGTAATCTGCACTGGAAGAGAGTGGGAAGAGTATAAATATCAGATAGTATGTGACATAGCTCTCCTTTATATCTAGAGTTTGACTTCTTGACTAAAAGGGACAAATAGTCATGGTAGCTATTATTAAGAGCAATAAAAAGAATAAGTGTTGTAGAGTCTTAGAATGAGAGGCTACAGAGAGTTGTGAAGTTCTACTATCAAGAACCACAAGTCATGAGAACTGTAGGACTTAGGATTTCTAAGTGTGGGATATATAAAGAGAACTTAACAGAGTTTCTATTAGATTAGCATTACCACTTGTTTAGACATAGCCTGTACACTATCTAACCTTAATCTACAACTACTTATAGAACATGCCAGAATGTTCTGTGATATATGACTTGTCATGTCATGTGATACCCTACTTAGCTAAGTTCAAAAATGGAAAATAATAGTAAAGAAAAATAAATATTTGATTATGAACATGGCAGCTCATAACAAGAGTCATGAGTGTGAAGACTGACTGACAGTTTATCTGATACATTTGCAGAAGATACCATGTTTGCTATAGAAGAGAGTTAAAATCCTTGTTATGTTTCCATGGCATCTCATTTAACTGTGTAACCATACTGGTTGCAGCTCAGATTGGTACAAATAAGTTGATTGCAATTTCTGCAAGAAGTGGTGGTTTAGAGTGTAGTAATGGTACACGATGAGTTTGTGATATAATTGCAGCTAATCTGAAGCCACCGGACATACAAATGTAATATAGCCCCTCGAAAAGAAATATCTCAATACAAACAAGCTATGGCAGGGTTCCAGGATTGTGGAAGTGAGTGGTTTTTAAGTTTGCATTAAGTTTGCATTAGTAATCCCAGCTCTTAGAGCATTAACATAGGCCCACTTATTCCACACAACTGCAATGTGAGTTGGAAAGTCTTCGTTTAATTACACTGTGGAACCTTGTAGACCTCCTATCTATGGCTCCGATACACGGCTATATATTAAAGCGACGAACAAATTGATGTACCATTGTCTAGACAGAATTTACAGCACTTTCCCCCCCTTCAGCGCCGAGTATTTTGTAATCATGTCTCACTGGGATATCTTGTTCACTCTTGACGTGTACTCTTTCGCCACTCACCTCAGCTGCTTCTTCTTGAAAAACCCTATGAAGTAGCTGCTGGGATGGAGCTTCCCTCGCCAACCTTGCGTTCTGCAGTGACTGGAAAGGGGATTGTCAAAAGATGATATTGATAGGATTTGGGAAGCCTACCCCAGGTCCTACGATCCATCGGGCACTGTTGCTTCGAAGCGGCAGTACCCAACCACTTAAGCAGGCAATGCAAGTGGAATACATGTGTACATTCACCCCAGACTTGAATAATCAGATCAGCAGACTATGTTCAGGATACAACAAAAGAATTACTCAGCGGGCAATCGTCTCCTGGCATTTTGCACGACGGACAACACCCCTCAAAAGGAACTCGACAGATACCACAGACATCGCCTTCCCCATCAGCATCATCAGATCCGATGTTTCTTGTATCCCATCTCCATTGTACAACCGCATGCCAGTGTTTGACAGTGACCTTCATAGCGAGGATTGAGAATACAGTTTGTGTACGCGTCACAAGCTTATATCATCATTCTAATGCCACAGTAGAGTTTACCGCTATCTAGGCTGTCAAATGGATGGCTCGGAGCCATCACAGATAGCAGAAGAACGGAGAAAAACACTCTCCGAGGTAGCTCGTCTCCTTGGTGTGCGAGACGTGTTTTTTTCGCTAGGTATAGATATGGTATTGGAGGAACGAAAAGCTGATGCCCCGACATGACTTCGAGAATTAATGCATTACATTACATTATCAGACGAAGAGTCGCGCCTATCAATACATTAATTTTTATGATCCCAGCTTACGAAGGAACATACTTAGGAAAATACTCTGGGATTGGAGTTCGATTCGTCCGAAACCAGCGTAAGCCTCGGGATGAAATGCGAGACATTGATTAGACTGGTAAAGGAGCTCAAAAAAGAGAGCTCAACTGTGGTACATGCCTGCTTAACACGTGAAATAGATGGCACACTTCACCAAGGTCGAGACTTTAAAATTAGACAATTTCTTAAGTAAATAACAAAAAGGAAGAAGAGTAGGCTTGAAACCGAGCGGGAAATGCTACGAGTCTTCCAGGATTCACCTCCAGTACGAAACAGATTACTTTCTCTCATTCTTGTCTTTCTTGCGGAACTTTTTTGGCGGAACTTGAAACTGGCGAGGCACGGACTCTTTGATGCCCAACAAGAACAGGTTGAGCTACGGGACAGAATACTGAGTATGATGGCAAATAGTATATCGTCGAGGCCATCCTACATCGCAATCGCGCTCAGAAAATACACAACTCCAAGATTCTGGTCGTTACTCATACACAAATATTCATAATTTACATTTGACATCACCATGAGGTAGGCCTTTGTTGCGCGCGTGAGCATCGAACAATCGGTTGGAGGAATTTCACCTTACCCAAACGTCTCGCCCGAGGCCAATTGACGGACTGGAGTCCCCAAGCCATCGGCACCGGTGAACGGTACCTTGGTAGCCACATTCAAACGCCTGAAATCACATAATTGAACTACTTACCGTATTTCTATGATTGAACCCGAATCCATTAACCTCATACGATCAAAGAAACACGGAATTCACTCACCCCCACCATGAACCCAGAGTCGTAAGACCGATCTGCTTCGGAAATGAGAAAGCAAGCCTCAAAGTTGAACATTACTGACCTCCCCATTCTTAGGGAACTGAAGGCTACGGTTGTTGCTAATTTCAGCTTCTCTGATGTCACGATCATAACTTCACATACCAGAAGAATATGACTACTATTGAGATAGCAACGCCAGAATCCAAAGCAGCGGAAAGCACGTCTGGAAATACTCATTAGTCTTGAACAACAGGATGGAAAAAATGAATCTACAGTTATACTTCGTCCACCAGGAGAAATTACGTCTGTATAACATTATTTGAGCACATGTTATTAAGAAAGGAAGTGACTCACCTTCGAATAACATATTGGAAGATGAAACCGACGGCACTGGTAATACAAAGGTCTCAAGAATTATCCAAGATGATAATGCGCGGCAAGACTTACGCCCAAGGTACATAGTTGATAGCAGTAGCAGGAGGGATGAGACCAGTGCCGTTAAAAATAACGGGGCTATTTCCCTTTCAGATGACACCCACGATTTCATTCTGACACTTACAAACTAGAATTGAACAGTTCAACAGAGGGGTTCAACTCAAAGAGATCATAGACGTACTTGACATATTTCAAGAAGCTGTTTGGGTACTTTTTGTTCAAGAGCCACGGGATGGCTGGCGCGACAGCACCAATGAGGAAGAAGAACACAAGGGCTGAAAGAATTCTTTGTCAGACTGTTCATATCGATCGTATAATACATACGACTATATCATATGTTTAGTTCAAAGGAAAAAGGAAGAGGATAGAAAAACATACTAATAAGTTTGTCCTTTAGAGAACTGGAGACCAGGCCCAATCACACCTGAGGAGCTCACTGAGGGTTTGGTGCGTGTTAGATTGGTGCGACATACCCCACTGAGGCATAGTTAGTAAGTATTCGGAAGGATTAGTCGTGAGACGCTCACAATGATGCTTGCTGTACCGAAAACTTCTGTGCTTGGACAAATGAAACTAATCATACCTAAGCAGCTAAACATATAGAGGTGAAAACTAAAGCTACTTGTCCGGTTGATTTGGGCTGCACATTTCCCTGGCATACCATTAGTTAGGCAAAAATAACAGAACAGCAATCCAAAATTTACTTGATGTTGGTGAACATCCAAGCCTGCACGCCAAGCTGAACTGTACCAGCTATAACTGCTGCAGAAATCTGCGCTGTGAACATGGTACGAGGTGGGACTGAACTGATAATCAGCCTATGCAGAAGTTCAGATACAAGAGCTGACGAACTCTTCATGTAATGGCCGAGCTTGAAATCGGATGTAAATTGGAGAGCCTGAGCCATCGTCTAGATAATTGTATCTCAGCTTTGGAGAACCAAGTGGTTGGTAATAACTAACGATGTAACCCCAGGTCTTGAACATCATCATAGCGATGGGACGACCAGGGAGTGCATAGCCAATGATAAGCTCGGTTATTACGCTAGAATATTGTTGATCGACACGAAGGTTGACAACAGCGGTCCACTCACTTTAATCCTACTTGCTGGTTGGTAATTGCTTGAATCATGCCGATAGGGATCACATAGGCGAAGGCTATATAGTAAAAGTGAGATTAGCTGACGTTTCTGCACATACTCGGGGAGCTCACATATGACCAACGCAAGAATAAATGCCCATACTGGCATCTGGGTTGGCCACACTTCGATACTAATAATGCCCAATGCGAACATGGATGCGAAGACGATGAGGTACCACCATTCCGGGACTGAGGAACAAGACCGATCATATCAGTTTTGTACTTGGCGAAGTAGAGGAAAATAGCCAAGAGTATCCATCACCTTGCGGATAACGGGCCATCAACCGCGCATGGATGTCAGCCTGCTCGTGTAGAGAACGACGGGCCTGGACCCATATCTGTTCCCGGAAATAGAGGAATGCATGCATCAGGGTGGCTGTGATAGAAGCGAAGGAAAGGCTGTTCAAAGCCATTAGAGTTTGCAGAAACACTACAACACCAAGTTCTCACCCATAGGAAATAGCAAAAGTAGTACTGAAAGGAAGAGAGCGTAAATATCCAAAGTTTCAAGGGATACAGTGCTCACGAAATGAAAAGTGGACTGTAACTATGGTAAGCATCAAGGTCAATGGTAGATTCTGGTGTGAGGATTCTGGTGACATTGTATGTCCCGCCAGTATTATCATAGGAGATACGAGACGAGATACTATGGCAGAATACCTATCAACTCTCCTCTCTCAGGGCTTCAAGATAGGATAGGCACTCACGGCATGTATTCCGCGTACCAAGTGTTGGTAAACTGCAGGGACATGAGAGTGCGTCTTTAAAAAGAGGCTTAAGGACCCACGTGCAATAATGGGCACAGGAACCCTATCGAAAAATATTAGCGACGAAGAGGGAAAATAATCTCATAATCTCACAGAAGAAGAACAAAAATCCGACGAAAATGTTCACCTCGGCCCACCCTTGGTTTTGGTGTGAGTCAGTATCGCGAGAATCACGTAGGATACTGGCCAAAATGCCTACAAGGAGTAGCCAAAGGTGATCCAATGTATCTGAGTAAATCATCAATTCGTGAGCGGCATGTCTTAGAAATTGATGTGGACTCATGCTCACGCTATTTGACTCCAGTCAAAAGTTATAGATGACATTCCCTATATGATTGCTGAAATTCACAAGGGAAAATCGAATAAGCGTCACTGGCAATCTTACCATACCATGGACATAGCTAGATTTAGAAGCAGATCTAGTGAATAATTCTATAGGAATACAGATTTTGGACATACCCGAACAACTGAGCAAGGGCTTGATGAGTGACAATATATAAATGACAGATCGTGGGTCAAATTGACATACTTACTTGTATTTTCCGGTCTAATCCAAGTGACCCAGGAGAAGTACGAAAGAGCTTGGACTGCGAAGATAAGCCAAGTTTAGAATTCTCGCAATCACACTCACAAATATAGCCAGGGAAAAAGTCTATAAGATGCTGCTATGAGTACGTGGAAATCTTTCCTATCAAGGAGACGTACACCATGCAAAGGAGCCGAGGAAGCAATAGACGAAGAAACGTTCACGACTAATACCACCTCGCGTACCGATGCCAGCGTATTGTTGAGAATGCAAAGTATTAAACAAAGCACAATTAACCAGATTAGTCGGCCAGATCATTGTTGGTGGGGACACAAGGAACCGTTTGGCAATGCCACCAATAGAAAAGCCAATCAGCTGGGTAGACATTACAAGAAACCATTGATCTACCGATGAGAACAGTAGTGAGCATCATAGTCATTTCTTGGAGATAAGCAATCCACGTACAGCTGAAGTTGTAAGTTTGATTATAATACACGCGCTGAACTGCTATGATATCGGTTGCATATGCCGATTGCCAGCCAACAGTAGCCTGATAGTGATTAGCAAACCATATTTTCTCTTTATTTGAATGCACACCATTATCTATTTTCGTATGGGCGTTAAAATTGTATGGAATCGAAGATAGAGAACGTACCGTGACCAAAACATGTTCCTTTACGGTGAAAGGGCCCGGGTTCAGTTTCAAGCCAAAAATAGACCAGTTTGGCAAAAACGCGGCAGCAGCCCTACCAATTGGAAACGACAACAATTGTGCGACAATGCCAGTAATGGTGACCGAGGGGTACCGGAAGAAGAAAAATTGGTTCAAACCCGGAATAAGGATGGACCAGATAATACCAATCACCCAAGCTCGCAGAGTCGCAACGGGTATGGTTGGGTCATCCGTGTTAGCTACAGCAGAACGGACTTCCGGGTAGGGACTCTCATCTTCAAGACTTAGATGTTCCTTGTCCAAGTTGGGATCGTCGAATCCTGCACCGGTCAAGTCCTTCCAAGTCAAATATGAGCGAGTCCGCAAGGAAAATGTAGGCAGCATATTTGTTACATACATTCATTTGACTTTCTATCCAATCGTCGCTCCTGAATAATTTGATGAACCAGAACTAATCCAGCTTACCGTCAATAGCCTCAGATATGCCCTCCTCCAACTTCTTTTCATCGTCCACAAAGTTTTGGCCGGAATGCTGCTCGCCCGTCACAACATAATACGGATTGGGTTCAACCATATTGGTGGGACTTGAGATGTCCTTAGGAGAGCAAAGCCGTGATGGAACGTGATTTATAGCCTCAGGGCCTGTGAACTATTCGACTCTGGGGTCCACATGTAACGCCTGTAGGAGGGTCAGGCGTGGACTTAACTAAGGGAGTGACGACCGGGCAGCACAAGAATAAGCTCCATTTGGATCTGTTCATACCAGCCAGAGAATCCGTAAAATTCCCGGCAAGGCATGATATCGCAGAACCCACATGGTTTTCAAAATTGCGCATGTCAAGAGGAGTCTCATGCCCATGTCTCATGTTCATCCCTCTGATAAACGAGTCTAACCGTCTATTGCAAGGTATGGAGGATCAGGTGTTCCGTTCCAAATATAGGGTGACACAGCATTTCCTTAATTTTTCTCGGGCATTTGAGCAACAGCAACAGCAGCAGCGACCAGAAGAGTCTTGGAGACTGTTTGAGTGACAGTCAAGTAGTGTAGATTGCAAGGGATCGTGTTGTTGGTTTCTATGGTGCCTCAACCACTTCCTGAAAGCTTCAAGGCTCCAAGCTTCAATACTTAACCCCGTGCCATGGTTGGCATGAACTTCTCTATCTGCCAATGCCAGTTAATTTCCAAAAGGCTCAGTGTTTATCATGGCCTACCACAGTAGATAGCGGAACATCCAAACCTCAAAATTAAGGTTCGAGTTTCAGGATGGAGATTGCAAGTCTAGACACACACATGATCTGAATGTGGGAAACATTGTGAAAGCCACTTGTATCCCGAACTTTTGTTATCTCCATTTAGGGCCATGTGCTGCAATTCCATATTTACTATCATTCATACACTTATCGCGACATCCAGACGCACCGTTTTTTTCGCGGTTGCATTAATAGGATTTCTCTTCTTCTTCTGGCTGACCAGGTTTCCGGATGACCGTCCGCACATTTCCCAAGCTTGGCTCACCTCAAGTACAGAGACCTTTCCAACAAGTGTAACTCTGGGCGTGGCGAGAAGATTGTACATGATAACTCTACCCACAAGAAAGGACCGGAGGATTCGAATGGAAGCTCTGCGCAAGACCTTGGGTCTACAGTGGACTTACGTTGATGGACTGCAAAGCACAAACGAACTCACGCAGAGAATATGGGAATGGGTCTTACGAGTACGCGATGGCCAGCCAATCATACTGAGCGATCATGATTCATCACTCGGTCACCCCGGTACTGTTAAGTTCTCTTGGCCAGATGACATTGATCAGCTGGCCCAATCCTCAGTCCCAATCGACTTTTGGAGTGACACTGTCTGGTCTACCCCTGGAGCTGTTCTCAACATCACGCCTTATCGCCCAACTGGATGTGCTGTGCAGAACTACCGAATTTTGGACTTCAATTCCAGCCTTCCTGAGCATTTGGTCCTCAGCCGTGCACGGATCGCATGCTGGTATTCGCATGTATCTGTGATCCACACAATTGCCAACAATAAGGATAAAGATTTCGACAGTGCCTATATAATTCTTGAAGATGACATAGACATGGAGAAGGATACTATCCAACAATTGAAGATCTTGTGGACGTCGCTTCCCAAAGGATGGGACATGGTATTCCTAGGTACATCAACCCTTATGGACTAATATCCACTCTTTGAAATTGCTCATACCCTCCTGATTAGGACATTGTTGGTCTGACGAGAAAAGGTATTCACCTTTACCTGTCACCTTGTCGAAATCAGTGTCGTTGTACACAAACAGTACTCTCAGGCGAAGCCGAAGCCGACTCTACCCATCAAACCAGCCCAAATGCACTCATGCTTATGTGGTATCCAAAAGAGGTGCACGCAGACTCCTGCTCTACCTCCGGTATCCTCCTTTCGCCTATTCGCGGGCCATCGACCAGGCTATTGCTTGGCTCATCGAAATTGGAAAAATAAAGAGTTACACAGTTGTACCCAGCCTTGTGATCCAGACGAAAAGTGATAAAAGCGATATTTCTCCTGGAACTGGAGGAGGCTGGCCTGAACGTTTGGTCGATGGTGTCCTCACAGGACAGCTTGGTATCGCTGGATAAAAGCTTTCTTACTCTAGCCGAGGCTTCGATATCATGCATGTATATCTGAATGGCAATACGTGTATCAAGTAGGGTATAAGTAGATGCAGAAAAAGAGAGATTTTGAACAAAATCGTGTTGCATATGACCATGACCAGCGGCACTTTTTTGCCAATCATTGAGGGGATTGTTAGATGCATCCTTTCAACACAGTGATAGATAATGGTATCCCGACCTTAGAAAAAATGTATCAACATGTAATTCACGGAGGTGGGGGCGAGAGCAAGATGACGCATAGGTGAATGTGATGTGTCTACGAAATAAAGTCGGAAAAGGAGACTGTAATTGCGGCGTGGTCAAGGTACAGCTCCGGTACAACTCCTCGCGAAAAACCGCTTACAAGGTTGACATGAAATAGGAACTCACCAATAAGTTTGCGCTTGTGCTGACCATCTATACCAAAAGTGCAGGCGCATATGTCACCTGAATTTTAAGTCTTATCTGAGTAATTTACTGCCATTGATGAAGCAAATGGTGGGAACTTGTAAAAGACGAGCTCTGTGAAGACACCGAAAGGCAACTTACTACCCGTTTTATCCTGAATGACCAATTTCTTGGATTCTTGGGATTGGTTATCCACTTTATTTGAACATCGGTTATGACGCTGTATAGTTCCAGGTCTTGGTTAATCATTCAGTAGCCGATCTGATGAAATTCCCGGACGAGGAGTAAGATTTGCAAAAGAAAGAGAGACAGAAGGAAAAAGAGAGGTTAATAAAGACAATAGAAGAGCCTGACGTGGGATTCAGATGCATGTGACTGTTATTGATGTCAGTGAGCCAACACATTTTCAAACTCTTCCACCATGTCAAGCGCCGCTGAACGTGCAGAAGCTCGTCGAAAAGCCATTCTTGCGAAACGTGGTGACCGTCTCGCCAAGCTCACAACAAGTGCAAGAGGCGAGGAGGGTGTATATCTGGGAAGTGACAGTAGGTTCAATTAAATCTTTCGGGTTCTGGAATTCAATGTGTACAGATGCTTCGTCGCGTTCAAATAGTTTCCTTGGGGAGGGCAGCCCACAAGTATCAACACCTTCTCGAGTCCCTATTTCTCCTTCATCGGGATCTATAACTAGCAAGCTAACAACAGCGCTACCTTCAGCTCCGTCACCTTCTATTACTCCTGAATCACATTTCAGTAGTATAGATGATTCTGTATGGTCTCCTGAGCTACAAGAACGGCTCCGCCGTGCACCTGTCAATGTCGACTCGCCATTCTCTAATCCTTCAGGCAGTATGTCCAGTGGTGTATCTGCGTCGGGTCGAGGTCGTAGTCCGAGGTCTCTAGGTTCTGATGGGCAGGCTGATGCCGATCCTATCATCGAAATGTTGGCTTCGCTTAGCGCTGGAGCCTCAAGTTCGGACATGTTCAATTTCCTGCAGCAAGTGAGGCAGGGCACCCAGGCTACCAGTCCAGAGGTTGATACACTGCAGCGCGACAAGGCAATCAGGAGGATTATCCAGTTGGTGACGGCATGGCTACTGTTAGCATATTTTGTGTTCTTCCTTGAGCCTTCTGTGTACCGATCTCGTGTGGGCTCTTTGGATGTGGGCCGGTGGACGCGGTGGGCTGTTTTAGGCGAAAACAGGAATATGCTGGGACTCTTGCAGACATTCATAGTGCAGCCTCAACCCGTCAGTGGATTTCTCATGCTTGTTTGTTTATTCAGCCTTTTCTCCATCTGTGGTTAGGCCTTCTTCTGGGCGTTCATTGCATTGGAAGCTGTTCTCCACTTCGATTCACTCCGAAATGTTTTTGTACGTTGCGATCGCATCCACAACCTAATTATTTCTTACCCTTGATGTCTTCCAGCCCATCCGTTCTGTCGGGCTGCGTCAAGATGTCTTTGATTTGATCAAGATGATACTGGGAGTTTTTAACACCGTCACGTTCTTTCTGAATGACCTAGGCAGCATCATCTTCGGCTTGGGCGTAATTGTATTTTTCGCTGGCTGCATCACGCCTAAGTAACGTAGAATCATTATTTGCGCTGTCTTGAGTAGGTGTTAATGATATTATTCATCATGCCTGCTCAACATATAGCGGTGTTACACGGTAAGGAAGTGGAACCGAATCTAGTCTCAAGCTGAGGCACGAATTTTTCGAGATGAGGCTGACCTGGTAGGTGTTACAGGCTGAATAGATGCAGTGAGTTTCTTATCCGGACCCAGAGCACTGTGCAACCCTTGTGCCCTCCGATTTTCCTCATATTCCACCCAATTATCTCCACCCGCTGCTAACATGAGTTGCTTAAGGATAGCCGACGATGACAAACCGTCCATCTTGATAGTCGACGTTTTGCCTGACTCTGAATATTGACTTGTGAATCAGCCTGGATGGACGACGTAGCCACAGGACGTACCAAGAACCAATTGTATGTTCGAATCCGTTTCCTTCTTCCAGACTCTGTCTGCCTCAATAGGCATGGTGGGATTTGCGTACCGGATTCGGGGCAGTGTGTCCCTCACAAAACGCCTATCCTGAGTTTTAATCCTGCTTAGCCTACAATGGATGTATGCTGCACGCTACCTTATATCGCTCGAGCACTTCTGAGCTCTCCACAGGACCTTGAAGTTGGCTACTTTCTTCAATTGAAGCCTTGGTTGTTGGTTTAGGTGGTGTAAAATTTTCGACAATTTTGAAGGACCATTAGGTGGGGATTTCGAGAACCGAGAAAGTGTGATTGTTGCCATCGTTGGATGCCGTGCATTTAGAATAGGTATTTCAGTTTATTTCCCTTTATTTGGCTCAGACGGTGTCGCGGGAAGTGTTCAAAAATTCTCTTAAATATCAATATCTTCCTCGCTGGAACACTGAATTGTTGCTGATCACAATGGCAGAAAGCCTCGTAGCGCGCCGCTCTCGTAGGAGCACAGCTGGAAATCGGTAAGTCACTTCCTCTGTTCCCCAGTCTTGTCGTTTGAATATTTGGCATTTGCCAGTATGGAGTCAGCACTTGCAGAACTGGCTCTCAACGAAACCAACCAAGATTTGGACGACGATAATGAATTTTTCAACGATCAAGGTACGCTTGCATTCGAACAGTGACGAAATTCCTGACATCAACACCATGCCACAGATGAAGAAGACTTGTTTGAGTCTGATTTCACAAGCACCGATGAAGAAGTGAACCATGAAGAAATGGATGCCGGAGAAGAAGCTGTCAATGATGAAGAAAAGGCTGCTCGTAAGGTATAACGCTATTGTATATGGTGTAATAGTCTCATTCATGGATGGCTAGGCTGCACGAGTACGATTGGAGAAACGGACTGCCGTGGTACACGATAGAAACAAGGCAACATTTAACCCTCAATCTATCGTTCCTCCCATAGCCAAACCGAGACCAAGGCCGAAGCAAACTGTTCGATTTGATATACAGGAGTGCATCACTTTGGGTGTGCCCAAGCGAGCTGGCCAGAAGAGAAAGAGTCAAAGACGACATACGGTTCTTAATACATCCGCAACTGATTCTAGAATGAGAGAAACAGAGGAGAAGAAGGCGTGTCCTATTATGGGATCATCCATTCTATTTTCTCATTCATTATCCTTACATAGGCATCTGCCCAGAAGAAATTCAAACCTACTATCAAATCCTTTTCCCAGACTGAATTGATTCAGCGTGCACTTGACACTGAAGAGGGTAATATCAAAGAGCACAGAAACTACCTCAAGGCAGAGGAAGAAAAGCGAAACAAGGCTCGCGTCATTAAGATGCCAACCGTGACAGGGCCTCTACTCCGCTGGATTAGTAAAATAGAGGTTGAGAAGTTTAAGGTTCAAGTTGAAGTGACACCACCACAACCCCAGCCAACTGCTATCCCAGCCTATGGACAGTATACTGCGGCTCAAGTTAATTCCTACTATGCTCAGCTATACCAATACTTAGCTTCACATTCGAGAGCCTTGTCCGCAATGACAGCCCAAGTTGGGTCAAGTTCAACTTCAGCTGGGGCCGAGCAGACTTCGACTTCTCAATTGCCTACTGTGTCTGGTGCTCCTTTCTTTATCTCGACTCCATCAGTGGAACCTGCGTCCGGGGTCCTAGCTACAGCGTCCTCTGTAGGGACATCTGCTATGATGTTAGCAGCTCCTTCAGTCACCACAACTGCAGGATCCAGCACGACATTCTCGTTCCGATTTCAAAATGCCACCCCATGTCCTTCCATATATCATAGCCAGGCACCTACAACTGCTGCTTTGAAAACAGCCACTTCTGCTGTTCAGCCCACTTTTTTCACTTCCACAGAAACCACTGCGAAGGCGCAGCCATTACAAAAGCAGTACGTAGAAGAAGAACGTACAGAAAAGGCGACGAAGAATTATGTTGTCGTCGAAGCTGATCAACGGGATGGCATTGCAAAGCCGCCTTGGAAAGATCTGATGAAAGCTATGTTCGGTGATCATGTCAAGTGGGACGAGCTGAAAGTTCTCAGCGGGAAGGGACGGCCCTCGAGTAAGTGCACATCCCAAAGATCATAATAATAAATTGATTCCTATCAGGTCGAGTCAAACAGCGGTGTCCAATCACTGGCCAAGTTGCTCCATATTTGGATCCACGTACAGGCGTTCCATTTGCTGATGTAGAAGCGTACAAGACACTCACAGAACTCTTGGAGCATGAATACCCCTGGAGTCCCGAGTTTGGTTGTTATATCGGTCGAGGATAAAGGGCGAGATTGTCATTGCTAACACCAGAAGTTGGCGGTGGTTTTAGTCAAATTTCAGAATGAGGCTTACAGTTTAAACTACCAGCTTAGATACTAAGTATACTATCTAGAATAGTTATCTAGAATAGAGACTGCTAAGTATTACCCTGGTTTTTAGTGATCCTCAAATGCCAGGGACAGAAATCTATGAAGTTGGTGAGAGTCTAGTAAGAACATCTGAGGTGAAATGGAGATGAGTGATCTGTACTGGAAGAGGTTAGAGAGTGCAAATAAGGGAGAGGCATCATCCATAGGTTGGAATAAATGTAGCTGGATTGGGATATGACAACTGTAATCAGCACAGCATGACTAATATAAGGGAACCTGTTCTTTTAACTCCAAATTCTCTTTCTGTTAGAAACAGATCAGCTGCTGAACCAGTTACACTAAAAGTGCACAATGTCAAGCTTAGCTTTAATATCTGGCTGATACTATATATGTACTTCATATTGTACTCCTGACACTTCCAGAATGCCAAATACCACTGCTAACTTCATATGATTTGTTTAGTTAACTCTACTGCTTTCTACTTTCTGCTACTAACCTTTACCAAGTGTAATCTTATCTATCATTCCAGTCCTCTTTCATCCATTGCTAATGGAAACTTCTTTTTTTTTTTAGGCTAACACCCTAGATATTTCTATCATGGATGTTTTTAGTCATACTGTTCTTATTATTATTCATGAAGTAAGCTGATTCTAGAGATTGGAATATATAGTATAGCTATATAGAATGTCTGTTGTCTTTAAAAACCTTACTTTGTTCTCTTAGGTTTTTTTAGAGATCATAAAATTCCACAAAATCTTATAGACTTTGCCCAGTTACCCTAACAACTAAGTGATAATACACAGTACTCACAATGAGTTGTTTAAGCATTATCTATTTATATTTGTATAGAGATAAAAGATATTAGAGTGACTGAATGGAGTTTATGGAAATTCACAGAGTTTACATCTTCAGAACAATCTAAGTTATATTGTAATAGCTAATAATCAAATATAACTTAGCTTTAGAAAATCCTAAGAGAACAGAATAAGATTTTCCAAAGGTAATATCAAGTATTGTTTATACTAGAAAACAAAAGCCTATAAGATTGGCTTGGAGATGTACTAGATGTGGAAATCTCATACAAAGTACACAGTAATATAGACTTTTCAGAACAATCTTGGCTTCAGCTTATATGCTGTACTATTTGTCTGCCATATGATTGCAACTTTAGAAGATAGAACAAAGTCTAAAGAGAGTGAGTACTAATGATGGTATATTGCCAAAGAATATCCAAGATCCAATAAGGCATCTTGGAAGTCCAGATAAGTGATTAATATATTATTTAAGAATATGAAAGATGAGTCAGAACAACCTTTTGGCTTTAGCCTGTATGCTGTATCTCTACTAGCCATACTGGTCATATATTTCAGAATGAGACTTAGAGATTTAACAGATGGAAAACTACTAGAGAGTGGTGAGGTGTATTGTCACCAACACTGGAAATAGATATTAGTTAATTTTCAGGATAACTAGTATAATACAAACTACCAGATTATATATACTAAATATACTACCTAGGGTAGTTATCTGGAACAGAGGCTGTTAAGTAAGTTACCCTAACTTCTATTGATCCTCAAATGTTAGGGAATAGAGGTCTATGAAGTTAGTAAGGATTTAGCAAAGACATCCAAGATAGAATAAAAATATATGATTTATACTAAATGAGGGAAGAAGATTATCTATAGGTTAGAGCAGATGTGATCAGAACATAATGTGACAGAATACCAGAAATTAAGTTCAACTTGAATATTTGATTATTAGACTAGCAAACTACAGTTTCAGTAGTGAGATACTAAAAGAGGTTAATAAGAGAACTCTACTATGGAAGGCCAAGTTGGATAGAAATATCTTTATTGTAAAAGACTGAGTACTCAAGAGGTTCAAGATTGATTATATTACTACCATAAGAGATGTGTTATAGAAATAAGGCCATTGTGGAAGTTGAGAATTAAATAAAAGATCATTACTATAGAGGGCAGTCTTTAAAAGTAAACTTAGTATATGATAGTATTTTAAGACTGAGCCTTTAAAGTTCTATTCAGTTTACCCAGGAAATCTATGATAGTACCTAAGTCAATATAAAAGAAAATAAAGAAACAACACAAAGAAGAGCAACTGCTCTAAGCCTATCTGGAAAGTACAGTGAGATTATGATATGCTAAACAAGCAGCTCAAAAAGCAAAGAAGACAGCAGAGGCTAGAGCAAGAAAGGAGGCTTTATGGAAGCAGTGTGAAAAGAAGAAGACTAAGAGTGTCAGGACAACTGAGTGAAAGAGCAAGGCACTTCAAATCTCCAGGAAATCCTAAGTTTATTGTCTAAAAAATACTAGCTATATACTTATCTCCAGAAAATCCTAAGAGAATAGGATAGGAATTCTTGAAGATAACAATTACTCTATATAATAGTAGATTCATTCTAATGTACTAGAATACTGTTTACATAAGTAGGGAATGATGATACTTAAGAATCAGAAACATTTGAGAATAGAGAGACCAAATTAAAAGAGAGCCAGAGTGCTTAGCAAGTACTTTCAAAGTACAAAAAAGTAAATGGGTGAATAATTATTCAGTGTGGATGACAATAATAGACTACAGAAGACTACAGAGTATTATGAAAGAGTGAAAAAAACACAGAAAAGGGGAGTAAGATGATATATCAAGATAATTAGAAATGTTTGTATACAGCTTGAAGAGATTTAGGATATAGGAAAGTATATTAGTATTACAACTCAAAGACCTTAGAGTTAGAAAGAACCTTACATAGAAATTACACAAGAGAACTCAATAGAGAACTCTGTACAGGATTTTCTATCTTATATATCCAGACTGGTATTCTGTGCTACTACTATGATTAGCCTATCCTAAATGATCATGTGTCTACCTTAAGATCAACATATATGTTATGACTCAAAGATCTTAGAGTAGGTCAATAAATAAAACCTTGTATTAGGTTAACACAAGAGAACTCAATAGAGAACTCTTTACAATGTAGTCTACCTTATTCCTATCTACATGGTCCATGCTAGCTACTGTACACCCTACCCTAAAGTACCATGTGTAAGATATGAGGTCAATATATAATGTACATATTATATAATATCACTTCTTCTAGAACCATCTATATTCTTCCATACATTCCGTGACTTGTCACTGTCACTGTCACCTGATGTGACCTGCTGTGTAACAGTGTGATCTTATCACTCTAACCCTAACCCTAGTTCTAAAAGTATTATTATTTCTTGCTTATATAATTAGAATTCTAACACATTAGAATAGACCTGTTATTATATAAAGTAGTCATCATCTTTAGAAAGAATAAAGGAAAATAAATTGAAAAGAAAATAAAAATGAGGAAAGAAAATAAGAAAAACTAAGTCCTCTTTTTGTGATCTTGACAATAAATTATATATGTTATTTGAAATTATTCTTTCTAGAATTTTCTTCTGTCTTTTATTGTGCTATGTGACTGATGTGTGACACTTTGTCTTGTCATGTGACCACTTGTGACAGTGATAGGTAATATCACACTAAACTCTAACTCTAGTTTCTCAAAATTGAAAATTGAAATGAAAATGAAATGAAAAATAAAATAAACTTAAGTCTACTGTTTGTGATTCTGACAATTAGTAGATAAAAGCAGATATCAGAAAGGATCATGAAACATGGATCAATTGGAAAATCCAAAAGAGAAAAACTCTAGAAAAGCAAGTTCTCTTACAAAGAAATAATAAAAGAAGAAGTTGAAGAAGATCTTAGCAAGAGAGTCCAATGTAATAAAAAGCATTAAAATTCTACAAATTACTAGAATCAAGAGAAGAGAGATTATCAAGATTTTCTCAGAGAAAGAGATCAAATAGTAGCTAATAAAGAAAACTAAGGAAAGTAACTAAAAAAGTACTATAGAAATAATGTAATAAAGATAGAGAACAAAAACCTCTGTAAGAGATGTATATACACTGGGTATGAGTATCTAGTACACTATAGTAGGTAAGTAGTAAAGTTAATAATTATTTACTATTTCTACTAATTTCTTCTTTTATAGTTACTCTCTAACCTATATAGGGTATATTACTATTAAGCAATAATATATCTCTTACCAAAATATCACTACTAGCAAAACAGAGAGCTCTGCCTACAGTAAAGTCTTGAATTCCATTGAGAAGGTGCTCTGGAAAATGATAGAAAAGTACCACAGAATCAGAAAGTTTCTTTAAGACTTTGAAGAGGTCCAAAATTGAAATATAGCTCAACTGGCAAGGATTAGAGTTAAAGTTGATATAAGGTGGGGTCTGGAAAAGGCTAAGAGAGAAAGTGAAGAAGAAGATGATAACAAAGAGTCTGTCAAAGAGCTTGAGAAAGTTGAAAAGGAGATCTTAGTATAGATATTATTATCTGTCTTTTATTAGAATAGTTTGTTAGAATATCACTACAATATTATGAATTTTTTGTTTTACTTTTAATTATATAAAGATAAGAAAACATATTAAAATAGTTAGAATAAAGAATAAAACAGAAGTTAAAGACCAAAAAATAGAAAAAATCCTATAAAAAGTATATGGAGGCTAGAATTAGACAGAATTAAAAGAATAGATAAAAATATACTAAGAGAAACCCTATTGAATTACAGCAGTATGATCAGGACAAAGAAAGAGGACTAGGCTTGGCAGAATAAGTAATATGAAAACATCAAAAACAAATCTAAGTGGTTTCCTGCTACTAAACTCACTTATGTCACTAACTTGGTATCCAATTTTCATACTCTAATCAAATGACCTTATAAAAGAGCTTGCAAGCCCATTGGTAGTTAATTTTGAAGTCCACCATCTGTAAGATTTCATACTCAGGTTTTCTATTGATTATAAGTAATGCAGAGGCCAGTTGAGTCTTTTTATAAAAAGTATTAAAAGTAGTGTGTTTGAGCATAGAGACATAGAAGACCAGATGTATAGAGTGTATAGACTCTGAAAGGCAGAGGGTAAGTGTCAGAAATGTAAAGCTTGGATGTTAGCTTTTTTGTTTAACATTTTCTTTTTATTATTTCTTCTTTTTTGTTATTATTTTCTGTTAAGATATTTTTCTATTTCTTGAACCTAGAGTTAGTGTTAGGGAGACAAGATCACACTGTCACACACCAGTCACATCAGATGTCACAGTCACAAGTCACAAGATCACAGAGAAGGATGTAAAAGGTTCTGAATAGATAATGTCATAACAACATGTAGTATACATGTTGGCTTTAAGGCAAACACATGGTCTTTAGGGTAGGCTAGAAAAGTAGTAGCACAAACCATCATAGTTTAGTATATAAGGTAGACATTTCTGTACAGAGTTCTCTATTGAGTTTTCTTGTGTTAACCTAATACAAGGTTCATTCACTTGTCCAACTTTAAGGACTTGGGTTTGTAACAGTAAGCAATAGAGTACTAGGCTAGAAAATGATCTTGTAAGGTTCAAGGTAATTTTCAGATAGCTTTTTGGAGGACCAGATAGTCCTAAAGAATTAAGTTTTCATAAATATCTTACTACTTACTTTGAAATTAGGTGCAGAGGAATATTATACATCAGCACACTTCTGATAATACTATTGGTGTTATGATTCAAAGCTCAAGGTGTTAAGCAATGAAACAACTCTTGTATTGAGTAACACAAGAGAACTTGATAGAGTTCCTAGTACAAAGTAGTTTACTTTATATACTACTACTTATGGTCCATGCTTACTACTGTGCATCCTACCCTAATGACCATGTGTATGACATGAGGCCAACATGTGTTGTCCATGCTGTATGACATCACTTTATTCCAAAACCTTCTACTCTATTCTCCTAAGTCCTGTGATCAGTCTTGTGACTTGACCATCAACTTGTGACAGCATGACTGATAAACCCTAACCCGAGTTGTTCTAAAAATAGAAAATAAAATAAAAATAAAAATAAAAATAAATA
>Ga0157368_1000434_pt1 | contig 19647 bp, 17 predicted proteins | sample AttbisABBM3_FD_113146 | JGI IMG/M metagenome (GOLD analysis project Ga0157368, IMG submission 113146) | Fungus gardens microbial communities from leaf cutter ant in Botucatu, State of São Paulo, Brazil - Atta bisphaerica ABBM3 | ecosystem: Host-associated > Fungi > Mycelium > Unclassified ...
ATCTTATATACCTAGACTAATGGTCTATGCTACTACTGTAATTAGCCTACTCTAAATGACTATGTATCTACCTTAAGTATTGTGGCAACCACTTATCACAAAGACAAATGATCACACAAGCGGTAAATCTCTTAAGTCAGATATCAAGTGGGAAGTTCACAAGAGAACTTGACAAGAAGTCTCTGCTAAATTAAAGTCCTATATATACCAAATACACCTAGTCCGTGTTATAACCTCATGTCCACCTCATTTTCTACTCAAGGCCACTATGTTGTATACATGTGCCCTGATGTCATCTTCTAGATCTTTCCACTATGTTCTAGACTTATGACATCACATCATGTGACTGTGATGTCACATGCCTCTTCATCATCCAAAAGAAAAATAAAAGAAAAGAAAAATAAAATTGTTAGTGTTCAAGCATCCTATAACATTAAGATCAATATATGTTTAACATGTTATATGATGTTATCTTCTTCCAGAATCTTCTATAATATTGTATATGATACATGACCATAGTTGTGATCTTCTTGTGTGACTTGTGACTGATCTGTGACCATCAAACTAACCCTAACTCTAAGTTCAAGAAATAAAATAAAATAAAAATAAAAATAAAAAATAAAATAGAAATAAGAAAAATAAAGTCTATTGTTCATAATTCTAATACTACTGGTTGTGGAGATACAAGATATATAAGATAAATTACTCTGTACTAAGAATTTTATTGAGTTTTCATCATTTATGATCTGAAAATAAAGTGAACTCTATAGACTTTAGTAATATTAGAGTATTAGAATTTTACAAAAAAACAGATTTCTTTATGATAACTATACTATATTATAACATATCTCTTCTATTACTTATGATACTTTACTATTCCAAGTCTAAATAAGAAAAATAGAAATAAAAACTAAAAATAAAACCAAAATGAAAATGGTAAAAAAGTAAAATAAAATAAAATAAAATGTATACATACTAACTCTGAAAATATATAAAATAGACTATCTATAATATAATAATTAAGTAATCAATAATCAAATAAAATATCTAGTAGTGAAAGAGTTAGCAGATATAGAAGAGAGCAGGTATCACCTTTATAGTAAGTTATGTAGTTAGTATCACAAACTTAGAATTTTCTAGAGTTCTAAGGCTCTTCTATGTTCTAGCCAGTCTTTCTAGTATAAATTACTAGATGATAAAATATAAATACATAATCTGTGGTCAAAGAGTTTGTAGAAGCAGAAAAGTATTTAAAAGTAATATAAGGCTTATTTGGTGTAGAAAATAAATAGCTTTTAAAAAGGTTTACAATAATACTAAGATTTTTTCTAGAGTTTTTCTTAATCCTTTTAATCTTATATTATTGTTTGAGATTAAGTAATTGTTTCTTCTATGGTCATATCATGAGACTTCTGTATTTTTTCACTAATATAAGAAATATAAATTTAATTGCTAAGTCTTCAATCTGGTAGACTATATGAATCTTCTTTGACAGTCTATCAGGAGAGGAGAGCATCTAGATTATATTCCTAAATTAGGTGTCATTAATCAAACTTCTTTCGTGTCATCATCAGAAGTGTTTAGCTTATGTCATACAGATCATACAGATGCATCTAGAATGAAATTTGCTAACATTTGCCTTTCCTTTGTATAAGAGCTTCCAAAATTATTGGCAACTGATCCAGCTAGTTAAGGCATGGGAAGCAATGATCAAGAGGTACTGACAATTCGAGTAAGGCCTATGCGGTCTATAGGAAATGTAGAATGAGGGTCAGATAAGAAGTTGACCTTTTACCCTGCTAAGCTAAGCGTTGACGGTTGTGGCTTGCCCTCTCGACTTGATTTTTCTAGAATCGCCCTTCTTTTGGTCTGACTGATTATCCCCGGAGTCTTCCACAGCATTTTATACTCCTCTCATTCAACTGGAAGCGATCAATCTGGCGACAAATGCTAGTTTGGGATCAGGCTGAAGTTTTCATCACTATATTTGGTCCTTGGAAATTCTAATTAATGCGTGATGTTCTTCTACTCGGTTCTACGTTTCGACTGCGGGTCCGAAACGGCTTTGTGGGTGAACGACTCATTATGAGTTACTAATCATGTCTAGCCGAGATCGTCGCATTTTGGCCATGATTTTTTCAGATCTGGTACTCCTGAAAAGAAACTTCCCCTGAGTTCGGTAGCTGCCTGGGACACAACATTCTCGAGTCTGACGGATAAGGCATGACTTGTCACGGTAAGACGTGTATTTTGAGCTTAGCGTCATGATGTGTCATTCCAGTCACAAGTCGTGACACATATACGCATGATATCAAACCTGACCGGATCACTTTGAACAGAGAAATGAGCGCCAAAGTCGTAATTTGAAAATTAATGCGTCTTCTCGCTTGTTTTTTTTTGTATTTGAAAATGAGGATGCATGAGGCAGGTTTGCTATTGGAATGCGATCAGGCTGTCGCCCCCGCCCCAAGCCGAAGCTTAACGGGTCGTTACCTTCACAATTTCTCACCGGCAAAGAATGAAGAAAATTCGGATCAGCTTGACTTCCGAAGTCAAGGCGCATGACTGTTAGATTTTCACTATGAAATCGAAAATTTTTGTACGACATATCTGGCCTAGAAGACCAACGCATCGACGATGAGGAAGATGAAGTGGAAAGCGGACAACTCGGACGACATCTGGCAGCACATGGACGTAAGGAGAATGGATGACCATGCACGTTGCAATAACCGCAAATCAAAACTGCGCTTTTTTAATGTTAAAGATTCCCTCCTGCTTCCTTTTGCTCTCTACCACGACGTGGTGTACTTCTGGATTATGCTCCCAAGTCCTCCTCCTCACCTCCTAGATGAAATTAAAGAGCTGACTGACCATCAAGTGCCACGTGTAGCTCCCAAGCGCACATGCTCAATCCACAGAGGAGGACACTGCTGTCTAGCAAGTCCACAGTTTCAGGACTTCATTGCAGGGTATACACCTGGATCGTCGTTTGTGGATCATCCTGAGCAACAGGATTCGAGTTCCAGTTCACTTGAACCTGTGTCTAAGATTGACACTGCTTCTACTTCGACGCCTGGATCGACGATGGATGTATTGACGACTGCTACTGTGTCTAGTACAGAAGAAGCTGTTGTTTCGCCGGCTGTAGCACTAGCGACTACGGAATCAGCGTCATCGTCGTCATCGGCAGGAACGATGAGAACAAACCTGACTACACCCGATAGAAGCACTAAACCTATTTCTATCATGGTCACACGTCCATCTACTGATACCGCTTCCTCTTCTCTGTCCCCAGTATTACCTCCAACAAATCATTCTGCACCATCACTCGTCCTCCCACCTACATCCATACTCTCATACTCCCCGACACCCGTCAGCACTCTCGCATCTGCTTCTCATTCATTACACGATTTACCATCTTCGTCTTCAATAGCAGCAGCAACAGCTTTCGCCAATCTGACACCCAAAGTTCGCCGTCGTACACTTGATACCTTTGCTGCAGACGAAAACGCTGCTCGGAGAGATTGGAAAGCTACCCATCCGCCTTACAAACTCGAATCGAGGCTCGTTGGTGGTGGTGCCGGGAATATTAGAAGGGTCCCTACGACTGGTGCTAATGGGATGAGTTCTTATGGTATAGGACATACGAGTGTGGCAAGGTGGGGTAAGCTGATGGATGCTGCGAGGAATGAGGACGATGCCAGAGCTGTATTGAATTCTGCGTTGAATAATCAAGGGACAAGGCCTTCACCAGCGAGGAGGAAAATGGTTCAGATTTATGAACCCATCAAGTCTTCGCCTTTAGTACCAAAACCGTTGCCACCATCCTCACCCCCTCCGAAGGAATCGAAGCAAGATACGACGGCTGACCCATCTCCTCCTGTATCCTCAATGTCTCCAGTGTCGTTATCGCCAGCGGCATCACTGTCAACAATTACAACTCAAAGTCACAATCAAACTCCCCCTTCCATTTTCGTCTCTTTCGCTGAGGTTGATTCTACTCCAGCTACTCAACAATCCCCACCTCTGCCTCCATCTTCCCCGACGTCTGCGACGGTACTTCCAGAGCAGCCTCTCCAAGAAGTCACTGTAGCTGTCACGTCATCGGCACTGACACTTCCACCTGCCCCTGTTCCAACGCTACCCATTCAAACGCCACAAACTGCTTCTATTTTCCCACTGCCACTACCATCATCACCGCTCGCTGCACCACCTATACAAGGGTCTCCGCCGTCACTACAAGCAGTTCCGACCGCCTCGATGACGACAGAAGTCATACCTGCATCTACATCGCCTCCGTCTCCGATTGCGGCACCATCAGACACAACACTCCCGACGCTACCGGCCACAACGCTTCCAACACCAACAAATCATGTCCACCTCTCTCGTCGAACGTACACTCCCCCATCAAAACGTACTTCTCTTCTCTCTCGCCTCTTCTCCCCCTTTTCTTCTCCTCATCCCAATAGTAGTACTTCGTCACATTCGTCATCGGTATTCCAGCCTCCTACATTCACTTCTACCAAACATCCTACATCATCCACTAGCGATACTGGAGGAGGAGGGTTGGGAAGAGATATAACAGGGACATTCGTTATCGACCCTCTACTTGTCTTACCAAAAGGGCTGTTTCGAATGTTTAGTGATGATATGTTTCTTGGGTTATCATCTACGCCTACCCCTTCTTTGGAGTTTATCGGTAAAGGTCGTGGTGGGTTGAGTGATGGTGCAGGTGTTGAAAGTGTGGATGGTAATAATACCGGAGGAAGGTTGAAATTGAAAAGGAGTCGATCCTTTGGTGGTGAAAAACTACCTACTTCCATTCTTAACCAAAGTGGCCAGGGTGCCTTTAGTCGTCATTATCATCATGGGGGAGTGAATGGGCGGAGTATAGCTGAGGTTAAAGGAAGAGGGGAGAAAGAGGAGGAGAGAAAGAACTTGAAGCTGGAAGTGGAGAACGGTGGAATGGATATTGACGTTCATATTATTCCTGCTACGACCACCAACACTGCTGAGGGAAAAAGCAAAAGGATACAAGGAATGGAGAGCGAGATACTGAAAAAGAGAACGACGATCGAGTTGATCTTGTTGTCTGCTACTGTCAACAGTCATGCTAGAGGGCGCGGACGAAGAGGGCAGCAAATGTCCGAGTTTCATTTGACCGCGAGGATTGTGAGTGTTAGCGATGTCCTAATCATTCGATATACTAATGATTTTCGATTATTGTAGCACGCGAAGGGTCCAAGACAACCTTTACATATAACAGCACGCACATATACTCCCCCTCCTCGTCTCTCTTCTCCCTACACAAATGAAATGGCTCTCACTGTTCCTTTGGGTGTGCCATCACAGCCGCCTAGTTCGAAAATCGCTGCCTCGCAATCTTCTTCGCCAGCTGTCCTTCATCTACCACCATCACCACTATCACCACCGCCGCCACCGCCACCATCCCCTCCTCTTCTTCCTTCGCCACCCCTTCCGCACCCACCCACACTACCTTTACCTTTTTCCGCAACAACTACACCATTGATAACAGTGCGCTCTGATCATCCACCATCCCCGACGTCTTCCACATACACCACAAACACCAATCAAACAGCTTACACAGCCCGAACGACGATCACGAGCACAGCGCCTACTCTTGCGACGAAGGGGGACACAGATGGAGGATCAATAGGATCAAAGAGGTCCGGATCTACAGGCAGAAAATTGCACAGGAAAAGACCTTACCGGCACCCCAAGAGGGAACCTACGCTTACACCGTATTATTATACTACGGCTGAGGAAGCAGCAGCAGCAGCGGCTGCTGCAGGTAGTGGTAGTGGTGCAGGTGATGTGGGTAGTGCGGAGGTTGTCGGCGAAGGAGTGTACGGTGTCGGAAGGGGCGTAGGAGAGTGTATAGGTGCTCGAGGAGGGGGAGATGTGAGAGAGGAAGGTGAAGATTCAGAAGAAACGAGCGCACCACCTCACTATACTCGGACTCATCATTCTCCATCGGAGGCTGCAAATCATTTTCCGTCTGATCCCTATGATGCCGTTAACCCGCCCAATTCTCAACCCACTCGCACTCCCAGCACATCATCTAAACTTCCAGTCTCAGCATCTATGCCAATATCAGCATCAGCGTTCCTCGACGACAACAAAGATTTGAAGAAATCCAACTCCGAAAAACAACAACGAAAGCCACCATTACCAGAATTGGACAACTCGAATCTTACATTATCCCTTCCACGGACATTTCATGGTCCATTAAGCATACATGTCCAAGCCGGAAATCTGGACGAACATATTGAGTTGTCGGATGCGTTGCAGAGGGAGTGTTTACTTGTTCGAGAGGGGGGGTGTGCCAGAGGGTTGTTTGTCGGTGATTTTAGGAAAAAGTTTGGTTTTGATTGGGGTAGTGGTCCGAGTGCGGATGGAACTGATGCGGATGGTGCGAACGGCGACGGTGAAGAAGACGTTGAATGTGTTTGTGGTGTGGGAGAGGGGGAAAAGACGGATGTGGATGTGGGAAAGGAAGAGGAGAGGAAAGTGAAGAGAAGGCCTGCTGTTGAGTTTAGCACGATGACGAAAACGACGGCGAACGTTACCCTACACTCTGACTCAGAAGTGTCGAATTTAATTTACACTACCCCTCAGACGACGACGACACTTCATGCACGCACGAAGTCCGATTCAAGATCCAACTCCCCGAATACTAATTCTTCCCCCGGCCGTGTGCGATCACAATCTGCATCATCAACCTTACCGTTCCCAACCTCAGTCTCCTCCACCGACCGACCACATCGTCCAAGTTTCCTTGACGTTGATCCCGAACCCCTTATCCACAAAACAAACAATAGTGGCAGCAATGGCCGAGGACAAGTAGGATGGAAAACGACGAAAGTGCAAAATATGAATGGACGTGTTAGAGTGTTAAGTGAACACCAATCAATTATGAAGTCGCCTTTGCGGAATGGCCAGTCACAGACGCCGGCATGGGTTTTACCGAAGAATGAGTTATTTGTTAATAGGGATGATGCCGGTACTGTCAAGAAGTCAATAATGCTTGAGGGTGGGGATGAGGATATGCAAGTAAGGAGATTATTGACTGAGAAAAAGGTATTGAGTACTGGACGTGGGTGCGAGGATGATGGCCCCCCAACAAAGATGCGTGGAAATAAGGTGGGTGGTGGCACAGAGGACGATTCAAGTAGTGGTGGTGATGGCGGTGGCGGTAGTGGCATTGAGGATATCCGAAGGAGAAGAGCTAGTGCCCCTGTGACTCCTATGAGGACGACGAATAGAGAAACAAAGGGGAAATGTACATGTGGTGCTGGCAAAACTGTTGTTCACTCTACGAATGCCGGCGGTCAAATGAGAAATAGTGGTGTCGATACCAGGAAAACTGGGAGACTGGAATGGATGGGTGATAAGATTGACATCTCAATTGGGAGAGGGAAGGTTAGATTATTGTATGACGACGAAAGCTATGATGTTTTTAGACGAAAGCTTTGCGTTGATGCAGCTGTGAAGGAGAAAAAGAGATGGTGGAAATTTGGGAAGGGTTTGAAGAATTCTTGAACAATTTGATTTTACTCTGTCTTTCGTTCTTGTATATTTTGGGACATCACTATCTCAGACTTTGCAGCACGAAATGGACTTTCTTGTTAATAAGCATGTGAAACAACCACAAGGGGTTAGTCTATGATCACGAGCATGGGAATGTATAACACAATAACAATTAATGGACACTTCGAGAGAAAAAAGCGTTCCAGAGGTAACTAACTTGCTTCGATGGAAAAAAACACTCCGACGCTTTGGATTCTTCTTGTGGGTGATCCTGGAGTTGGAAAGGTCATTTGAACCTCAAAAACAAAATGTATCGTACATCTTAGCTGACTCTAACTGTCACGCTTTAGTCGTCTTTTCTCGATGCTTGCAAAGGAGATGTTGTTCACAGTATTATTCGGAATGACTACAATATCAAGAGCTATTCGGTTAAGCAGGGCAATCATGAAACAGAAGTTCAAATTGTACGTGGATAGTTTCATCCGCCATAAAGAACTTAGGAAACTGAATTATCGCTCTGGAATTGTTGGCTTTCTTAGTATGACTATCGAGGTCAGGATGGATCAATTTCAGTATCATAGGTAAAATGACATCTCTGCGGAGCAGGCTCTGAGACCATGAAAACGGATTTTTGGGAATTTGACGGCATTTTGATCCTTTTCGATGTGAGAAGATGTGGTGCGTACTCGACTTTGGCCTGTGTTTCAGTAAATTGAACGCTATCATAGAAACGTTTGTCAATGTAGGTCGATGGTTGAAAGATTGTAGGATATATGGGCACCCGAGCATCGATAAACTAATCCTCGGCAATAAAAGTGACTCGAGCTCTTTGCAAATGGTCACACAAAGCAGCGCCAAGGCTTGTACGATACCTTCGTCATTCCATGCACTTCTTAATGGTATTCTCGATGAGTAGAACTACGCAGATAGGCTTCAGATTTCATACATGGAGACATCTGCGACCAAGAAGATCAATGTGGAGAAAGCAATACTACTCTTGGTAACTAAGATAATGAACAGGTGCGCATCACAAAATCTTGGGAACACTTCGATTCATTCCCTTGCTACACCAGAATTCGACCGGCCAATGGCTCTGAGCCAGTAAGAATTGCCGCTAAGCAGACCACCAAAGCGGATCTAGATGTGATACAACCAGAAACGGACTTGGGACTGCTTGGGACAGGTGGACTAGATTTGAGTGCAAAAAAGCTAAATCCCTCGAAAATAGTTGGAAATATCCTCAAGGACCCGCGAAAATATAAAGCACTAGATTCCACTGACTATCATGCTCAGACAACGCTAAATCTTTTGCAAAAGGTGCAGGATTTCACATATTTGGCACTCCTGTCACTCAATAACACCCTGTACTATAGATGTTGGATCACCAACTGATCACGGAGAACTTAAAGGGCTCAGTATTCGCGACAATTACACAAATCTCGCTCAAAAATGGTTTGTATCCGGACATTTTAACACTTGAAAGAGTTCGCTTTGAAACTGAACCTATTGCATCGGGAGCATTTGGTGATACATTGAAAGGCTTCTTTGGACTCTATCCCATCTGTTTGAAGGTTGCTCGAGTCAGTCAAAGCAAGAACACTCGGGATCTGATTGCAGTACGTTCTGAGTTCGTGGAAACAATTATTCGCTGACTCTCTACCGTCATCCTGTGCAGACAATCTCGAAAGAAACACTCGCGCTTGGCTCATTAGAGCATCGGAATATCGTTCCGTTCTATGGAATTTTCAACATGAAAGATTCCATAGGGCGGATCGGTATTGCGACGCCGTGGATGCAGGATGGTACTATCGACGAATACTGTAAGTTGTATCCCGAGGTTCCAAGGCTTCCTCTTGTTCGTGGTATTTGTATTATTGACAAGTCGTTCACGGCGCTCATGTGAGGTTTAGGTGTATGATTTTCTGGAGGGTGTTCGCTATCTGCACTCGAAGTCAGTCATCCATGGTAATCTAAGAGCAGTCGGTCATCTCCTGAATATATCTTGTTCACTATTGATGTTAGAATTAGAGCAATGTCCTCATCACATCGGCTGGGTCAGCCTGTGTCGCGGACTTTGGCTTGTCCTCTTTGAAAACCAAGGTCATTGAGGCAGGAATGCCGTCGCAGGTGCCTGTCGAATGTAATGTGCGCTGGAAAGCACCTGAAATGATGGATGAACTCCCAGATGGCAGTTTGCCGTCCCCAACCTTTCAAAGCGATGCTTACTCCACGGCCTCTGTGATGTATGAAGTAGGCTGTTGTCTCTCTTCTGATGTCATCTGGTGTCGATTCTTTTTGTTAGGTCCTTACTGGTCGTGTTCCCTTCTACGAGGTCAAGCACGAGATTACTGTCGTATCTAGGGTTATTCAGGGCATTCTGCCAACCCGACCCCCTAAACGACAGTATCTGGAGCTGAACGACGTTATCTGGAATATCATGAATCAGTTGTGGCATAGCAATCCGGCTATGAGACCGAATGTTTCCCAGGCTCTCGCAAATTTACGCCAGATATCACCAGTACCACTGACTATGACAAGGCTATGGAATTTTATGCAGAATCCAAAGACAGGAGTGAACCAAAAGAAATACCTTAATCCTCAAGCATTTAGAGCTTTGATGAGAGATGAGAGCAACAATCTCTCAGAGGACGAATCTCAATATTTGATAAAACTCTATCTAGGCTGAAACACTTTTCTATTGATTCTGTTTGTCGATAGAAATACAATTCGATCCTCGTTGGATATGTGATCAGGGTTACTATCTGTCTTGATATCACCTACTTTACACTGCAAACCTCGCTGTTGAAACAATAGCGCGACGAGTAAGACCTGAGGCTATTTACGAACAATATGCACTATTTATACGCCTACTCAGAACAGTAAGATCATAAAGACACGCCACATGCATTGCACAGGCACAGAGTGATGGCTGAAATCTGGGTATTGTGCGACATTAATTGATCCAGTAGTAATGACTTGTATTTAAAAAAATCAATACCCAAGGCTAAATACTGTCCCCTTGAATCTCATCCATACATAAGTCAAGTTTAATAAAACGAATCAAACCCTCTTCTATCCGACGACACATACTTTCCACTAGAACTACCTTTGTGCCGCATTCATTTTTGGCTGAAGAACGATATGAACCTGTAATTCACTCCCAGTACTGCTTTTTTCACTGAAGCCTTTGCGGTTACTCAGTTTACCGCAAAGATTCTGGGTTCAAGAAGAATTAGGTCTCCATCTTTAAACGTGCTGTACACACACACACTATACCAACGCTCCGGGTGGTGTTGAAAGATGTTGCTATGCGAGGAAGCAACTTAGTGCGTGTTCATACACCCTTCATTCTTCTGATATGATTCCTTGAGCCGGAGATGAGTGAACAGACGACTAGATTATATGGCTAGTCCCCACAATATCTCCCCTCTTAACGGTGAGTGTTGACACTGCATTTTATTTTATCACTAAGATATAAATACTAGGACCATAAGGCATCCGCCATAGTTAAAACGTCATGCATCTCCTTCACATCGTGTACTCGAACCATCATCGCACCCTGCTGAACCGCACAGGCAACAGCAGATGCCGTAGCCCATACTCTTTCCTTCGGTAAAGTTTCACGCCCCTTTCCTGCTTTCAATAGGATGGAACCTATAAATGATTTACGAGAAGTGCCAATCATCGTAGGAAAGCCAGCCAAAGGATTTCTCCTCCTGGTATTTCCTCAATCAAGATATCAATATTAGAATACGGGGATACATGCGACACTGCATTTACCTTGTCCGATCTCTATGTTTTCTACCACTTGACTCCCATTTCGAAGAAGCTCCAAGTTATCTACCACTGTCTTGCTGAACCCAATGCCAGGGTCAGCGATGATAAGCCATCGGCGCAATCCACCCTTGCCCTTGACAATGTGTTCCACCTTGTCTCCAAGTTCAACACGAACACCCTCGACTACCGCAGTGGTGCCATTTTTTTGGGCATATGTGTACGAAGAATAACATTTGTCCTGTCCCGCATCGCCTCGGGAGTGCATCAATACAATCGGAGTTGCATATTTCCTCCCGATCTGTTTCATTTTGTCCATGATAGAGAGCGCCTCTTCGTCCCGCTGCCATGATCCGGGAAAGGAGGATCTTGGTCCAGTGAACGCGTATACATCATTGATAACATTAGCACCAGCCAAAATGGCAGCTTCCGCGACTTCCCAGCGGAAGGTATCGACGCTGATTGGTATCATGCGAGCCGCTCCATTGGTACGTATAGCCTTGACGACTGGGGAAATACGCTCAATTTCTTCATTCACACTGACGAATGCAGCTCCGGGCCGTGTGGAATAACCACCGACGTCTATAATATCTGCACCTGCGGCAACGGACTCTTCTAAGTAAGACAATGCAGTGGAAAGTGTGTTATGATCTGAACCGTCCGAAAAGGAGTCAGGCGTGACGTTAAGAGTTGCCATCATTCTGGTCTTTGGTTGGGGGTTGGATCTGAGCATTAGATTTCTAGGCGGTGGGTGAACCCAGTAAGTGAGAGTTGGTGGAGGTTTGGCATCATCCGTATCTACAGACGAAGGTATAAACGGGAGATTGGGAAAAGGGAGAACTTTAAGCATCGGGGCATCTGAATCATTTCGTGGGACCTTGTTGAGCAAGTATGAAACAGACCTTCCTAGGCCAGGATGAATATAACTTGGTATCATGCTAATTGAAGCTCCAGTATCAAAGGATGCCACAGCAGGGTAGTTCAATTTCACTCACTCATTGACAGGTCTCAGCACAAACTCGCGCTCCTGAAGACGCGGATGCGGGATTATAAGCTCGCCTGTCAGGTTTTCTGAAGAGGGATGTGAAATAGCTGGCGTATGAAGAATAATATCGTCATAGAAGATAATGTCAAGGTCAACAATTCGAGGACCATTTCGTATCGTTGGCATCCTTCCCACTAGGTGCTCAATAGCCTTGAGTAATCTGAGAAGCTGCGATGGTTCGAGATTTGTTTCTATCTTATGAAAACCGTCAGCAATGGTCAGACAACTGATGCAGAAATCAAATTACCATGCAAGCACCGTTGATGAAGGCAGGTTGGTCAGTGACATACATCGGTGCCGTTTCATAGAGGAAGCTAGTATCAACAATGGTCACATACGGTGATGCTACGAGGTCTGCCTCTGAGGTAAACCGACTTGGTTCTTCGAGCAAACGAAGAGCATATTCGATATTACAAAATCTATCTCCGATGTTTGACCCAAGCGCGAGCACAGCCGTGTGAGAATCTCGGAGACTTATTCGTTGAAAGGGTAGGAAATCGTCATATGTTCGGGTTATCTCGATTTCGGGAGCAACCGCAAATACGAGAGCACAAGGTTTGGCAGCCGTGATAGTGACAGATGGCTTCAGTTCAGGACAAAATGCCTCCGAGAGACAAAGTAGTGTTTCCTGGGCGGTGTAACTCGTAAGGGATTCCAATGTTAGATATGAGCATTGTCTGATTCCCTGAATCAGATGAGATTATGTATAGCAAGATCCAGGAAATTCCACGCACTTTCCAAAGGGATCTAGTCAGATTCCTATAGTCCAAAGCGACTTGATCAAGAGGAAAGTTGGATGTTTCGATGGAGATATTGACCACGACCTCTTGCTCCTCGACGCGCTCGACGTCGTTGACCCCAACTATGGTAGGGCAGGTAAAATCAGTCACAAAATGGCGCACTCTAGAGATCATCCACTCCTCCTGTTCTCGAATAGACCAAATCTCTAGCCCCACGTTTTTGCAATGGAGGGGTCCTTTTAATTGAATGATTTTGATGTTAACGTCGACAGCTGTGACATCTGTCAGTGCTCTTTGCACTACTGTCAATGCACAAGACATGACATCTTCTATTGACCGATATGACTGATCCGATTTTTCGAGGACTAATCCCAGATCCTTGGAAATGCTAGAATAATTGAGAGTGAGATCGAGATTGTCGGTAATACTGCACGGAGCAACGTCATATGATATTTGAACAGAGACAACAATGGGCTGTAGAGTTCCTCGTTCGCCTTCTGACGGCCATTGTGATCCAGAATTCAGAAAGATGTTCAGGAGACGGTCCTTGATGCGAATGCTGTCTTGAAGGGGAGTTTTCATGAAGAAGCTTGATCTCTTTTTCTCCCACGGTCATCACTACGAGAGACTCGCTCATATTCACTTTCCAAGAGTTGACAACTTCCTTTAGTGATACTCGGCAGGAGATAGTGATATAAGAAATCAGTTTGAGAAAATCAAACTGTATATTTATACCGCATTGCTCTTTATACTTCTTTTCCCGAGAGGTTCAAATCACAAAGAATGCTGGTATCAAGAGCAAGGGATACTGAAATCTCAATGGATGCGACCACAAAGAGTGCTATGAGTTTAATCGCTGCAAGGATTCCACTACAATTCCTATGCCTTTTTTGACTGCCTCAATATCCTTGGGGTCTACTCGCTGAAGCAGTCTCCCCAATTTGTCTGGATGCCAACGCAATAACGAGCTCCGTATCCTATCCTTCTTCGTATATCGGACGTTCCGAACAGTCAGGCTTTCCAATAAGAAATCGTCAACACGTTGGGGTGTGAGATCATCTATCTGGAATTCCTGTTCGCCAACCCGTTTTAGAGGCCATGGTATATCATTGAATTTGAGAAATGTTTGAGGGGTGAAATCTTCCGTTGCCGATTTGAGTCTGGATGACAATTCAGCCCATGCTTGTTCGTATGTATTCCAACGTTGTAATATCTGTGCTTCAATTTTTCGCAGCTTGAGCTCTTCTCGAATGGCGTTGGTACGCGTCCAGTCTCTCTGTCCTTTTGCGTCTCGAAGAACACCCCCACTTTGAACCCAGTTTTCCTCTCCTTTTCGTGCTTCTTCCGCCTCTAACTCTCGGAGGCGTCGTACCTGTTCGTCCAGAGGATCCTCAGATGTTTTTTCTTCGGTTACATCACACTCATCGTGTTCAGTTTCGGACAATGTCGGCATCGTTTGATTGCGATTGCTCGGATATATACGGTCATAGTCATAAGGTATGCCAGAATTCGAGAAGAGAATGTATCCAAGACCGGGAATCCGTGGTGGTGGGCCTGGTGCGGGAGCTTGGGTATGTGGATTGCGAGGGGGAAGATTAGCGAAAAGGGACATTCAGTGCTTAGTCTGTCCAAATGCATGATTATTTGAGCAATAGAAAGATCAATGCTACTGACCGGTATGGTTGAGGGGATAAAGCAACTAGTCACGTGCATGAATCAAATCAACTGTAAATCCTCCATTGAGTGATACTCGTTGACTCCCATGACAGTCTCAGACCAAGACATATCCACAGTACTGGCTCAGCTCCGCGAGCATATTGCCTGCTGTCAATGATACAAGTCAATCTGATACAAGTCAATGATACAAGTCATATCTGATATGATGAGTCACTGCCGGTGGCGGTGCAGCTTAGTATAAAACATCTTACCTTTCCCACAATTCATTTTCTGCCCAATCTTGCATGGAATCCACCGCACCTACGAGCTCAGCTTCAGTCAATGATGATTCAATAACAACCTCTCAACCAACACAGAACACACGATCTACTCGACAGAATAAACCAAAATGGCGTCGGAAACAGCCCAAACATGAAAGTGGTATTGGCATCTTAGATTCACACTCGCAAAATAGCCGTGGCTCACCGATGGCTACGGAAATTGTAGATAGCCAAGTGGCTGTAAATGCTACTGGACGCCAGTCTCACCATCCTCCTCAGGCGCAGAAGCCTGCACCCGTGGGCCAGCGTTCTTCAGCTGATCGTTCACTTGATACTGGTCCCTCATCTAGCGGTCGTGCTCAACACCGGCGGCGTCGGCCTCGCAAGCCATCCAACGTCTCTCCAGGAACCAATGACTCAGAGCGACCAACTGTTTCTAACCAGAATACTGGTCCATCAGGAGGAAGCAACCGCCGAGTAAAGTCCCGTGGAAAACCGACAGATAAGGATAAGGACAGTCCTTCTAACACGGTTTCGCCATCTAAGCCTGCGGAAAAATATTACGTCAAGATGGAAACATCAGCCGTTGATGACCTCACTTCTCGATTGATCCGAGAACTCAGTTCCCCTCCCTATCCCGATTGTCCCATATGCTTCTCGTCAGTACACCGCGAGCAGGCTATCTGGTCTTGTTCTCCAATAATTCCTACCATCCTTCCTCACAATGCCGAGGGGCCACCCCAGTACTGTTGGACTACATTTCATCTCAAATGTATCCGGTCCTGGGCGTCAAAGAGCGTTAAAGACATTGAGGATGCTTGGAGAGCTCGCGGAGAGGAAGGGAAAACTGGCGACTGGCGATGTCCTGGGTGCCAGGGGAAACGCGAGGATATACCAAAGATTTATAGGTAAGTCATTCCGTATGTCTCTTGGGCGAAGCTCAGAACTCATGGGATCTGTAGGTGCTTTTGTGGGTCAACTCCAGACCCTCAGCCTCCTCGTTTATCAATTCCTCACTCCTGTGGTGGACCATGTTCCCGCATACGCGAAAGTGGCTGCGGCCATCCATGCCCTCTCTCTTGCCATCCCGGTCCTTGTCCCCCCTGTCAAATCACTACTCGGCTCCCTTGTTACTGTCCTCGTCAGTCCATAATCGCATTTCGATGCGGGCTTGACCAAAACAGAGGAATGGGCAAGAATATGTCCTGTGGGAATATTTGCAGCCGAACACTACCTTGCGGTAAGCATACTTGCCAAAAGGTCTGTCACGAAGGTGGATGCGGCGATTGTTCAGTCCGCGAGGTTGCGCGATGTTGGTGTGGCAAATCGGAAAAAGAACTTGCATGCGGAGAAGGAGAAGCCCAAGAATTTTCCATTGAAGGAGAGGTTCTTTGGGTTGGACGATATCCATGTGATCGAATTTGTGAAAGGTACGCTAACCTCATCGACATATTTTATCCTTCTTATGCTTTCTAGGAAATTTGATTGTGGTGTTCACACATGTCAAAAGCGGTGTCATCCACCCTCACACAAGCCAGCTCCCTGTCCCCGATCTTCAGCTACAGTGACACATTGTCCTTGTGGAAAGTCGTCCATTGCGCCTTCGCTCAACTCAGATTTTAGCAATTATACATTTCCGGCTCGGGCGAGCTGCGTATCACCTATACCAATATGTAATAATGTCTGCGATAAACCTCATGCTCGATGTGGCCATCCTTGTAGGGCACAGTGCCATACTGGTTCTTGCCCCCCTTGTTCTGTGGAATTGACGCGTCCCTGCCGATGCGGTGTATCAACAAAGAGCATTCACTGTCATGAACTTTTTAAGGAGGATTCCATCGAAGAAGTGGAAATATTGTGCAACAGGCCTTGCATGGCGCTTCGTGCATGTGGACGACACGAATGTCGCCGACCTTGTTGTCCTTTGGCGTCCCTCGCATCTATTGGAGGGAAGAAAGGAAAGAAGCGAGCGGTGGAAGAACCTATATCTGGAATTGGCGAGGAGAGAGGAGGGTGGCATGAATGTGACCTCGTTTGCAGAAAAATGCTCTCATGTGGCAATCATCGGTGTGAAGAGCGAGATCATAAGGGCGCGTGCCCCCCGTGTCTGCGGAGTTCTTTCGAAGAGGTATTATCTTATTTTCTGCTCTTTCTGGGACTATCCTCATTTGTTTGTAAGATGGTATGCTTCTGTGGACGAACGGTTTATGATCCACCTATTCCATGTGGCGCCGTGATGCACTGTTCCTACTCCTGTTCACGTCCATCTCCACCGTGTGGTCATCCTCGTACTCCGCACGTCTGTCATGAAGATCCTTCATCTTGTCCTCCATGCGTTCATTTGACCACGAAACAATGTGCATGTGGAAAGAAAGCAATGCAGAACATTCGATGCTCTCTAGAGAACGAGAAAATTTCATGTGGAACCACATGTGAAAAGCTCTTGGACTGCGGGTTCCACCGCTGCAAAAGATCATGCCACCCGGGTGAATGTGGAAAGTGCACAGCGACATGTGGAAAGTTACGAAAGTCTTGGTACGTATCAAGGCGAGGCTGTCAGGATTTGACTTCTCATCGGGCTGCAGTCTCCCGGATCATCACCCTTGCCCACTGCCCTGCCATGCACCCTCGAGCTGTCTCGAAACTGAATCATGCCAAGCGTTGGTCACCATAACATGTTCATGTGGACGAATTAAGCAAACTATCTGCTGTGGCCGTTCTTCCTCCAATCCCAGCCCGGATCGTCTCAATCTGAAATGTACGGGTGAGTGCGCTGTGGAGAAGCGCAATGCACGGCTTGCTGAGGCATTCGGACTCAATTCCGCGAAGGATATCACCGGGCCTGGCTCGGCTGGATACGCGAGTCTAGTTAATACCGTCAATTATGCAGACGGGTTGACTAGATTCGCCAGAGTTTATCCAAAATTTTTGAGTATAGTGGAACAGACTTTAGCGGAGTTCGTATCGTCACAGAAGAAATCCCGAGTTCTGCCTCATATGCCTCCTGATAGAAGGAAATTTGTGCATGATGTACGTTATATTTTACCCTTCATGACCGCATGCTCATAATGAATCTCCCGTCTATGTCCAGCTCACTACATATTATAGAATTGACACTCAAATGGTTGACCAAGAGCCGCACAGGAGTGTTCAGCTCATCCGGCGCATTGATACCCGCCTCCCCTCTCCACTCCTTTCTGTGGTAGTCCAACAAGCTTCGACCACACCTGGTTTAGGAAAACTAGGCAACTTGCGAAATATGCGTTCGCCTTTAGCTACCGCAGTCTCCAGCAGTCTATCTTGGGGGCCTGTCTCAAAGCAGCCGCCCAGGCTTGAAATTTCCTCTGTGAATTCAAGTGGAAATGGGCACAGTTCATCTAATTTGTCAGCTGTGGTTGTTCAACCTCAGGTTATGGCTAAAACATCGGGTTGGGGAAGTATCTCTAGTGTGAATGCCAGTCCAAGCGTTTCGCGGTCTCAGTCTACTAGTGGACCAGAATCTACGGCGAATGAACACCATGGGACGGTGGCCGGAGCCCCTGTATCGGATGAACCTGTTCCAGAGAATTGGGAGGATGATGTTTAATTTTAATGGATGTTCTATGTTTGGTGGATGTTTGGAATTTTGTAACAAGCAAGAATCTTGCTCACTCAAAGATGATAGCTTTATGAGGGAAAGCGGGACCATAAAGTAGAGAGACGCATGTGTGATGGGGGTCGAGGTATAAGATGAGATGTAAGATGATGGATGGATCGTGACGCTAGCTTGTAGGTAACGACGCACGAGGAGGAAATATAAAATCACTTGTGTTGAACTACAACTCCTTCCCAGCCAGACTAAAATTCTTTGTCTGTATCTGGACATACTCTTACACACTGCACTTGTGTGAAAGAGATAGAATCCAACTCTCAGAAGCTATTTTGTCTATGAGTGTGTTCGCTGTGCGTTCGCTGTGATTCATCTGAAAAAGACTTTCCAACCTGAGTTTAAAATCGTTTGCATTTGCAGCTGTCAGTGTTCTCGTACTACTGGAGCACTACATAAGTACATAAATACATACTAGGGCGAGTGACACATCAGATATGACAACGCTGGCATGACTGGGTAATTGTATGACGAAGACAAACCTTCGGCAACCAAATAAACATCCTCCGAGCAAGACTTCTACTCGACTTCTATTCGTGATCCGTCAGACAATCACGCGCGTTTGACACTGTAATGGTGTATATATATTTGAGCCTCTCAATGTCTCAACGTTCCTGCTAGGCACAAAACATCCTTGAACACCATGTCGGAAACAGTTATTCGTGAGGTAATATATACTCTCCTCACACATTCTTAGTACCTCTGACACCTCCTTCAGGTTACACAAAATGTGTGGACTTTTTCGAGGTACGACTGAATTGGCTTTTCTTCGTTCAGTGGCGTAAACTGATACTGATAAATTGCCACAGACCTTTTACCAGATTCGGCGTGATTCCATTTGGTGGAAGGTCTACTGCAATCAAAATGAAGGATGGAGGAGTCTGGCTTTTGGCTTCCACTCCCCTAGATGAACAAACTAAGACTACCCTCGACAATTTGGGGCCTGTTCGGTTA